>Ga0187858_10004724_pt1 | contig 12684 bp, 8 predicted proteins | sample June2016WEW_8_15_FD_133015 | JGI IMG/M metagenome (GOLD analysis project Ga0187858, IMG submission 133015) | Peatland microbial communities from SPRUCE experiment site at the Marcell Experimental Forest, Minnesota, USA - June2016WEW_8_150 | ecosystem: Environmental > Terrestrial > Soil >...
ACCAACCGCGAATATTTACACCCGAGGGGCATTGTACTGGGAGCAATTCGAAAAGGAATTCCACCCTCTGCCGCCGTCCGGACTGATAGGGCCGGTCAGGATCATCCCCCACCGCAGGGTGACGCTGGAACTATAACTGCAAGAACGGACTGATACCAATTCTTCGTCATGCGGAGAGCTTTGAGCTGCGGGGAGGCGCGCACATCACCCGCCAGATCGTGGCCCTCGCCGGAGCGATTGAGACGGTCGTGCCGACCCTACCTCCCTCGGCCCTTATACATCCCTGTGAATTAGCCGCTCTTTGCGGTCATTCGAGTTTTTGGCAGGGACAGGCTCTTCCTCTTGGCGCAGGCGAGTTTTTGGTATCGACACCTTCGCAACTCCCTCCGCAACTCCTTGACAGCTATCCTTACATTGCATACAGTGGCGGCTGAACGACGATTTCAACATCGCAGTTCTTACAATCCTACGAAGAGAGGAAGAGCGGAAGAAATGATGACAAAATCTCAGGTCGTCGCGCATTTGGCCGAGAAGGTGAGGATCCCAAAGAAGACTGCCGCCGCGGTTCTCGCAGAACTCGTCACCATGGCCGCGAAGGAAGCCAAGAGCGGCGGGCAGTTCGTGGTTCCAGGGCTGGGCAAGGCGGTGAAGGCAAACCGCAAGGCTCGCATGGGACGCAATCCTCAGACCGGCGAGGCCATCAAGATTCCAGCCAAGACGGTGGTGAAATTCCGCCTGGCGAAGGCGTTCAAAGACGCGGTGGTGCCTCCCAAAAAGAAGTAGCCTCCATGGAGGCCGGCTCTCCTCAAGGGACGGAAGTCATTGAGGCCCGGTCTTCCGCCGGCAAAACGTATGTCAATATGGCAAACGCCATTCGCGCAATCGCCCCCAAGGTGAAGGTACTGGTACTTCAGAGGGTTACTATTCGTCCCGCACAGGAGTACGAAGGAAGCATGCTTACGGGAGGAGGTATGACTCCGCCTGGCATGCATACGATAGTCGAATGACTGCACCGCTCTTGCGGTGCGCACCTTGGCAACGCCCCGCGGACGCTGCCACGGCATTAACGACGGACACCTGAGACGGGGAGCCGGAAGCGGTTCCCCGCTCTCGTTTTTGGCCCAGGAATCCCAGAAGCAAAGGACTGTATCGGGCTAAGCGAGATCCTACCGTATATTAAGGTCCCTCTCGTAGCGAATGCGCATCCATTACAGGACCCTGGGATCGGCTTTCTCCGCGCTTTGGATCATTGGCGTCAGCAATAAACTCGATGTCTGGCTAGTCGAGAATTCAGGCGGCACTTTCGATATGCGCGAACGCATTGCCTGGGAAGGCATGAAGGAAGCGCATCAGCCGTGGTCACATATTCATTTCAAGGACTGGAGGTCCAATGGCTAATTTGATTGTCACACCGCCGCGTGAGATCGGCCGCAATCCAATTCAAACCCTGACGCGATGGCGGGAAGAAGCCCCAAGTCTCCCGAACGTGGAAACGGTTAACAAGCGGATCGCAATGGTTTCATTGGCGAAGCTGTGGGCAGGAAAATTTGGAGCGGAGAAGGATGTGGTCGTTCGGGCGGTCGCGGCCGCGCGGCTGACGCTGGAAAGGCGCCTGGGGGAGTTGCTGAAGCCGACAGTACGACATCGGGGTGGAAAACCCTCTAAGGATTCACTCATCCCGGATGAGTCATTGCCAAAAGAGGTGACATGGAACGCTTCGAGTGCTGCCCAAATCCTCGCCGCCGCGCCGAAGGATTGGTTTGACAGAGTTGTGGAAGAGGTAGCCAAGGGCGAGCGGCGCCCCAGCCTGAAGGAGATTTATCTGGAAGCGAAGCGGCTAGTGGCCGGCGCAGCGGCTGGCAGCAGCGTGCCGCGTGAAGCCGAGGGAATCATCATCGGTGATTTCCGCGAGGTTGGTCAGAGCATCCCTGACGAGTCTGTGGCGCTCGTGTTCACCGACCCGCCCTATGACGCAGCCAGCCTTGGTCTCTATGGCGAAGCCGCGAAGCTGGCGGCGCGCGTCTTGCTGCCGGGGGGCAGCATGCTTGCTTACGCGCCGAACTACGCACTGCCCACCGTCTACGAATCATGCCAGGAGTATCTTCGCTATTGGTGGACAATTGCCGTGCTGCATAGCGGCAGCCATGCGCTGATGCGCGAGTTCGGAGTGAGGGTGACCTTCAAGCCGCTGATCTGGTTCACGAAGGGTGGACGGTTTAACAAGCAGCAGATCCTCAGCGACGTCATCATGGGTGACATGGAGAAGACGGAGCACGAGTGGCAGCAGGGAATTTCCGAGGCTGAGACGATCGTCAAGGCCCTGACTTCCCCCGATGACCTTATACTCGATCCTATGTGCGGATCGGCGACCACGCTCATCGCTGCGTATCGCTGCGGTCGGCCCTGGTTGGGGATCGAAGTGAAGACAGAGACGGCGACTTTGGCGCGCGCTAGAGTGGCTGGAAGCCGCTAGCCACTCGCCAAGAGGTGTGGGAGGCAGGGCAATCATGACGGAGACAGTGACAGCACGGCATCAATTGCAGGCCAGATCTGGGGCGCATGGAAAGGATTGAAGGTAATTCCCCACGAATGGATAGCTCGCCTAGACGTTCTCGTGCCGTTACTTCACCTGGGAGGCGGCGAGTTGGGCTAACAACCAGATTACGCGCCTGAGTGGTATCTTCTATGATCTCTGCTATATGCTTTATTGCGAGGGGCTGGGGAGAATACCGGGAGAGCGTTGAAGGATTGGGAGCCAGATTATGACCTATCAACAACAGATTTCCATCACCACGAAGGGTCACGGTGACATGCACGACCTTACTGAGCAAGTTGCCAGGGTCGTAAGTTCCTCGGCGATCCAAACCGGCACCGTCAACGTATTCAATGTCGGGAGTACAGGCGCCCTCGGCACGATTGAATTCGAGCCGGGGCTGCAACATGACCTGCCCGCCATTCTGGACAGACTCATTCCGCCCAGCCGCGACTACGGCCACGAACAAGCATGGCATGATGGCAACGGCCACTCGCATTTGCAGGCCACCCTTCTCGGACCATCACTGACGGTACCAATCGCTGATGGCAAACTCATGCTGGGTACCTGGCAACAAATCTTTCATCTCGAATGCGACGTTCGCGGGCGGCAGCGTACGGTCGTAGTGACAGTTGTCGGCGATTGAAAACGGTTCACCCAAAACAAGAACCCAGCCGATCAGCCCAAAGCCCATTTCCACCCGAACCTGGCCTACCGCCTCAACCAAGTCGAGGCGGAAACGCTCGCTGGCAAAGAGCTTCTGGCGACGATAAGCGCTGGCGGTGATAAACTGCAACTGCCCGGGTCCATAATAGCGTCGGGGCCTCTTCCGCAGAATTTGTGGGTCGGTTTTCGGGGAGCATCGAGGTATAAGCCTGACTTCCTGGAGACTTGACCGTCACATGAGGCCCCGTTTGACCCTTTTTCCCGATCTCAAATCGCCGAGTCGTCCTCGTGGCCGCCGATGCGTCCAGTTTAGGTTCCTTCCCAAGGCGCGTTCCCAAGCTTGACATGCCGCGCTCTCCACCTTCAGAATGCTCCCCAGCCGGTGAACCGGAGGCGGGCTCTGGTGGCGAGTAACCCGCTGAGGAATAGCCGGTCGGAGACTCATCGCAACGATGAGGGGGCGACGACACCGTTGCCCCTCTCCCCTCATTGCTGCGATAGATCTCCCCTGCCTGAGAAAGTGCGTCTTCGAACCTGCGGACAGTTTCACTTGTTTTCGCCCCAAATTCCGCGCTAGCTCCGGGGTTCTGCTGCTCCTGTATGCGCTGCTGGATGAGGTCGCGGTAGTGCACAAGTTTGCGGATTGACGGGGCGACTGGCTGCAGGGTTAGGTTGTTTAGGTAAGGAGTTGAGATAGTGGTAGGCCGAGCTTGCGGCTGACTAGGTTCACTTGAAAAAGCCTTTGGGTAGACGCCGAGCGCGCCCTGGGAAGCCGCTATCGATCTGTTACTCGGGGCATTCCCAATTGCAGTGCGCCCCTCCGTTGTATAAACTAGCCTCAAACCAGTAACGTGAGGCAAGGGAATGGTCATAGCCTGCCACGTGTTAACTTACTTCTTGGGGGAGTCATGAATGCTGCCGCCCACGGGTTGGAGAGTTGGTTCGCCCAGCGTCCTGCTTGGTTGCAAGACGCGGCACGCCGGATTATTGCCACTGGTGAATTGAACGACACCGACATTCAAGAACTTGTCATGCTTAGCAAGGCGGAGGCCGGTGCCGCAAAGACTCCGCTCAAGCCCAAGGGTATTCCCAAAGGGAGCCTTCAGGCCAGTGCAAAGCAAGACGTTGTTCGTCTGAATTCAATTTCCGAAATCAAGGGGATAAACGCGCTCTCACCGCGTAAGCCCCTAGAATTCGGGGATGTCCCGCTCACAATTGTCTACGGCCCTAACGGCTCCGGCAAATCTGGGTACGTCCGTGTGCTTAAGCACGCCTGTGATGCCAAAAACCTTGGGCCGCTACACAGCGACGTGTTCAGTGCCCCCGCTCAGCAAAGCTGCAAATTCGACCTTACCGTCAACGGCCAGAATGTCCAGGTCGTGTGGTCTCCGTCTGTCGGCGTTCACCCTACCATGGAGGCCATCGAAATTTACGACAACCAATGTGCCCGTGTGTACGTAAGCGACGAAAACGAGGTAACCTACGAGCCTTGGGTCCTCTCGCTCTTCACTCGCTTGACTGAAACATGTACCCGAGTGGACCAAGCCTTGCTCGCCGAGGTCAATACGAAGGTTTCTAAGAAACCCGCCCTACCACCGGAGTTCACGGGCACACGAGAGGCCAGCTGGTATGAAAGCCTGACTCACGCTACGACACCAGCTGATATCGCCAAGAATTGTGAATGGAACCAACAGTTGACGGGTGAGCGCAATGCTCTAAAGCAACGGTTGGCCGAGACGAATCCCGCAGACAAGGCAAAAGGCCTCCGGAAGCAAGCTAGCAATGCGACGACACTGCATACCGACGTTCAGGGGATGGGCGCCACCTTTTCTGACGAACGGTGCGCCGAATACTTCGGCGCCGTACGTGACGCTGAGATCAAACGGCGGGCCGCCGACATAGATGCCAAGAAGGTTTTTGAAGGGGCACCGCTAGGCGGTGTTGGGTCCGAAAGCTGGAAGCTTATGTGGGAGCAAGCACGAAAGTATTCGGAAACCGTGGCCTATCCGGGCCTGGCTTTTCCGAATATAAGCGCCGGTGCCCGATGTGTTCTTTGCCAGCAGCTCCTAGACGAGGGGTCAAAAGCACGATTCCAGTCTTTCGAGTCATTTGTGAAGGGTGAGCTTGAAAAACAGGCCACAATAGCGGAAAAGCTCGCTCGTGATCTGCAAGACAGGTTTCCCGTAGTTCCAGAAGATGCCACGCTCCGCTTGAGAATGGACGCGGCGGCCCTTAGCGACGACTCGACGCGCCAAGAACTCTCCTCGTATTGCTCTTCCTTGCAACAGAGGCGTGTGGGCATTTTGGCCAGCAAGAGTCCAGAGGGCCTCCCACCGATGCCGCGTGAAGAGCTGATTAGCTTCCTCAAAGATCAGGCGCTCTCGTTAGAGCGCCAGGCGACGGACTTCGAAATGGACGCGAAGCGGATCAACCGTGGCGACCTGGAGAGACGAGCCAAAGAACTCGATGCACGAGCTTGGCTTTCACAACAGCGGCCAAGCATCGAAGCTGAGGTTACCAGATTGAAGGAAATTGAACTACTTCGAGAGGCGCGCAAACTGGCCGCTACAACAGCACTGTCAACAATGAAAGCCAAATTGGCAGAGGAACTTATTACTTCTGCATATATTCAGCGGTTCCGGGACGAACTCAAAGAGCTAGGAGCCAGTTACATCAAGGTCCATATCGTGAAGACTCGTGCCCAAAAGGGGCGAGTGTTGCACCAAGTCAAGCTCCAGAGTTGCACCAAATCAGTTCCCACACCCGAGGTCTTGAGTGAGGGCGAATTCCGCATCGTTTCCCTGGCGACTTTTTTGGCAGACGTCGAAGGACGCGAAGACGAAACACCGTTCATCTTCGACGATCCGATTTCGTCTTTGGACCAAGGCTTTGAGGAAGCTACTGTTGATCGGCTTATCCGGCTCAGCAAGACAAGGCAGGTAATCGTTTTCACACACCGCGTTTCAATGGTAGGCCTACTACAAGCTGCGGCAGAAAAGCTTGGTGTCGAAACGAACACGATATCCCTCCGTAAAGATCAGGGATGGATTGGCCATCCCACCGACCTTTCGATTACGGACAAGCGCCCTGACAAGGCCATAAATACCCTGCTGAATGAAAGGGTAAAGAAGGCGAAGGCGGTGTTCGAGCAGCCCGGGGGTAAGGATTACGAAGAGCTGGCCAAGGGGATTTGTAGCGACATTCGGATCATCCTCGAGCGCCTGATCGAGAAGCACTTACTAGCCGAAGTTGTTCAAAGATTCAAGAGAGATGTGCAAACAAAGGGCAAAATAAACAAGCTGGCAAAAATCAGGGTTCAAGATTGCAAGCTCTTTGACGACATGATGACTCAGTATTCAAAGTATGAGCATTCGCAGCCAATGGATACGCCAGCCCTGCTTCCGGGGCCCGAGCAACTGCGATTAGACCTCGAGAAGCTAAAGAACTGGTTGGAAGAGTTCGAGAAGCGGCCAACCCCCTGAGTTTAAACTGCCGAAAATGAGGCGTGTTGGACTGGTGCAGGCGACGAACTGCTCGATGTCAGTTGAGAAAAGGACACTTCCATGGTGAGAATTCTTCATACTGCGGACGTTCACATAGGCAAGGTCTTCGATCAGTTCGGGACCTTTGGGCGGCAACTTCGGACCCAAATCAGGGAGACGTTTCGCAAGGTTCTGGACCTTGCTGCAAGCCAGCGGGTGGATGCCGTAATCTTGGCTGGCGATATCTTCGACTCCGACAAGATTGCCATATCAGACATCCGGTTCTTCATGGATGCGGTCAATTCAATTCGGCCCATCCCTGTATTCTTTCTCCCCGGCACATGGACGCATGACAGCGTTTACCAGAAGGCGATCTTCCGGTCCCGCCAATTCCTCGACGGTCGGCCTGAGAATCTCCAGGTCTTCACAAAAGAGAGCGCGGAGACATTTAGAGTGGCCTCCGGGGAGTTAGCGATCCACGGACGCGCTGTTTTGCCGGACACAGACAACCCGCTCGACGGGATACGCCCTGATCCTCAAGCCTCATTCAATGTCGGACTCTTGCACACGGCCATTGCGCTGCCACAAATTGCCGAGGAGCCGGGCAGCTGCGCTCTCAAACGCGACCACCTGGACCGCTGCGGTCTTGACTATCTGGCGCTGGGCGACTGGCACAGTTTCCGTCGATACTTTGAGGATGCGAAGACAGTTGTTCAATACTCCGGTTCTCCTGAAACGCTCAACTTTGGAGAAGATTCCGGGTATGTGGCGCTGGTCACGTTCGGCAATGGCCCACCGGAGGTCGAGAAGCGACGGGTGGGCCACTACGACTGGAGAGAAGTCAATCTTTCATGGCAGGACGTTGGCTCCGTTGAGACGCTCAGAAAGCAGCTCGCAAGCCTGGCAACTCCACAGACGATCCTGAGAGTCACGATGGCAGGGTCTGTTTCGGACAAGCAGCTCATTGACTCGGACCGTCTCCGGGAGGAGATTTCTCCTCACTTTGCTTACCTGGATTTCGATACGTCCCAAGTCAAGGAAGAACTTCCGCTGGAGAAGCTAGAGCATGATTATCGCGAAAACACAGTGCAGCGAGCTTTCGTTACGTTGGTGCGGGATGCCCTTGAGAACACACAAGATGACACCAAGAAGCAACAACTGCGCGAAGTCTTGCGCCGAGGGCACGCGCTTTTTCAAGGATATGAGGAGGTTCTCCTATGAAGATCCTCTCGGTAACCACTCGGAATTTCAGGAATTTGCCAGATCAAACGTGGGCGCTTGACGAAAAGTTCCAAGCCATCACCGGCCTGAATGAAGCCGGAAAATCAAGCTTGCTAGAAGCCATTGTGGTAGGTCTGTATGTTGATGCTACATCCACCGACTCCCGCTACGAGCAGATGCGACGTTGGAAATCCCCGGCACATATCCAGGTTACGTTGGACTTCATTCTGGGAAACTGCCATGGCACGATCGATAGGGATTTTGAGAATAGGAAGAACACTCTAACCGTTGATCAGAAGCCAATTCGAGCTAAGGACAAGGTCCGCTCGTGGTTTGAACAACACCTACCCCTTCCTTCCGAACAGGCATTTCTACAGACTGCTTGTATAAAGCAAAATGAGATTAATTGCGACATAGACGCATCCGACCTGCGAACTCAAATCGAGCAGCATTCATTGAGCGCCACAGGTAAGGATATTGAGGATCTCACCCGTGCTCTTGATACGAGCGTTAGAGAACTCCAGAAGGGGATGAGTCATCCCGCCAGGAATCCTGGGCCGATCAAGCAATTATCTGATGAGCTTGCTAGGCTCCAACGGGAGCTGGCTGATCTGCAAGGAAAGGAAACAGAAGCAAATCAGGCCTTAGTCGAATATGAGCAAGTCGCCGCCCAAGTGGAGAAGCTCGAAGCAGACCTGAGCCGGGATGAGGAACACTTGCGCCTGGACAAGGAATTCTTGGAGGCTGAACGAGTCTACAGGCAAGGGTCTGGCGAGATTCCTGGCCTCAAGGCGAAAATCGATCGCCTGAACGTACTTCCCCAACTCCTGGGAGCTGCACAGACAAAACACGAGGAATTGCTAGCTTCTTTGGAGGAGCATAAGGCCAGGCGAGAAAAAGCCCAGTCCTGGTTGCGGACGAGGAGCGAACTGACGGAGTGTGAGAGGTCCCTGGCGGAACTTACAGGCGATATCGGCCAGCTAAAGACGTGCGATACGCAAATGCAAGCGTTAGAGAACCCACTGCAATCCACCCACATCGTCCCTGAGGATTTCTCGCGCTTCAGGACTCTTCAAAGACAACTGACGGAATGTAAGAGTGAACTTGATCGTGAAAAGGCGGAGGTTAATGAACTAGGCGCTGAACTTGAGGGAGCGAAAGCAAAATTGGCTTCATATGCCGGGCCAGGAGTTGAGCTCAATGGGGCTATGGAAAGGCTCCGATCCGAAAAAGTCACTGCGCAACAAGTTACCGATGCCTATCGGAACCGTGAATCGCTGACCCAAGAAAAGACAAAGCTCGCTGCCAAACTTGATCAAATCAATACCCTCGAATTGGAAAACACCGCGGTTGCGCAGGAGTTGGCGCCTTACAAAACTTTGGAGGGGATCGATGCCCGGTCGTTTCGGGCGGCTCTTTCCTCTGCCGAGGCCCTCGATGGTGCCCTCAAAGATGAAGGCATCGGATTCGAAATCGATCCCGCGCGACCAATCCAGGTCACAATTCAGGTGGATGGAGGAATAAGTGAAAGCATCACTCTTGAGCAAGCCCGTAAGTTTACTGCGCGCCGGGAGATTCTCGCCCAGGTTCCCGGATTAGGAACACTGCGCCTCACGAATGAGAGCCAGACTTCACGCAAGCTGGCCCAGCGGCGTGAAGAGATCACATCGACGCTGGCCAAGGCTTCGGTGGAGAAGCCTGAGGACCTCCTCTGCCGGTTTGAGTACCGCGACGAGCTGATGGACCACCTCACGGCGAGTACCGCCAAACTCCAGACCGCGTTGGAATCCAGGCCGCTGGGAGTATGGCAAGAGCGCATGATGGGTCTGGACGAGCAGTTGGTTAAATTGTCCGACCGAATCTCGAAACACGGCGCGACCAGGGAGCTTTCAGCGATCGAGGAAGATTTGCAGAACAGCCAAAGGAAACTAAACCAGCTTGCGGCCGACACAGTTAAGGCGCAGACTCAAATCCAACAATTCACCCGACAACTGAACACCCTTGGGGAAAGAATCATCGGGCGGGAGAATAGACTGGCCACACTCCAGAGTGAAACTGTGCGTCTTCTGAAGCAGGCTGGGCAGGAGAATGAAACCGGTCTCAATGCTCTTGAGCAGGCTTACCTGGATTATCAAGCCAGGTTGTCAGCAATCGAAATGAGGAAAGCGCAGATCCTAAAAGGCCGACTCGAGACCCACATCTACTCCCTTCGTGCCGCCGAAGAAACGAGAGCCCTGAAGCTGAGACAGGAACTTGAGCGGCTCGCTCCTGATGCCTTGCCTGAAGAAAAGCTCAAGGAACTTGGCGCCCAAATCGAGGGATTGGAGAGAGATGTCAGGGCGGTCGGCGATGAGGTCGCGGGCCTGCGGCACGAAAACGAGCTGCTGAAGGCCGACCAACTCGAGAAGAAGTTTGCCGAAACCATGACTCAGGTAACTATTGCAGACGCAAAGCGAAAGGAGAACGAGGCATATGCCTTCGCCATACCCGGAGAAAGGATCGATTTCAGCCGCCGGATCGAAAGGTTTCGGACCGATCTCAGCAGCTTGCTAAGGAAACGCGCAGAGTTAAAGGTGAAGTCAGACGCGGTTGGTGTGGGTCAGAGTCGCATAGCCGAATTGAGAGAGACTATCGCCGACCAAGAACACCAGTTGCAACGCCTTAAGCAGCGGTTTGAAACCGATACCTCCGTACTCGAATACTTGCGGAAGGCCCGAGACAAGGCCTTTGCCGATTTGTTAGCGGCTATTCCTTCTGGTGTCGGCGAACTGTTTGGTCGGATTACAGCCGGTAAATACGCGCGTGTCGAGGGTGCTGGATTCACTCTCCAGCCATGGTCGGCAGCCAAGGAGGGAACGCTTGAGCTAGACGAGATGTCCGGCGGAACGTCCGACCAGTTCTACCTCTCTCTCAGACTTGAAGCGTTGCGCGCCATCTTCCCGGACGAACTTCCGCCATTTATCCTTGACGATGCCCTCGTTTCGGCCGATCCCCAACGAAGGGCGGCAATCCTGTCGATCCTTGAAGAACACTCCGTCAAAGGTCAGGTTATATTCCTGACCTGCCAGGAGTGGCCCGAGCTGACGAAATACCCGAGCTTGCATTTGGGATAGGGGTTTTTCCTCTTCCAATGCTCCCATGGGAATGTGCCTTGTTCCGAAAGATCTGGCCCGACGGGGACAGTCGGATCATGGACAAGCATTTCATTTGGTATATGAGCACGCAGGGGGCTTAGTGGATGTTCTCTGCAACCGACATTGCAAATTTCCTCGCATGCCAGCATCTCACGGCCCTTGATCTTGCAGAAGTGGCCGGAGAGATTGCTAGGCCTGTTTTCGATGATCCCAGCAGTGAGCTGCTTGCGAAGCTCGGGTGGCAGCACGAGCTGGCCTACCTCGGCCACTTGGCCGACGATGAGGGTCTCGAAATCATCGACATAACGAGCGACTTAACGTGGGGTGACTCCGTCGCCAAAACGCTCGATGCGCTACGTCGGGGAGTCGGCGCCGTCCATCAAGCCACCTTCCAAGAGGGCGAGTGGAGTGGCCGCGCGGATTTCCTCATCCGGGTCGAGAAGCCCAGCGCACTTGGTCCCTGGTCTTATGAGGTAGTTGAAACAAAGCTCGCACGCTCGGCCAAGGCGCGGGCCTTGATCCAACTCTGCTTTTACTCGGACCTTCTTTCGAGGATTCAGGGGCTGGTGCCGGAGTGGATGCATGTGGTACTGGGGGGCGGCGCTAAGCCTGAAAGATTTGCACTTCGACACTACATCGCTTATTTCCGCAAGGTCAGGCGCGATTTCGAAGCAGCGTGGAAGGGCGCGGCGGGCACGTACCCTGAGCCCGTTGAGCTTTGCGATGTCTGCTCGTGGTTTCCTGTGTGTGACGCCCGCCGTCGCGATGACGACCACTTATCTCTGGTTGCAGGAATAACACGAAACCAACGAAAGGCACTCGTTGAACGAGATGTGACAACAGTCGGACAGCTCGCGACACTGCCTTTGCCGGTTCGCCCAAAGATTGAGCGCGTCGGAGACGCGGCCCTACTGCGCATCCGCGACCAAGCACGCCTGCAAGTGGAGGGGCGGAAGAAAGGGCGATTAGTGTACGAGCTGCTCGAGCCCATTGAGGTGGGGAAAGGGCTTGCAGGGCTGCCGCTGCCGTCCCAAGGAGATATATTCCTCGATTTCGAAGGGGACCCGTTCGCGTTCGAGGACGGGCTGGAGTACCTCATCGGAGCAGCAACGATTCCACAGGAACGGGACGCGCAGCCTGTCTATGAGGCCATCTGGTCGTCCGAACGCAGCGGCGAGAAGAAGGCATTTGAGAAATTCATTTCGGGCGTGATGGAACGGAGGCGCCGCTATCCGGATCTGCATATCTACCATTACGCTCCCTATGAGCCGAGTGCGATCAAACGCTTGGCCGGTCGGCACGCTACGTGTGTGGAAGAGGTTGACCAGCTCTTAAGGGCGGGCGCCTTCGTCGACCTTTACCACACTGTCCGGCAAGGTTTGCGAGCCTCGGTCGAAAGCTATTCAATCAAGCAATTGGAACCACTCTACGGCTTCACACGGGTCATACCTTTACGAGATGCTATTTTCGCGCAACAAGCATTCGAAGCCGTGCTGGCTCTGGGATCCGGTGGGGAAGACATCACCGAACTTCTTCAGACCATTGAAGGCTATAATCGCGACGACTGCTTATCGGCATTCCAGCTTCGGGAATGGCTGGAGGAGCGGCGGCGCGATCTGGAAGCCAAGACCGGCACGCCCCTGGCGCG
>Ga0187858_10004740_pt1 | contig 12658 bp, 10 predicted proteins | sample June2016WEW_8_15_FD_133015 | JGI IMG/M metagenome (GOLD analysis project Ga0187858, IMG submission 133015) | Peatland microbial communities from SPRUCE experiment site at the Marcell Experimental Forest, Minnesota, USA - June2016WEW_8_150 | ecosystem: Environmental > Terrestrial > Soil >...
AGTTGACGCAGCGTCTGCATCCGGTGGCCGCCACCAATCCCAACTGACCTCCGGCGAATTTAAATTCCCATTTCCGCCGCCACCCCTTAATTTCCCACCGTGCATCCGATTGCGTTTCAACTCGGCTCCTTCACGATTCATTGGTATGGCGTGATGATTGCGCTGGCCTTCCTGGCGGGGCTTTGGACGGCCACCCGCCGCGCCCGGCACGAAAACATCTCCGGCGAAAAAATCGCCGACGTCGTGTTCGGGCTGATGATCGGCGCGATTCTCGGCGCGCGCGCCGTTTACGTGACAACTTATTGGAAGGAAGAATTCGCCAAACAGCCGCTCCCGGAAATTTTCATGATTCAACACGGCGGGCTGGTGTATTACGGCGGTCTCATCGGCGCGATGATTGCAGGCATGATTTACATTCGCTGGAAAAAATTGCCGATGTGGAAAACCGCCGACGTGCTTGCGCCAAGTATTGCGCTGGGAAATGTTTTTGGCCGCATCGGTTGCCTGCTGAATGGCTGTTGCTACGGCCGCGCGTGCAGCCTGCCGTGGGCCATCCGGTTTCCATCCGACCATTCGACCGGCGGGGTGCCCGTGTATCCGACGCAGATTTACGATGCCTTGTTGAATTTCGCCCTTTACCTCGGCCTCGCGTGGCTGTTCCGGCACAAAAAATTTAACGGCCAGGTGTTCGCCACCTATCTCATCGGCTACGCCATCTTCCGTTCCATTGTTGAATTTTTTCGCGGCGATTATCCGGCGGACCACATCCATAACGGCCTCACGCCGGGACAATTGGCAAGCATCCCCATTTTCATCGCTGGTCTCTTGCTCGCGGCGACGCTCTCGCGCCGCGAGCCGAAACGAGTATAGCGGATGGAGGATTGAAGATGGCCAACAAATCTGATTCCTATCCTCCATCTCCCATCCCTTGGCGCGGCGAAGCGCAGCGGAGACGGCTCCATCTTTGTCCTGTCTTGTTGGCCGGCCCGACCGCCGTCGGAAAATCGGAAATTGCTTTATGCCTCACCGAGCACATCGGCGGTGAAATCATTTCCGCCGATTCCATGCAGGTTTATCGCGGACTCGACATCGGCACGGCCAAGCCATCGCCCGCCGACCGCGCCCGCGTGCCGCATCACCTCATTGACATCTGCGATTTGACCGAATCGTTCGATGCCGCGCAGTTTGCCCGGCTCGCGCACCGCACCGTCGCGGAAATCCAGGCGCGCGTCCACGTGCCGATCCTCTGTGGCGGCACCGGGCTTTACTTCAAAGCCTTTCTCGAAGGGCTTGGCGAAGCGCCGTCCGCCGACGCGAAATTGCGTGCCGAACTCGAAGCTGCGCCATTGGAAAATCTCCTGGCCGAATTGCGCGAACGCGATCCGGCGGCTTACGAAAAAATTGACCGCCAAAACCCGCGCCGCGTCATCCGCGCCGTGGAAGTCATCCGGCTCACCGGGAAACCGTTTTCCGCACAACAGTCACGGTGGGGCGAGACTCCGTCGAGCCCTAATTCCACGACGGAAACCAAAAGATCAGGGCTCGACGGAGTCTCGCCCCACCAACTTTATTGTTTCACTCGCTCATCTGACGATTTACACGCCCGCATTAATGTCCGAGTGGACGCGATGTTCGCGCACGGTTTGGTGGACGAAACCCGTAAATTGCTCAAGCGCGGCCTTGCGGAAAACAAAACGGCCATGCAGGCCATCGGCTACCGGCAGGTGGTGGAACATTTGCGCGGTGAGCGTTCTTTGCCTGAAACCATCGAACTGGTGAAAATCCGCACGCGGCAATTTGCCAAGCGGCAGCTGACGTGGTTCCGCGCCCAAAAAGGCGCGCAGTGGATTGAACTGAAACCGGAGGATCCACCCGAAAAATGGCTGCCGGAAATTTCTGGTGCGATCCGGAAACAAAACTGAATATGATCCCGGTCATATGGAAACGGCTGGGGCGGCGCTGGCGATAAAAATGGGTTCTCTCGCCTGTCCGGCGCGCCGGGCCTTCACCTTTGTTTCCGTACACTGGAAGGACGATTGAGAATGCAAATCCTGCCGTGAACATTCCGAACTCGAATCAGGAAAACGGCGCTGTTGCCGGCCGGAGATTGCCTGGCTTTCTCCTGGTTCTCGCCGGCATTGTTCTGGGGCAGGCGGTCTTATATGGCCCCTCGTTGACCGGGAACAAAATCCTGCTCCCTTTGGATATTCTCGCCCAAGCGGGCGTTTACATTCCACAAACCGCGGAAACAGCCGGCTTGGCGCCACACAACATGGCCTTGTCCGACCTGGTTTATCAGTTCGAACCCGCGCGGCAATTTGCCGTTTCGGAGATCCATCAGGGCCGTTTCCCTTGGTGGGCCCCCTATCAATACGGGGGCGTCCCCTTCATCTGGCCGAAATTTTCGCCTTTTCTGCTTTTGGAATGCCTGGCGAAATCACCGGTAATCCTTGCTTGGATTCAAGTCCTCGCCGCGCTGGTGACAGGCACGGGAATGTATTTCTTTTGCCGGAAGGTGTTGTCGGTCGGTTTTTGGCCGGCAACCGTCTGCGCCTGGTGTTACCCGTTGACGGCCTTTTTTGCCCTTTGGCAGGGGTTTCCCACCGGTCTGGCGGTATATTGGCTGCCGTGGCTTTTTCTGGCCGTTGACCGAACCATACATGGCACCCATCCCCTGGCCGCGCCCGGTTTGAGTGTCGTGACCTTCCTGACCTTGATCAGCGGGCACATTGACGTTGCCGGGCAAGTGTTGCTGGGCTCCGGGATTTACGCCATCTGGTGCTGGGGGAGTGCGCACCGGGGAAAATGGTGGGACCGGAAATCAAGGATAGCCATGGCCAGGGTGCTGTTGGGATGGGGACTTGGATTTTTGCTGGCGACCCCGCACCTCCTGCCTTTGCTGGAATACGCCCAGACCGGTTCCCGGATGATATCCCGCAACGCGGGCGTTGAAGAACGGCCGCCAACCGGATTGCAGGCCCTGCCCCAAGTGGTGTTGCCGGACCTCTACGGTACAACGGAAAAAAACAGCGCGTTCATCGCCCCGGCACCGGAGAAGAATCTTTTGGAAAGCGCCTCCGCAGCATACACCGGTGTGCTGGCCACTTTGCTGGTTGCTCCCCTGGCGTGGTCCCACCGGCGCCTGCGAGCCGGCAATCTGTTCTGGCTCTTTCTGGCCCTCTTCGGCCTGAGTTGGTGCTTGAATCTCCCGGGCTTCGTCCCATTGTTGCGTCTGCCGGTCCTGCACCTGATGTCTCACAACCGCCTGGTGTTCCTGACCTCCTTCGCCATTCTCGCCCTGACGGCCAACGGGCTCGAAACCCTGCTGAGCGGCCCGGTCCAGCGACGATGGTGGTTTTGGTTGCCGGCGGTTTTACTAGCCGCGCTGAGTGGCTGGTGCCTTTATCGGAGTGTCGTTTTGCCCGCAGCCATCTCCACCCAGGCTGCTCTCGACGCTTTTTACCTGAAGAAATGGGGGAACATCCTGGCCGCAGGCGACGTGCATCAAGTCCAAGCCTGGTTCATCCGCCATTACACCATCATGGCCGAGTTTTGCATCGTTGGCGTCATCGGCTGGTTGGGGTTGTGGTTTCAAAAGCCCGGGCGTTTTCGTTTGTTCCCGGTGCTGGTCTTTCTTCTGGTGGTGGATTTGCTGCGGTTCGATTACGGCCGCAGCGCACAATGTGACCCGGCGCTTTATTACCCCGAAATACCCGCCCTGAAGGAAATCACCCGCTCCCTGCCCGGCCGGATTATCGGCGGCTTTCCGGCCCCCTTGGGGTTCATGCAGGGATTGAACGATATCCGGGGATACGACTCGATTGACCCGGCCCGCATGGTGGATGTTTTAAAAACGACCGCCGCAATGCCATCCACAAATCTTGCCTACGCGGAAACTTTTCTGCTGGTGCCCAAGGGAAACCTGCTGCCTCCTTCCGGCATTGAACTTCCGCCGATTTTGGACTTGTTGAACGTGCGTTACGTCATTCTTCGCGGAGCCCCCCCGCAATTCATGCATCCCCCCTTTCAAAGCGACGATTATTGGGTTTTGGTGAACTCCAATGCCCTGCCGCGTGCCTTCGTGCCGCGGACGGTCAAAACCGTGGATGTCGGGCAGGAACTGGAGGAACTGACATCGCCGAAATTCAATCCGGTGGACGTGGCGCTCGTGACCTCGCCCGTCGAACTGCCCGCCCGGTGCCGCGGCACGGTCCAAATCACCAACGAAATTCCAACCCGCATCAGGATCTCGGCGCAAATGGAAACGCCGGGACTGATTGTGCTGGCGGACAACTGGGACAAAGGCTGGCGGGCCTTTTGGAACGGCCGGCCGACGCCCGTTCTCCGGGTGGATTATACGATCCGTGGCGTCGTGGTGCCGGCCGGAACCGGGACCCTAGAATTCAACTACCAACCTGCCAGCGTGGTTCTTGGACTGTGGCTGGCCGGGCTGGCGGCTATTTCCCTGCTGGGCTGGGTGGCAATCATCCGCTTGCGCTCACGGCAAAAACAACCCCCGAACAAACCGCCGCCGGCTAAAGTCGGCAGCCGTTGCGACCGGGAAAATCCGGGGCGGATTGAACTGAAACCGGACGAGTCGGTGGGAGCAGTTGTAGATAAGCTGGCTTACAAAGAACTGGATTTGGACGATGAAAATTTTGGCCTCTGAACCAAACGTTGCGCAGCAAACGGGAGGCTCTGCTAGTTAGCCGAACTCCTACGCCAGCATGGCGCAAAGGAATAAGTTGGTTGCTCAGCTTTCCCTCGGTCGGCGGACGACGACGTCAATTCCCGCCTTGTTTTTGGCGATCATGTTGGCGGGCAGGATGCCGCGCCAGAAGACGTTCGGGTAAATGACCGCGCCAGGGCCGATGATGCTGCCGGGGTTCAGCACGGCGTTGCAGCCCACTTCCGCGCCGTCGCCCAGCAGCGCGCCGAACTTGCGCAGGCCGGTGTCGAACGGCACGCCGTCAATCTCCACCTCGATGTTGCCGGGGAACAGTTTGTAGTTGGATATTTTAACACCCGCGCCGAGGTGCGCCTTGTAGCCGAGAATCGAGTCGCCGACGTAATTGAAGTGCGGCGCCTGCGCCCCGTTGAACAGCAGCGAGTTTTTCAGTTCGCTGGAATTGCCGACGACGCAGCCGTCGCCGATGATGACGTTTTCGCGGATGTAGGCGTTGTGGCGGATCTGGCAACCCTGGCCGATGATGGCCGGGCCTTTGATCATTGCGCCGTCCTCGACGACGGTGCCTTCGCCGATGAAAACTTTTTTACCGATGAATGCCCTACCCTCGCCGGGGTTATGCCGGGCCGGTTTCAAATTGGCGGCGATGTAGCCCTCAATTTTTTTGAGCGCGTCCCAGGTGAATTTGCAGCCGTCGAAAATGGCGGCGTGTTCGGTTTGGTTTAGGTCAAACAAGTCGGCTGGCTTGAACATAGCGGCAAGTTAGGCGAAACGGCGGCGGCGGAAAAGCGAAATGGGTGTGGGCGGCTATGTCTTAATTTGTCACGGAGCGCGGATTGTCCTCAATCCGCAGCGGCTGGACTGGTCGTAAATGCTGCGAGTTGGGACAACTCGCGCTCCGGCTTTCGACTTAAAATTCAAATTAAGACACTCCCGCGCGGGCTTGCCATTCGCGGCGGCGGGAGTATTTTCACCAGCGATGGCGCGCTCCCGTAGCTCAAATGGATAGAGCAGTGGTTTCCTAAACCGCGGATCCCAGTTCAATTCCGGGCGGGGGTACCAAACCAGTTTTTTCGCCTTCGGATTCCTGCAACAGCTTGAAAAACAAGCACGTTTCGGCAGTTTTGTAATTTCCTTCTGCAAAAGTGACGCCCTGCGGAAAAAGCACCTTTTGCAACCGCTGCTTCGCTTCGCTCGCAAGCTCTGTCCACAACCGCGCTGCGTTCAAAATGACGTGCTCCGCGAAATTCAGCACTGCTTCCACGTCGTAGCTTTCGAGTTTGGCGTCACGTTCCTCCATTTCCGCCAAGGTGATTTGCTGGTTGAGTTTGTCGAGTTGCCGCTGGTAGGTCTCGCGGTCAATCGCCTTTTCGTAGATGAAGGTTTCTTCGAGGCTTTCTTTCTTGTGGTTCAACTCCTCAATGTAATGTTTCAAACTGGCGGTCAGCGTGATGTTCTGTGCCTGCCTTTCTTTCCACACGTCGAGCACAATTTCACTAAACAGCTTCACGTATTTCGGCTGTGGCTGCATTTGCTCCAAAAACTCCACGAACCCGCGCTCCAATTCCATTTTGCTAACACGAACTTTGCCTTGGCAATTTTTGTTTTGACACCAGTAGTAGGGGTAACGCTTACTCCATCCTTTAGCGTAGCTTCCTGTCAGCGGGCTGCCGCAACATCCGCACTTTACGAAATGCCGGAGAGGAAAATCGGGGTGACTGCGAAGGCGCGGCATTATGCTAACTCGCTTGCCGCTTAATACGGCTTGCACGCGGTCGAAAAGTTCCTGACTTACCAACGGCTCAAAATCTCCACGCTTGCGCTCGCCCCAACCTTTTACGACGAGCCAGCCCGCATAGACAGGATTGCGTAGCATATCCCAAAAGGTTTGCTGTGACACGCGGTTGCCCTTGGCCGTTCGCAGACCAGCCGCATTTATCATCTCGTGAACCTTTTGCTTTGTATGCAATCCGGTGGCATACAATTCAAACGCCTGCTTCACCAATGGCGCCCGCTCAGGGTCGTGAATCAGGCTGGGGCTGCTGTTCCTACCGTCGCCGTTGAGATAACCCAGTGGTGCTTTGAATGTCCACCGGCCTTTGCCGAGTGCGGCTTTCATCCCAGCAACCGTGCGCTCCGACTTCACATCGTTGTCGAATTGATTAAACGCGGCCAAGATGCCTTCCATCAATTTGCCGGTGCTCGTTTCGTCAATCGGGTCTGACACCGAACGCAGCGTTACACCGAATCCCGCAAGCAAACCGCGTAATGCGTGATGGTCTTCCTGCCGTCGGGAAAAGCGGTCAAGCCGATATACCACCAGCCATTTCACCCGGCCTTTGTGTTCACGGCAATATCCGAGCATCTTCTGAAATTCCGTCCGGTTTGCTGTTTTCGCGCTTTCGCCTTCCTCCACAAAAATTTTGTCCACGCCGAAGTCGTTTCGAGCGCAGTAATCGCGGCACGCTTTTTCTTGAGTCGCAAGGGAGAAATTCTCCACTTGGTCTTTCGTGGACACCCGGCAGTAAATGACGGCGCGGTTCATAACAGTTCAATTATGCTCTAAATTATCAAATCAGAAAAGCTTATTCTTTGCCACGCGCGCGCGACGCCTATATGCATTACAACTGATGTTTTTCCCGCCAAAATTCGGAAAAGGCCGCCAGTTCTGCCGCACTGCGGTCAAGCCCGCCGTCAAATTCGTGTATCGCGGCGCGTTCCTCAAGGTCGTAGCGCCTGTCCTCTGGCAGCAACGCTGCAAGCTCCGAAAAGCTCGCTGTGGGCGTTTCCCAGCCCTCCCCCTCAAGAACGCTCCCTGCATGGTTTAACGCGTGCAACGGGGTGTTTTCGCGCCGCTGGTTAAGAAAGGCTTCGACCAGCACGCGAGCAAAAGCATAATACCCGTCTCGCAACCGTTCCAACTCAGCATCGGATTTGGGGCAGTCGTTTCCCAAAATTTCGCGGCTGCGTGCCAGCGAAAGTTTTTCCCTCGCGGCGCAGACGGGGAACGCAGCGTTGAACTTTTTGCTTTGGCAACTGCTCACGCCGCGAATTATGCGGCGCGGCACAGAAGGAAAAAACGGGCGGAAAATGAGTGGCGATTTGTTGCTTACCTGCGCCCGCCTTTGGTGTGCCAAGACGATGGCAACTTGCTTTTAAGAAACGGAAAGAGCCGGTGAAAATCGCACTTTGCGTTTTTACTTTCACGATACCAGTCCACACCTCCGTAATCCTTCTGTTTTTTTGTAACCGCTTTGCGCTCCCCGTATCGCTCCCAAGCCTTCGGATACTTTTTAGGCATTTCCTTAAGCGTGGCGTGATGAAGAAGCCGCATGATGGCGAGCCTGTCCAACATCACTCGCCAATCATTCAACTTGTGTCCTTTGTCATTTCGCCGCCCGACAAGTTGCTTTGTGTCTGCGGCCATAGGCCGATTGTTTGCGACCCAGTGTTTGAACTTTATGACAATTTCATTATCAGTGAAGTCCTGCCAGTTGACTTGCGCGATAAAAAAATCCACGCCACCGACTCCGCGCACAATCAGAGACGGCAACGGCGCGTCCAATTGTTTTCTCAATTCGTTTGCTTCCCTCAATCCAGCCATGCCTGTGTCAATTTCTGAAAGCCGCTGCACCATTTTTCGCTGTGCATCGTGAACTTTCTTCGCCTCTTCAAACAACCAGCTTGCGGTAGAGTAGTTGCTAGTGACTCGAAAGGCTGGAATTTTTTCTGGCGCTGGGATTTCCGGTTTGAAGGTGTTCCCCAGCCGTGCTCGCTCTGGCTCCGGCAGCGATTGCCACGGCTTTGGGAATTTCTGGTGATGCACAAGGTGTGCTGGCGTGCCAATGGAATAGAGCAGCGTCAATTTCCGGTTAGCTGCGTCCAAAGATATGCGACTGCCTTTTCCCGCCTCAACATCCTGCAAATTTTGAACAGTCTTACGGATGAATGCTGATTCGCGGGCGTATTCCCAATAGCAGCACGCCACAAGCTCCACATCTGACACTTCTGCAAAATTCCACTCACATTCGGGAAGTGCGACCGACGCATCGTTTTGTTTCTGCCGTTGCTTCATTTTTCACTGTTTTATCCCCGTGGCAGATAAAACAAAGGCAAAAATTTCCTTGGCCATCGGCGATTTGCTGAGATTAATTTGACTCGCCAAAGAGCCAAGCCACGGAAACTTTCAAGGCACGGGCAATAGCGGCAGCTTCATAATCCATTACGTAGCGTGTCTGGCTTTCAACCCGGGAAATCGCCGTCCGGTCAATCAAAATACCTTGACCGGCGAGCCTTCCAGCCAAGTCATCCTGGCTGACGGCAGGACTACGTTTTAGGCGAGCTTGTTTCACTCGCCAGCCAATAATGTTTCTTTGCTTCGCCTTGCTCGTCTTTTTCATCGCGTGTGAAAAACACACGCTTGACATGTATACGATGCAGGCATCCAATGTGTGTGAAGTACACACAACAAAATGAAACTTTTTGACATCCTGAAACTTGAAATGCCGTCACTGAAACCGGAGGAGTGCAAAATCCATCTTGCGGTTTGGAATAAAAGAGACAACCCGTTGGACTTATTTCTTGCCGGAGAATTTACTGCATGGCAAAAGTGGCAGGGCCGCAAAAATTTTGAGCGTCCATACATCGTTTCGTTAATCAAGATGGGCGAACATGGCAGGTGGCTTTTCGCTGGCGTTCACTCCACGTCCACGCATGGATGCAGTCCAGTAAAATGCCAAGAAGACCAGCCTTGGAATAAACACACTGAATACCGCCCCACCAGCGAAAGCCAAACTGTCAAACAAGTCTTTCACTATGATACCAAGGAACTGCGAGAATTTGACGCGCTGACGGGCCGTTTAATTGTTGAATTTTTACGTCGCGGACAGAAGCGAGGGAAACAGTCCTACCGTCTGGCAGAGAATTGCGCGGAGCAGTTCCAAGTCAGCGAACTAAAGCCGCGCCGTCTGGCGGTCGAAGAATTTCCCGGCTTTTCAAATTTCATCCTGCCGAAATCGAGATTAGACATCATCGTAACGCAGGAAATTGAATCTTGGAAATCAGCCTTGTCGAGTGTGGCCGGTGTCTATTTGATTACCGACACCAAGACCGGACGGCATTACGTCGGCAGCGCGTATGGCGTAGGAGGCATCTGGGAAAGGTGGAGGCAGTATTCAAAGACTGGACATGGAAACAATAAAAATCAGGAAATCATCCTACAAAAACACGGGTTTGCTTACAGCCTCAACTTCCAGTTTTCCATTTTGGAAACAGCCGATACCAACGCCAGCGAGGGTGATGTTCGAAAGCGCGAGACACACTGGAAAAATGCACTTTGCAGCCGAGAAAGTTACGGCGGCTATAATGCAAAGTGAATTTGTTTATGCCACTTATGGTCTAAACGTCTGTCCTCGCACGAGTCTTGTATCCGTTTCATTATAGAGTTTTGTAACCGGAAGGGGCTGTCAGGAAAGCGCAAACCCCACTGGTTGCGCGACCTTTTCAAATGACCACGCGGCCACATCCGGCGCGGCTTTCCTCAGCAAGTCAAACTCTTGCAAGCAGTCAAACAATAGGTTTTGTTTGGCAATGGTTAGGGGTACCATTCAACCCGTTGCGCCGCAAAACATCACGGGGATGAATTATTTTGTCACCAATGCGTCTAAAATGCGTCTATATTGACAACAGCCTTTTTTATGAAAATCGAATCCTTTCAAAAACACATTCTTGGGACGGCAATTACGGTTCTATGTTTGACGGGCATCCGTTCACCATTTAATTCCCCGGCACAGGCACAATCCGCTTCACCCCCGCCGGACAGTGCAACGGAATCAAGCGCGTTGCCACCGAACATTTATCCGACCAGCCCGCTGGCACAGGTCGTCCGGCTTACGCAGGCCGGCGTGGATGAAAGCGTCATCATGACTTACGTCACGAATTCCGGCAGCACGTTCAATCTCGATTCGGACAAAATCATTTATTTAAAGGACATTGGCCTGCCGAACGAAGTCGTCACTGCGATGATACAGCGCGACCAGCAGTTGCAGCAGCAAATGAACGCGTCGGCGTATCAACCGCCGGCTCAACCCGCTCCCGGCACGACCGAGCAGCCGGAAACCGCGCCGTCGCCGCAACCGGTGGAGCAACCGGCGGAAGTCACGGTGAACTATTTTTATGACACGCTCACGCCGTATGGCACCTGGGTGAACGTGGACGGCTATGGACGGTGCTGGCGGCCGAGCGTGGTGATTTACAACCCTGGCTGGCAGCCGTATTGCGATCACGGACATTGGGTTTACACCGATTGCGGCTGGTATTGGTCTTCGGATTATTCCTGGGGCTGGGCACCGTTCCATTATGGCCGCTGGTTTCAGCACTCGCGCTGGGGCTGGTGCTGGACGCCGGACATCGTTTGGGGTCCATCATGGGTGACGTGGCGGTATTCGAGTGACTACTGCGGCTGGGCACCGTTACCGCCATTTGCGGGGTATCGGGAAGGCGTCGGCTTCTTTTATCGGGACCGCAACGTCAGCATTGGATTCGACTTTGGTTTGAGCATAAATTGTTTCACGTTCGTGCCGATCGGTCATTTTTGTGACCCGCACCCACGCCGCTTTCGTGCCGCTCCAACGCAGGTAACGCAGATTTACAACCATACCACGGTCATCAACAACTTCAATGTTCGCGATCACAACTTCGTCAATCGTGGAATTGATCCGGAACACATCACCGCTGTCACCCGAACGCCCATTCATCCCGTCTCCATCCGGGATACCGGCTCGCCGTCCGGACACGGCCAGCGCGGTGATCAACTCAGTCACGATGGCCGCACGCTGGTCGTGAATCGCCCGCACTTTGTGGACCATCCGGTTCCCGGTGAAACCAGAAACAATCGACCGAACAATCGACCGATGCCATCCGTGTCTCCGGCACAAAACCATTCTCCGCAACCGAACGGCAATCAGTCGGCGCCTCCAACACGGCAAATGAGACAGCCACAGGTTCCCAATGCCACTCCACACGGCCCGCAAGACCGCAATGAGTTCTCCGCTCCCAACCAACCTCAACACCCGTCGCCACCGGCCAATTCTCCAACCCCGGGCCGCGACAACCGGACTTTCTCTCCCCAAGGACACGAGCAGTTGCAACCATCGGAAGCGCCTCGCAGCAACCCGCGTAATTCCGAAGCGCCGGTGATCACACCCATTCCCGGTCAGGGGCAACACAGTGCACCCGAGGCCGGCCGACGCAACCCGCCGTCCGCCAAGCCCGTAGAACGCCCGCAACAGAATGAATTCTCCGTTCCCAATCAACCTCAACGCCCATCGCCACCGGCCAATCCTTCAACGCTGGGACAGGATAACCGGACTTTCTCTCCCAGAGGACGGGAGCAGTTGCAACCATCGGAAGCGCCGCGCGGCAACCCGCATAATTCCGAAGCGCCGGCGGCTACACCTCATTCCAACCGGGGTCAATCCGGCGCATCCGAAGCCAGCCGTCACAGCGCGCCCGCTGCGGCGCCGGCCCAACCACAACCGCAACACAACCAACCGTCATCATCGCCGCCCCCGTCATCGTCTCCAAGATCGTCGGGACAAAATCAGAACCAAAACAGTTCCGGCAATGGTTCGGGTCGCGGTCCGGGACATTGACTGGTCGCCGGTTTTATTCGTCAAACGCCGTGGTGCATGGTTTCGCCGCGGCGTTTTTGCTTTTGCAACCTCTCTACCGCTGGCAAAATCCGCTCGTGAGCATCACGCGGCGGCAATTTGAACAAATGCAGGAACGCCTCGGCGACGCTTCCCCGCATACGATCTCTCCGGTTTTCGCATCGGCGTTGCACGCCGCGCCCGGTGCTCATCGTGTTATTCTCGGCGTGGACCCGTCCCTGCGCGGCACGGGTTTTGGTGTGATTCGCGCCGCGAAACCATTTCCGCAAACGCTGGCGCACGGCACGATTTCCTGCCCGCC
>Ga0187858_10004749_pt1 | contig 12640 bp, 10 predicted proteins | sample June2016WEW_8_15_FD_133015 | JGI IMG/M metagenome (GOLD analysis project Ga0187858, IMG submission 133015) | Peatland microbial communities from SPRUCE experiment site at the Marcell Experimental Forest, Minnesota, USA - June2016WEW_8_150 | ecosystem: Environmental > Terrestrial > Soil >...
CTGGCCCTGCCGCTGCTGGCCGCGCTCGCGACCAGCCGGGCCCGGTACCGGATCCGCTGCGCGCGGCGGATCAGCCCGCCCCGGGTGCCCGCGGGTCGCAACGCCGTGGTCACGCTGCGGCTGGAGAACATCTCCCGGCTGCCGACCGGGCTGCTGCTGGCCGAAGACGCCTTTCCTTACTCACTCGGCACCCGCCCGCGCTTCGTGCTGGAGCGGATCGAGCAGGGGGGCTGGCGCGAACTGACTTACCCCATCCAGTCCGGCACCCGGGGCAAGTACACGATCGGCCCGCTGCACATCCGCGTGGCCGATGCGTTCGGCCTGGTGGAACTTACCCACTCGTTCGCCGCCCGGAGCACGCTGGTGGTGACACCCGCGATCATCCCGCTGCCGAGCATGCCGCTGGCCGGGAACTGGCGCGGGGAGGGCGGCGGCCATACCCGGACCGCGGATACGGCCGGGGAGGACGACATCATCCCCCGCCCGTACCGGGACGGTGACGAGCTGCGCCGGGTGCACTGGCGGTCTACCGCCCGGCATGGCGAGCTCATGGTCCGGCGTGAGGAACAGCGCTGGCGGAACCGCGCGGTGCTGCTGCTCGACACCCGCGCCCGGGCGCACAGCGGCGCCGGGGCGGGCTCCTCGTTCGAGTACGCGGCGAGCGCCATCGCGTCCATCGGCGTCCACCTGGCCCGCAGCGGGATCGACGGGCAGCTGGTCACCGACGCCGGGCCCGCCACCTCGCCCGGGTCTTTCGAGGATTCGCTGCTCGACTCCCTCGCGGTCATCAAGGAGTCCAGCCAGTCCGGGCTCGCCCGTGGCATGGACCTCGCGCAGGGCGGCACCGGCGGCCTGTTCGTGGTGGTGGCCGGGCGGCTGTCGGCGGAGGAAGCCGGCAGGCTCGCCGCCGGGCGCCGGGACGCAGGCCCCGCGATGGCGCTGCTGCTCGCGGTGTCCACCTGGTCTGGCCGCGGGCCGGCCGACCGCCAGGCGGACGAGACGGACGTCCCCACGGCGATCCTGCGCGCGGCGGGCTGGCGGGTCACCACGATCAGCGCCGACACCCCGCTCACCACGGCCTGGGAGCGACTGCGCGCCTCCTCCGGCCTGCTCGGCGCGCCCGGGCACGAGCAGGGCCGCTTCCGGGCTGGGGCCGGCCGGTGAGCCAGCGACTCACCGTCGCCGCGGCCGTTGCCACGATCGCAGCCTCTTTGTCTGTCTACCCGCTGGTGTCGGGCTGGCTCTGGTTCTGGGAGGGCGCCGGGGCGGTCGCCGTGGTCGCCCTGGCCGGGGCCCTCACCAGGCTGCGGGTGCTCCCCTGGGCGCTCTGCGCACCTGCCGGCCTGGCCGGCCTCCTGCTGTACGTGAACGTCCTGTTCTCCAGCCCGCAGTCACTGGGCCGGATCATCCCGACGGCCACCTCCCTGCATCACCTGTGGCTGCTGGCCCGGCAGGGGCTGGACGAGACCGCCAGGTTGGCACCACCCGCCCCGGCCAGCCACGGGATCCTGATCCTGACCGTGGCCGGCATCGGCGTGGCGGCGGTCGCCACCGACCTGCTCGCGGTGCGGCTGCGCAGGCCGGCCATAGCCGGGCTGCCATTGCTGGTGCTGTTCTGCGTCCCCCTCACCACCGACGCCCACCAGGGCGTTTTCGGGGCCATGACCGTGTTCGGCCTGGGCATGGCCGGCTACCTGGCCATGCTGGCCGTGGACGCCCGGGAACGGCTGCGGCTGTGGGGACGGCTGGTCACTATGTGGCACCGCGGCCAGGAGCCAGCGACGGCGCCGCGAGCCACCCCGAACACCAAGGAGCTTGCCGCGGCCGGCCGCCGGATCGGGCTGACAGCCGTGGTGATCGCCCTCTTCGTCCCGTTGCTGGTGCCAGGGCTGCGCAACCACAAGCTGTTCTCTGCCGGGGGCGGCGGTGGCAAGGATCTGGTCACGCTGCCCAACCCGCTGGTGCAGATGAACAGCGAGCTGCACCGGACGACGCCCACGAACGTGCTCACCTACCGGACGACCGACCCGGACCCGCAGTACCTGCAGGTATACGTGCTGACCAACCTCACCGCCAACACCTGGACGCTGGCCCCCACCGGAGGCCAGCCGGTGCAGAGCGGGAAGCTGCCCACCGCGCCGGGACTGAGCCGGGACACCACCACCTCGGCCGAGAGCACCAGGGTCACCCTGGCCAAGGGGCTGACCGCCGGGGCGGGCAAGGCCAGCTTCCTGCCGCTGCCGTACCCGGCCCGCAGTGTCAGCGTCGGCGGGGACTGGCGCACCGACCCGCGCACGCTCACCATGTTCTCGGCGCAGAGCCTCTCCGGCCTCAGCTACACGGTGTCCAGCCGCGAGGTCTCACCGTCCGTGCGGCAGCTGCAGCAGTCCGGCGAGGTCCCGAACAGCATCGCGAGCAACTACCTCAGCGTCCCGGCGGCGTTCCTGCCGCTGAGCAAGCTCGCCCAGCGGATCACCCAGGGGCAGAACACGTTCTACGGCGAGGCCGTGGACCTGCAGCACTGGTTCACTCAGTCCGGCAGGTTCACCTACAGCCTCGACGTGCAAGAGCCGGATACGTCCAAGGCGCTGATCAACTTCCTGACCAAGGACCGGCGAGGTTACTGCCAGCAGTTCGCGTTCGCCATGGCCGTGCTGGCCCGGCTGCTCGACATTCCCTCCCGGGTGGCGGTGGGGTACACGGAAGGCTCGCCGATCGGGCACGGCCGCTGGCAGGTCCGGACCAGCGACGCCCACGCGTGGCCGGAACTGTACTTCCAGGGGGCTGGCTGGCTGCGCTTCGAGCCCACCCCCGCGGGGTCCGGCGGCCAGGCCACCGCGGTCCAGCCCGCCTATACCCTGCCGCCGCTGCTCGCCGTCCCGGGCGGGACCCAGAGCGTGCCGACGCCGGCCGCCACAGCGCCGCAGACAGGCGCCACGCCGGGACAGTCCGGGGCGCTGGCCAAGCTGCGCCGCCTCAGCGCCACGGGCGCCGGAGGGGGATCCGGCGCCAGCCGCTCGGGATCCATCTGGCTGATCGCCGTGGCAGTGGTCGTCGTGCTGCTCATCACACCGCGCCTGGCCAGGTCGCTGACCCGGCGGCGGCGCTGGTCACGTGCGCGGGGCGACCGGGAGCGGGCCCAGGCGGCCTGGCTGGAACTGCTGGATGACCTGACCGACCATAAGATCGCCTGGTCTGCGAGCGAATCGCCGCGCACCCTCGGGACCCGGCTGACCGGGACGTTGCGGCTCAGCCCTGAGGCGGCGGCCGCGCTGACCCGGATCGTGCAGGCCACCGAGCGGGCCCGGTACGCCCGGGATGCTGCGGACTCGGCCACGTTGCGGGCGGACGTCGGCCTGGTCCGCCGCGAGGTGGCCGCCGGCTCTGGCCGACTGGGACGCTGGCGGGCCCGGCTGCTACCGCCTTCATCCTTGCTGCCGGTACGCGCGGCCGTCCAGCAGGGGCTGGACGTATTCGGCTGGATGGACGTGGCCGCGCACCGCACGGGCACCTGGTCCCGCCGCAGCCCGCGAGCCGGCCGCAAGGCGCGGGCGGCCCGACCAGCGGGCTGACCAGCGGGCGGGCTGACTAACAGGGGCGCTGCCTGAGCGACGGGGCCGACCGGCCCCCGCTAATCACGACTGCATGACAACGGGCCTGCCTGAGCACGAATGCCTGCCAGGCACGCCATTAACTATGGGCCGCCTGCGGGGAGGGCAGGCCAGCCGGATGAAGCGGGCCTAGCGGTCCCGCTCCTGACGACGGCGCCAGCGCTCCTCGAGCCGTTCCATGAACCGGGACCGGGAACTCGCCGGCGGCCGCGCCCGGCGGTCACGGGCCAGTCCAGGCCGCCCGGCCGAGCCACCGGACATGTGCCGACAGCTGGACAGGGCCCACATCGAGCAGGCAAGCATGACCACGAAGCCGGCCACGCCGATCAGGGTCAGCTTGGAGATGACGCCAGCCAGGAGGAGGCCCACGCCGAGCAGGAAGCCGATCGCCGCCTCGACCACCCGGCGCTTGTAGTGCACCCGTGGATCTTTCGCGCGCACCGCCTGCGCGAACTTCGGATCCTCGGCATAGAGCGCACGCTCGATCTGATCGAGCTGACGCTGCTCGTGCTCAGACAGCGGCACGGCGCCTCCCATGAAACCTCGCGCGCGGGGACGGGTGCGATGAGTTCATCTCACGGTCCAGGGTTCTTGTTTCCAGAATACGAGTCCGGCTGGTCTGGGTGGAAGGGTAGTGAGAGGGTAAAGGAATTCCGGCTCCTGCCAGCACCTCGGACCTCCTCTGGCGCCTGCCGCAGCCATCTGCCCGGCGAGCCGGACGTCAGCCGAACGCAAATTCGAATTAGATCCGCGTAAGGCTGAGTATATCAGCGTTCCAGGGGCGGGCGCCGGGCTGGTTCGGCGGGCTCCCGGAGGGCCTGACCCGGCTGACGGCCGGGAACGTTATCCGGCTGATGCCGGGAATGTGATCCGGCTGACACTCCGGAATGTGCTCGGCCCGGCCCAGGGCCCGGCTCTGCGGACGGCCCCGGCGCCGCTCCGGCCGGCCCAGGGCCCGGCTCCGCGGACGGCCCCGGCGCCGCTCCGGCCGGCCCAGGGCCCGGCTCCGGTCCCGGTTCATCCCGCTGCCCGGTCACCAGGGCGGCGGGCCGGACCGTGTCGGCACCGAACCGCCCGCTGATCCGGTCCAGGGCGCGCTCGGCATCGCGCCAGCCGGCCGGCCGATCCCCGAACGCCAGCTGGGTGACGGCCCGGGAGGCGGGCACCAGGCCACTCGTGCGCACCCCGACCAGCCGGAGCCGAGCGCGGGAGTCCAGCCCGGCGGCACCGTACAGGGCGCAGGCGGTGGCGTAGATGGTGCGGGCCACGTCGGTGGGCTCGGGAAGCGTCCGTGACCGGGTGATCGTGGTGAAGTTGGCCAGCCGGAGCTTGATCACCACGGTCCGCGCCACGGCTCCGGCCGAGCGGAGGCCGCGCGCGGTCCGCCCGGACAGGCGGAGCAGCTCGCGGCGGATCACCTCCGGGTCGTCGACGTCGCTGGCGAACGTCTCCTCCGCACCGATGCTCTTCTCCGGGGTGCTGCTCACCACCGGGCGCTCGTCACGCCCCCAGGCCAGCGCGGCCAGGTGGGCGCCCAGCGAGGGACCCAGTTCGCGCTGCAGGGTGCCGGCCGGGATCTCCGCGATGTCCCGGACAGTGCGCAGACCGAGCCGGGCCAGCACCTGCCCGGTCTGCTCCCCCACGCCCCATAGCGCCGCCACCGGGAGCGGGTGCAGGAAGTCCAGGACGCCGTCAGGGGGCACGACGAGCAGCCCGTCCGGCTTGGAGCGGGTGGACGCAAGCTTGGCGATGAACTTGGACGGGGCCACCCCGACGGAGCAGGTGATGCCCTGCTGCTCGGCGATCGTCGCCCGGATCAGCGCGCCGATCCGGGCGGGCCGCCCGAGCCGCCGGATGGCCCCGGACACGTCCAGGAACGCCTCGTCCAGCGCGAGCGGCTCCACCTCGGGCGTGACCGACCGGAAGACCTCCATGACCTCCTTGGACACGGCGGCGTAGACGTGATGCCGGGGCGGGATGAACACGGCCTGCGGGCACAGCCGGCGGGCCCGCGTCACCGGCATGGCCGAGCGCACCCCGAACTCACGCGCCTCGTAAGACGCGGAGAGGACCACGCCGCGGCTGGCGGTCGCGCCCACAATCACCGGCCGCCCGGCCAGCTCGGGGCGGTCGCGGATCTCGGCGCTTGCGTAGAAGGCGTCCATGTCCACGTGCAGGATGTGGCAGCCGCTGTCCGGCTGCTCGGGGCCAGGGCCGCCGTGGCTCATCGGTACCCGAGCACGTGGAACTGGGCGGCGAAGTCGTGGAAGGCCGGATGGGTGGAGGCGGCCTGCTCCAGGGCCAGCAACGCATCCGCGGCGCCCGGGTCCACGTCCGCGAAGGAACCCGGCACCAGGTCGGTGAAGACCCGGATACCGTGCGCGGCACCCGGACGCAGCCCGGCCCTTTCGATCAGGCCGGTCACCTCGGCCAGGGTGAACCGGCGCGGCCCGCCCCCGGACCGGCTATCAGACCCCCCGGACCGGCTATCAGGCCCGCCCCCGGAGCCGCCATCGGACCCGGCCCCGGACCGGCCGTCAGCCGTGGCGGCCGGGCCGCCGACCGCGGCCAGCAGCCGCCGGGCCTCATCGAAACGCCCGGCCAGGGCCCGGTGGATGACCGCCGCGACGGCGCTGGTGGCCAGCACGCTCACCGCACCCCCCGGCCGCAGCACGCTGGCCACCATGGTCATGGCCGTCGCCGGTGAGTCCACGTACTCCAGGACGCTATGGCACAGCACCAGGTCAGCGCCCTGTTCCCCGACGACGGTGGCCAGGTCGCCGACGTCGCCCTGGACGGCCCGCAACTGCACGCTCATCTCCGCGGCCCGGCGCTGCGCGGCGGCCAGCGAATCCGGGCTCGGGTCGATCACGGTCACCGTGTGCCCCTGCCCGGCCAGGGGGACCGCGGACCCGCCGGTCCCGCCGCCGGCGTCCACGATGTCCAGCCGTGACCGTCCAGTCTCGGCCACCAGCCCGGTCACGACGGCCCGCAGCACCTCCCGGATGACGGCCGTGCGCGCGTCGTCGTACCGGTTCCACCGCTGGGCCGTGCCTATCCCCGTTGGCGCGCCCGTCCCGGCCGGCACCCCCAGCCCTCCGCCACGACGCTCGCTGGCCACGGCCCCTCCTCGCTCACGGTCGGGTCCCAATGTAGTGCGCCGCCACGACAACCCCCCGACTTCGCCACGACCCCGCTTGATGCCCCAGCATCCCTCACCCGTGCCCCCGGCATCCCGCCAGCACCCCTCACCCGCGCCCCCCGGCATCCCCGGCCGCCCGCGGCTTAGCAAAACCTGAGAGATCCCTTAAAGAATGCTGCGAGTTGTTACCGTGTCCTTACGCATGTCTCCCCGGCCACTCGTTCCCACGCCAGGGAAGCTACGTTCTGGCGGCCCGGAATTCCCCGGGCTAACCCTGCGCATTCTGCGATTACCAGGCTCTTCGCTGGGAAATACATAGGCCAGCGCTCCGCGCCGGGAAGCCAGTGCGGGCACGCCGCCGCCGCGGCGGGCACGCCGCGGCGGATCCAAGGGGCAGTTACGCTGGGCAGGCGGCGCGTACCACTGAATTTCGCGAGGGGGCGCCGGGCGATCCGGCTCCCGCCACGGGGCCGGGAGTTCTGCGGGCTGGAGGTCAGCGCCGACATGACGGTCCATGAGGTACGCGTGATACCTGAGCCGGTCTCCGGATACGGCAACAATGCGTTTACTTGCAGTTTTCCTCAGGGGAACCTCTGCGAATGGTCATCCATATCCAAACGGGTCTCACTCACGAGACTCACCGCCTAGGCTCTCCCCCATGGTCGAGCACTTGGAGCTCCCCCGTCCGCTGCGACTCATTCGCTGCACCGGGTTGAGCTTGAGCGAGTCCCTTGGTCTTCCACTCGCTGCCTACTTCCTGGGCGCCTGGCTGGGCGGCCGGAACGTCGGGCTCATCGCCGGCGTCGTGGCGATCTGGCTCACGGCGGTGATCCGCAAGATCGCCTGCGGCTCGGTGCCCAGCCTGCTGACGATCTCGGCCATCGTGCTCACCCTGCAGACCGTCGTGGTCCTGGCCACCGGCGTGTTCTGGATCTTCCTGCTCCAGTTCCCGCTGGGCTACGCGGCCATGTTCATCCTGTTCGCACGCACCGCCCGCGGCCCCAACCCGATCGTGGCCAAGCTCGCCGCCGAGGTGGTGGCACTGCGCCATCCTGCCCACCACCCGGGGCTGCACCGCTTCTTCCAGGGCGCGACCTGGCTCTGGTCCGGCATCTTCCTGCTACTCACCGCGGGCCTGGGGGTGATGATGTGGACCGAGCCGGCCAACACGTTCCTGTGGCTCTCCACGGTCGCCACCGTCGCCGGCACCGTGGCGGGCATCGGCGCCTCGGTGCTGTGGTTCTGGTCAGTCCTGCGCAAGCACGGATTGCGGGTGCAGTTCAGCGCGGCGTGATGGTTTTCGTTGCGGAGAATTTGATCTTGAATTTGACCGTCAGGCGATCAGCGTCGGCTTCAGTTCCAGCAGGTGAGCCAGCAGGCCGTTGACGAATGCGGGAGACGCGTCGGTGGACAGGTCACGGGCCAGCAGCACCGCCTCGCTGATCGCCACCGCGTCCGGGACGTCGTCCGCCCACAGCATCTCGTAGAGGCCGATCCGCAGGACGTTGCGGTCCACGATCGGCATCCGGTCCAGCGTCCAGCCCTCCGCGTACTCTTCCAGCAGCTGGTCGATGCGCTCGCGGTGCACCTGGACGCCGCGGACCAGTTCCGCCGCGTACTCGCTGACCGGAGGGCTGCCGGAGATGATCCGCTGTTCGAGCATGTCCAGCACCGGCTCGCCGCGGACCTCGGCCTCGAACAGGATGTCCAGCGCCCGCTTGCGGGCCTTACTGCGGGCGGCCACGGAACCAGTTCGCCTTCGATTCGGGCACGGGCGATTCGGGTAGCGGCCGGGTCACGCGCGGCCCATGTAGTCACCCGTGCGGGTGTCCACCTTCACTCTTTCGCCCGTGGTGATGAACAGCGGCACGTTGATCTGGGCGCCGGTCTCCAGCGTGGCCGGCTTGGTGCCGCCGGTGGACCTGTCTCCCTGCACGCCCGGGTCGGTCTGGCTGACGGTCAGCTCCACCGAGGCGGGGAGCTCCACGTACAGCGGGGTGCCGTCGTTGAACGCGACCGTCGCGGTCTGCTCCTCGAGCAGGTAGTCCGCGGCGCTGCCGACGGTCTGCCGGGGGATGTGCGGCTGGTCGTAGTCCTGGGTGTCCATGAAGACGAAATCCTCGCCCTCACGGTAGAGGTACTGCATCTCGCGCTTGTCGACGTTGGCCACGTCGACCTTGACGCCAGCGTTGAAGGTCCGGTCCACGACCTTGCCGGACATGATGTTCTTCAGCCGGGTGCGCACGAAAGCGCCGCCCTTGCCGGGCTTGACGTGCTGGAAGTCGACGACGTTCCAGAGCTGGCCGTCGATGTTCAGCGTCATGCCGTTCTTGAGGTCGTTCGTGGTGGCCACGTCTGCGTGTCTCCTGCGTGCGGGTGCGCCCGCCCGCCGCCGATGGCCGGCTACAGGACGAGCAGTTCCCGGGTGGTAGTGGTGAGTAGCTCCTGCGGTGCCGCCGTCCCCGTGCCGACGCGCACCACCAGGGTGTCCTCGATCCTGACGCCGCCTTGCCCGGGGAGGTAGATCCCGGGTTCGACGGTGATGGGGACCCGGTCCCCGAGTGTACCCGTCCGGCCGTACCCCACGATCGGGGCCTCGTGGACTTCCAGGCCCACACCGTGGCCCAGCCCGTGCTGGAAATGCTCGCCGTGACCGGCCCCCGTGATCAGGTCCCGGGCCGCCGCGTCCACGGCCCGCACGTCCGCGCCGGGCACAGCCGCCTCAATCCCGGCCGCCTGCGCGGCCGCCACCAGCGCGTAGATGTTTCGCTGCCAGTCGGCGGGCTCGCCGAGGACGACCGTCCGGGTCATGTCCGCGTGGTACCCCTGGTAGCGGGCGCCGCAGTCGACCGTGATCATGTCACCGGCCGCGAACGGGCGGCCGGACGGCACGTGGTGCGGGATGGCCCCGTTCGGGCCGCTGGCCACGATGGTGTCGAAGGCCAGCCCGTCCGCGCCCAGGTCGGTCATGGCCCGCTCCAGTGAGATGGCCAGCTCACGCTCGGTCACGCCGGGCCGGATCAGGGGCACGATCTGCTCGAACGCGCGCGAGGTGATCGCGCAGGCCCGGGCGAGCAGCGCGATCTCCTGCTCGTCCTTGGCCATCCGTATCTCCTCAACGGCCCGGCCCAGTGGGACTAGCTCGGTCCCGGGCACCTGGGCGGCGAAGGCCTGGTAGCGCTCGACGGTCATCTCGTGTGCCTCGAACGCGAGCCTTCGCACCCCCCGGGTGGCCGCAACTCGGGCCAGGGCGGGCTCGATCGCGCGCTCGATGAGGATTTCGAGGTCGGGGCAGGCCTGCCGGGCGGTACCCGCGTATCGGGAGTCCGTGGCGAGTAGCGGGCCGGTGCCGGGAACGGGGCCGGTGCCGGGAACGGGGCCGGTGCCGGGAACGGGGCCGGTGCCGGTGCTGTCGCCCGTGCCGTCAGCGGGCCCGTGACCAGTGCCGCCGCCGGGTCCTGTGGCGGGCAACAGCAGCGCCGCGTTGGAGCTGGCCAGGCCGGTCAGGTACCGCACGTTGGCCGGGCTGGTGATCAGCGCGGCGTCCGCGCCGAGCGCGGCCAGGGCCGGCCGCAGCCGCTCCCGCCGGCCCCGCTGAAGCTCAGGCATGCCCCCGACTGTAACCGTGACCCCGCCCCCGTCCCCACTCCCGTCGGCCGGTCCAGCCACCACGCGGCAGCCACCCCAGCCCCAGCCCGGCCCGTACGGCCCGGCCTTCGCACCCGGCCCGCCCCGTCCCCGCCCTGCGGCCCCGACCCCACACGCCCCCCACGTCCCACCCGTAGCCCCGGCGCTCACCGCCTGAGCGCCGGGGCTAGTCCGCGGGCGGCGGGCCGGTCAGGTACTTGGCCAGCAAGAGGTCGTCGACGTACTGGCCCTCGATGAGGAACTCGGCCCGCAGCACCCCCTCGCGCTGGAAACCGAACTGGGTGTACAGCCGGATCGCGTCCGGGTTCGTGCTGAAGGTCCGCAGGCTCAGCTTGCGGGCGCCCCGGGACCGGGCCCGCTCCTCGGCCGCGGCCAGCAACGCCGTGGCCACTCCCCTGCGCCGCGCCTCCGGCGCCACCGCGAGTCCCAGCACCCCGATCACGTGGGCGTTCTCGGGCAGCGGCAGCGGGGACCCGAGCCGGATGTACCCGACCACCTCGCCATCGATCGCCGCAACCAGGAAGGCTTGCGGCGGGCTCTCAGTCAGGAAGAACACCGAGCCGGCCTGCTGGATCACCGACGGGAACCCGCTCTGCGGGGACCACGAGATCTTGTCCAGCCGGGCCAGCTGCGCCTCGTCGGAGGCGCGCGCCACCCGGACCTCCACCGGGGTGACTGGTGTGGTCATACGATCATCCTTTCGCACCCGCGGCCGCGGCCGTGCGCCGAGGCCGGAGGTCCGGGCCACGCGCCGGGCCGGCCTGGTTTCGTCGGCGCCTGGTGGCAGGATCGGGGGATGGCGAACTCAGCTGCCCGGGCTGACGTCCGCGCGGGAGAGGCTGGCCTCACCGCTGGCGAGTCCCAGGTCACCGCCGAGCGGGCGGTCGCGCAGCTGCTGTCCGGCCCGCCCGCGGACCGCGCCGAGGAGGTGGCCGCGCGGTTGCTGGCCATCCAGGGCCAGGACCCCCGCGGTGCCAGGCTGGCCGTCCGGGTCCGCAGCCGGGGGCTGTCCGCGGCGGACATCGACCACGCGCTCACCGTGGACCGGACGCTGGTGATCAGCTGGCTGAACCGCGGCACCCTGCACCTGGTGCGCAGCGAGGACTACTGGCCGCTGCACCGGCTCACCACGCCTCAGCTGGAGACGAACTGCGCCCGCCGGCTCACGCAGGAGGGCATCCCGCCCGCGGAGGCGGACCGTGCGGCCGGGCTGATCGAGCGTTTCCTGGCCAGCGACGGCCCGCTGACCCGCGCGCAGCTGGCCGGGCGCCTGGAGGCCGCCGGAGTCCGGACCCGGGGGCAGGCGCTGGTGTTCCTGCTGTTCCTGACCTCGCTGCGGGGCATCTCGGTGCGTGGGCCCATGATCGGCAAGCAGCACGCCCACGTGCTGGCCCGGGACTGGCTAGGCGCGCCGCCGGCCACGCCTGACCCGGACGCCGCGCTGGGCTGGCTGGCCCGCCGTTATCTGGCCGGCCACGCTCCCGCTAACGACCGGGACCTGGCGAAATGGGCCGGCCTGCCGCTGCGCGACGCCCGCCGGGCGCTGCGGAACATCGCGGCCGAACTGGACGAGGGCGACGACGGCCTGGTCCGGCTGGCCCGGCCTGCGGACGGGGCGGGACGGCCCGCTGGAGCTGGCCGGGCCGGCCCGGGCCGGCCGGTCGCACAGCCGGGGCCGGTGATGCCGCCACCCCGGTTGCTGGGCGTGTTCGACCCGCTGCTGCACGGCTGGCAGTCCCGCGCGGCGGTGCTGGGCCGGCACGAGCCGGAGATCGTCCGGGGCGGAATGTTCCGCTCCTTCGCGTTGGCGGGCGGCCGGGCGGTCGGTACCTGGGGCCTATCCGGCGACCAGGTCTCGCTGACCCTGCTGGAACCGGTGAGCGCCGCGCACCGCAGGGCCCTGGAAGCCGACGCGGAGGACGTCCGCCGCTTCCTCGGCCTGGCCAGGCCAGCCCCCGCGTAGCGGCCCGGTCTCCGCCGGGGCCGCCGTCTCGGGGTCAACCTCTCCCCCGTCCCGGGATGAACCCGGCGGGAGAGTTCGCGATATAACGCTCGCGGACCGGCCCACTCCCTCCATGTACCCGGCTACGGATATGCGGAGACGGGGAAGTAGGTGGTCGCCATGGCGGGCCGGCGGCGGAGGGTGTCCAACCCCCTGGCGCTCGCCGTGCTGTCATCCCTCCGTGAGCGCCCGATGCATCCGTACGAGATGGCGGCGACCATGCGTTCCCAAGGTAAG
>Ga0187858_10004750_pt1 | contig 12640 bp, 8 predicted proteins | sample June2016WEW_8_15_FD_133015 | JGI IMG/M metagenome (GOLD analysis project Ga0187858, IMG submission 133015) | Peatland microbial communities from SPRUCE experiment site at the Marcell Experimental Forest, Minnesota, USA - June2016WEW_8_150 | ecosystem: Environmental > Terrestrial > Soil >...
AGATTTTATATTAGAATCTGCATACGGACAATTTTATTTTTCTAGTATAGCTGTCTATTTCATAGCTGTTATAGGAGCTATGTTTACAACTTTGTATTCAGTAAAAGTACTATATCTAACTTTCTTAACTAATCCTAATGGACCTCTAATCAATTATAAAAAAGCTCATGAAGGAGATATATATATGAGTATTCCATTGATCATATTAGCTATCTTCTCCATCTTTTTTGGATATATCAGTAAAGATATATTTATAGGATTAGGTACAGGTTTTTTCATTGATAATGGATTGTTTATACATCCTTCCCATGAAATTACTCTAGAAACAGAATTTGCTGTCCCTTTGTTCTTTAAATTATTACCATTATTATTTACAATCACACTAACTATTATATCTATACTATATTCTGAGTTTTTCCCTAGTCCCTTGATACAATTTAAGTTATCTAGATTTGGATATAATATATTTGGATTTTTCAATCAAAGATTCCTTATAGAACTTTTTAATAACGAATATATTACAAATATAATTTTAAAATTAGGTGGTCAAACAACCAAAGTATTAGATAATGGATCTATTACTTACATAGGACCATACGGTTTAGAGTTAGGTTTAGTAAAGTTAAGTAAAAATATATCTAGCTTAGACTCAGGTATAATAACATCTTATGCTTTATATATATTGGCTGGTTTTATATTTTATCTTTTATTTTTTGGTATTGAAGATACTATTCTTATCTTATTAATATTATATGGATCTTTTTTTATAGTAAAAAAGGACAATACCCAAGTGGATTCTTTAAAATATATTAGACCTTTTAAGCTTTAGTCATCTTTTATGACTAACGCTATCGATGACGAACAGATATCCTTTTTAATGCATTCTATTTCTATCCGAGACTCAGAAATAGTTCCAAACAAAAAGAAAGAATTCCAATCCTTCTTTTTTTTAGACTTTATTGTTTTTTCTTTTACAAAAACTAAAAACAAGAAGAACAAAATGAGTAAATAGTTACCTATCTCTTTTATCTTACCTTAATATAGGAACTTACTTACCCTTTATAATTAAAAATACTCCATATATACTCTATATATGAGATTTGAGAATTCCTCCTAAAAAAAGACACGCTTGCGCAGAAGAATCTGCGACCAAATCTTTTTTTTTGACGTTCAATTTGATTTACCACACTATGTTATATTTAAGTTTTATTACATCTATTCTTGAGGTTATTATAATAACTATACCTGCGTTACTTATAGTAGCTTATGTTACTGTGGCTGAAAGGAAAACAATGGCTAGCATGCAAAGAAGATTAGGCCCTAATGTAATAGGTTATTATGGTCTATTACAAGCATTTGCGGACGCTCTTAAATTACTATTAAAGGAATATGTTTCTCCTACACAAGCTAATTTTATTTTATTCTTTCTTGGTCCTATAATAACTTTAGTATTTTCTTTACTAGGGTATGGGGTAATACCATATGCACCAGGTTTATCTATTTTTGATTTTAATTTAGGTATACTTTATCTCTTAGCTGTTTCATCTTTGGCTACCTATGGTATTCTATTAGCAGGTTGATCTGCTAATTCTAAGTATGCCTTTTTGGGATCACTTAGAAGTACCGCTCAGTTAATAAGTTACGAATTAATTTTAAGTTCTGCCATATTATTAGTTATTTTCTTAACAGGTAGTTTGAATCTAAGCGTAAACATAGAAGCTCAAAAAGCTGTCTGATTTATATTCCCGTTATTTCCTGTGTTTTTGATTTTCTTTATTGGTTCGGTTGCAGAAACAAATAGGGCACCCTTCGATCTTGCTGAGGCTGAATCAGAACTTGTTAGTGGTTTTATGACTGAGCATGCTGCTGTTATATTTGTTTTCTTTTTCCTAGCTGAATATGCTAGTATTGTACTTATATGTATTTTAACTAGTATTTTATTTTTAGGAGGATATTTATTGAATATTATGCCTTTCCTTTATTTATGATATATTTTAGATATAAGCACAGTTTATTTAGTGAATGATTTAATGCCTGCTATTTATTCTTTCTTTATATTATTAGAATCAGCAGAAAATATCTCGTTATCTAATCCATTTACTCCTGAAAATCTATCTTTTTTTATTGCTGAAAAAGAAAGTGTCATATTCGATCCGTTGTTGGAAGGTATATTTAGTGGAGTAATATTGGGTGTAAAGTCCTGTATTATGATATTTATATTCATTTGAGCAAGAGCATCATTTCCTCGTATACGTTTTGATCAATTAATGTCTTTCTGTTGAACTATATTATTACCACTTGTTATAGCTTTTATTATCCTAGTACCATGTATTCTATATAGTTTTGAGATATTACCTAGTAATACTATATTCTTTTAAACTATAAAAATAGTATGCACTTTTTATTCTTTTTTTATCTTGCTATCTTTCTAGTGATTGTATAGAGGTAAAATAAAGAGTAAGTATTTCTTATTTACGTATACTGATATTCATACATTCAAATATAAATACCTTATTCTTTGTACTTTATTTTAGTTGTGTTACACATTTATATAGCTTATTTAAAGTATAAAGGGATAAGTTGCAGATGGCTCTGCGTTTTGATTGCAGATCATAAATTTGAAGTTCGATTCTTCCTTATCCCTACTAACCCTTGTTTAGTAAGACTGCTAGACTTCTTCTAGTTTTGTGTTTACAAATTTATTTATTTTTTAATATGATGACTATAACTTCTTTAGTCCTATTTTTTCTGTGCAGAATGGTAACAAAGTTATTATTACTTTTGTTTTTGGTTTGTTTTCTAAGTTTTTGGTGAACTATTCTTTGGATATTCATGTTTTTGTGGAGTACACTAATATTGTTTCTTTACTATATTACTCTTTTATGTCCTTATTTATTGTTTTGGTACATGAATTAGTTGTATTTTTGGATGTGAATTTATTCGGTCTTTTTTTTTCGGTATGTTTGGGTTTAAATAGTAATAAAAAAAGTAGTTCTTCAAGTATACAAATAGTATATTCATACAATGAACACAAGTTTCATCACATTCAACATGAATACTAGCCCACTGGACCAATTCGAAATAAGAGACTTAGTCAGTCTAGATTTACCTGTACTTGCTAATATACACTTATCTTTAACAAACATAGGATTATATCTAGTTATAGCTTTCCTAATTACACTATTATTTAATACATTAGCTACTAATCAAAACAAAATAGTATCTAATAATTGATCAGTGAGTTTAGAAACAATATATGCAACTGTACATGGTATAGTAGTAAATCAAATAAATGCTACTAGCGGACAGAAGTATTTCCCTTTTATATATGCCTTATTTGTATTTATTTTAATAAATAATTTAATAGGTATGATACCATATAGTTTTGCTTCAACTAGCCATTTCATTTTAACTTTCTCTTTAAGTTTCACAATAGTATTAGGAGCTACTATACTAGGTTTCCAAAAACATGGTCTACAGTTCTTTTCATTATTTGTACCTGCAGGTTGTCCATTAGCATTATTACCACTTTTAGTGCTTATAGAATTTATTTCATATCTTGCCCGTAATGTTTCTTTAGGATTAAGATTAGGTGCTAATATAATTTCAGGACATATGCTGTTAAATATACTTAGTGGATTTACTTATAATATAATGACATCCGGTATTTTCTTTTTCTTTTTAGGTCTACTACCTTTAGCATTTATTATAGCGTTCTGTGGATTAGAGCTAGGTATAGCCTTTATACAAGCTCAAGTATTTGTAGTTTTATCTTGTTCATATATCAAAGATTGTTTAGAATTACATTAATCAATAAAAAAGGTAAATAAATAGAATTAGTGCTATTGTTTACACTTTACTGCTATTATTATTCTTTTTTATTAAAAAAGAAAATGAAAAAAAAAGGGGAATTAGCTTAATTGGTAAAGCAAACGTTTTCGGCACGTTAAGATAGTGTTCAAGTCACTTATTCCTTTTTCTCTCTTTTTCTCTTATATACTTTTTTGTTTTTTTACAAAAAATATACGCTAAACTAACAAGATGTTAATGGTTTCTTTATATATTATTTTACATGTAAAATATATTATAGAGGGATCTACCCACACATATAATTATATGTTACTATTAAGCTTACTTACAATACCTTTATTAGGTGTATTTCTAATCTCAGCTGATCTTGAGAATTTTCCTTTTCAATACAAATCTATTGAAAACAAAAAAAAAATAGCATTGTTCATATCCATACTGAATTTTTTACTTTGCTTATTTATATTTCTATTTTTTGATTTTTCATATAATCAATTTCAATTTGTATTAGAACCACATAATGTTAGTGAATATCCCTTTTATTTAGGATTAGACGGTATCTCTATTTATTTTGTATTATTGACTACTTTCATAATGCCTATTACTATATTGTCCAATTGAACATCTATATCACATGATGTAAAGTGATATTTAATCATCATGTTATTATTAGAAACTCTTTTATTGGCTGTGTTTATGGTACTAGATATTTTTCTATTTTATATTTTTTTTGAAAGTATATTACCCCCTTTATTTATTCTAATAGGATTATTTGGTTCAAGTAACAAAGTAAGAGCGAGCTTTTATTTATTTTTATATACTCTATTAGGTTCTTTATTTTTATTATTATCGATATTAGTTATATATTCGGTAATGGGTACTACAGATTTTGATGGATTATATAAAATAAATTTAAACTATTCCACACAATTCTTTTTATTTTGTGGTATATTTATTGCTTTTGCAGTAAAAACTCCAGTGATATTTTTAAACACGTGATTACTAAAGGCACATGTTGAGTCTCCTTTAGGTGGTAGTATATTATTGGCTGCTATAGTCTTGAAATTAAGTTTATATGGTATATTAAGATTAATTTTACCTATATTACCTAAAGCTTCCTTAGATTATACATTTATAGTGTATCTTATAGGTGTAATCACTATCATTTATGCAAGTTTTAGTACGCTTAGAACTATTGACATTAAAGAACTAATAGCATACAGTTCGGTGTCTCACGCAGCTGTATACGTTTTAGGTGTATTTAGTAATACTATACAAGGTATTGAAGGAGGTATCACTTTAGGATTAGCCCATGGATTTGTATCCTCTGGTTTATTTATTTGTGCAGGTGGTGTATTATATGATAGATCTTCTACTAGATTAATTACTTTCTACAGAGGTGTTGCTCAAATAATGCCACTCTTTTCTATTTTATTCTTCATACTATGTCTAGGAAATGCTGGAACTCCTTTAACGCTTAATTTCATAGGTGAATTCTTGAGTCTTTATGGTACATTTGAAAGACTACCTTTATTAGGTGCATTAGCTAGCTCTTCTATTGTATTGTCTGCAGCCTATACTATGTACATGTTTAACAGAATCGCATTTGCTGGTAAATTTTCTAAGTTTTTCAAAGTAAATATACCCGATCTAAATAAGCGTGAATTTGTTATACTTCTAATACTAGTATTGTTCACAGTAATATTAGGTGTTTATCCTTCACCTATACTAGATGGTTTACACTATTCTATTTCAACATTAGTATACTCGACAGATATAGTAATGATATCCTAACCCAGGTTTTTAAATTTTTATACTGTTCTCTTATCTTTTAAAGTACCTCTACTTTCCTACCTATTATTTTTGTATTTTTTATTATTTGAATTCTTTTTCTTGAAATTATTTTTTTTAGAGTAAACATACAACGATGAGGCGTAGATTAAATCTGATAACTTTTGGTAACTATTAAAATAATGCATACCAAAATGTATAAAGAAAAAAAAAGATCCCATTTTGAGATTATGATATTTAATAAATTTTAAGGGATAAACTTATGTAAATTTGGTAAATTTACATTAAGTATATATTATCTCTAATTTTATACTATACTATAATATGTTTACTCTACCAATAACATATAATAATGGATTAGAACTAAGCTTAGTAGATAGTTAGATAAATAAATATTCTTTATCTTTTATTAAAGTATATTATCCCCTAATATTACATATTTCCCTCTAGTAATTTTACCTTAAATACGTGTAATTAAAGTTTGATTTTTCAAAAGTAATATAGTACTGCGCAAGTGAGAAAAAAAGATTTCTTTTTTTTTAGCTATCTTCTCTTTTTATTTTAACCAACCTATCTAAATTTATTTAAGACCATTTGTCTTAACCTTTCACACTTAGTACATGTCATTATACAATAAACTTATTTATTTTAGTATGAATTCTTTATTATTCAATCTTTCTTTATGTGATGCACCACATCCTTGGGGATTATATTTTCAAGACACAGCCAGTCCTCAAATGGAAGCATTAATAGAGCTACATAATAATATTATGTTTTATTTATTTATTATACTATTAGGTGTAAGTTGAATATTAGTATCTATTTTAAAAAACTATATATACTATAACTCTATAATAAGTAACAAATACTTAAACCACGGTACTTTAATCGAATTAATTTGAACAATTACTCCAGCTTTTATATTAATACTAATAGCATTCCCCTCTTTCAAACTATTATATCTTATGGACGAAGTTACTGACCCTAATTTATCTATTACAGTGGAAGGTCACCAATGATACTGAAGTTACCAGTATGTAGATTTTTTAAATAACGAGGACGAATTTATCGAATACGATTCTTACTTAGTGCCAGAATCAGATCTAGAACAAGGGGGTCTAAGAATGCTGGAAGTGGATAACAGAATCATTTTACCAGAATTGACTCATACTAGATTCATGGTTACAGCTGCTGATGTGATACACTCTTTTGCTTGTCCATCATTAGGTATAAAATGTGATGCTTATCCTGGTAGATTAAACCAAATGTCTGTACATATTAACAGAGAGGGTACTTTCTTTGGACAATGTTCTGAAATATGTGGTATACTACATAGTTCTATGCCAATCTCAATACAAAGCGTATCTTTAGAAAAATTCTTAGTATGATTAAGAAACCAATAAAAGCAAATAGTGAAACAAGAATAACAAATGGATGAATGTATATTCAACCATATCTATTTCATTTCATTTCATTTTATTTCATTTAGTTTATTTATTGTCTCTTTTTTATATCTTAACCATATGACTGGAAAAATATTAAATATACACAAATTTTATCCAACATCGACTGTGTTTTACTTTTAACTATAATAGTGGTTATTATCATCTTTACAAATATAACACCAATAAAAAAAAAGGGAATTAGCTCAACTGGTAGAGCAACCGTTTTACACATTTTATGTGTAACAAGGTAGGTTAAGTATTCGAATCACTTATTCCTTATATTCAATATCAAGGAGTCTAACGTTTTTTTTTCACTACATTACTGTAGCCTATTTTTTTTTTTACTCCTTTTTATTGCTAAACAAAAAGGTAGGATAGATATCTATGTTTATTATAGTTAAAAGTAGTAACATTGTTATTTATAAAAGTTCGATTCCTTTGCATTATATAGTAGGCAAATATTAAATAGAGATAAGATAGTTAGAAAATAAGAAAGTATAACATAGACAAATTTGCTGTGCTGGTTCATTTAAAGAGTGAGTTTTAACTCTAAAATGAATAGCATAGAAGGTAGAATAAACACCCAAAACGCGTCCATATCCTTATGACTGGAAAGATGATTTTTATCTTCCAATGCTAAAGATATTGGTACATTGTACTTAATATTTGCGTTATTTTCAGGACTAATAGGTACTGCTTTCTCTGTATTAATCAGATTAGAGCTATCTGGACCTGGTGTACAATACATAGCAGATAATCAGTTATATAATAGTATAATTACAGCTCATGCTATAGTTATGATATTCTTTATGGTTATGCCTGCTTTAATAGGAGGTTTTGGTAATTTCTTATTACCGTTAATGGTAGGGGGTCCTGACATGGCATTCCCTAGACTTAATAACATAAGTTTCTGATTACTACCACCTAGTTTATTATTATTTTTATTTGCTAGTGGTATAGAAAATGGAGCGGGTACAGGTTGAACACTTTACCCACCTTTATCCGGTATACAAAGTCACAGTGGTCCTAGCGTGGATTTAGCTATCTTTGGATTACATTTATCAGGTGTAAGTAGTCTATTAGGAGCTATGAATTTAAATTTAATATACGAAATACTTGTTTTTATAAAGGAGAAGAGCTTAAAAAACTCTCTAAACTCTAGATTAAAATTTAACAAATGTTATTCTATTTCTAACAAACCTGAATATAATTTCAATTATTCTGGGGATAAAAACCCTAAAAAAAACAAAAAACCTAAGCTTGATAACAAATGAAAAGATATTTTAGGTAGAACTGGATCCAATAAACATAGTCATGTACTAGCTTTTGAACAACTTAATAGTGGTAAAACTGTGACTGCTAATACAATAAATTCCATATTAGCTCATTGTAATATTACAATAACTGAAAAGGAACTAGAATCTTTACTTAATACACCTAGTTTTATGGTAACTAATTTAAATAATAAGGTTATAGCTAAAAAAACTCTTAAGGATAAACTTGGTTTACCTGATGGTAAACAGAGAATTCCTGGTATTTATATTTTTACTCATCTAACTAGTGGTAGAAAATATGTAGGTTCATCCTCGGAGTTAGCATTAAGATTACATGGTTATATTCAACTTACACATAAAGAAAGTGGTTTACTGATTCCTTTATTAAATAAAGAAAAGTTAAAAAACTTTTCTTTACAAGTATATCCATTCTATAATAACTACATAAAAGGTTCAGAATTAATATTAGAGCAATATTATTTAGTAGATCCTAATTTTACTTTAAATACTATTAGAGTTGCAAATAATCCTAGTGGATCTAATGCAAAAAGTTTATATATGTACAATAGGGATATGTCTATATTGTACTACAGTTCTACACAACAAATAGATTTTATAAGGAAATTAAATATTCATCATACCACATTTACTAAACATGTAAACAAAGGTACTTATTATTTAGGTAAATATCTATTTTTAAGAGAGCCTGTCTTAACTGCTAAGGTTGAATATAAAAAGGATGTAGAATTATTTTCAATGTTAGAGAAAGATAGACTAAAATTTAACAAAAATAAACCTTTGCATAGTTTATCTAAGTCTGTTCTAATAACTGAGATAAATGATACCAATAATAGTATTATAGTACCAAGTGTAGATAAATGCATAGAATATTTAAGAAATAAGGGTTTAGTTGCTAATAGAATAACATTCATTAAATATATTAATATAGGTAAACCTTATAAAGGATACTTATGCAAATATGTATAATACAAATATTTAGTATTGGGATTCATATAAATTTTCTAACTATATGCTGAAACGGCCTAATACCATCCGAGAGGATGTGTAAGCTTAATCAGCAGAAAACCGAATATGTACATACTACTATCATTAGTATATGTACTTTAAGTGTGTATATTAATATATATACTTTAGTAGGATTCTCAGAGACTACATGTTAGACACCGTATGTAAAAATACGCTGAAGAGATAGTCCAAAACAAGATGAGTTCATGTATGAATTCATTTTAATGTCATTACTACAATATTAAATATGAGAAGTCCAGGTATAAGATTACATAAATTATCTTTATTTGGTTGAGCAGTTCTAGTAACAGCTGTACTGCTTTTATTATCTTTACCTGTTCTTGCAGGAGCTATAACAATGGTATTAACAGATAGAAACTTTAATACTTCGTTCTTCGAAACAGCTGGTGGTGGAGATCCTATATTATACCAACATCTTTTCTGATTCTTCGGACATCCGGAAGTTTATATACTTATAATACCTGGTTTTGGAATAGTTAGTACTACAATATCCGCTGCTTCAAATAAAAGTATTTTTGGTTATCTTGGTATGGTTTATGCTATGATGTCCATCGGTGTACTAGGTTTTGTAGTTTGAAGTCATCACATGTATACTGTTGGTTTAGATGTTGATACAAGAGCTTATTTCACAGCTGCTACATTAATTATAGCAGTTCCTACAGGAATTAAAATATTCTCTTGATTAGCAACTTGTTATGGAGGATCAGTACACTTAACAGTCTTTATGTTATTTGCATTAGGGTTTGTTTTCCTATTTACAATAGGAGGGTTAAGTGGAGTTGTATTAGCTAATGCTTCTCTTGATACCGCATTCCACGATACGATTATTCATTTTGGTACTACAATTTCGACAGTTTCAGCTAGTTTTCAAAAAAAGAATGCTGATGATATAAGTGATGCTTCCAATAATAACTATAATGAATATATAAAAATGTTTTGAGTAGGTCTAATGGATGGGGATGGTAGTATACAAGTAAACCATTGACGTGAACAATCATTGCAATACAGATTGATTATAAAATTATCTAATCTTAAATCTAATTATGATATGTTAGTTAAAATTGCCCTAGTTATAGGAGGGACTGTAAGAATAGCAGGTAAGGGTGAAGATGTTATATGAGTAGTAAATAATAAGAAACAAGTAGAAGAAATTATAAAAATTTTTGATACCTATCCCCCTTTAACATCCAGAAAAATCTGTCAACTTGCATTTTTAAAAACATGTTTAACGGATAGTGCAATAGAAACATATTTCTTAAATAGAAATCTTAAATTTAATAAACAGTTAAGTATTATTAATTCAAATAATAATCATTTTACTATTCCTAATTATTTTAAAGGTTGATTATCTGGTTTTATGGAAGCTGAAGGTTGTTTTTCAATTAGAAAAAGCAAAAATCATTCTTTCTCAATAGGACAAAAGAATGATTTATATTTACTTAACGCCATTAAAATTCATTTTAAAGCAACTAATGCTATTAGAAATCCATATAGCGAATTTTATCTATTAGAAATTTATAAAAAAGAAGTTTTGTTAGAGATTATTTCACATTGTAGCACTTATACATTATTGGGTGAAAAACTAGTGTCTTTAAAAAAATGGAGTACCAAATTTATTTAGTAAGTGTCGTGTTGTCTTGTCACTTTGAACGGTGAACTCTTATATGTTTTCTTACTGCAGAAAATTCTTATAAAAATATAAGACAATACCGTGGAAACCAAAGCTAATTACTATAAAAAAAATAGTTTTATCTTCTTGAAGTACTCTTATTCTTTTTATTATACTTGTAAAAAACAAGAAAGTACAAAGAATAAAATAGTGCCCAAAATCGAGGAATTAGTAAGTAATTTCTGTAGAGACTAAACGTGACAGTCGAAAATTTATTAAGTTAAATGAATAGATAAAATATAGTCCAATCCCTTATAAATTGTTTTTTCATTCGAATAACATATAAAAAAGGAACAATAGAAAAAAAAAACTCTGTTTTACTTTTCTTTCTGTGCAATCTGACTTACTACGTCGTCGCTCACTTCCATTATGTCTTAAGTATGGGTGCAGTATTTGCCTTATTCAGTGCATGATACTTCTGAATACCTAAAATCCTTGGATTAAGTTATAATGTACTTTTATCTAAAGTTCATTTCTGAATATTATTCATAGGGGTTAATCTTACTTTCTTCCCTCAACATTTTTTAGGTTTACAAGGAATGCCAAGAAGAATAAGTGATTATCCTGATGCTTTTGCAGGATGAAATTTAATAAGTAGTATAGGTTCATTGGTATCAGTAGTAGCTACAGCCCTATTTTTACATATTGTATATTTACAATTAGTAGAAGGAAAAAGCAGTGCTAGATACCCTTGATATACACCAGAATTCTTTTCAGATTATTTACAAATAATCTTAAAAAGATCCTTTGAATCTATGGAGTGAGCATTAAACAGCCCTCCAAAGCCTCATCCATTTATATCATTACCAGTAAGTAACCTTGCTGATAGTTTAATACATCCTTTTGCCTCAGCTTATGTAAACTGAATATGTCTTCACAGTACGTATCCTGTAATACACCAAGTTTTAAGTATTACACGTGCGGAAATGGTAACTAAGCGTGCTATACTTTCTCAATTTGTGAGTACAGGTCCAGGTCAACATAGTTTTCCTGTCGATACGATAATAGACCAAAATATATTTATGTTATTAATATCAACAGCCGGAAATTTATAAGCTGCATTAAGGGAAGAAAAATGCAATTGGGGAAGATAGGCTATAAAAAGAAATGATTACAATGAGCTAAGCATTTCTTCATTATAATGTTTTTTCCTATTGTACCCAATAAAAGACTTTAATGGTAAAACCAATCTTACTCTTTCTAAGAAAATCTGATTGTAATTGGGTTCAAATCCCAAAGGTCTTATTTAGCGTAGTAATTCTAATATGTAACAATCATTAAACGAAAAAAAAATAGAACATAGGAATATCTTACTTTCTTCACACAACGTATGCTTACTATTTGCTAGCCAAATGTTAATTCATTGTGAACATTTTAGGCGGATCATGGAAGTATTCCTTTTTAGGTTGGTCTATACACCCCTAATAGTAATTATAAAAAAAGGGAGAGGGTCCATGCAAAGCAAGATAAAATGGTAAGCTTGGTATCTTATATAAAAAATCTATCTCTTTTAATATAATATGCGTATTTTAAAAAGTCATCCCCTTTTAAGATTAGCCAATTCCTATATAATAGATTCTCCACAACCCTCTAACATAAGTTACTTA
>Ga0187858_10004756_pt1 | contig 12632 bp, 9 predicted proteins | sample June2016WEW_8_15_FD_133015 | JGI IMG/M metagenome (GOLD analysis project Ga0187858, IMG submission 133015) | Peatland microbial communities from SPRUCE experiment site at the Marcell Experimental Forest, Minnesota, USA - June2016WEW_8_150 | ecosystem: Environmental > Terrestrial > Soil >...
AACATGGCGACCGCCTCCTCGTACGGGCGCCCGTGCCGTAGCAGCGCGCGGCACACCAGAAAATCGGCCGTTGCGGATTGCGGAAGCGCCATCTGTTGCCGCAGTTCCGGCATGCGCGACCAGGCGTTGTAAACATGCGCCACCCCCCGCGCGCGCAAGCACCCAAAGTAGTCCGGCTGCAGAAATTCCGGGTTGCGGACCTCTACGGCGTATCGGAATTGCGGCGGCAGCGCGGCCAGGAACGGGTCCAGGCGCTCCAGAAACTCGCTCGTCTCCGCAATTGCGCGGCGCGAGAATGCGCCGAACTCGAAAATCAGCAGCGCCATCCTGTTGTGATAAGGCCACAGCGGGCGCAGAAACATTTCCTTCAACAGCTCCGCGTCCAGAAACGACTCGTTGTCCTTACCCGCCTGCGGCCCGTAGCGCGCGTGCGACGGAAACATCTTGCAGGTGATCTGTTCCGGCACTTTAAAGGCAAACCGGAATCCCTCGGGCGCCAGGCCGAACAGCTTGGCCCAGAACTCCGCGCTGGGGAACTGGTAAAAGGCGAAATCCCCGCAAACCGTGGGAAAGGTCTGCGCGTACTCCTTCAGGCAAGTGGCCTCGAAGAGCTGCCGCGAAAACCGGCCGCGCGAAAGATAATTCGCACGCGTGTAGACCTGCCCGATCCAGCCTTCATATTTCCAGGAACTGCCGCCGATGAAGACGCCCTCCGCCGCGAGGTCCCGCAATCGGGCGGCCAGCGCATCGCGATCGAAACTCCCCGGTTCGTCGAATAGCGTGTCCAGAAGTCCTCACCAGGCGCGCGCGGAGCGGTGCACGTAAGGATCCACGCACGCCAGCAGCATCCCGGCCCTGCGCCTCATACCGATATAATAACGTTAAGCCTGTGAGCGAATCCGAGCGCAAACCGGAAGACGATCCGATACTTTATTGCCCCGTGTGCTCGACACACCTGATCCAGCACAAATGCAAACTGGTGTGCCCCAAGTGCGGCTATTATCTGAGTTGCGCGGACTATTACTAAAAAGAATTTGAAACCGCCGATGCACGCCGATACACGCCGATCAGGCCGCGACCCTGCGTTTGCTCAAAATCGGAACCGCCGAAGCGCACCGGTCAAGCAGTTTTTTTATCGGCGTGTATCGGCGTGCATCGGCGGTCGCTTTAAAGGAAGGTGGCCATGACCGAGATTTCCGATCTTTTGGAACGCTATCGCCGCGGCCCTGAGCTTTTGGCCGTGGTCCTAACCGGCGTATTTGGCGAAGAAGAGGATTTCCAGCCCGCCCCCGGCAAGTGGAGCATCCGCCAGTTGATCGCCCACCTGGCCGACTCAGAGATTGTCGCCGCGCACCGCTTTCGCCAGATCGTCGCGGAGGACCACCCCACCCTGGTGGCCTTCGACCAGGAAGCCTGGGCCAAGAACCTGGATTACGCGCGGCGCAAGCCCAAACAATCCCTCGAAAGCTTCCGCCGGGTGCGCGCCGAAAACTACGAGCTCCTGAAGGATCTGCCCGAGGCTGCGTTTGCGCGCACCGGCAACCACACCGAGCGCGGGTCCATAACGCTCCACGCCCATTTGGAGACCATGGCCCAGCACGCCGAGAGTCACGCCCGCCAGATGCAAGCCATTCGCGAGGAATTCAAAAAGGCAAAGGGAAAGAAATGACGCGCCGATTCGCCCTCGCCGCCGCGATCGCAGCCGCCCTACTGGCTGGCGCGCAAGATGGACGCCGTTGGTGGAGTCATGTCCAATACCTGGCGGATGATAAACTGGAAGGCCGCAACACCGGCAGTGAAGGCCACCGCAAAGCTGCCGCCTACGTGGCCGGCGAGTTCGAGCGCGCGGGCTTGAAGCCTGCCGGCGTCGAAGGCTACATTCAGCGCGTACCATTCCATACGCGGCGGCTGGTTGAGGACGGCTCCAGCCTGGCGCTGATCCGCAACGGCCAAGCCGAGGCTCTTGCGCTCGGCGACGACGCCATCATCGGCACTCGCGTAGACCCCGCGCCATCTATGGAAGCGCCAGTTGTATTTGCCGGCTATGCCCTCACCGTCCCCGAAATGCAGTACGACGATTTGGCGGGTCTCGATCTGCGCGGCAAGATTGTGCTGTACATCAGCGGCGGTCCGTCCACCATTCCCGGACCGCTGCGCTCGCATTATCAATCCGCAGCCGAGCGCGGCGTCTTTCTCGAGCGCGCCGGTGTGATCGGCGCAGTCAGCATTCCGGATCCCCATCACATGGACCTGCCATGGCAGCGCATCGCGCTAAGCAGCCGGCAGGCATCCATGGGCCTGGCCGACGCCGCGTTGGACGAGCAACATGGCCTGAGGTTCTCCGCCGCCGTCAATCCGGAACACGCCGAAAAATGGTTCGCCGGCTCCGGCCATTCCTTCGCGGAGCTGATCGCTCTGGTGGATGCCGGCAAACCGCTACCGCGCTTCCCGCTCCCCGTTTCCGTCCGTGCGAAAACGGCCGTCGAGCGTTCGGACGTGGAATCGCAGAACGTGGCCGGCATTCTTCCCGGCGCCGACCCCATCTTGAAAGATCAGTACGTGGTGCTCTCCGCGCATCTCGATCACTTAGGCATCGGAGAGCCCATTAACGGCGACCGCATTTACAACGGCGCCATGGACAACGCTTCCGGCGTCGCGTCGTTGCTCGACATCGCGCAATCGCTTCACGAATCACATGCCAAACTGCGCCGCTCGCTGCTGTTCCTCGCGGTCACCGGCGAGGAGAAAGGTCTGCTCGGGTCCAAGTACTTCGCCGCGCACCCCACCGTGAAGGCCGGCAGCATGGTGGCGGATTTGAATATGGACATGTTTCTGCCGCTCTTCCCTTTGCGCAGCGTCACGGTGTACGGGCTGAACGAGTCGGATCTGGGTGACGAGATCCGGGCGGTAGCCAAGGCCCACGGCGTGCGCATCCTGGACGACCGCGAGCCGGAGCGCAACATTTTCATCCGCAGCGACCAGTACAGCTTCATCCGCCGCGGTATCCCCGCGCTGGCGTTTAAAGTTGGCTACGACAAGGGATCACCCGAAGAGCAGATCGCCAAGACCTGGCTGCGCGAGCGCTACCACGCCCCCTCCGACGACACGCACCAGCCCGTGGATCTCGAATGCGCGGCGCAATTCGACGACCTGATCCGTGCCCTCGCCGAAGACGTTGCAAATCGCCCCGAGCGCCCACACTGGAGCGCGTCGAGCTTCTTCCGCCGCTTCGAGTAGCCGTGGCGCAGGCACTCCTGCCTGCCGCGCCAGCACTCTTGCTGGCGCAAACACTCTTTAACTTTTATGCATCCCCATTATCATCTCGCCCAAATCAACATCGCCCGCATGCGCGCGCCGCTAGATTCGCCGGTGATGGCCGGATTCGTTTCGCAATTGCAGGCCGTCAACACCCTCGCCGAGCAAAGTCCGGGATTTGTGTGGAGACTGCAAACGCCAGAAGGCGACGCCACCGCGGTGCGCGCATTTGACGACCAGCGCATCCTCCTCAACATCACCGTCTGGGAATCCGTCGAGGCCCTAAAGAATTTCACATACGGCGGCAGCCATCTGGCGGCCTATCGCGATCGTGCGAAATGGTTCGAACCACCCAACGAAGCGTATCTCGCGCTTTGGTGGATTCCCGCCGGCCACCTGCCGGACGTGAACGAAGCCGTCGAGCGCCTCCAACACCGCCGCGAACATGGCGACACGCCCGTGGCATTCTCGTTCGCGAAACCGTACCCTCCGCCAGAGGCCCCCTCCACCAACCCGGTCGCGCCGACCATTGTGCCGCTAGAGGGCCATTAACCGCGCATCCTTGGCGCAGGTCGAACACGGATCGCCGCGTCGCCGCGTCGCCACGTCACCGCGTCGTAACATCGACGCCTTTCGTCGATGTTGGCGAGCCCCGCTCGCCCACCCGCCCTGAACCACCATGTGCTACTCTTAAATTTCCACGCTGTGCCGGCTCGTGTGAGCGAAGCCATCGTGCTTCGAACCTACCCCCTGAAAGAAGCGGACCTCGTTGTCAGCTTCCTGACTCGCGACCAGGGAATTTTGCGCGGCGTGGCGAAGCGGGCGCGCCGTCCGAAAAACCCGTTCGGCGCCGGATTGGAACGGCTCTCGCAAGTGCGCATGTCGTATTTTCAACGCGAGACCAGGGAACTGGTGAACCTGGATTCCTGCGATCTGCTGGTCTCCCAATTCGGGCTCATGTCCGATTTCCGGGCCGGAGTGGCGCTGGATTATTTTGCGGAGATTACAGAACAGTTACTGCCGCCGGCCGAGCCGAACGATCGATTTTTCCGTCTGCTGCTGACGGTGCTGGAACATATGCGCGCGGCTGGTGCGCGCGCGGATCCGGACAATACCTGGCGCGCGGCGACGTACTTCAGTTTGTGGGCGGTGCGGCTTTCGGGCTTTCTGCCCGATCTGAACGTCTGCCTGAGCTGCGGCAGCGTGCTCGACGACTACGTAACGCCGGAGCGGGCGTTTTTCATCGCGAGCCGCGCCGGATTGCTCTGCGCCGGCTGTCGCAAAACCGCCGGCGCCGGCGCTTGGGAATTAAGCGCGGAATCGCGAGCCATGGCGGAAGAAATGTTACGGAAACCGGTCGCCCAAATCGAGCAGACGGGCTGGTCGCGCGAAACCTGCGCGGACCTGCGCCGCTTCCTGGTCCAGCAAATCGAACAGCACATCGAGCGCAAGCTGATGACGCCGCGTGTGCTTGAAGCAGAATAGCGATGGATTCATTTCAAGACATCATCTTCAAGCTGAAAGCCTACTGGGGCCACCGCGGCTGCATCATTCAGGAGCCATACGATGTGGAAGTGGGCGCCGGCACCATGTGCCCCGAGACTTTCCTGCGCGTGCTCGGTCCCAAGCCGTACCGCGTGGCGTACGTCCAGCCCAGCCGCCGCCCCGCCGATGGCCGCTACGGCGAGAATCCCAACCGCCTCTACAAGCACTCCCAACTGCAAGTGATTCTGAAACCCTCGCCCGCGGATGTGATCGAGCAGTATCTGGGCAGCCTGGAAGCGGTGGGCATCGATCTGACGCGGCACGACATCAAGTTCGAGGAAGACAACTGGGAAGCCCCGACGCTGGGCGCATGGGGCATCGGCTGGCAGGTGATGCTCGACGGTCTGGAAATCACCCAGTTCACTTATTTTCAGCAGTGCGGCGGCATCGACCTGGATCTGGTGCCCGCCGAGCTGACCTACGGCTTGGAGCGCCTTACCGCTTTCCTGCAAGTGAAGGACAGCGTCTACGACATCGAATGGGCGCCCGGGTTCAGCTACGCCGACGTGCGCCTCCAGGATGAGGTGCAATTCTCCGTTTACAACTTTGAGATGGCCGACGTGGATACGCTCTGGAAACTGTTCGCGCTGCACGAAGGCGAAGCCGCGCGGCTGTTGGCGGCGTATCCGAAATCCACGCAGGAGGCAACGCAGAAGGCGCGCTTCCCGCTGCTGCCCGCCTATGACCAGGTGCTGAAGTGCTCGAATATTTTTAACACGCTCGATTCGCGCGGGGCCATTAGCGTCACCGAACGCGTCGGAGTGATTCAACGCGTGCGTAAGCTGGCGGTCGGGGTAGCGCATGCGTGGGCCGATCAACAAGGGGCGGCGCAATGAGCCTTCCGTTCCTGCTCGAGATCGGCACTGAAGAAATTCCGGATTGGATGATTCCGGGCGCGCTCGAAAGCCTACGGGGCCAACTCGAAGGACTGGGCATCGCCGCGCAAATGGATGCGACACCGCGCCGGCTCGTGGCGCGCGCGCAGAACCTTCCCGAGCGCCTGCCGGATACCGAAGAACGCGTGACTGGCCCGCGCCAAACCGCCCCCGAAAAGGCCATCGAAGGATTCGCCAGAAAGCAAGGCGTCACCCCCGCAGATCTCTCCGTCGAAGGCGAATACTACACGTATCTCCGCAAGACGCCGGGCCGCAGAATGATCGAAGTGCTGGCCGGTTCGTTACCCGGGATTATTTTAAAGATAACCTTCCCCAAAACAATGTACTGGACCGGAAAAAGCGGCCCGCGCTTCATCCGGCCGATCCGTTGGATCGTGGCGCTCCTAGGCAACGACGTAATTCCCTTCGAACTAGCCGGAGTGCACTCGGGGAACGTGACATTCGGCCACCGCCGATCCCCCGTGGCGCACGCTTCAGCGTGCCGCGGCGGACTTCAGTCCGCCGTCCCTGTCACCTTCGAAACCTACGAACAATCCCTCCGGGAGAACTTAGTAATCCTCTCTGCCGCTGAGCGCCGCCAGAAAATCGAAAACGAAATCGCCGCGCTGGGTGTGCGCCTGAAGCCCGACCCCTCCCTGCTAGAAACGCTAGTCTACCTGACCGAATACCCGACGCCAATCGTAGGCGAGTTCGATCCGCAGTTCCTGGAACTCCCCGAAGAAGTCCTCATCACCGTAATGCGGCACCACCAGAAATACTTCTCAGTCGAAGACGAATCCGGCCATCTCGCGCCCAAGTTCGTAGCCGTGATGAACACCGACGCCGATCCCAAAGGCCTGGTCCGCCGCGGCAACGAACGCGTCCTGCGCGCCCGCTTCAACGACGCGCGCTTCTTCTGGCAAACCGACCAGCGCAAGAAGCTGGCGGATCGCGTCGAAGATCTTGGCCACGTCACATTCCAGGCCAAGCTCGGATCGTATCTGGACAAAACCAGCCGGGTCGTAGCCCTGGTGGAACAACTCGGCGGTGACGAACACGCCCAGCGCGCCGCCCGCCTCGCCAAGTGCGATCTCACCACTGAATTGGTGAAAGAATTCACCGAACTGCAAGGTGTCGTAGGCGGCCTCTACGCGCGCGCACAGGGCGAGCCCGAAGAAGTCTGGCAAGCCATCTACGATCACTACAAACCGGAAAGCATGGAAGACTCGATCCCGCGCCACGCAGCCGGCCGGCTGGTCTCCCTTGCCGACAAGCTCGACACCCTGCGCGAATGCTTCCGCGTAGGCATGGCGCCCACCGGCTCGCGCGACCCCTTCGCCTTGCGCCGCGCGGCCCAGGGCGTGGTTAAGATTATCGTCGAGGGCCGCATGAACATCCCGCTGGACAGCATGATCGGAGACGTCCCCGGGCTGACGGACTTCTTCGAAGATCGCGTCAAATTCTACTTCCGCGACGTCCGCGGCTTCGCCTACGACGAGGTGAACGCCGCCATGGCCGCCGGCTGGGACGATCTGCTGGACCTCGAATCCCGTCTGCTCCGTCTTAGAACAATCCGCCCCACCCCAGATTTCGAACCCCTGGCCGCCAGCTTCAAACGCATCAAGAACATCCTGCGCCAGGCCGAATTCACAGGCGGCCCGTTCACTCCGGCCCTCCTCGAGCCCGGCCCCGAAAGCGATCTATTCGATGAGATCAATCGCTCCGCCGGGCAACCAATTGAAACCGTGATCGGAGCGCTGCGCCCCAAAGTGGACCTATTCTTCGACAAGGTGCTGGTCAACGCACCCGACCCGGCGGTCCGTAACAATCGCCTGGCGATGCTGCACAACTTGCTGGAACAGTTTCGAACGTTTGCCGATTTTTCGGAGATTGTCACGAACTCATAAGGAGAAGATTATGAAAAAGCATGTTTACCAATTCGGTCCCGGCGGGGCCGATGGCGACGGAACGATGAAAGATACGCTCGGCGGCAAAGGCGCCGGGTTGGCCGAAATGTGCCGGGCGAATCTGCCGGTGCCGCCCGGCTTCACCATCTCCACGGAAGTCTGCAACATCTATTTCCAGAACCAAAACCAGGTTCCGGATGAGATCCACAAGGAGATGCTGCAGGCGCTCGAAAAGCTCCAGAAGCAGATGGGGCAGACTCTGGGCGACACCGAGAATCCGCTGCTGGTCAGCGTGCGGTCGGGCGCCAAGTTCTCCATGCCGGGCATGATGGACACCGTCCTCAACCTCGGACTGAACGATAAGACCGTGCAGGCGCTGGAGCGCAAGAGCGGCAATCCGCGGTTCGCCTACGATTGCTACCGCCGCTTCATACAAATGTTCGGCAACGTGGTGCTCGACATCGAAAGACACGATTTCGACCACGTATTCGACGGCCGCAAGAAAAAGGTGAAGGCCAAATTCGATACCGACCTCACCGCCGAAGATCTGAAAGCCGTCATCGCCGATTACAAGAAGCTCGTCGAAAAGAAGACCGGCAAACCGTTTCCGCAAGAAGCCATCCAGCAGCTCGCCATGTCGCGCGATGCCGTGTTTCGGTCCTGGTTCAACGCCCGCGCCATACACTACCGCAAGATGAACAACATCCCGGACAATCTGGGCACCGCGGTGAATGTGCAGGCCATGGTGTTCGGCAACATGGGCGACACTTCCGCCACTGGCGTGGGCTTCACGCGCAACCCCTCCACCGGCGAAAAGGTTTTTTACGGCGAGTACCTGGTGAACGCGCAAGGCGAAGACGTGGTGTCGGGCGTGCGCACGCCCCAGCCCATCGCGACGCTCGAATCGCTGATGCCCGAAGCCTACCGCGAGCTTCACAAGATCACCTCCAGCCTGGAGCAGCACTATCGCGACGTGCAGGATTTCGAGTTCACCATACAGGACCGTAAACTCTACATGCTGCAAACGCGCAATGGCAAGCGCACCGGCCCGGCCGCCGTCCGCATCGCGGTCGATATGGTCAACGAGGGCCTGATCACCAAGGAAGAAGCCATCCTGCGCGTCGATCCGCAGCAGCTCGACCAGCTCCTGCACCCCGTTCTGGATCCTGCATCGAAGAAGTCGCTCACGACGATCGCCACGGGACTGCCCGCATCGCCGGGCGCCGCCGTCGGACGTGTAGTTTTCACCGCCAACGAAGCCGTGGAGCAGGCCACCAAGGGGCCCGTCATCCTGGTGCGCGCCGAAACCGTTCCGGACGATATTCACGGAATGGAAGTCGCCAAGGGCATTCTTACCTCCCGCGGCGGCATGACCAGCCACGCAGCCGTGGTGTGCCGCGGCATGGGTATTCCGTGCGTGGCGGGAGCGGGCGCCATTGAAGTCAGCGAACAGAAGAAAGAGATGAGCGTCGCCGTTAACGGCAACAAGATGACGTTGAAGGATGGCGATTGGCTGTCGCTCGATGGTTCCACCGGCGAGGTCTTCGGCGGACAAGCCAACACCCTCGACGCCGATCCCTCCTCCGGCGTGATGGCCGCCTTCATGGCCTGGGCGGACGTGTTCCGCGGTAGCTTCGGCGTGCGCGCCAACGCGGACATTCCGCGCGACGCCAAAGTGGCCCGCAAGTTCGGCGCCGAGGGCATCGGCCTATGCCGCACCGAACACATGTTCTTCGCCGAGGATCGCATTGCGCACATGCAGGCCATGATCCTGGCGCAGGACGAGAAGAACCGCCGCAAAGCGCTGGCGAAGCTCCTGCCCATGCAGCGCAAGGATTTCGCGGGGCTGTTCACCGCCATGGACGGATTCCCGGTGCTCATCCGCACGCTCGATCCGCCCCTGCACGAGTTCCTGCCTAAGCGCGAAGTGCTCATGGTCGATCTGGCCAAGCTGCCCGCTGCCGATATTAAAGCGAAAAAGGAGATGGCCGGCCGCTACGAACGCCTCGGCGCAACCGTCAAGGATCTGAAGAAGGTCCTGACCGGGCTGCTGGAGCGGGTCGAACAACTCCACGAGTTCAATCCCATGCTGGGCCTCCGCGGATGCCGCTTGGGCATCATGTATCCGGAGATCACCGAAATGCAGGCCCGCGCCATTTTCGAAGCCGCCGTACAGGTCTCTAAGAAGGGCGTGAAAGTCATTCCGGAAATCGAGATCCCGCTGATCGGCTCGGTCGAGGAGTTCGCGAACCAGAAGAAGATCGTGGTCGAGGTAGCCGAAGAAGTGCTGGGGAAGGCCGGCATGCCGGACTTTAAGTACAAGGTCGGGTGCATGATCGAGATTCCGCGCGCCGCACTGACTGCCGACTTAATAGCGAAGGAAGCCGGCTTCTTCAGCTTCGGCACCAACGATCTGACTCAGACTACTATGGGCCTCTCCCGCGACGATTACACGAAGTTCCAGAAGGAATACGAGAACGCCAAGATTTTCAAGCATGATCCGTTCGCCGTGCTCGATCAGCAGGGCGTGGGCAAGCTAGTCGAGATGTGCGTGAAGCTCGGCCGCCAGACTCATCCGGACCTGGAAATCGGCATCTGCGGCGAGCACGGCGGCGAGCCCAGCTCGGTACAGTTCTGCTATCGCGTGGGCTTGAACTACGTGTCATGTTCGCCGTATCGTGTCCCGATCGCCCGTCTGGCGGCAGCGCAAGGGGCCATTTCAGGCGATAAGTCCGAAACCATGCGCACCGCGTAAGTGGCGCACGCTTCAGCGTGCCGCGGCGAACTTCAGTTCGCCGCACACAATCTGAACTCGAGGGTGCGCAACTGGGCTCCCTCCCGCCTCCGAAGCTATCTCCGCCTGCGTGCGATGTCATAGATCGCGCGGGCAATATCGACATCCGTGAGAATGGGGTGCAGGAATGGCGTATTGACACCGGGCTGAAGTACGTACGATGATACGTATCAAGGAAACATATGCCAACCTTTTCTGGTTCCATTACGACCACCGGTAAATCCGAAGCCATTCGTCTGGATAAAGCATTGTTCCGGCTTCATCCGGAGTTCCGGCAAAAGGCAAAGGTGCGTGCGCAGGTGATCGCGCCCGGGCATGCCCTGATATCGGTGATCGGAGAAGGCGCCCCGGAACCCGAGGAAGACGACCCCGTGGTCGGCGCTTTCCTCGCACTTCTGGAAAATGATATGAAGACGCACCCCAATCGCATCGGCGGGCTTTCGAAGCGATTGATCGCCCGTGGAACTCGGTTGACCAGGGGCCGGAAGGTCTCGGACCGCGAGCGGTTGCCGGAGAATGTTTCCTTCTGATTATGTACGATGCCCCCATCCGCTACCATCGTAAGGAATGGATGGAAACTGTACGCTCACCCGGCGTTCGGCGAAAAACTGGAGCTTCTGATACGGGCTGTGGAAACACTCGAAAAACGGCAGCCCCAAACTCTCCGCGAGCATCCGAAGACGAAGCTCCTTAAGCGCGTGTTAGACCTGATTCTGGTCGAAATTCCACGCGATCCGAACGCGGCCGAATTCCAGCTTGGCAACACGCTTGGGCCGGTCCATCGCCATTGGCGGCGAGCCAAGTTTCTGGGGCGATTCCGGCTCTTCTTCCGATTCAGCAGCGCCCACAAAGCGATTGTATATGCATGGGTGAATGATGAAACGACGCTCCGAAAAGCCGGTTCGCGCACCGACCCCTACACCGTCTTCATCCGGAAACTTCAAGAAGGCAACCCTCCAGACGAGTGGGACGGACTGCTTCGCGAAGCCAACACCGCTGAGCCATTTCTCAATCCGGCCTTGAAGCGCAAGATAGACAATGTCAAAGGCTAATCGAAATATCCGGTGCGGCACTGATTTCGCTCCACCGCAAAAACAACAGAGCAAACCCAAATCTAGCTATTAATCCCTTTGCCTTCAACAGTCGGCCACAAGGAAGCGAGCAGCGAACCCAATTCCCTTCAGCAAACGCCCGACTCCCTCGTAGCCCGCAGACCCGAAAAGCGACCGAGTGAACCCAGTTTTCCAGCGCTGTTCGTTCTTCAATCACGCGCCGTCTAATGCGCCTAAATCTCTGAGACGAAAGCCCCGGCCGCGAACAGTCCCGAAGCCCTCCACCACCGCCGTGCTATCGTGATCTCGGGTCGAACAGCGGCGCCGTCTGTGCCGCCACTCGCCGTGATATTTGAAAATCCAATTATCTCCGGCCGTCAGAGCCAGGCCAGACTTCGAAGAAACCGCTAAACCTTAGCGGTTTTTCAAGGCGCCTCCCATGAAAACAAAAGGCTTCCACATCCGAAACCGCTACGATCTTAGCGGTTTTGCCCGCCCAAACCCGCCCCACGCTATACTGATTACTTAACCGGCATTTTCCCTAACGGCGCGCTCCATGGCTGAAATGAGTGTCATCTGGCTGCGCGTGGCCGCGGCGCTTTATTCGCTAGGCCTGCTGCACGCCATCCTTACGCTGGTCCGCAAACGCGAACACCTTTTCCGCGTGGCTCTCACTGCGTTTTCCATCGGCGCCGTCCTGCACTGTGTCTCCATCGTGGAAGAGGGGCTCCTCACGAATCACTGCCCCATCACCAACTTCTACGAAACACTTTCGATGTGCGCCTTCCTCATCACCGCCCTGTTCCTGGTCGTCTACTGGCGATACAAGACCGAGAGCCTCAGCGTCTTCATCTTTCCACTGGTTTTCGTCATGACGCTGGTCGCCACGCTGGGCAACCCCGTGGAAGCCTGGACCAGCCCCGTAGTCCGCGACACCTGGCTCACCGTGCACATCGTGCTGGTGCTGCTGGGCTATGCCGCCTTGGCCTTCACCGCCGGGGCCGCGCTGCTCTATCTCTTCCAGGAACGCGAGCTCAAAAACAAGAAGCCGCGCAAATTCTACTACCGCCTGCCTCCGCTGGGCACCCTCGATGAATTGATCTCCCGATCCATGGCGCTGGGCTTCGTTTTAATCACGCTGGCCGTCATCGCGGGCACCACCTGGGCCTTCATCGAATTGAAGACCCAATGGATCAGTCAGCCA
>Ga0187858_10004762_pt1 | contig 12621 bp, 9 predicted proteins | sample June2016WEW_8_15_FD_133015 | JGI IMG/M metagenome (GOLD analysis project Ga0187858, IMG submission 133015) | Peatland microbial communities from SPRUCE experiment site at the Marcell Experimental Forest, Minnesota, USA - June2016WEW_8_150 | ecosystem: Environmental > Terrestrial > Soil >...
AACTGAAGGGCTAACAGCAGTTTCTTCCTCCTGGCCCGCCACCGGTAAGTGCCGGTGGCGGGCTTGTCTGCTTCTGGCGTCCACTCCTGCCTGATCGGCCAACACGCCAAGCCGCCGCCGCATGAACGCACGTGCGCCAGGAGTGGCCAAGCTTCGGCTCGCATGCAGCAGCATCGATCTCCTCGCGGCAGCGTGCGATTAAGCACATGTCCGAGCCTCCCGCCGGTGGCGCACTTCAGTGCCGCTGATTCCCATCGCGCGACCGACGATCATAGCCAGACTCTCCTCTGCTATTCCCAACCGCCCACAGTCGTGGTCACCGCACGAAGGCGGTCGGAACAAAACCGAGCGGAATGGTGTCAACTCGTAGAGGGATTGGCGCGTGAGTTTGGCGCAACACGCCGCGGGGCGTTCGGCGGTGGACGCGCATAGCCAGATGGCTCGTCGGCTTGGAGGTCTCGGTACTGTGGCGGCCACGGCCCCGTTCGTCGGGATGATCCGCACAGTATGGGGGATCTTCAACTCGTATCCGGGTTGCGGCGGGGAGAAGTCGGCGTGCATGGCGGCAGTCGTGGGTCCGGCCAAGCTATGGGGACGGATGGTGTTCAAGCGTCAAAGCGCTTTCGGAGTTCCACCGGCAGAATCGGGCAGGTCACATCCGGCCTGCCGAAGATTCGTCGGCGGCAGGCGGCGAAGATTCGATAGGCCAGATCACGAATAGGACGGGGGATCAAGCCCAGGACTCTCGCGGCGAGTTTCCAGGGGCCTCCAAGTCGGTCCAGGATACAGATCCATGCGGAAGATCGCATCAGCAGGTTACCGTTTTCGGTTTCGACAACCATGGTATCGGGTAGTCCGGCCGGAAGGCGCCGGCTGGCCAGTTCTCCCTGGAGCGGAGCGAATCGGAAGAGAGTTCGGCGGTCATGCTTCAGAACAAACTTCACGGCAGAATGGCAGACCCCGCAATGCCCGTCGTAAAAAAGGATCACCGCCAAATGCGCTCCACGCAGCTCCCAGTTCTTTCTGCCCGTTCCGCGCTAAGTGCCATTATATGGCACCGGCTTGAATGGTTCCAATTGGACGCCCGAAAGCGGAATCATAATGCTGGAACAAACCAAATTGCACCAGAGCCGCTGCGCCGACGCTCTTGGCCGCCCGGCCATAACAATCGGCAGATGGGGTAATGGAGCCGTCATGCTCGTCGCCAGCCTGGCAGGGCAGGCGTACGCTCAATTCCCGTCCCACGACGTCGAACTGAGCCAGGAGGTCCAGGGGCAGGCGACGCTTCCGTGTATATTTGCAACCCGGTGCCCTCGACTGGCCTGCAGTCCTGGTGCCGTCCACCCCTCACTTGGCAGCAACAATTGTTCCTGGCGAACACGCTGAACACGGGCAACCTTTAGGGGCAGGCCAACGGTGGGTCGTCGTGGTCGGATTCGAGCTCCGCTGACGCGGCCGCCCAACTCGGCCCCCTGAGCGCCGGGGCCAACAGCTTGGCCGTCACAGTCGACGTTCCTGGAGATGGGTACGGCTTCCCCGGAACACGTTGGCCGGATCGACACTCTCACCGTGACCTCACCTACCTTGCCAGCGGACGCGCCGGCGCAGTTGCAGATAACAATGAACCTTATGGTCGCCATCCCGCCAAACGCCTGAAAGCAGGTCAGCCTGCTTTTCTTAGCTACGCCGGGGCCTCAATTCGGCGCCGTGCTCCCGCAGGTGCTGCTCCGTTTCGGTCCGCATTCAGGCCCACCGTGCGGAGGTCGGGAGTTCGACGGCGTGAGTGGGCACGAGCCCGCTTTCACGGAGGATCTGCATGGACGTGTCCTGATCTAGGGCCAGTCCGCAACCCGTTAGCTTACAACAGTTACCCTGAAATGTAATCTTATCTTGCAACTGATTATAACTAACGGCAACGGTAGACTGTTAACCTAACTAAACGCAATCTTGAACAGGGACAAGCGAGAGCTTACTATTTAACCGCGATGTGTTCCCTGACGCCGTATGCAACCTGGTTCATTGCATTTTCCATGTCAGGCGCTGCGGCCTTTTGTCAGTCGAATTCCTTGGCCCTGTCGTCGGGCATGGTAACTCCTGGCGGCACCGTCTCCCTCAATCTTTCGCTCACCTCCCCGTCCGGAAGCCAGCCAGCCGGTATTGAGTGGACTTTTACCTATTCACCATCCGCCATTGTTGCAATTTCAGCCAGCGCCGGTACGGCCGCCACGGCCGCCGGCAAGTCCCTTTTGTGCGCGGGAAGCCCTGGCTCTTATATGTGTTTCCTGACCGGGCTGAACGCGAACACCATCCAGAACGGCGTCGTTGCGGTGCTCACGGTGACCGCCACTTCCGGGACTATGATAGGCGTTACCGACGCGCTGAGCGCCTCGGCAGCCGGGAACGCGCTTGAAACCATCGCGACGGGAGGTACGGTCTCGGTTCAGGCGCCCACAGCGCCTACAGTGGCCACAGGGTCGGCTTCGGCGGTGACCAGCAACAGTGCCACACTGGGCGGATCGGTCAATCCCAATGGCGCCGATACGCACGTCTGGTTCCAGTACAGCACGAACAGTTCGATGACCGGCAGCACGTCTACACCGCAGCAGGACATTGGCTCGGGGACGAGCATGCTGCCGTTCAGCGCCAACATTACCGGGCTGGCGGGTAACACGACCTACTATTTCCGGGCGTGGGCGTCGAACAGCGCCGGAACCAACCAAGGCTCAACCGCAAACTTCATCCCAACCACGTTAACTATTTCGGGCACGGTCACGCTATCGGGCAGTGGGCTGAGCGGGGTCGCCGTGACACTAAGCGGCTCGCAGAGCGGCACCGCCGCCACGGATGGTTCGGGGCACTACAGCTTCAACACGCCGGCGGGTGGCAACTACGCGGTGGCGTTGTCGCTGGCCGGATATACTTTCAGCCCGCCCGTCGCGACCTTCAGTAACCTGAGCACCAACCAGACGGCGAATTTCACGGCCCAGTGTGCGAATTCCGTAAGTCCCTCATCGCCCTATCTCGATTCGACCAGTCAGGCGGGGCCCACCCTCGACGTTACGGCCAGCCCGGGCTATCACTGGACCGCATCCGGTGGCGGTTTTATCACGGTCACCTCGGGCGCCACCGGGACCGGGAATGGTGCCGTTACATTCGCTGTAGCGGCTAATAGCTCGGGCGCCGTACGCACTGGCACATTGACGGTCGCCGGCCAGACCGTCACGGTCACGCAGCGCGCGACCGCCGAGATCTTCGCCGACGTCACTCCGCCGGATTATTATTTCGATTTCGCAGACATCATGTATCAGGCGGGCATCACCGCCGGATGCACCACGACGCCGCTCGATTACTGCCCGAGCTCGCCGACTACGCGCGGCGAGATGGCCAAATTCCTCATCCTCGCGGTCGAAGGGGGCAACAGTTTCACCTACACCACCACACCTTATTTCACGGATGTGCCCGCGAGCAGCCCCTACTTCGTATTTATTCAGAAGCTGATGGACATGGGGATCACCGACGGCTGCACGGCCGCCACATACTGCCCAAATGATGCGGTTACGCGCGGCGAGATGGCTGCCTTCATCATCAGGTCCCGGTACGAGACCACCCCCTACACCTATCCTTCTACTCCGTACTTCACGGATGTTCCGCCCTCGAATCTGTTCTTTCCGTTCATCCAGAAGTTGGCCCAGGCCGGCATCACAGACGGCTGTGCTCCAGAAATGTACTGCCCGGACGAGACACTGACGCGCGGCCAGATGGCTGTGTTCCTCGTGATTGGTTTGTTGAACGATCTTCCGGCACCGGGCACCCCGCTGATCGCTTCGGCCGTTCCCAACTCGGCTGCTCCCGGTCAGAGCGTGACGGTGACGCTGACTGGCGTGAACACCAACTTCGTACAGGGCACGACCCAGGTCGTCGCCCCGGCGGGCGTGACACCTTCTAACATCACTGTTCTGAGTGGGACTAGCCTGACCGTCGATCTCGCAGTCGGCGCCGGCGTCGCGCCTAACCCAACGTCAATCGTAATTCTCACAGGCACAGAAGAGGCCGTGCTGCCGAACGGTTTCCTGGTGCAATAAAACGTTTCATAACTGTTTCAATACCCCGCTCCCGCAGACACTCCACCGCCAGCCTCCGCGGGTTCGTGGAGTTCTTCAAAGCCCATTCAAAACCTTGGTCATGACCCCGAGTCCTACCGTTTGACGCCCTGCCGTGGAAAAGCTGGGCGGCAAACTCGCCGATCACGAAGCGCGTGGTACAACATGGCCCTCGACGAGTTCGTTGCCTGGTATGCCCAGGAGCCGCGGCCAGGCTTCACCAAGGCCTCCGTGACCGTCTGGCGCGTCAACCTGGAGAAACGTGGCCTGGGGTCCTCGTCCATCATGGTGAGGCGGTCGGCCGCTTCTTCTCGTGGGGAGCGATAAAGGGACAGCCGCGCGTGGCGTAGATGCTATTGCCTGATTTCATATGAACTGGTGTGGAAAGGCTCACTGCTGTGCTTCTTCGCGCCCCAGTGTCTTCGCCAGATATTCCACGATCAGCTTCACCTCGGCGTCGGACGCCTGCGCTCCCCGAGCCACCATGGTCTCGACCACCGTATTCCATTCTGTGCCGCTCATCCGCTGGCTCGTCACCACTTCCGCCGAATGACAACCCGTCCCGCAAGTCTTCTCCACCAATGCCTGCGCCCCACCCGCCGGCAGCGCCGCGGGCCTGAACCCGCCGACTTTCGGCACCCCGCGCCTTGCCGCAGCGGCCGCGGCCACAGCCTTCGAAACCGAAACCGGTAACGGCTTCCGGTCCACATTGGGCAGTGCAAACGCGACCAGACTATTGCTTACCCCTCCGCCGAGAAACCCGCCACCCCCTGCGGCCATCAGCGCCACGTACTGCCGCGCATCTCTCCCCATGTAGGTAATTGGGCTGGTGTGTCCACTGGCCTCCAACTTCACTTCCCAAAGTAGCTTCCCGGTCCGTGAATCAAACGCCCGGAAGCGGGAATCATTCGTGGCCCCGATAAACACAAGACCGCCCGCCGTCGCGATGCTACCGCCGAGGTTCAGCGTTCCCGTATCGCGTACCCCAATCGCCTCCAGCGCATCAATCCTGCCCAACACCGACCGCCACGCAATGTCGCCCGAAGCGAGGTCGACTGCCACCAGTTCTCCAAACGGCGGATTCTGGCACGGTATGCGTGTCTCTCGATCCCAAAACCGTGCGTACGGCCCGTAGGCCGAGGTCCGCATGTACTCTGAACCCTGCTTCTCCAGGTGCCCCCACTGTCCCACGTTCATCACGTTCACAAACAACAGACCCAGTGAAGAATCAATCGACACTCCGCCCCAATTTCCTCCGCCGAGCGTGCTCGGAAAGAACAACGCGTTGTCTTCCCGCGGCAGCGGCGTGTACGGCTCGCCGATCTTCATCCGATTCGCTTCAAACAATTCCCTGCAAAACCGCGCATGTTCCGGCGACCGGTCATACATGTCCTCCAGGCGTAACGTGTTCTTCGCCAGCGGCGGAGGCTTCACGGGAAAAGGCTGCGTCTTCGAAGTCACTTCCCCTGGCACCGTCGTTTGGGGCACAGGCCGCTCTTCCATTCCGTATACCGGCTCCCCCGTCACGCGGTCGAACACGAACAATAAACCCATCTTGGTAATCTCCGCGACCGCCGGAATGACCCGCCCGGCGCGGCGAATATCGAACAACGCCGGCGGCGCGGCCAAGTCATAATCCCAAAGATCGTGGTGGACCAACTGTTGGTGCCACCTCCTTGTGCCCGTCCGGGCATCGAGCGCCACCAGAGAGTCTCCGTACAGGTCGTCTCCAACCCGATCGGCGCCATAAAAATCGGAGGTCGGTGAGCCCAGAGGCGCGTACACAATACCGCGCTGCACATCGATCGTGAAGAACCCCCACACATTGGTCCCCGATCGATTCTTCCACCCACCGGAAGGCCACGTTCCCGATTCCGGCTCTCCCGGCCGCGCCACTGTGTGAAAGGTCCACAGCAGCTTGCCCGTCTTCGCATCCCAGCCGCGAATATCCCCGTACGCGCCGGCACTCGGCGAGCCCTCGCCATTACTGCATCCCGTAATCACTACGTCCCCGAATACCGCAGGCGGCGACTGCAGCGCATACCTCCCTTCCTTCAGATCCCCCAGCACGCCTTTCCTGAGGTCCACCCGGCCCTCATCGCCAAATCCAGGTGCTGGCTTTCCGGTGGTCACGTCCAGCGCGAGCAGGAAGATCCCATTACCGGTGAACACGCGCGGGTGCAAGCTGCCCGCTCCCGGCCAATACGCCAGCCCGCGGAGAGCCACGGGCGCCGCGTCGTATTTCCAGAGCAACTCGCCCGTCTCCGGCACGAGCGCATACACGCCATCCGGACCCGTCACGTACATCACGCCGGCCACCACAACTGGCACGGCCTCCGATCCCGGCTTTCCCATGCGGAACGTCCACCCAAGCTTTAGCTGCTCGACGTTGCTCGTACTAATCTGCCGCAAAGACGAGTACCGCATCGCCCCTGGATCATTCCCGTAGGAAGGCCAATCCGTCTGAGCGAGACCGGCCACGGACAGCAGCAGCAATGCCGCGTATCGACTCACCCCACTACTCTATCCCGGATTACGCCTCCTGTAGATCGCCTTTCTGGCGTGGTCGCCGTAATGCCCTCGCGCGGTAGCTGGCATACCGTCGGCGGGAGGAGCGGCGCTCCTGCGGCAACGCCTTACGCAAGAAGCACGCCGCCTCGCGGGCGCGCCGGTCGGAGCGGTCGCAGAATTTGCGCCTGCGTGGAACAACACGGAAATACACAACTCTGGGTATGGCGCGCTCCGCACGGCGAAACTTCCGGCGGTCCGGAGCGACGTCTAGCCAGCCCTCGAAGCGCTTCTGGAGATGCTATTTCTCGGCGTCGATCTTTTCGATCACGATGGCTCTCGAGCCGCCGTGATTGTATATCTTGCCACTTGCCACTACTCTTTTTCCGGCGAATGGCAGCAACTTGTCATTCTGCCCCGTGGCGGGCATGGAGTCCGCAATCGGCCAGTAGATCTCACCGTTGCCGCTCAAAATTACGAGTGGCGAGCCGGCTTTAGCGCAAGCTTGCGCGCATTCGGCGCTGATGGGCTTCTTCAGGTTCTTGGTGAAAGTACAAGCGGAATCGATGACGTAGCCTTTTACCGTCGCTGTCTTTGCCTGAAAGCCGGTGAGCATCAGAACGCTCGCAACTGCGGCCACCACAAGACGAATTCGCATTATGTCCTCCAAGCCGGGATTTCCCATTTTTGGCCTCCCGGTGAGCCAAGTATACACCGGCTTGCTTTCAGATAGCCCTTGAGAACCGAGGAATTCTCAACGCCCATCTCTTTCGGTGAATCTCTCTGGCCGTGCGTTTACGGCGACGGCACCAAGCCGGCGCTGCACGGCGGCACGCTCCTCGCCGGCCGCATCGCGTTCCCCTGTCGGCTGGCGTGCCGTCTCCGCGGTGCAGCGCATCCTTTGATAGCCGCCGTGAACGACCCGGATCGGCAAGAGGCTGGCGGGGCGCGGAGTCATCGCGCGTGTGGGTCGCGGCAGTCCCCCGATGCGCTCAGAATCGTGCGGATGACCCTAGAAAGACCACTGGTGGATTGCTCGCCGGCAGAGAGCCCGTCTCCGCTTCACCGGCACTCGCAGACTAACCTTAGACTAACCTGCACTTCTCAGATGCCTGGCCAAAAAGGGACATTTCTCGTTTGCCTTGACATAGCGGTTTAACCGGCTTGGCGAACACCTGTGCGCCCGTGTATGATTTACCCAATGCCTTGGAGCATCAGCGCGTGGTTGGGGTGACCATCGCGCACTATCGAATTCTCGAGAAGCTTGGCAGCGGCGGGATGGGTGTCGTCTATAAAGCGGAGGACAACCGGCTCGGCCGTCTGGTCGCCTTGAAGTTTCTGCCGGAGGAATCGCCCGACGATGAGCGGGCCCGTGAACGCTTCAAGCGCGAGGCGCGCGCCGCCAGCGCCCTGAACCATCCGAACATCTGCACCATCCACGAGATCGGCGAGCAGGACGGGCGGATCTTTATCGTAATGGAGCTTCTGGAGGGCCAGACACTGAAGGGGCTGATGGCAGCCGGACCAATCGAGAGCGCGAAATTGCTCGATCTGGCGCTGCAGATGACGGACGCCCTGGACGCCGCGCACCAGAAGGGCATCCTGCATCGCGACCTGAAGCCGGCGAATGTCTTCGTCACCGGACCCGCCAGCGGGTACCCAGGACGCGTGAAGATTTTGGACTTCGGCCTGGCGAAGCAGTTGCCGTCACGCGGCGGATCGGCCCCGTCTGGCGAAGCGCCCACCATCTCCATTGAACCCGAAAACCTGACCGTGTCCGGGACAGCGGTGGGTACTCCCGCGTACATGTCGCCCGAGCAGGCACGCGGGCAGGAATTGGATGCCCGCTCGGACCTGTTCAGCCTCGGCGCGGTGCTTTACGAGATGGCCACCGGCCAACAGGCCTTCGCGGGGAGCACCAACCCGTTGATCTTCGATGCCATCCTCAACCGGGACGTGGCCCCCGCGCTCCAACTGAATCGCGACCTGCCCCCGCGGCTACCCGAGATCATTGAGCGCCTGCTCGAAAAAGATCGCGAACTTCGGTATCAAAGCGCGGCCGGTTTGCGGGCCGATCTGAAGCGATTGAAGCGCGACGCGGAAACCCCGCAGCCTGCGGCGCCGGCTGCGGCCCGCGGTAAGAACTGGCGGCAGGCGCTGGCGGCGGGCATTGCCCTGGCAGCGCTGCTGATCCTGGGCCTGGGCGGGTATGAATGGATGCTGAGCCGCACAAAGCACGCGGCCGCGCTTACGGAGCGACCTCTGACGGCTAATCCTCCGGAGGATTGGGTGATGAACGCGGCCATTTCTCCGGATGGCAAATATGTGGCCTATCAGGACCAGATTGGGCTCTTTGTTCGCTCCGTTGAATCCGGCGAAACGCATGCGGTTTCGCTTCCTCCGGAATTGCACAACCGCATCCTGGGAGTCCGATGGATGCCGGATGGCGCGAAATTGCTAGCCGAAGTGAGTGGTCACGAGGGCATCGGCATTTGGCTGATCACCGTCTTGGGTCAAGCGCCGCCGCGCGAGGTTTATCCCTTCGGGTATCAACCATCCATGTCGCCCGATGGACGATCCATGGCCTTCGTGGCTGGCCAAATCCCACGAGTCGGGCGGGAGATCTGGGTGGGACAGATTAGCGGGGAGACCCCCCGCAAGTTGCTGGCAGTGGATGAGAGGCAGCGCGTAAATGATCCGGTGTGGTCGCCCGACGGGCTGCGCATCGCGTATATCGGGCTGTCATCGGCAGGCGTGGGTCCACCGGTTTCGTCCATCCGGGTGCAAGCCGCCGGCGGCGGTTCCCCGGAACCTCTGGCTCTCGAACCATATCTGCCCAAATCGGCCAAGCTCGCTTGCATGACGCATCCATGTCTATGCTGGTCTCCCGATGGGCGGCTGTTCTTCTTCGTCAAGGAAACGGCGGGATCTTTCCCCAAACAGGATCGGTACAGCCTTTGGCAGGCGCCCATCAAGCAGGGCAAGAGTGAGACGGCTGGGCGGCCAGAGCGACTCGCGAGTTGGACCGAACTCCAGCCCGGCGGCCTAAACATCACGGCCGACGGCAGGCGGCTGCAGTTCCTGAAGCAACACGTGCAACTGGATGTGTACTTCAGCGCACTGGGCGCGGGTGGCGCCAGCATGCAAGAGCCGCGCCGGTTCACGCTGGATAACCGGGGCAGCCAGCTCATTGGCTGGACCACCGATAGCCAGGGCATTTTCTTCTCCTCGAATCGAAACGGCAAATGGCAAGTGTTCAGGCAGGGACTGAACCAGAGTCTGGCGGAGGCGGTTGCCGAGCATCCGGGCGATGAGGGCAATGCCCGGCTGAGCCCGGATCGGTCGTGGATTTTGTACCGACAGTCCGTCAATTCCAAGCCGGGCGCACCTGCGGCAGGCAAAGAGATTTTGCGTCTTCCGACAACCGGCGGTTCACCCGAGTTGGTTCTCGGATTGCCCATCGGCGCAAGCTTCGAATTTGCCTGCCCCGCGAAGTCCGGCGCTTGCGTGCTAGGTCTGGAACAGGGCGAAGACTTGGTCTTCTACGCGCTGGACCCGATGCGAGGTAAAGGGGAGCGGCTCGGCCAAGTCACCCTGCGGAATCCCCGCGCGTATAATTGGCAGGTATCGCCGGACGGCGCCCGTTTGGCCCTGGTGGATAGGTACCACTACAAGGGACGCATCGCGGTGTTGACACTGCCTGGGGGCGCCTGGCACGAGATTACCGTTGATACTCAGTGGGGAGAGCTACAATCGGTAGCATGGGCGGCGGACGGCAAATCGCTCATTTGCGCCGCGTTCCAGTTGGATTCCTACAACCTTTTGCATGTGACAATGTCCGGCAGCGCGCAGGCCCTGATCCGCAAAGGCAGAACCCAACTCCTTTATCAACCCGATCCGTCGCCGGATGGCAAGTACCTGGCGTTTAAGGCGCACACGTGGGACAGCAACGTCTGGGTGATGGACAACTTTTGAAGACCGCGGATTTCTTCACGTATTCCTGATCCCGCTTCGCCAGAACGGCCACGTTCAAGTTGGGTACGATTCGGCCGGGTCCCAACCGCGTGTCACGCGTTATAAATTTCGCAGATGCCTTCCGCGATTTCGCGGATGCCTCCGGCGCCGATGTGCGTGTGTCGCAGTTTTCGGCAAGTCAAGAATCAAAACGCATCGCCAACCTAAAACAACTAGCGATATTTGGCTGACAGCAGGTGGTGGCTGAGGCGAGCAGTCAACGAAACGCGTTAGATGGCCAAGTAGCCGTAAAGGCGATGCAGCCCCCATCGTAAACGCTACGCGGTCTGTAGTGGTGCGGCGTAGGCCCGGAATGTCCCTCGGCGAAGCGATACGGGCGGCGCAGTATCGCAGTCGCGAATCGGAAAACGTGTGATACTCTTGACGGCTTATGAAGAGACCAGGGACAGGCGCACTCATTACCGTGTTGTTCGGTGCCGTGAGCCTGATGAATATGGCGTTCACCGGGCGGCTTGAAGTTTTTCGCGCCGTGGACGTGGTCCAGTTGATCGGCGCCGGAATGTGTTTCGGCGCGGCGCTTGTCGGCATCGTCGCGATGTTGCGCAAGCGCCAGTAGGACAGGCTATGTTTGTTCGGAGAGCGGGACCATGATCGGCAAGAATATCTCGCGCTGGAACGGCTGGAAGACGGCCGGCGGCCGGCGGGCAAAGCGCCTATCGCGCTCGTGATCCCAGTCCCCGGCGACGCACAAGACGGCTCGCCACGCCTTACGGGTGCCCCGCAGGCTGGAGCGTGCCCCTTGTGTAGTGCGGCATTCAGAATAAAGATCATGCGGGATTGCAGGGCGGCTGTTCAGCGGGCGGAGGCTTTCTCTCTAGGAGGGCAGCGGTTAAAGGCAAATTGGGCCGCCGATGAACGCGACGAACGCCGATAAGACAAATCTTAGGATATTGTTTTCAATCGACGTATGGGCGCCGGTGGCGGGCCGGTAGCGGTCGCGCTTAAAACAATTTTCTGTTATAGTCCGATCTGGGCTTCTAGATAATATTTCGGACGATTCGGAGGACGAATGATCACTCTTGGAACATGGTCGCAAGCAACTCTGCAGGCTTTGGGAGCGATGTTGTTGTTTAGTACGGCAGGGACCGCACAGATTCCGGGCCTGTGCAATACAGGCCAAACTCTCAAAAATATTGGCGGATGTACGGGCGTCTTGGTGCCCCCCAATCCCACCGGTGGCGGTACTCACCGTGACGGCAACTGGACGATGGCTTACCCTTATCCCGTTACGCTTTCAGAATCTCAGGATCCGTGCTCGCTGCGATATATTCATAGTTGGGTAGACACGCCCAACGCCGCCTGGTTGCCGAATAGCGCCAGCACCGCTTCAGAATGGATTACGCCTTATGATGGCGAGGACTACCGGAGGGCGGGATATTATGTCTACGCGACGGTGTTCCCGATCCCTGACTCGCCCGCGCCCACGAGTTTCACCATTAATGGCCAGCTCGCTTCCGATAATCCAACGATTGCCATTTACTTTCAGACTCCGGCGGCTGGCGGTAACTGCCAGCTTGTCTCCGGCCAGGCCTTTCCGGTCAATCCCGCAGGCGTAGGGAATAGTGACTTCCAACAGTGGTGGCCGTTCAGCTTCACCAACTCGCAGCCACTCGCTGTCGCGAGCCCAGCCGTCTTATTTTTTGTCGTACAAAACCCATATGATGGCTCTTTTCCAAATGGCGCGTCTCCGATCGGTTTGAGAGTCGAGTTTTTCTCGACTTCTACGTTCCAGTAGGTGGTCACCACTCACCGGTGTCTGTTGGGCGCTTTTCCGCACTCTGCTGCCAACTTCCAGTGTTGGCGCAACCGGCCCCACTTTCACATGCCACGCGGGCACCGCGCGGCGCTGATCCAGTTCCCACTCCGCATCACTGCGTCGCGGGTCCCACAGCAATAGAGCGGGTTAACATCACGAAGTGATCGCCCGCTTCCTACCACCGTAAACGGCGGCACTCAAGGGAGAGACATCCTCGCGACG
>Ga0187858_10004772_pt1 | contig 12592 bp, 9 predicted proteins | sample June2016WEW_8_15_FD_133015 | JGI IMG/M metagenome (GOLD analysis project Ga0187858, IMG submission 133015) | Peatland microbial communities from SPRUCE experiment site at the Marcell Experimental Forest, Minnesota, USA - June2016WEW_8_150 | ecosystem: Environmental > Terrestrial > Soil >...
CACTTCAGGCAGGGGGCTGCCGGACTGCTGAACAGGCTGCGCGCCATCTCGGTTTCCTTCGCCGTCAGCTGAGGAACCTGCTCCGGTATGTACGGAAAAGGCTGCCGCGAAAGCGCCTGGAAGAAGCGCACCAGCTTGCCCAGTTCATTCTCGGAAAAGGAGAAAGTGGGCATGTGCACTTGCAGGTAGTTCCGCACGCCGTTGCGATTCGTGTCTTTGTCGTTCAACGCCGGGTTGGTGAGGAAGCGCAGGAGCCACTGCGGATCGACCCTGGCCCCTTCGGTCAGGAGCTTGGGAGGCAGTTCTTCCTGGGCGTCCTGATAATGCTTCATCCCCATGAGCGCAGTTTGCTGGCCGGGAATGAACTGATGGCAACCCATGCAGTTGTACTTCCTGACGACCCACCAGCCTTCCTGGATGTCGCGGCGATAATCGAGCGGCCGGTATTGATAATTGGCGGGCAGAGCACTCTCCTGGCTGCCCATCAAGAAGGTGGTGAGGGCGCGCACCTGATCCTTGGTCAAGTGCAGGTTGGGCATCCGCAGCTTTTCTTCTTCGCTCTTGATCTTGCCTCGATCGTAGACATTGGGCTCGGCCAATTTGTGCTCGAAGAAGCCCTTGTGGCCATACCAGGGACCTTGCGCGGGGCCGTCCGGCAATCGCGCCAGATCTTCCGGGTTGGTAATCGGTTCGGCATTCTTGCCGCCACGCTGCGCGGCCTCGGTGAACAAGGCGAAATCAAGACGCTCCAGCGGCTTGCTGCCCTCGAAGGTCAACTCGGTTCCGATGCGGCCTTCCTCTTCGAAGCCGGCGATCTCGTGGCAACCCGAGCAGCCGAAGTGACGAATCCACTTCTTGCCTTCATCCTTCAGTTTCGGGTCGTCCATGAAGGAAGCGTCGGCGTAAGAACTGGGCTCCTGCTTCTTCTGCGCTACCAAAAACGTCGCGATGTCTTCCGCGTCCTCGGGGCTGAGGCGCAGGCTGGGCATCACCGTCATGTTCTGCACCTGCAGTTCGTGGCCATCGTTCGGGCATTTGCTGTGTTGCAGGTCGAAAACAAAAGGAAGCCCCTTCTTGGCATAATCTTCGGGGCCAATGTCTTTCTTTTCATACGGACAATAGGGACGCGTACGCTCGCGCGCGTTATGCACCCAGCGCACGAGATAGTCATAGTTGGCCTTCTCCCCGACCCGGGTAAGATTGGCGGCGAAGGTTCCACCCACCATCTGATCGCCTTCGCCGATGGAATGGCAGGCCAGACAGCCGCGCGTCTCAAAGAGTTCCTTGCCGTGCTCGCCATTGCCCGGTTTGTGCTTGGGCTGTGGGTCGACCAGCGCCGACTGCCATAGATAGGCGGAGATGGCCTTGATCTGGTCGTCATTGAGGCGGAAGTTCGGCATCCGGGTAGTGGGCCGGAAGTCGGTCGGCTTCTTCAGCCAGACAGGAATCCAGTTCTTGTTGAGCTTGAGCCGGATGTCCTTCAGGTTGGGTCCCACCTTCTTCATGTCCTGCAAGAGGCTCTTGGTTTGCCGGTCCAATTGGGCGATGCGGCCGTCAGCCTTGCTGTTGGCAACCTTCAGGGCCACGGCTCTGTCGTTCAGCCGCACGGCTTCTTCGTTCGTCTCCGCGGCATCGGCCTGGCTCATCAAGTAACCTGCCTGCTTGATGTTCTGGATCTTCTCCTGCTCCAGTTGCTTGATCTCCTGGCTGACCGAGTTCAGTTCCTCCGGTTCTTTGTCGTACCCTTCATAGCGATGGCAGCCGACGCAGCCCCGCTGGCGAAACAAGAACTTGCCCTCGCTGATGGTCGTGCCTACGTCGTTGCTCACCAACATCATGTCTGCAGCGTGGCAGGTCTGACAGCCAGCTTCAGTGTTTTCTTTGGGGAAGAGCGGCCACAACCAATGCTCATAAGTTCCGTGGGCCTTCTCAACGCCGGTGGTGGCGCGGCCATTGCCCTGGTGGCAAGGCGAGCAGCCGAATTTATCCGGATCGTGCGTCTTCAGTAAGCTGGGTTCAGGATGGCTGGTGAAAGCGCGCGCATACGCGTCGGGCTTTTTGTCATGGAGGGCCATCGAAGCTGCCGTCAGCACGAGCGGCTCGCGGATTCCCATATGGCAGGATTCGCAGCGGTCCACGATGTTGGCATCCGCCACGTTGATCTGCACGATCTTTGGTTCCCACTCTGAGGTTTTCTTCTTTAGACCGTCGATCTGTCCCGGTGTGAGATCGACCATCTGCTGGCTGATGTACGCTGACAGCTTGGTGCTGGCTTCGGTCACCGGCTTGAGCACTTCGCCCAGCTCCGCGCTTAACTTGGTGCGTTCGTCTTTAAGCTCGTTGTATTTTGCTACCAGTTGGGGGAAATCATATTTCTCTTTGTGACCGTCGGGATATTCAACGGCCCAGGTTTCCTTCTTGTACTTTTCGAGTTTCTTCCCCTTGCTTTCCTTGCCCGAGGCACTCGTGTCGGTCTCGATCTGGTAGGTGAGAGCATTCACATAAGCGCGTTTGTCGACGAAGACGCTCTGCACCGCCAGAATTTTTGCGTTCAGGTCAAGGATCTGTTTCTGGAGCTCATCGCGGTGAGGCTTGGCAGCTTGATAAACCTGCTGGTAAGCCTGCTCAAGTTGCTGGTAGTCGGCGCTCTGCTCGACGTTCTTTTCGGACTGCGCGGACTTCGACCCGGCTGTCTTCAGGAAGTCGCTGTAGCGCTGTTTCCACACTTGCTGAAAGGCCTTCCAGGGACGCTGGGCGAAGTCTTCGTCCCACAGCGCCCAGAAGAGCGTGGCCATGAGGATGACCATGGACACGACGTAATACAGCGCGAAGGACTTGGTGACAATCGGATCCTGCTTGCGGATTGGTTGCTCGGGCAACACCGCCTCCCATTAGTCGCTGGTCGTTAGTCGTTAGTCGTTAAGCAAACCACCATTTACACGTTGAACCAACTACACGTTGAACCAGGGCGTGATCATCACGTACTTGATGTTGAACATGAGCCGCAACATCATCTTGAGCGGCAGTGCCACCATGGTGAGAACGAAGAACACCATGATGGAGTACTGCAACAGGCTCATGCGCTGATAATCCTTCGGGTTGTAACGGCGGAACAGCGCGTGGATGATGAACCCGCCGACCGCGTAATAACCCCCGACAACCATCGCCCCGAAAATGGCTTTGGCCAGGTTGGACGTGATCCCGAAAAGATCGGGCAGATCGCGGTTTACCTCATAAATCAGGCGGCTGTGATCCCAAGTTTGTCCCGGCCAGAACCACTGCCAACCCGGACCGCGTATAAACGTGCCGATAATGATCATCGCGACCCAAAGAATGATGAAGCCAAAGAGAAACGAGCCGATGGCAAACTTGCGCTGCTTCCAGGTGTAATAGCCGTTACCCAGCGGATTGGTGTCGATGTAGGGAATCACCATCAGGCCAATGATGATGAGCGTCGGCATCACTACGCCGGCAATCCAGGGGTCAAAGTACACCAGCATTTCCTGCAAACCGAGGAAGTACCAGGGGGCCTTTGCCGGATTCATGGTCAGGTTCGGATTCGCCGGTTCTTCCAGCGGTGCGTTCAGAGTAACCGACCAGATCATCAAAACGATGGTGACGATGATGGCAGCGAGGAACTCAATGCGCAGCAGGAACGGCCACACGTGCACTTCCTTCTGCCAGCCCGGCTCGAACGGCCAAGTCTTGCGATGGTGAGTCTTGGCCATCGCGGGATTGGTTTCCAGTTCCGCAACCAGGTCGTCGTTGGCCTTCGCCTGCTTCCATGCCAGATAGCAATAAAAGGCCAGAAGCGGAATCAGAGCCACGATGGGTACGTTGTCGGGCGCGGAACAGATCTCCCAAAGTTGTCGCCAATCCATAAGTGCTCCCATTAGTCGTTGGTCGTTAGTCGTTGGTCGTTGGCCGTCAACACCCGGGATTCCGGGCTAACGACTAACGACCAACGACTAACGACCAGCGACCATGCGTGCGATGTCAGACCGCTCCCTCAGGCGTGCCTTGCGCCACGTTGCGCTTTATCTTCCGACGCGAGCACCACCGACCCCGGGCCGGAGATGCCACCATCCTTCCGCACGCGCCAGAAGTGAACGATCATCAGTACGGAAGCCACGATCGGAATCCCAATGCAATGCCAGATGTAGGAACGCAGCAAAGCATTCGCATCTACGATGGAGCCGCCCAGCAGGCCGAAGCGCACGTCGTTGTATGGCGTCATCCCCAACATTTTGCCAAACGGCCCTTCGTGACCCAGCAGGGGCGTGGCGCGAGCCATGTTGGTGCCGACGGTGACCGCCCAGAAGCCAAGCTGATCGTCCGGAAGCAGGTAACCGGTGAACGAAAGCAGTAACGTGAGCACCAGCAGCAGCACGCCAATGTTCCAATTGAACTGGCGGGGCTGTTTATAAGAGCCGGTGAGGAACACGCGGAACATATGCAACCACACCGTAATCACCATGAGGTGGGCGGCCCAGCGGTGCATGTTGCGCAGGATCCTGCCGAAGGGCACATCGTGCTCCAGGTAGAGCACGTCGCGAAACGCCTGCAGTTTGGTGGGATGGTAATAAAACATCAGCAGGACGCCGGTCAGGGTGAGCACGATAAACAGATAAAACGTGATTCCCCCCATGCCCCAGGTGAAACTGTAGCGGACGGCGTCGCGATTGATCTTCGCCGGATGGAGATGGAGGAAGACGTTGGAAAGCACGCCCAGAGCCCGGTTGCGCGGCGTGTCGTCGTGCTTGTGGCGGAATATCGATTTGTAGACCTCGGTCTTGGTTGGGTCTTTGAGCCCCTCGACTTGCTCCTTGGCTTTGGCGGGCAGATCGGTCTTCATTGATTGAACGTCCTCTTGCAGGGCGGACTTCAATCGTTCGAGCAGGCCAGTCGCTTTGCCGTTCTTTCCGTTTCCATTCTCTTCAGGCATCGTTTCCTCTGATCGGTCTGATAATCAGCCCGTCTCTTTCACGGCCAAGGCTCTGGCAGTACACAAACTACAAGGGCAAGTAAGATCCATCATCGTTGAACTGGCTGGGCTGCCCCTTCGGCCACTGGTAGAGTCGCGACACATCTACCAGGATCTGACCGTCCGGAGATCTTTCGAGATGGGCCCGGTCCATGGGACGCGGCGCCGGACCCTCAAAGTTGACGCCTTCGCTGTCGTAGCCACTGCCATGGCACGGGCATTTAAATTTGTTCTCGCTGGGTTTCCAGTCGGGCGTGCAGCCGAGATGAGTGCAGCGCGCGTAAATCACGAACACGCGGTCGGGCGTGCGATCTACCCAGATGCGATATTTCTGTTGCCACTTGGTGTCCACTCCCAGACCGTATTCTTCGGGATAGCCGATTTTGAAGCTGGTTGCGGGCTCGAATAGAGTGCGCGGCAGGAAGAAGCGGAAGAATGCGATGAACCAGGCGGTGAGGAAGGCTGCTACGGTACTCCACACCAATCGGCGGCGTTGCTGATTGACTTCATTGTTTTCCGGACCAACAGAGGCTACTCCTCCACTGGCTGCTGCTTTGGAAGTCCCCACCGCCGGTGTGCCGACATACGTGGTCGGTTCGCCGCTGCGCGCTACGGAAGCCGCCGCGGAAGCAGTTACGGTTGCCGCCACCGGTCGAGGCGCAGGGGCCGGAGTGGCTGCCGCGGGTCGAGGAGCAGAGGCTGCGGCTGCCGCTGGAGGAGTCGGAGCGGCCGCCGCAGGAGCGACGGGTTCGCCGAGCAGGGCAGCGACTTCGGCATCGTTGAGTGCCGGTAAACCGCTGCGACTGCGCCCTGCCTGTTCCGCTGCGATGGCGGATTTACTCCACTTCTTTCCAGCCGCAACCCATTTTGCGACTTGCTCGCTGATGTCGGCACTGGGTGCGGTCATAGTCATAGTCGTGGCCGCAGCCGCAGCCGGGGGTGGGGCTGGGGGTGCCGCGGCGGTAGTCGCTGGCGGCGGAGCGGGTGGAGGACCCGTGGTGACGGGCGCTGGAGCTGCATCGCCGCTCTCCCACGACATGGGCCGGCCAGCTTTCAACGCTTCAATATCTGCATCGGTGAGTAGCGGTAAGCCTTCACGCTGGCGGCTGGCCTGCTCCATCGCGAGGAACGAGTTGCTGAGCGCCCTTCTCGGCAAAGGCGGAAGATGCCCGAGAACGCCATTTCCGACGCTCTTGGGTGAGTCGTCTGCCATCTGTACTTGCCCCCTGGTGTTGGACCCCAAAACTCACGCACAGACTTAAGACTTGGGGGTCGCCCCACTTGCGACGGGAAGAGTATAGCCGATATTGTCAACTTCAATCCATCGATTGCATGATCTGGTAGTGGGCGGTTTTGAAATCTAGGACTTTGCTCGAAGTTGAAACTGCCTAATCAGAACGAGTAATCCCATCGCTACGAAGATGGCGGGGATTGCGCGGAGCAGCCAAAGGATTAGCGGCCCGGTCGCGCCCATCATGACCAGCATATAAGCACCGCCGAGCATCCACACTGCTCCGACCATGACGAAAACCGGATTGTACTCGTCCCATTTCTTCCAAATTAGCCTCATGCTGCAACTCCCTGCGCGTTCCGCTCCAATAATCCCACCAATTCCTCCAAACTCCAAACGTGATCCGTTAGGCCAGCTTCCATCGCGGGCCTTACTCTCAGCGCTTGGTGGACGCGGCAAAAATTATAAGAGGCATGGTAGATCGCAACCATGTGGCAGTGGTTCTCAAACTTTTTTGAGAACGCAACCCTTAATCGCCTAAAATTCAAAACAGCCCACTACCCATGATCTGTTTCAGTGGTATTCCAATGCATTTAATTCTCTTTGAGTGTGCCCTCGTTTGTCGTAACGAAAAAGGTGCTGCACTCAACAACTTCGCTAGAGCATTGCATCCTGGCGAAGGTCGGTGTATGTTATCGGTCAATTGCTGAAGTCGAAACTGTGAGGGCGTGGGGAAGCCTCCGGTAAACAAACCCAAGAAGTGACGGCTGCTGCTGGCCAGCCAGCGACCGCCGATTTCACCTTTACGGCGAAGTGGAGAACGAGAACAAGGGAATTCCTGCTTAGGCCATGGCAACTCTGAGTCCTCCGGTAACGGTGCACGTGCCCCAAACAGGTAGAGATGGAGGCGGTTCTCTTCCCCCTGTTTTTGGTGGCGGCGGGGACGGTGGGCGCAGTGATAGTGATGGGTCTCCCGACTATACCGCGCGTCTGCGGCGCGCCCGCCTTGGGCTGGCCGTGGCTATCGCTCCCATTGTGATGTTGTTTGTGTCCTTTACCAGCGCCTACATCGTGCGTAAGGGCCTGCCCACACTGGACGAAAAAACCAATACCTACGTTCGCGATTGGACTCCAGTCAACCTTCCGATTGCGCTGCTCCTGGTGAACACCGGATTGCTCTTGCTCAGCAGTATTTCCGCAGAATTGGCCCGCCGGCAAATCACTCGTGAGGCCGCAGTAGCTTCAGTTGGCTCCATTCCTGGCGTTTCTCTCGGCCCGGGTAAAGGCTTTCCCTGGCTCGGAATTACGGTCGTGCTGGGTGGCGGCTTTCTGACCGGCCAGTGGTTCGCCTGGCATCTGCTGGCCGAACGCGGGTTTTACCTGGCAACCAGCGCCAGCAGCGCGTTCGTGTATTTGCTCACCGCTACTCACGCGGTGCACCTCATGGGCGGCATGCTGGTGTTAGTCTATGCCGCAATAGTTTCCCTGCTCCATAAGCCGGTGGAAGCGCGGCGCATCGTGGTGGACGTGACCGCCTGGTATTGGCATTTCATGTTTCTGTTGTGGGTCTACATTCTTGCTCTTTTGTGGTTTGTGTAGCAGCTGAGTCTGTTCCGCGGGGGATGGTAACCATGGGGAAAGTGTTCGCCGTAGTGCTGACGATCATCACCACTGTCACGGTCGCAATCTTTGTCTCACGCCATTGGTGGTTTCCCCAAGTCGCCTCGGCTCATGGTGGCGCGATGGACCACCAGTTCGTGGAGACCTTCGTCGGCGCCGCCATTGGATTCATCCTCGCCCAGTTGAGTCTGGCTCTGTTTGCCTGGAAATACGGAGAGCGGAAGGGCGAAACCCGGCCGATCCGCATCTTCCCGGGCGGGGCGAAATGGCTGGTCGTGCTCGCCCTGGTTTACGTCGGGTCGGAGATTATCCTGCTGGAATTTGTGGGGCAGAAGGTTTGGGCTGCCATGTACTTCACTCCGGCGGCGTCCGATTCTCTCCAGGTTCAAGTACTCGCCGGGCAGTTTGCCTTCTACTTTCGCTATCCCGGGCCCGACGGCAAGTTCGGCCCCATCCACACTGCCAAGATTGATGAAAGCAGAGGGAACCTCTTTGGCATTGTCCAATCCGACCCTGGGGCCAAGGACGATATTGTGACCGTGGAGTTGGCGGTTCCGGTGAACAAGCCCGTGGAACTGCTGCTGAACTCCAAGGACGTGGGTCACGGATTCTATGTCCCGGAAATGCGCATTCAGCAGGACATAGTTCCGGGGATGGAGATCCCGCTGCACTTCACCCCAACCAAAATCGGCAAGTACGATATCACCTGCAACCAGCTTTGCGGTCTCGGCCACCACACCATGCGGGCTTTCCTCGAAGTGATGTCGGAGGAGGACTATCAGAAATGGATAGCCGAGCAAGCCAGCTTGCAGTAATGTTTTCCGGCGACAGCGGCCGCCAAGACGCGCGGGCGCAGGGAAGGTAACGAGGGAAGGTAACTCAGGGAAGGTAACTCACGATGGCAAACATGCCCCTGGAAGCACAGCACCACCACAGCCCGCCAACCGGTTTCATCCGCAAGTACGTCTTCAGCCTTGACCACAAAGTGATTGGCAAGCAGTACTATTTCCTCGCGATCTTTTCGGTGTTCGTGGGAATGGTCCTTTCATGGCTGGTGCGGATTCACCTGGTTTGGCCAAACGTTCATATTTGGGGATTGGGTGCGCTCTCGCCCGCGGGAGCGCCCGGGGGCGTAATTTCACCGGAGTATTACCTGTCGCTGCTGACGCTCCATGGCACGTTGATGGTGTTCTTTGTGCTGACCACGGCGCCCCAGGCCGGTTTCGGCAACTATGCGCTGCCCATTCAGATTGGCGCCGAAGATATGGCCTTCCCCACCTTGAACATGCTTTCGTTCTGGGTGACGTTCTTAGCCCTATGCGCGTTGGTCTCCACCCTGTTCGTCGAGGACGGTCCGCCGATTTCGGGCTGGACGGCATATCCTCCGCTCAGCGCCGTGGGTAAACTTGCTGGGCCGGGACAGGGAATGGGGCAGAATCTCTGGGCTGTCTCCATAGCGCTTTTTTGCGTGGGCTCTTTGCTCGGCGCGTTGAATTTCATTACGACTACGGTGGACTTACGATGCAAGGGCATGACGCTGACGCGCATGCCGGTGACCTGTTGGGCCTGGCTCATTACTGCAATCCTCAGCTTGTTGAGCTTCGCGGTTCTATTTGCGGCGTGCGTTCTGCTGATCCTTGACCGTAATGCCGGGACTAGTTTTTTCCTCCCTTCTGGCTTGTTGATCAGCGGCCAGCTGCAAAACCACTCTGGTGGTTCACCCTTGCTGTGGCAACACCTGTTCTGGTTCTTCGGGCATCCCGAGGTGTACATCGCAATCGTCCCCGGCTTTGGGCTGATCTCGCATGTGCTCTCGGTTTTCTCCCGCAAACCCGTTCTCGGCTACAAGGTAATGGTGGCTTGCCTTTTGGGGATTGGTTTCCTGAGCTTCACCGTCTGGGGACATCACATGTTCGTCAGCGGGATGAGCCCCTATTCCGGTTTCCTGTTTTCGATCCCGACATTGATTATCACCATACCCGCTACCATCATCTCCTTGCTTTGGTTGGGTACAGTTTTTGGCGGTAGACTGCGCTTCACCACTTGCATGATGTTTGCCTTGGGCTTCGTCTCCGTGTTTGTGACGGGCGGCTTGGGTGGCATGTTCCTGGCGCAGCCCTCGCTCGACATCTTTCTACACGGAACCTACTTCGTAGTAGGACATTTCCACATGGTCATGGGAGTGGCGGCGATCTTCGGCATGTTCGCCGGCACCTACTTCTGGTTCCCCAAGATGTTTGGGCGCATGATGAATGAACGGTTGGGCAAAACCCATTTCTGGATCACGTTTGTTGGCGTCTATTGCATCTTCTTGCCGATGCACTTCATCGGGCTTCAAGGCATGCCTCGCCGCTACTCGAGTTTCGTCAACGAGGTTATGCAACCGCTCATGCCCGTGCACAAATTCATGACCATCGCGGCACTGATTACGGGTGCGTCCCAGTTCCTCTTCTTCATCAATCTTTTCTGGAGCATGTACAAGGGGCCTAAGGCGCCTGAGAACCCCTGGGAATGCACGACTCTGGAGTGGACCGTGCCGTCTCCACCACCTTTTGATAATTTCGGAGGCAAGCATCCCGTGGTTTATCACGATGCCTACGAATACGGAGATGTACAGAACGGGAAGGACTACGTCATGCAGACCGATCCCGCCGGGTCACCGGCAAGCGGTTAGTTGAGCCTGTCACAGTACGGAGACAAAGTAAATTCAGGACGGGGCGAACGAAAATATGTCGTCTTCTTCAAGCGATCCACTTTCAGCAGCAGAAGTTCATGGTGGTCAGGGTATCGGGGTTTGGGGCGGCGGAGCGTCGCCTTACGCCATACCCTCGAAGAAACTGGGAATGTGGTTGTTTATTGTTTCTGACGCCATCACTTTCTCGGCCGTAATTTTTGCCTATGGGTATTTACGGCTCGCTGCTGCGGATTGGCCGCGACCCTTCGAGGCGCCGAGTATCGTCAACGCGGCGGTTATGACGTTCGTCTTGCTCTCCAGCAGCGTTGCCATGGTTCTGGCCGTCAGAGCCTCAAGCTTGGGCAAGGTGAGCGGCACGGTCGGATGGCTGGTGGCGACGGCACTGGGCGGGGTGGCTTTCGACATTCTGCATATTCGCGAGTGGCTGGGCCTTATCGGGGAGGGCGTCCGACCTTTTCACAACCCCTGGGGCACGCCCATGTTCGGGGCTGCATTCTTTACCATGACCGGGCTTCACATGCTGCACGTCACCATTGGTGTTGTCTATTTGCTGGTCATCGCCGTCGGCTTTGGGCGGAAAAAGTTCTCCGCCACGGATGTGGAGGTGAGCGGCCTTTACTGGCACTTCGTCGATTTGGTATGGATGTTCATCTTCCCGCTGGTTTACTTGCTGTCAGCGAAAACGACCTAGGGGTGGAAGGATCAAGACAATGGAGCACGCGGAAACTGCTGGAAATAAAATCATCTTCTCGGTCTGGTTTGGGTTGCTCGGGTTGACGGTGTTGGAAGTGTTTCTCGCCTATCGTCAATTGCCGTTGGAGACCATGCTCAGCGTCTTAATGGTCTTGTCCGTTATTAAAGCGGCATTGATCATTGCCTACTTCATGCACCTGCGGTATGAGCAGCCAAGCCTCTTTGTGACGCTGATTCCGGCACTGGTCTTCATACTCATTATGATGACAGTTATCTTCGCGGACAGTTCGCGGCTCGCGCATATGCGATCGCTGGTTCAGTAACGAGTGCCGCTGCTGCGCTCGTTTCTAGCAACGGCGCAGGGCCTCGAAAGAAAGCGTGTATATATGGACGGCCGGCCAGACTCGGGAAAGCTCGAAACACCACCGATGCGACGGGTACTCATTCAGCTTATCGGCTTATGGCTGGTGGTGGTGGGGGCAGGACATGAGCTCTATGGCCAAAGTTGTGCCATGTGTTACACGACTGTGGCTGGCGGCGGCAAGTCCATCATTCACGCTTTGCAGGGAGGAATCATCGTTTTGCTGATTCCCCCGGTGCTGCTCTTTTCAGGGCTCACGATTCTGCTGTTCCGGTGGAGAACATCCGCTTCGAGTGCTCAACCATGACTGACGTGAATCTCGCCGCGGGTGGGAGTAAATTCGTCCGATCTGGGGATTTTGGGGAATGACGCGCACATCACCGCGGGTGGGAGTAGTGCTCTTTCAGTTGGGCGGACCGGGGAGTCTGGAAGAGATCGAACCTTTTCTTTATAACCTTTTCTGCGATCCCGACATCATTGATTTTCCCTTTGCCCGCATCGGGCGTAAACCTTTGGCCAAATTGATTTCGACGACGCGAGGGCGCAAGGTGCGGCACCACTACGCGACGATTGGGGGCGGTTCGCCCATCCGGCGGTTCACCGAGCGGCAGGCGCAGGCCCTCGAGGCGGAGCTTTCGAGCCGGGGAATCGATGCCCGCTGCTTTGTGGCCATGCGGTACTGGCACCCGTTTACGAGCGAGGCGATTCAGCAACTGCAAGCGGCGCAGTGCGACGAAGTGGTGTTGCTGCCGCTGTATCCGCAGTATTCGTCGACCACGACGGGCTCGAGCTTGAATGAGTGGCGCAGGCATTTTCACGACGACATGCCCGTATATTGCGTGGAGAATTTCTACCGGCACGAGGCCTATCTCGACGCCGTGGTTCAAAAAGTTGACGAAGCGCTGGCACGGTTCGCTGTGCCGGAGCGAGCGGAGATTGTGTTCAGCGCGCACAGCGTGCCAGTTTCGGTGATTGAGAAAGGCGATCCTTACCAGCGGCAGATTGAAG
>Ga0187858_10004780_pt1 | contig 12583 bp, 8 predicted proteins | sample June2016WEW_8_15_FD_133015 | JGI IMG/M metagenome (GOLD analysis project Ga0187858, IMG submission 133015) | Peatland microbial communities from SPRUCE experiment site at the Marcell Experimental Forest, Minnesota, USA - June2016WEW_8_150 | ecosystem: Environmental > Terrestrial > Soil >...
AAGGGATGCGTCATGGACACCAGCCCGAGGGCCAGCGCGGCCGGATATCTCAGGGTGTCCGATGCCGATCGTGACAGCGCGCTAGCAGAACTGAGCGAGCATTTCCAGGCCGGCCGCCTGACCGCTGCCGAACTCGACGAGCGGACCGGCCAGGCACTCAGCGCGCGGACCGGGGAGAACCTGGCCGGCCTGATGGCCGACCTTCCGCCCCTGGCCGTCGCGGAGGTGACCGACGCCGCTGGCCCCCGGCGAGCCGGATACCGCGCCCTGGCCGCCCGGGCCGCTGTAGCGGTGGCGGCCATCGGATCCGTCGTGGTTGTCCTGGCTGTCCGCGGACCCGGGCACGGTGCCCTGTTCCCGTGGTGGCTGATCCCGTTCGCCTTCCTCGTCCTGCGCCGGCTGGGCCGGAGCACGGCCCGGCGCAGATGACTGCGCACTGGCGGCCCTGGTGTCCCGGATAACAAAGTGCCGTTTGGGACATGGTGCCCTCACTAGTTCCGCCAGTGCGGCCTGTTCGTCGGCTCCGGCGTCGTCGAGGCCAGCTGCAAGTCCGTCATCGGCCAGCGCCTCAAGCAGGCAGGCATGCACTGGACCGTCGACGGCGCCGACGCCATCATCGCCCTCCGCTGCCGCGAGGCCAGCAGCACCCGGGAAGCCATCTGCAACAGCCCCCGCACTCAGACGCGCACCGCCTGAGCAGGAGCATCCCGAAGATGATCTTGGTTCCCTACAAAATTGACGCGCACCCCGTCGCCGGCGGCCGCTGATGGCGGCTGATGGCTGGCGATGCGCGGTGCGGGCGCGGCCGCTGTGCCATCCTGGATTCGCGGTACGCTGCGACGGCTGCGCTCTTCGGCGGCAGCCCGCTCGCGCGCAGTCCCTTCACCTGCAGCCCGGTCGCCGGGACAGCGCCGGCCGCCGGCCCCGCACCATGGGCTGACGTGGCCGGGGGCGCTGACGTGACCGGCGGTGCTGACCGCGGCCGGGGGCGGCGGACCGGAACTGACTGATGCGCCCGGGGAGCGGCGATGACCGAGGAGGTGCCGGAACGTTGAGCTGGCCGGCCAGCCCGCCCGGCGAGGCTCATTCCGCGGAGGAGGAGTCCTACCGGATCCTGCGCTCCCGGATCGACCTGTCCAGGCTGCCCAGGTACAGCCGGGACGTCACCGAGCGGGTCATTCACGCGAGCGCCGACTTCGATTACTCGACTGACTTGGTCTGCGACGAGGAGGCACTGGAGGCGGCCGTCGCGGAGCTCTCGGCCGGCGCCCCCGTAATCGTCGACGCGGAGATGGTGGCAGCCGGGATCACTGGCAGCCCGGTGATCTGCAAGATGCCGGAAACGCTGACCCGGCGGCTGGCCAGGACCGCAGGAATCAGCCGGGCCGCGGCGGCGGTCCGGCTGGCCTTCGGCGAGGCAGGCCCTGGCGCGGTGTGGGTCGTCGGGGGCGCGCCGGCCGCGCTGCTGGAGATCCTCAGCCGGGGAGTCGAGCCGGCTTTCGTGATCGGGCTGCCGGTCGGGTTCGTCGGTGCCGCCGAGGCCAAGGATGCGCTGCGGGCCAGCGGACTGCGATCGCTGACCAACGTGTCCGAGAAAGGCGGCCCGGCCGTGGCTGCCGCCGCTTTCAACGCGCTGCTCAAGTCGGCCCTGGCCGTGGCGGGATCACAGGCCGGGTGGGGACCCGGCGGCCCGGCCGTGCCCGATGACGACGGGGAGTGGCCGTAGCCGGGCCGCAGGAACCAACCGGACAGGCCGCACGACTCCCGTTTTGGCGTCCCGAACGGTAATCTGCACATCGCGGCGCACAATTACCCCGTGGCAGGGCGCTGTCACCCCGCGGAACGGCCATCCCGCGGAACCGTGGCAGTCCTCATGTCAGGGAGGTTGGTGCGGTCGTGTACCTCGGCAGCTGGTGCCGGGAGTTACTGCGGGCCTGGTGCGGGCATCTGGGTCAGGCAGTGGCACCCCGGTGCCAGGCAGCGCAGATGAGCCGCTGCGCGGGACAAAAGACGTGGCAGGAGCGCGTTCTATGGGATAGGACGGCTCGCCTGGGGCTGGAGGCCCGGAGGCATGACAGAGGGACAGGGCTTGGCCGCTGAGCCGGTGCCATGGAACGGCGCCGGCCAGCCAGTCGAGGCTGTCCCGGACCGGGTCGCCCGGCCCGCCCGGCCCGCGCGGCCTGCTAGCGCGTCCTGGCCGACTCCGGCCGCGCCGTCGGCTCCGCCCGCGCCGGTGGCGGCGGACGCGGACCGCGGCCCTGCCAGTGTCCCGCCCGCCGCTGCGGCTGATCCGGCCGGCCGCCTCCCCGCGGCCGGGCCTGCCTCGCCGGCCGACCCGGCGGGACGGTCCGCCGAGGGCGCGCACGCTGCTCAGGGCGCGCAGGAGGGCGAGGACAGGGCCGGCGGTCCGGCCCGCGATGGCCGCGATGACGCGCAGGCCGGGCAGGCACGCCACGGCGCTCAGCCCGGCGAGCCTGGCTCCGGCGGGCGGGACATCACGGCGGGCAGCTCGATCTGGGATCCTCCGCCGGCCTCGTCGGCTGCCCGCGCCGCATCAGCCCCGGCGGCATCGGCCCCGGTGGCCCATTCAGCCCCGGAGGAGGCTCCCGGTCAGGCTCCCGGCTCAGCTCCGGCCGAGCCGTATATCCGGGTGGACGCCCGGCGGCTCGAGACGGCGCTGCTCGCCTTGCGGCACCCCATCGTCACGGTGCCGCTGCTGCTCGAGGCCCCCGGCGTGGCCGAGGCGAGGGCTGAGCGGCGCAAGCTGCTCAGCCAGATCGACGATTACCTGCTGCCCCGGCTGCGCCAGTCGGGCGCGCCGGTCCTGGTCGCACTGGTCGGATCGACCGGGGCGGGTAAGTCGACACTGCTGAATAGCATCGCCGGATCGCAGGTCAGCGCGACCGGGATCCGGCGGCCGACGACGAACAGCCCGGTGCTGGCCTGCCATCCCAGCGACGCGCACTGGTTCGCCGAGAATGTGTTCCTGCCGACGCTGCCGCGAGTGCGCCAGGAAGGGCTGGCCATGCCGGGCCGTGACGGCCTGCTGGTGCTGGCCGCCAGCGAGGGCATACCGCCGGGCGTGGCCCTGCTGGACACGCCGGACATCGACTCTGTCGTGCAAGCGCACCGGGAGTTCGCGCACCAGTTCCTGGACGCATCGGACCTCTGGCTGTTCGCGACCACGTCCCGCCGGTACGCCGACGCGGCAGTCTGGGAGCTGCTGCAGGATGCGCGAGACCGGGGAGCGGCCCTGGGCATCGTGCTCTCACGGGTCCCGCCCGCGGCAGCGCCCCAGCTCACCGCGCATTTCGATGCCATGCTCGAGGCCAACGGCCTGACCGGCATCCGGCGGTTCGTCATCCCGGAGACCATCATCAGGGACGCGAAGCTGCCGGTCGATGTCTCCGGCCCGGTGCGGGAATGGCTGGAGGACACCGCCCGGCAGGATGATCGCCGGGTCGCCGTGCTGACCCAGACCATGTCCGGCGTCCTCGACACCTTCCGGACCAGGGTCCCCGCGCTCGCCCAGCATGCCGACCTGCAGCTGGCACTGCGCCGGGAGCTGCGCGAGACGGTCGGCGAGGCGTACGCGGCGTCCCTGCACGAGCTCGACGAGGCCAGCAGGAACGGCTCCCTGCTGCACGGTGAGGTCGCCGCCCGCTGGCAGGAATTCGCTGGTACCGGCGACCTGCTGCGCACGCTCCAGGTCCGGCGCGGCCGCGGCCGGTCCAGGAAGCGCCGGATGCCCGCCAGGGCGGCGTCCCTCAAGGCCGCTATCCAGACCAGCCTGGAAGCGCTTCTCGCGGCCGTCGCTGACCGGGCGGCGGAGGACTCGGTCGCCCGGTGGCAGCAGCATCCGGCTGGCGCGGCCCTGCTCGCCGGCCTCAGCGCCGAGCCTGATGCGGGATCAGCCGGAGCGCGATACCTCGCGGCGGCCCTGGCTGACCTGGGCCTGGCCGACGCGGCCGGACCGCAGGGGGCAGAGCCGCCGCCGGACGCGGCGGCACTGGCCCGGCCCTCCCCGGCGTTCGAGGCGAAAGCGGCGCAGGCCGTCCGCGCCTGGCAGGAGCATGTCCTGCAGCTCGTCCAGGCCGAGAACGTGACGAAGCGCTCCATCGCCCGGGTCGTCTCCTTCGACCAGGAGTCACTGGCGCTCGTGCTGGCAATCGCCGTCCTCGGCATCGAGGCGGCCGCTGGCGACGATCCCGCCGACGGTCCCGACCCCGGCGCCAGCGGCGCGGACGCGGAGCTGGCCGAGAGCAGCAGCGCCATCCCGCAGCGCCTGCTGACCTCGCTGTTCGGGGCCGGGCTGCTGCGTGACATCGGCACGAGGGCACGGCTGGACCTGCATGAGCGGGTGAGCCTGCTGTTCGAGGCGGAGATCGGCCGCTTCGGCGAGGTCCTGGACGGTGCCGGGGTGCCCGATGAGAGCGTGTCAGCGCAGCTCTACGAGGCCAGCTACGCGCTCGAGGGAGCGCGGTGAGCGCCACGGCATACGAGCCGGCTGACCGCCCGCAGGCCGGCCAGTGGTCCGAGGCGCCGCCGGCCGGCGAGCGGCTGAGCCGGCGCTTCAGCGTCCCCGGCTACGCCGGGCCGGGTGTCTCGGCGCGGCTCGGCGCGCTCGCCCGGCTGGTCCAGATCGGCTCCGCCCGCACGGGGCCCGACGGCTTCAGCGACCAGCTGCTCGGCGAGGCGTCTTACCTGCTTTCGCGGGCCGGGGAGCGGCTGCGGCTGTCCGCCGATCACACGGTGGTGGCGCTGGCCGGCGGGACCGGGAGCGGCAAGTCATCGCTCTTCAACCGGCTGGCCGGCGCTGACTTCTCGACCGTCGGCGTGACCAGGCCGGTAACCAGGGACATCCACGCGTGCGTGTGGGGCGTGTCCGGATCGGGCTCGCTGCTGGAGTGGCTCGGCGTGCCGCGGCGGCACCGGTACGCCCGGGCGAGCGCGCTGGACAGCGGCGAGGAGTCGATGACCGGGCTTGTCCTGCTGGACCTGCCCGACCATGACTCGGTGATGGCGCACGCGAGCAGCCAGGTCGACCGCATCGTGGGGCTGGCCGACCTGATGGTCTGGGTGCTGGACCCGCAGAAGTACGCGGACGCGGCCGTGCACCGGCGGTTCCTGGTCCCGCTGGCTGGTCACTCCGAGGTGCTGACCGTCGTGCTGAACCAGTCCGACCTGCTGGACGCGGCGCAGATCGACGACTGCGTGCATGACCTCAGGCGGCTGCTCGACGCCGAGGAACTGCATGACGTGCAGATTGTCGTGACCTCGGCCGCCACCGGTGCGGGCGTCGACGAGCTGCGGAAGGTGCTGGTCGAGGCGGTCTCGGCGCGGAAGGCGGCGACGGCCAGGATCGCGGCCGACATCGACCGGATGGCGGAGCGCTTCGCCCCGCTGGCGGGCCAGACCGGTGACGGCGCGGCAGCTGACGGCGCGGCAGCTGACGGCTGGCTCGGCGGCGCCGGATCCGAGGCCGCCGGCGGGGACGGTCCTGCCGCTCCGGCCGTGCCGCAGGTCGCCGCCGGCCAGCTCGCCGACGCTTTCGCGGGCGCCGCCGGCCTGGTAGCCGTCGGTGACGCGCTGCAGAGCGCGCGCGAGCTGCGCGCCGTTGACTACGTGGGCTGGCCGTTCAGCTGGCTGGCCGAGCGGCTGCTGCATCGCAGCCCGGTCCGGAAGATCCGGCTCGGCAGGCTCTGGGACGAGCTGCGCAACGTCACGACCGGCCCCACGGGCGCGCAGCAGGCCGAGATCGACAACGCGCTGACCCGGCTCGCGGATGAGGTGGCGCCGCAGCTGCCGCCGCCCTGGCCGCGGACCGTGCGGGCAGCTGTCCGGTCGCACGCGGCCGAGGTCCCGCAGGCACTCGGCGCCGCGATCGGGGAGGGGCTGCCGGCCGAGAACAAGATCGCCGGCTGGTGGCGGGTCGTCGGCGTGCTGCAGGGGCTGCTGCTGGGTGCCGTGATCGTCGGGATCATCTGGTTCGCGACCATCCTGGCGTTCGGCGTCTTCCACGCGGGCCACGTACCGCGGCTGTTCAGCGATACCTCGCTGCTGCTCCCGGTAGCAGCCCTGGTCATCGTCATGCTGGTGCTCGGCTGGCTGACGGCGAGGATGAGCATGAACGCTGTCCGGGCGGCGGCGCAGCGGGAGAATCAGCTGGTCGTACACGACATCCGGGAGCGCATGGCCGTGGTCGGCCAGGACCTGGTGGTGCGCCCGGCCGAGCGGGAGCTGGCGGAGCTGGAGCGGTTCCGCGCGGAGCTGCGCACGGCGGCCGACTCGCGGGACTGATAGGTGTAATGTTGTAATCCTCCACCGGAGGAGCGAACATGGCACCTGATCCGCCGCTTGACGCCTACTCCGTGGTCGTCGCGGGCGTCGCGGCCGGGCTCACGCCGCGCGTCGCGAGCCTGCGGGTCCCGCAAAGCGCCGCCCGTCGCGGCGGCGAGAGTCTTGGCTCGGCGGTGGTCTTCACCCCCGACGGGTTCATGCTCACGAATGCCCACGTGGTCGGCCACTCCGGCCAGGGCACCGCGCTGTTCGCGGATGGCGCGAGTGCCCCGTTCTCGGTGGTCGGCACCGACCCGCTGTCTGACCTCGCCGTGGTCAGGGCGGACGGCGTGACGCCGGCCCCGGCCGTGCTCGGCGAGGCCGATGACCTGGTGGTCGGGCAGCTTGTCGTGGCCGTGGGCAGCCCGCTCGGGCTGGCCGGGTCCGTCACCGCAGGGGTGGTCAGCGCCCTCGGCCGGTCCCTGCCGACGCGGAGCGGGTCGGCCGGGCGCCTGGTGGAGGACGTGATCCAGACCGACGCGGCGCTCAACCCCGGGAACTCGGGCGGCGCGCTGGCTGACTCGCGCTGCCGGGTGGTCGGGATCAACACGGCCGTGGCCGGCGTGGGCCTCGGCCTGGCCGTTCCGGTGAATGCGACCAGCAGGAGGATCATCGCCGCGCTGATGCGCGACGGCCGGGTCCGGCGGGCCTACCTGGGCATCATCAGCGTGCCCGCGCCGCTGCCCGCGCCGCTGCGGGAGCGGCTCGGCCGCCCGAGCGGCTTGCGCGTCTCCGAGGTCGTGCCCGGCGGCCCGGCGGCGCGGGCCGGGCTGCGGGCCGGCGACCTGCTGCTTTCCGCGGGCGGGAGCCCCGTGACCAGGGCCCAGGACCTGCAGCGGCTGATGTTCGGCGAGGCCATCGGCAGGCCGCTGGCCATCACGGTGACCCGTAATGGTGCGCTGGTGGACGTGATCGCCGAGCCGTCGGAGCTGGTTGCGGCCTGACGGCCAGCCGGGCCACGCGCGCCCTGCGGGCGGCGCCCTGCCAGGGCGGCGGGCACGCATGATGGCACGGTCGGCTCCCGTTCCGGGGGCAGCCGTCCACAGCCCCCGTGCCGCACTGACCGCCGTCCACAGGCGCGCCGTCGCCGCGGCGCGCGGCAGGCTGCCGCCGGGATCGTGGACGGCAGGCGGCAGGGTGCCGCCGCGGTGGCTGCCCGGCTGCAATGGCGGCGCGGCAGCCAGACAGCTCAGGAGGTCCCGATGTTCAATGAGGCGCACATCAGCCTGACCGGCTACGTGGCCACCCAGCCCCGGTACAGCCCGACCCGGACGGGAATCCCGCGACTGACCATGCGGGTGGCCTGGACACCGCGCCGGATGGATCAGGTCACGGGCGAGTGGGCGGATGACAGCACGTCCTTCCTGACCGTGCTGTGCTGGCGCAAGCTGGCCGAGAACGCGGCGACCTGCCTGCGCAAGGGTGATCCGGTCGTGGTCAAGGGCCGGTTCTCGATCCGCGGCTACGAGGACAAGAACGGCGTTCAGCGGACGGCCGTCGAGGTCGACGCCAGCTCCGTCGGCCACGACCTGGGCCGTGGCGTGGCCCAGTTCCAGCGGGTCCGCCCGCAGACCGGGCTGACGGCCATGGAATATGCCGCGGAGGGGGCTGCCCCCGGCGGGGCAGCCACCGGGACAGGCCCTGGCCCGGACGGGGAGGTCAGCGCCGCGGGACCGGACGAGCGCGGACCGGGCGAGGGCAGCGCCGCGGCGGCTGATGAGATCTTCGATGACGGCGCGATCGAGGCCCTCGCCGCCCGCGCCGAGGCCGTGGCCGCGCCATTCTGACCACTGGCGGCGGCCAGGACGCCCGGCCCTCGCCGCATCGGCGCGCGCGGGCGCCCCTGGTCATGAGTCCTGGCCGCTGCCCCTACCCTTGATGACATGCCGGAGTTCATTTATCAGATGAGCCGTGTCCGCAAGGCGCACGGCGACAAGGTCATTCTCGACGAGGTGACGCTCGCGTTCCTGCCGGGCGCGAAGATCGGGGTCCTGGGGCCTAATGGAACCGGCAAGTCGACACTGCTGCGGATGATGGCCGGAATCGAGCAGCCCTCGAACGGGGAGGCCCGGCTGATGCCCGGCTTCACCGTGGGGCTACTCGATCAGGAGCCGGTCCTGGATGAGGCCAAGACGGTGCTGGGGAACGTCGAGGAGGCGGTGGCTGACACCAAGGCCGTGCTGGCCCGGTACGGCGAGATCGCCGAGCAGATGGCCACCGACTACTCCGATGAGCTGCTCGAGGAGATGGGCAGGCTGCAGGAGCAGCTGGATCACCGGGACGCCTGGGACCTGGATAGCCAGCTGGAGCAGGCGATGGATGCGCTGCGGTGCCCCCCTGCGGACGCTGACGTGAGCGTGCTGTCCGGCGGCGAGCGGCGCCGTGTCGCGCTGTGCAAGCTGCTGCTGGCCCAGCCGGACCTGCTGCTGCTGGACGAGCCGACCAACCACCTGGACGCGGAGAGCGTGCTGTGGCTGGAGCAGCACCTGGAGAAGTATCCGGGCACCGTGGTGGCGGTGACTCACGATCGTTATTTCCTGGACAATGTGGCCGGCTGGATTCTCGAGCTCGACCGCGGTCATGCCTACCCGTATGAGGGCAATTACTCGACCTACCTGGAGACCAAGGCGGCCCGGCTGAAGATCGAGGGCCAGAAGGACGTCAAGCGGCGCAGGCGGCTGGAAGAGGAACTCGAATGGGTCCGGTCCAGCGCGCGGGCCCGCCAGACCAAGAGCAGGGCGCGGCTGGAGCGCTATGAGGAGATGGCGGCCGAGGCGGACCGGGACCGCAAGCTGGACTTCGAGGAGATCCAGATCCCGCCGGGCCCCCGCCTGGGCAGCGTGGTCGTGGAGGTCAGCGAGCTGAGCAAGGGCTTCGACGACCGGGTTCTGATCGAGGACCTGAGCTTCACCCTGCCGCCGAACGGGATCGTCGGCGTGATCGGGCCGAACGGAGTCGGCAAGACGACGCTGTTCAAGATGATCATCGGTGACGAGAAGCCGGATGCCGGGACGATCAGGGTCGGCGAGACGGTGCAGATCGCCTACGTCGACCAGGGGCGCGCGCGCATTGACCCGGACAAGAACGTCTGGGAGGTCATCTCCGACGGGGAGAGCTACATCAGGGCCGGGAAGACGGAGATCCCGAGCCGCGCCTATGTCGCCGCCTTCGGCTTCAAGGGCGCTGACCAGCAGAAGCCGGCCGGCGTCCTGTCGGGCGGCGAGCGGAACCGGGTGAACCTGGCGCTGACCCTGAAGCAGGGCGGCAACCTGCTGCTGCTGGACGAGCCGACCAACGACCTGGACGTGGAGACGCTGTCGTCGCTGGAGAACGCGCTGCTGGAGTTTCCCGGCTGCGCCGTCATCACCAGCCATGACCGGTGGTTCCTGGACCGGATCGCGACGCACATCCTGGCCTGGGAGGGCGGCTCCAGCTGGTTCTGGTTCGAGGGCAACTTCGAGGCCTACGAGAAGAACAAGATCAGCCGGCTGGGTGCCGAGGCAGCGCGACCGCACCGCGTCACCTACCGCAAGCTGACCAGGGGCTGACGCCGGCGCTAGCTCGTCCGGCTCACGTCCGAGCTCGTGATGACGCCGCTGGTCACGGTGTAGGTGCCCTGGTAGGTCCGGATCGACCCGTCGGTCTGGGTCGCGGTCAGCCGCGCGGTCACGACGCGGCCGCTGGTGGACAGGATGGTCACCGCGTCACGCGCGGTGCCCTGGTAGCCGCTGACAAAGGCCGAGTAGGACTGGCCGGTGTCCCGGCCGCCGAGCTTCCAGGCCCCGGCGTAGTCGTGACGGCTGATGGCGGCGAAGTAGGCACGGACCGTGCCGGCCGGTGACCTGTGCCGGGCAGCCAGCGCGGCCGGCCTGCCGTGGGCTACGGCGGCCGCCGCGGTGGTCGCCGGCTTATGCAGCAGCTTGTGCGCGATCTCGGCCACGGCGAGTACGGCGACAAGCAGCATGATCGCGGTGAGTACGGCCAGCCGGCGGCGCTGGCGGGGCCGCCCTGGCGGCCGGCGGGCCGTCCCCGGCGGGGGCGATCCCGAGCGGGGCGGCAGCGCCTGTCCTAGCGGCGCCAGGTCCCACGAGTCCGGGTTGGACGGGTCCGCCCTGGCCGGAGCCGCGCTGGGCGGAGCTGCGCTGGGCGGAGCTGCGCTGGGCGGAGCCTGCCGGGACGGAGCCTGCCGGGCCGGGCTCTGCCGGGGCGGGCTCTGCCGGGGCGGGCTCTGCCGGGGCGGAGCGTGCCTGGCCGGGTCTGGCCCGCCGGGGCTCAGCCGGGGCAGCCGTGCCTGCCCGGTCGGGTCGCCCGGCACGGCCGCGTCACGGGATCGCGGCGCCGGCGGTGGCCCGGAGCGCCGCGGCGGGCCGTGCGCCGGGGCCATCCGCCCCGGGCCCGCCTGCATGGTCGGCTCCGCCCAGCTCGGCCGGGCCGGGCCGGGCCCTTCCTGACCGGCGGCCGGCGGCGCGCAGGCGGCCCGCATCGCGGTCGCGAAGGCCGTGCAGGTGGGGTAGCGGTCGTCGGGCGACTTGGCGAGCGCCCGGGCGAAAACCCGGTCGATGGCCGGCGGCAGTCCGGGCCTGCGCTCGGTGAGGGGCGGCGGCGCCGCGGCGAGCTGAGCCCACATCAGCGCCATGTTCTGGTCCCGCTGGAACGGCGGCGCCCCGGTCAGCATCTCGACGGTGGCGCAGGCCAGCGAGTACTGGTCAGCGCGGCCGTCGACGGCACGGCCCTCGATCTGCTCCGGCGCGACGTAATCCAGCGTGCCGAGGAACTGGCCCGTCAGGGTCAGGCCGAGCGGCGCGAGCGCCTGCTTGCTCAGCCCGAAGTCCGAGAGGTAGGCGTGGTCGGTGCGGCCGTCCCCGGCCTTGGCGATGAGCAGGTTGGCCGGCTTGACATCGCGGTGGACCAGCCCGTGCGCGTGCGCGGCATCCAGTGCCGATGCGACCTGGGCGGTGATGGCGGCGGCACGCAGCGGCGGGAGCGGGCCCTCGCGCTCGACCAGGGTCCGCAGATCGCCGGTGGGGACGTAGCGCATGACAATGAAGAGGGCGCCATCGGCCTCGCCGGCCTCGAAGATCGGGATGATGTGCGCATGATCCACGGCGGCCGCGGCACGCGATTCGTGAATGAACCGCCGCCGGAACGGGTCGCTGCGAGCCAGCTCGGGATCCAGCAATTTCAGCGCGACGTGCCTGCCGAGCCGGACATCCAGGGCTCGGTAGACGACAGCCATGCCCCCCCGCCCCAGCTGCTCCTCGACCTGGTAGCCCGCGATCCGGAAGCTGGCGGCCGACCCGGTTGCGGGCGAGCCGATCTCCCCGGTCACTCACCCTCCCCGGATGACCGCCCTCCCGCACCGGGTGCCGGGTCGGTCCGGCGCCCGCATCGCGGCGGCGATGGCGGCGTGAGAAAAGGAACTAGCTAAGTATCAGGGCCATCAGCGGTCATCTGTCAACGAACGGGAGGTTAGCTGCCAGCGGCGCTGGCCGCGCGGCAGGGCCCTGGACGCGACCCGGTCAGGCGGGCGTCAGCCCGAGATCCGGGCCGCCGTGATGCTCAGAGGGCTGGTTCACCAGGCTGTGCGCGGCCATGACCAGGTACTCCCAGAGCTGCCCGGCGTAGGGCTCGGCCAGGTCAAGCTCATCCAGCACGGTCCGCATATGCCGCAGCCAGGCGTCCCGCTCGGCCTCGCCGATCGCGAAATGCGCGTGCCGCATCCGCAGCCGCGGATGACCTCTCCGCTCGTTGTAGGTGGCCGGGCCGCCCCAGTACTGGATGAGGAACAGCCGCAGGTGCTCCTCGGCAGGCCCGAGGTCACGGCTCGGGTACACCGGGCGCAGCTGCGGGTCGGCAGCGACTTCCTGGTAGAAGCGGTGCACCAGGCGGCGGAAGGTCGGCTCGCCGCCGACCGCATCGAACAGGCTGACCTGATTCTCGTTCATGACGTGCTCCAGGGTACGGTCCGGCCGCCGGGCCCCGCGCACCCGCCAGGCGGATTGCTAGCCCGGTGGCGGCTCGGGGCGGCCGGGCCGGATGCGCCGGGCGCGCCGGCTATCCGGCTTCCCGGTCCCGCTGCCTGGCTCCCCGGACCGGGCCGCCGGCTCCGCTCGCTGGCCCTCTGCCGCAGTCTGGCCGCCCGGCTCGCCGGGCCGCCCGGTTGGCTGCCGCGGCACGGCGCCCGCCCCGGCCCGTCCGCCTGGGCCGCCGGCGCTGCCCCCGCCGGCGCTGCCCCCGCCGGAGT
>Ga0187858_10004781_pt1 | contig 12582 bp, 14 predicted proteins | sample June2016WEW_8_15_FD_133015 | JGI IMG/M metagenome (GOLD analysis project Ga0187858, IMG submission 133015) | Peatland microbial communities from SPRUCE experiment site at the Marcell Experimental Forest, Minnesota, USA - June2016WEW_8_150 | ecosystem: Environmental > Terrestrial > Soil >...
CGGGAAACCGGCGGTGCAGAACTGCTCAAAGTCGGGGAACCCTTGTAACATGGCACCTCCCGAGCCAAGCCCGGCCCGAAACGGCCGGGAAGGTGTAGAGGCTAGACGGGCAGCACCTGACACCCGGAGCCAAATCCGGGGCACGGTGAAGGGATAGTCCAGACCCCAAACCCTGGCAAGACCGCAGGGGCGGCGAAAGCCGTAGCAGGGTGTGAAAATCCGTTGGACCGGAAGGTCCGTGAGGGTTCAAGTCCCTCCGCCCGCACCAACTTTCTTCGCCCTCGCTTCGAAGCCGAAAAGCCTGCGGAGTCACCATGATCCCGCTTCGGGCAGGTTGAACGTTGTTCGATTAAGACCGGACGACTTCGTAACGAAGCCAGAGAGTGTCTTTTTCGTGCCGCTCTACGGACTTGAGTTTGAGAGGCACTGCCGATTTGCTGCCGGGGTTTACACCGTCGAACACCGCCGGAATTTCATGGCGCCCGTCGATGCCGGGCACGAGCAAGATGCTCACTTCGTCGACGAGGTCAGCCTGGAGAAATGCGCCGTTGATATGGCCTCCGCCTTCGAGCAGCAACCTGCGAATCCCGAAGTGCTCTCCGAGCATGCTAACCGCTTTGACAAGGTCGACCGTGGACTCACCGGCAACGATGTAGGAGATGCCCTTGTCGCGGAGCATAAGAAGGTAGTCCTGTGGCACTCGCTCACTCACGACACAAATAAGGTGATCGCCGTCGAGATCGCCGCCCGCCCATCGAAGCTTACCGATGGTATCGACCGAGATCGCATACGATTTCGCCTGGCGCGCGACGTGGACCGGCTGCGGCCCCGCGGGCTGGTTCGACGCCGACACGAAGGGTTGATCCTCAGCGAAGTGCTGTTGCATCGTGGTGCGACCGCAGAGCCAAGCGTCGCCTTCAAGCTTAGTGCCGGTGGCCTCGTAGTCGCCTGGGAAGCTCACTACCCGAAGAGAAGCGCCATCGATCTTCCCATCAACGGAGGAAAGCATATGGCAAATGATGTGGGGCCTCATTCAACTTCCTTCTGGACCTTGCGTCCTCTAATTTGTTTGTTCGTTATACTGCTCGTCGCTGACCTTTTCCATCCAGTCAACCACCTTCCCGTTGAGAGCCTCCTGGATGGCGATGTGCGTCATCGCGACCGTGGGGCCGGCGCCATGCCAGTGCTTCTCCTCCGGCTCGAACCAGACGACATCGCCCGGCCGGATTTCTTCGATGGGGCCGCCCCATTTCTGCACCCTGCCGACACCGGAAGTGACGATCAGCGTCTGGCCGAGCGGATGTGTATGCCACGCCGTGCGCGCGCCGGGTTCGAAGGTAACGGTCGCACCGCGCACACGCGCGGGTTCCGGCGCCTCGAACAGCGGATCGACGCGGACTGTGCCCGTAAACCAGTCGGATGGCCCTTTGCCGGAAGGCTGCGATCCGGCTCGTTTGATCTTCATACTCATGCTCCTTCTGTTATAGTTCGTTTCCTGCGTTACGGTCGCAGCAGCGCCTTGATCGCGCGACGCTCGTCCATCGCGCGGTATCCTTCTGCCACCTTTTCGAGCGGCAGCGACAGGTCAAAGACCTTGCCAGGATTGATCGTCCCTTTCAGGACAAGGTCGATCAGTTCAGGCAGATAGCGCCGGACCGGGGCAGGACCGCCGTGCAGGTGAACGTGCCTGAAGAACAGTTGCTCGCCATTCAGTTCCACCCCATGTGGCACGCCGACATAGCCCACACAGCCTCCGGGGCGCGTGGTGCCGATGGCCTGCATCATCGACTCTTGCGTTCCGACGCATTCCAGCACTGAGTCAGCTCCGATGCCTTTCGTCATGTCCTTAATGCGGGCCACCGCCTCGTCACCGCGCTCCGCCACGATATCAGTCGCACCGAACTCGCGCGCGAGCTTCTGCCGTGCGTCATGGCGGCTCATGGCGATAATCCGCTGGGCCCCCATCTGCTTGGCCGAGAGCACCCCAAGCAGGCCGACAGCGCCGTCGCCGACGACCACCACGGTGCCTCCCGGCTTTACGTTTGCTGTATCGGCGGCGAACCAGCCGGTACCCAGGACGTCCGAGCACGCAAGAAGGCTCGGCACGAGGTCATCGGGCGGCGCGCCTCCTGGCGTCGGCACGAGCGTCCCGTCCGCCTGCGGCACACGCAGGAACGGTGCTTGCGCCCGAAACATGAACTCACGATGGATGCACGCGGACTGGTACCCGTACTGGCAATGCGCACAAGTGTTGTCGGACGTCGCGAACGAGCCGACGACGAATTGGCCCGGCTTCACGGATTTGACCGCGCTGCCGACCTCTTCGACGAAGCCGCAGTACTCGTGCCCCATCGGCGTCGGACCGTCGATAGGCTGCAAGCCCCGGTACGGCCACAGGTCCGATCCGCACACGCAGGTCGCCGCGAGGCGGAGCACCGCATCGGTTGGTTCGATAATCTTCGGTGTCTCAAGATCTTCGAACCGAATGTCGCCAGGTCCGTAAAGAACTGTACCTTTCATTGCTCTGTCCTGCCTTTCATCTGATTTGGTTACTCATTCCATCTCGTATCGAGGCCGCGAACAAACATCAGCTGCTTGCGTCGGTGATGACGACAACTTTGTTTTTGATGTATTCGGTCATTTCTTCCCCGTTTTGGCGTGATTCTTCTGACGCTCGATTTGCGGCCCGTCAACATTGACAAACACGTGATACGCAACCGCATCCCACGCATTGTGAATGCCAATGAAGAGCAGCAGAAGAGCGGAGGTTGCAACGGCAAAAAGAGCGACAACGACTTGTGAATTTGCTGCGAACGAGCCCAAGCCAAGCAGCGCGTAGGACGCCAGAGGCAGGACGACATGGAACAGCCAGTCTTCGAAAGCAGGCTGATAGGCGTTTTGATTTTTCATCCGCCGCCCGACGATACCTGTGTAAACGAGGCCAGCAGCGCCGGTTATACCCCAAACAACGGCCGGAAACAGAATCGCAGGCCAAGGCACCCCCATGAGGGCAGAGACGAATAGCACTGCGCCGAAATGGACAATCGTCGGCGTTACCAACGCCGCTCCGGCGCGCGCGAAGTCTTTTGGCGGCTTCTCCGCGATAAGTGTCATCACGACGAATTGAAGGCCGATCAGCGCCCCAGCGGCAGAGCCGATAATGACGTAAAAACCATCCCATTCAGTGAATGCGTGCATGCTAAACCTTTAGTGTTTCAAATGTTCGAAGCGGGTCGGCGGCTCCTTTCCTCACTTCTGCGCGAGTTCGCCGAACCAATAAGCTGCGGTCACGCCGCCATCGATGAGGAAGTCGCTGCCGGTGATGAAGGCACCATCAGGCCCCATGAGCAGCGCCGCAACGGTTCCCACCTCATCCGGGGTTCCGGCCCGGCCCGCCGCAGAAATTTCGATCATGCGCCGATAGCCCGGCCCGCGAGGCCCTGTCAGCTCATCCTTGGCGAGCGGGGTAATAATGATGCCGGGACTGATCGTATTGACCCTGGCACCCCGCTTGCCCCAGCGGACCGCCTCGGCCATGACCCGCAACGAGTTCCCGCGCTTGGCGAGCTGATAGGCGTGGAGGGAGTCGGTCACCTTATCCGGCTGAAGGAATGGGAGACTGAGCAGTTCCTCCACGTGGGTTGTTGCCAGCGCGCTGTTTTGTTCGGCGGTCAGGGCGGGCAGGCGATGCCCCGACTGCGAAGCGATCACGACGCCCGCGCCGCCGCGCGCGATCACATTGCCGAATTCCTCCAGCAGAAGGGCGGTTCCGTAAAGATCGACTTTGAGAATGGTCGTCGGAGAAGCTTGTGTCGGTGATACCCCGGCGGCCTGGATCAGGCCGAAAACGTCGCCAATGGAAGTGGCCTTTTGAACGAGGGCCTCAACCGAAACGCGTGAGGATACATCAACAGTCGCGGTACTGACGTCGAAGCCGGCGTCGCCCATTACTTTGGCTGCAGCGTCGGCGTTTTCCTGGCGCAGATCAGCGAGCAAGACGTGCTTTCCGGCGCCAACCCGCCGCGCAATCGCCTGGCCGATCAGTCCGGCGCCTACGAGAACAATTACATTTGTCATGGCAGTATTTCCTTTCATGTGAATTTTGTAATGACTTCAAAGCCGACCGTGTCAAAGCGCGGTGTACCCGGCATCCACCGCTAGGGTGGCACCGTTGGAGAAGGAAGCTGCGTCGGACAGGAACCACATGGCGGCCTCGCCGATCTCCGTCGGATCGGCGAAACGTCCCATCGGCGAAAGGGAGTCGATGAGTTTCTGGTCCTCCGCGAAACCAGGGCGCTTCTCGGCGAACATCGGGGTGAGCACTGGGCCGATAAGTAGGGTGTTCACCCGGATATGGTCCTTCGCATAATCGGCAACTGCGCTGCGCATTAGCCCAAGCACGCCATGTTTGGCTGCGTTGTAATCGGCGGAGGTTTCCAGCCCGACCACGCTCGCGACGGACCCGGAAATGACGATCGAGCCGCCGCCCGTCTTCAGCATTTCCGCGATCTGATGTTTCATGCAGAGGAACAGACCGACGAGATCAACGTCGATCGCGCGGCGGAACTCCTCCTCCGTCAGTTCGTGCAGCTTTTTGCCGACCGAGTTCACACCGGCATTGTTGAACGCCCCATCGATGCGGCCGAAGGCACGGACGGCTTCGTCGATCATTGCGCGCACGTCGTCTTCCTTCGAAACATCAGCCGGCTGGAACCGCACCTTGGCGCCCGCATCGGCCAGCGTCTTCGCCAGTGCCTCGCCCTTTTCCGCGTTCCGGTTCGCGAGGAGGAGCTGCGCGCCTTGCTTTGCGAAAAGCCGTGCGGCAGCTTCGCCAATCCCCTGGCTTGCGCCGGTCACGATGATGGTCTTGCCGTGCAAAACGCCGGTCATATCGGCCTCCGTAAATCTTCGATGTTGAAATTGTATAACTGAGAATTGACCCGCTCAGGATATGAGCCGCGACGCCCGTTGACATCGTCGAGCGCATCGCGGGGCGTCGCGTGTTTTGTTTGATTGTCAGTGGGCATCTTTAACTCCTTTGCTGTTATCGGGTGCAACCTCGTTCACGGCAGCGAGCGCGCTCAAGGTTCGCGGATAACCCACCCACGGCAGCAACTGCGTGATCACATCAATCAGGACGTCGCGGCTATTGCCGACATTCACATTTCCCCGCACGTGCCCTTTCACCTGAGCATCCGCGCCCATCGCAATCAGGATGGAGAGCGTCACCAGCTCCCGCATTTTGAGGTCGAGGCCTGTACGCGTGTAGAAATCGCCGAAGCAATTCGCCGACAGGAAGCGCTGAATATGCAACAGGTCCTTCGGCGATTTCTCGTACATCTCGTCGATCATCCCGCCAAAAATCGCCTTCTGCGCGGCGAGGCCCTTGCTGACCCGCGTCTCCGCCGTGGTGGTGGACTGCGGCGCGAGCGGAAGCTGATGGCCGCGGCCCGCCAGAACTTCGTTTGTGGCATGGAGGAAGTCGAAGGCCCGCGCCATGCCGACATAGGCAACGGACTGATAGAGGATTTCCTTTATTTCGACGGGCGTCACGCCGACGTTGAGCGCCGCGCCCGCCATTACCTTGTATTCGTTGACCGCCTGACTGCCGATCAGCGCCGCAAGGATCAGAGTGAGGCGTGTTTTTGTGTCGAGCTTGCTCTCGGCGATCACTTCGTCGAAGGCGAAGTTGTCGAAGGTTTCGATGAGTTCGGGGTCGGTCACCGCCAGGGTGGAGACGTGGCCCGGAAACAGTTCGTCATGATTCTTGCGCGCCACGTCAGTGATCCTGTCGAAGCGTTCGGCGCCGATCTTTTGTTGTTCGTTGCTCATAACATTTTCCACTTCTGGCTCCGCGTGCGACGGGTGCAGGAGACTTGCGAGTTCTTACTCTGCCTTGAGAGAGAAGCTATATCAATCGCGAAACGGTACTCTTCTGGCCCTTTACCTGAAGGCTGCGTTCCGCTTCGTTTGATTTTCATTGTTTGTGAGCCTCTGCTGTCAGGGCTTGAACTTCAGCGACTGACCCGCTGCTGGAGATGTGCCGGGTAGCGAGCACCTTCCACCGTGATCCTGGAGACGGCATCATGGATGTCGCGAAGGTCGTCCACACCCAGTTCAACGTCGGCGGCGTTGGTATTTTCTTCGAGCCGATGCAACTTGGTGGTGCCGGGAATCGGAACGATCCACGGTTTTTGCGCCAACAGCCATGCAAGCGCGATCTGCGCAGAAGTTGCCTTCTTCTGGGCAGCGATCTTCCCAAGCATGTCTACCAGCACCTGGTTCGCCTTCCGGGCTTCCGGCGCAAAACGAGGTACGCTGTTACGGAAATCGGTGCTGTCGAACTTGGTGTCCTGGTTGATCGCGCCAGTCAGGAAGCCTTTACCAAGAGGGCTGAAAGGCACAAAGCCGATGCCAAGTTCCTCCAGCGTCGGCAGGATCTCTGCCTCCGGCTCTCGCCACCACAGGGAATACTCGCTCTGGAGGGCGGTCACGGGCTGCACGGCGTGCGCGCGGCGAATGGACTCGACGCCTGCTTCGGACAGGCCGAAGTGTTTGACCTTGCCTTCTTTGATGAGCTCTTTGACGGTGCCGGCGACATCTTCCATGGGCACGTTTGGATCGACACGGTGTTGATAGAACAAATCAATCACATTGGTCTTCAGCCGCTTGAGCGACGCCTCTGCCACAGCTCTGATGCGCTCCGGGCGGCTGTTCAATCCCTTATGTGAGTCGCCGTCCTCGAAGCCGAACTTGGTCGCGATCACGACCTTTTCCCGAAAGGGTGAAAGCGCCTCGCCGACGAGTTCTTCGTTCGTAAACGGTCCGTAGCACTCAGCGGTGTCAAAGAAGGTGACGCCACGCTCGAATGCCGAGCGGATCAGCGTGATGGCCTGCTGCTTCTCCGTTGCCGGGCCGTAGCCAAAACTAAGTCCCATGCACCCAAGGCCGAGGGCTGACACTTCCAGGCTGCTTTTTCCAAGTTTGCGTTTTTGCATTTTCTAAACTCCTATCGTTTGACTTAAATTTCGGAAGAAGATGTTCGCTGAGCTTATCCGACGTACGTCACCGGCCGGTCATTTTCAGCGCAGCTTCCGGGAGACGAGCCCCCTCCAGCGTGATCTTCGCGGTGGATTCGTCAATCGCCTGCAGGTTGGCTGCGCTGAGTTCGACCGCAACCGACCCGAGATTCTCTTCCAGACGGTGAAGCTTGGTCGTGCCAGGAATCGGGACGATCCACGGCTTCCGGGCAAGCAACCACGCCAGCGCGATCTGCGCGGGCGTCGCGCCTTTTTCCGCTCCTACCTGCCGGAGCACCTCGACCAGTGCCATGTTGGCCTTGATCGCTTCCGGCGAAAAGCGCGGCACGACGGAACGGAAGTCGGAGCTATCGAACTTCGTGTTCTCGGTTATCTTGCCGGTGAGAAAGCCTGCCCCCAGCGGACTGAACGGAACGAAGCCGATGCCGAGTTCCTCGACCGTCGGCAGGATCTCCGCCTCCGCGCCCCGGTAAAAAAGGGAATACTCACTCTGGACCGCTGTGACGGGCTGGACCGCGTGCGCGCGGCGGATTGTCTGAGCACCGGGCTCAGAAAGGCCGAAATGTTTCACCTTGCCTGCCTTGATCAGATCCTTGACCGCCCCTGCGACATCCTCAATCGGCACGTTCGGATCGACACGATGCTGGTAGAACAGGTCAATCGACTCCACCTGCAGCCGCTTCAGTGAAGCCTCGGCGACCGCTTTGATATGATCCGGGCGGCTGTTCAACCCTCCGCCACGCTTTCCAGTTTCGAGATCGATGTCGAAGCCGAACTTGGTGGCAATGACGACCTTGCCCTTGAAGGTCGCGAGCGCTTCGCCCACCAGCGCCTCGTTGACGAACGGGCCGTAAGCCTCGGCGGTATCGAAAAGGGTGACGCCATGATCAACCGCCGCGCGGATAAAGGTGATCATCTCGCCTTTGTCGGGCGGCACGCCGTAGGCGGAGCTCATACCCATACAGCCGAGGCCAAGAGCGGACACTTCAAGTTTGTTACCAAGTTTCCTTTTCAGCATTTCTTTTATCCTTACCAATAAGTTTTCTCTTTTGTTCAGCGATCTATCGACGCGTCGAGCACTTTCGAGATCGGCGCACCTTGGATGTCGATCATTGCGAATGCATCGTCGATCTCCTTGAGATCGGCGGCCGTCAGCTGGAGGTCCGCGGCCCGAAGATTTTCTTCCAGGTGGTTGATGTGTGTGGCGCCCGGGATCGGCACGACCCAGGGCTTCTGGGCCAAAAGCCACGCGAGCGCGATTTGCGCAGGCTTCGCATTCTTGCGAACGGCAAGATCCTTGAGGAAGTCGACGACCTTGAAGTTCGCCTCAAGCGCCTCGGGCGTAAAGCGCGGGAAATCCTTTCGCAGGTCGTTCGGATCGTCAAATTTCGTGTCGCGGGTGATCGCGCCGGTCAGGAAGCCTTGTCCTAGCGGACCCCAGGCGACGAGGCCGATGCCGAGTTCCTCGCAGAGCGCAAATTTCGTCGTCTCGGGCTCACGCATCCAAAGCGAATAGTGGTCTTGAATCACGGTAACCGGCTGTACGATGTGTGCTTTGCGGATGCTGTTGGCGCTGGCCTCGGAGAGACCGAAATGCCTGACCTTGCCTGCAGCGATCAGGTCTTTCACCGTTCCGGCCACGTCCTCCATCGGCACCGCCGGGTCGACGCGATGTTGGGTAAGGACATCAATGTGGTCGGTCCGCAGGCGCTTGAGCGAACCTTCAACCGCTGCGCGAATGCGGTCCGGGCGGCTGTTGAGTCCAATAGGCTGGCCGTTCTCGATCTCATAGCCGAACTTCGTACCGATGAGCACGCGACTGCGCATGGGTTCGAGCGCCTCGCCAACCAGGTCCTCGTTGGTGTAGGGACCATAGGCCTCGGCTGTATCGAACAGCGTCACGCCGCGATCGACCGCGCCCCGAATAACGTTGATCGCTTCCTTACGGTCTGCCGCTGGGCCCAATCCAAAGCTCAGGCCCATGCAGCCTAAACCTATGGCCGAGACTTCCAGATTGGCTTTTCCGAGTTTGCGCTTTTGCATATAAACAATCCTTTCAGGACTTGCCGTGAATACCCAAACTGCGACGATTTTCGAGACCCGGCGTTATCGCCAGTTTGACGACGAGGTCCGCAACGCTTTTGCGGGATACCGTCTTCGCGGCGTTCTTAAAAGTCTCGCCCTTCTGTGTAGTTCCGTAATCGATGACATCCCGGTCATCGAGCCAGGCAGGGCGCAGAATTGTGTAGTCAAGTTCGGACGCCTCGATGAGGTTCGCCGCTTTGCGATATGGATCGAGAATACTGCCGTGGCGCTCGCGCGGAACCTCGTCATAGATTCCCATCGAACTGATAAATATCAATCGTTTCACGCCGGTCTTGTTCATCGCCAGCACGATAGCGCGCGCCTGCTGTTCTAACTCGCCCGCAAGGTTTGCATAGACCACGTCCTGACCGGCCATAGCGGACTCAAGCGTTTTCGAGTCGACAACGTCGCCCTCAATAACGCGCACGCGGTCTGCGGCACCTGAGAGCTTCAGCCTCTTTGCGTTTCGCAAATAGAGTGTCAGGCGCGCGTCCGTGTCTCTAAGAAACAGATCGGTCGCCACCCGGGCGATCTGGCCGTGTGCCCCGAGGATCAGCACCTTCGGATCTGCCTTCGAGGGGCTGCGACCGGGCTTTTGATCAGACATATTGCTCACGGCCGGTCCCTCTTGCGCCGTGCACCTGAATGCTCGATGCGGCGGAATCGATTTCTGTGAGGTCCTCGGCAGTGAGTTCGATCTCAGCCGCTCCCAGGTTTTCATCAAGTCGTTCAAGTTTTCTCGTGCCGGGGATCGGTACGATCCAGGGCTTTTGAGCGAGAAGCCAGGCGATCGCGACCTGGGCCGGAGTGGCATTCTTGCCCGCCGCTATGCGCTTGAGCAGATCGACGAGCGGTTGGTTGGCGGCGATAGCCTCCGGCGTGAAGCGCGGAAACCAACTGCGGACGTCAGAGCTCTCGAACGACCTTCCCGCGTTGACCGTTCCCGTCAGGAATCCCTGGCCGAGCGGGCTCCACGGGACAAAGCCTATGCCGAGTTCTTCGCATGTCGGCAGCACGTCCGGTTCAGGGTCTCTCGCCCAGAGCGAATACTCGCTTTGAACCGCCGCGACCGGCTGGACAGCGTGGGCGCGTCGGATGGTTCGCGCCCCAGCCTCTGACAAACCGAAATACTTGACCTTGCCGGCAGCGATCATTTCCTTCACTTCACCGGCGACATCCTCGATAGGCACGGTTGGATCGACGCGATGTTGATAGAGAAGATCGATGTGATCGGTCTTCAGTCGTTTGAGCGATGCATCAACGACCTGCCTGATGTGCTCCGGCCTGCTGTTCAGGCCGCGCCTTTCCCTGGTCTTGGGATTGATGTCAAAACCGAACTTGGTCGCAATGATGACTCGGTCGCGCAAGGGGGCGAGCGCTTCGCCGACCAGCTCTTCGTTGGTAAACGGGCCATATACTTCCGCCGTGTCGAAAAACGTGATGCCGCGCTCAACCGCGGCCCGGATCAGGGCCATCATCTTCTGGCTGTCTTCGGGCGGCCCGTAGTTCCCGCTCATGCCCATGCAGCCGAGGCCGATGGCCGAAACTTCGAGGGTTTTTCCTAATTTACGCTTTTGCATAATCCTCACCTCTTCACTGGCCTGACCCGGCCGCACATCCTCGCCGCTTGCCACGGCTTCTCATCAACCGTTCTCCCTGTTCCTCAATTCCAAGAATATCCCCGAATAGCGTTTTGAGTAGTATGTATAAAAGACATGGGCTTGTGAGGAGAATTCATCAATGGTGCGCAACGACCTCCGTATTCTAGCCGCGTTCCTCGCAATTGCGGAGGAGCGCAGTTTTACCAAAGCTGCCAAACGGCTGGGCGTTTCTCCCTCGGCCATGAGCCACGCAATCCGCGGGCTGGAGGAAGGACTCGGCGTTCGGCTGCTTTCGCGGACCACGCGAAGCGTGGCGCCGACCGAGGCCGGACAACAGCTTCTCGCACGGTTGCGCCCGGCTCTCACCGACGTTCAGGACGCTCTCGACCAGCTTTCAGCATTCCGTGACAAACCCGCAGGCCGGGTACGCGTGATCGTGCCGAGGCTTGCGGCGATGACCGTGCTCGCGCCAAAACTGGGGCAGCTTGCGCGCGATTACCCGGACGTGGTGCTCGAAGTCACCGCCGATGACAGGCACATCGATATTGTAGCCGGAGGGTTCGATGCCGGCATCCACTTCGGTGAATACATTCAAAAGGACATGATCGCTGTTCGCATTTCCGGCGACCACCGCGCGGCCATCGTTGGATCGCCCGCCTATTTCAAGACGAACACAAAGCCGAAAATACCGCGTGACCTCCTCAGCCATCGATGCATCAATTTTCGGCACGGATCTGGGGGCGACGTTTATCGGTGGGAGTTCGAAAAGGGCAAGAAATCACTATCCGTGGCGGTGAACGGGCCTTTGATGCTCGATGACGTGGAGATCATGATCCGTGCTGCGCTCGATGGCGTCGGATTGGCCTTCGTATCAGATGATTACGTGGCGTCGCATCTCGCGAGTAAGGCGCTCGTTCGCGTGCTGGAGGATTGGTGCCAGCCGTTTCCCGGTTTCTTCCTCTATTACCCGAGCCGCCGGCAGCAGCCAGCCGCGCTGGCTGCTCTGATCAATACTCTTAAGCTGTAGCTGTATCTACTGCGGTTAGCTTTGGGGTCTGAACAGTAATGGAACAGAAAACCCCCGTAAGAGGGTCATGCTGCCTCGTTCATGGCATCTTCAGGGGTACGAAGCGACCGGCAGAATAGCCGCAAAGGAGCGAGGCGTTCGATTTGGCCGGCCTTCCAGTCTGAGCCCGGAGCAGACAGACCTGGCGAGGCGTTTGCTCGACGAGGGAAAATCAGCCAGGGAAGTCGCTGAAACCTTCGGCGTGCATAAGACAACTATTTACAGGGCCACGGCCTCGAAGGCATGAAGGTGCAGCCATCAGCTCACCTATTTTTTTGGCCTTAGTTCGTTCTGCAAGTAGTGCATCGTTCCACAAAATGGAACGGCGCATGCCAGGGGTGCGCCAATGGACCCGTGATAGTGAAAGCTTGTTCGCGGGCATCGCCCACATTTGCCCGGCCCGCCGGGAGGCCAGAATTTTGCCCCTACGGCAAACCAATCGCGTTGTCGGCTGGCATTGATACCCTGCGGCAAGACCGCATCGGCGACCGCTCTGCTGGCCGCAAAATGCGTACCTGGTTGTTCCAGAATTCCTAACGAAAAATTACCATCGTCATCCTTCGCCGGAGGCGTCCGGCCGATGGGGCTTACCGGAGTTTTCTGTTCCATTACTGTTCAGACCCCGTGAACAGAAACAGGGAGCGACAACTGATCGCTATCTAGACTTTGTTGTACCGGGGGCGGCGACCATGTGTCTCTCGATAAACGCTAATCCTGTACCGTTCCCAATCCAAGGCAGAATCCTTCGTCACTGCTGGTCCCTCGATGGTCATCGAAGTGAAGCGCTTTC
>Ga0187858_10004798_pt1 | contig 12558 bp, 10 predicted proteins | sample June2016WEW_8_15_FD_133015 | JGI IMG/M metagenome (GOLD analysis project Ga0187858, IMG submission 133015) | Peatland microbial communities from SPRUCE experiment site at the Marcell Experimental Forest, Minnesota, USA - June2016WEW_8_150 | ecosystem: Environmental > Terrestrial > Soil >...
GAGGTCGCCAATCGGCACGAGCGCCGCCACGATGGCCACGCACAAGCCGACGATCGCGGTTGACTTCCACGGCGTCCGGAACCGGGGATGGATGTCCCCCGCCCACTTCCAAAGCAATCCATCGTGAGCCATGGAATAAAAGACCCGCGATTGGCCCAACAGCATCACCAGCATGACAGTGCTCAGTCCGGCCAGGGCGCCGGCGTTGACAACGTAGCTCCCCCATTTCACCCCGGTCTCCCGAATGGCCAGCGAGACAGGCGCGCCAATATTCAAACGCGAATAGTGGACCGTGGCCGTCAGGAGTCCGCAGACAATGATGTACAGCACCGTGCAGACAGCCAGTGAACCAAGTATGCCAACGGGCATGTCCTTCTGAGGATTGCGAGCCTCTTGCGCCGCGGTGGACACGGCGTCAAAGCCGATGTATGCGAAGAATACAACTCCTGCTCCCCGCAATATCCCCGACCACCCGTAGGACCCAAATGACCCGGTGTTCGGCGGTATAAACACGCTCCAATTCGCGTGCGCGACGGCCGCATGCCGGGAAACGAAAACTGCCGATACGGCGATAAAGGTCACCACCGCAGTGAGTTTCACAAACACGATCGTGGTATTAAAGTTCGCGGACTCCTTGATTCCCACGATCAGAATTGTGGTGACCGCCAGCACCGCCAGAAACGCGATCAAGTTGAAACTTGACGTGGCGTGCGGAAGACTCAGCACCTGTGCGCTCGTGAGGCTGGTCGTAGCCACGGGAACCCATCTGCCGTCCACAAACACCCAATGCGCCCCGGGCACATCGCAAATCTGAGGCGGCAGGTTGATTCCATAGTCCTGCAGAAAGGCCACCAGTGTGCTGCTCCAACCACTGGCCACTGTCGCTGCCCCAAATGCGTATTCCAGGATCAGGTCCCAGCCGATGATCCACGCGATGATCTCCCCCAGCGTCGCGTAACCATACGTATAAGCGGAGCCCGCGATGGGAATCAACGAAGCGAACTCCGCATAGCACAGCCCCGCAAATGCGCACCCCACGCCCGCCAGCACGTAGGACAACATGATGGCGGGCCCCGCATACAGAGAGGCTGCCGACCCGGTCAGCACGAAAATGCCCGCGCCGATGATTGCTCCAATCCCCAGCGTGATCAGATTGACGGGGCCCAGAACACGCTTCAGGCTGTGTTCACCGGTATCTCCAGCCTCTTGCATCAGCGTGTCCATTGACTTCGTCGCGAATAGGGGGTTGCCCATGCAACTCCTCCTTCTTTTTGTGCTTAAGAATCTTCCGCCTGACTACGCTTGCCGCCGCGACCACAGCAAATAGACCGGCACGCCCAGCAGTACAATCGCCATGCCCAGCCCCGCGGTTTGTGTCTGATACAGCAGGAGAACCACCATGATCCCCGTGGCCGCCACAATATACAACAGCGGCAGCACGGGATACCCAAATGCTTTGTAAGGACGTTCCGCGTCCGGGCGCTTCCAGCGCAGCAGGAAAATCCCGGCAATGGTGAGAACGTAGAAGAGCAACGCCGCGAAGACAACGTAATCGAGGAGATTGCTGTAAAGATTGCCGTAGCTGCCGTCGGGTTTGCGCGTGCGCAGCAGAATCAGGATCACGATCCAGATTCCCTGAAAGACCAACGCCGTTCCCGGAACGCCCTTATCGTTGAGCTTTCCAGTGGCGCGGAAAAAGAGGCCATCCTTGGCCATGGCGTAGGCCACGCGCGAGCCCGCCAGGATCAGCCCGTTGTTGCAGCCAAAGGTGGAAACAATAATCGCTACGGCCATCATCCAGGCGCCTTTCGCGCCGAAAATGGCGGAGAGCGCGGCGGTGGCCACGCGATCATCGCGCGCCGACTGAATCTGCTGCAACGGCAGTGCGCAGAGATACGCAACATTGGCGAGGAGATACAGCGTCATCACGATGACCGTGCCGATGGCCATGGAGAGGGCCACGTCGCGCTTGGGATTTTTCACCTCGGCGGCGGTAAACCCGATGTTGTTCCAGGCATCCGCGGAGAAGAGCGAGCCCACCTGGGCGACGGCCAGAGCAAGAAGCAGTCCGTACCAGCCGCCGGCAGCAGTAACTGTCGGCACCAGAGAGCGCAGGAAGTTGGCGCCCGGCTCGATGGGTTGCGCGCCGCGAATCGCCCACAGATGCGAAAAATTGTCGGCGATGGCCCCAGCGTTCCGCGCAACAAATACGCACAAGACAATCAGGCCCAGCAGCGACAGCATCTTCGCCGAAGTGAACACATTCTGAATCCACTTGCCCAGCTTCACGCCACGCGTATTCAGAAACGTCAGGAAGAGAATCATCAGCGCGGCCACCAACTGCTGCACAGACAGGCTGACGGCGAACGAAGAGCCCAGATTAATCGGCCGAATCACCCACGTCTGCGGGGAGATGGCAGGAAAGAGAACGCCGAGATAGCGCGCAAAGCCGATGGCCACAGCGGCGATCGTGCCCGTCTGAATCACCAGAAAAAGCGTCCAGCCGTAGAGGAAGCCCCACAGGGGCGAGTAGGCCTCACGCAAATAAATGTATTGCCCGCCCGCGTGCGGGAACAGCGCGGCCAATTCGCCATAGGAAAGCGCGGCGGCAATCGTCAGCAGCCCCGTGAGGATCCAGGTGAGCAGCAATCCGCCGGCAGAACCGGTCACGCGGGAGATTTCCGCGGCAACGATAAAGATGCCGGAACCGATCATGGAACCGACCACGATCATCGTGCCGTCGAACAGGCCGATGGCGCGCACGAATCCGTGCTCGGCTTTGGCGGTTTGCCGGGGAGAAGCGCTGGTGGAATCAGCCATGCCTTGCATTCCTCAGTGGCACGCCGCCGCCGTCTTCCTCTTGCCGCATGGCAGCGGGCGCACACCTGAATCGCTCAGTCTTTGTGCCTTGTTCCCCGCGGATTCCGTCATGATTGCAGCGTCTAATATCACATCCAGCCGGGGCATCACAAGGCGCATGGCGTTCTATTTACCGTTGGAGTTCAGATATCTCTCGATGAAATGGGTGTCGAACTTGCCCGCGGCAAAGTCCGGATCGCTAAGGATGCGCAGGTGCATCGGAATGGAGGTCTTGATCCCCTCGATGACGAACATCTCCAGGGCGCGCCTCATGCGCGCGAGGGCTTCGCCGCGGTCGCGGCCCTTGACGATGAGCTTGGCCACCAGCGAATCGTAATAAGGCGGAATCACCGCGTCCGAGTACGCCGCGGAATCCACGCGCACGCCGGTTCCTCCGGGCGCCTGAAAGGTCGTGATGCGCCCGGCGGACGGCACAAACGTATCGGGGTCTTCCGCATTGATGCGGCACTCGATGGCATGTCCGGTAAACTGCATTTCACCGGCGGCTTCCGCGATTTTCTCACCCGCCGCCAGGCGAATCTGCGCTTTCACCAGGTCCACCCCGCTGACAATTTCCGTGACCGGATGTTCCACCTGGATGCGCGTGTTCATTTCGATGAAGTACATGGCGCCGTCATCGTCCATCAAAAACTCGATCGTGCCGGCATTGGTGTAGCCGATGAACTCGAGCGCCTTCACCACTTTGGCGCCGATTTCTTTCCTGCGTTTCGCGTCCATCGCCGGCGAAGGCGTTTCTTCGATCAGCTTCTGGTGACGCCGCTGGATGGTGCATTCCCGCTCGCCCAGATGAATCACCTTGCCATGCTGGTCCCCGAGCACCTGGAATTCGATATGGCGCGGGTGCCGCAGATACTTTTCCATGTACACGTCGGGAGTGCCAAACGCTTGCTGCGCTTCGCTCCGGGCGGTCTGGTAAGCCGCAAGCAACTCCTCCTTGGTGCGGACCATGCGCATGCCGCGCCCGCCACCGCCCGCCGCCGCTTTCAGGATCAACGGGAAGCCGATACGCTGCGCTTCCTTGGCAAGTTGCTCCTCGCCTTCGACGACGCCGTCGCTGCCGGGAATGGTCGCCAGCCCCGCGGCCTTCATTTCGCGGCGCGCGCGGTCCTTCTCTCCCATCATCTCGATGACTTCGGGTTTCGGGCCGATAAAGGTAATTTCCGAAGCCTCGCACACCTTGGCAAAATTGGCGTTTTCGGAGAGAAAGCCGTAGCCCGGATGAATGGCGTCTACGTTGGTGATTTCGGCGGCGCTGATGACCTGGGGGATGTTGAGGTAGCTTTCGCTGCTGCGCGCCGGGCCGATGCACACGGCTTCGTCCGCGAATCGCACGTGCAGCGCATTGCGGTCGGCCTCCGAATATACGGCCACGGTCGCAATCCCCAGTTCCTTGCAGGCGCAGATGACCCGCAGGGCGATTTCCCCGCGGTTGGCGACAAGAATTTTCTGGAACATAGGCGCGTGGGCCGGCTACCGTTTCCGGCTGGGTCGAATCCCAAACAGCGGCTGCCCGTATTCCACGGGCTGCCCGTTTTCCGCAAAGATCCGCAGCACTTCCCCGCTCACTTCGGACTCAATTTCGTTCATGAGCTTCATGGCTTCGACGATGCACAAAGTCTGCCCGGAATCCACATGGTTGCCGATCTTCACAAAGGGCTCCGAACCTGGGCTGGGCGATCCATAAAAGGTGCCCACGATCGGCGACTTCACCAGGTACAATTCCTCGCCACCTTGTACTTCCGCATCGCTTCCGCCGGCCGGTCCGGCTTCTTCGGCCGGGGCCAAAGCGGAGGGCACAATGATCTCCGCGGCGGGCCTTGGCGGAGCAGGCACCATGCTCGGGCTGGGCTTTCTCAGCCGGATCTTCAGGTCGCCCCGGGAGTACTCGAATTCCTCGAGGTTGTGCTCGCTCATGAACCGGAGCAATTGTTCAATTTGCCCGATTTCAGGATTTGCAAACGACGGACTACCACTGGCTTTCGACGGCTTTTTCCGTTTCATGCCTTTTTCAGATTTCGATGAGATCCCGCTTTACGCGGGTTAGTACTTCATTCCCTGTCGCGCGTACCACAACGTCATCTTCGATGCGTATGCCCCCGACTCCTTCGACATACACGCCCGGCTCTATGGTAATCACATTTCCGGCTTGGAGTCGAACCTGCTGGCCCCTGGCGACGCGCGGCTCTTCGTGCACTTCCAAGCCCAGCCCGTGGCCCGTGCTGTGCACAAAATGCTCTTCCAGCCCGGCCGTTTTCAGGACTTCCCGCACGGTGGAATCCACTTCACCGCAGGTAATTCCTGCTTCCACTGCAGCCACGCCGGCCGCTTGCGCTTCGCGCACCGCCTCGTACCACCCGCGGATGCGTCTGGGCGCCCGGCCAAGATACACCGTACGCGTCATATCGCTGCAATAGTGGCCGAGTATAACACCCAGGTCGAGCACGACCAACTCATTTTTCCTCAGTTGCCTGGCGGTTGGCCGCGCGTGGGGGAGTGCGGAGCGCTTCCCGGAGGCCACAATCGTCTCGAACGACGGTCCGCTCGCCCCGCGCCTGCGCATCTGGTATTCCAATTCCGCCGCGAGTTCGCTCTCGCGTACGCCGGGGCGCACTAGTGGGAGTACGCTCTCGAAGACTTCGCCCACCACAACGGCCGCCTTTCGCATTTGCGCCAGTTCCTGCGCGTCTTTGCGTGTGCGCAGGCCTTCCGGGATGCCTTCAACCTCAATTGTGCGGCATTTCGCTCCCGCAGCCTTCCGCACCGCATTCCATTGCCCCAGCGACAACTGGAAAGGGTCAAAGCCGATGCGCCGCAGCCCGCGCTGCCGCAGCCACTCCCCCAGCGCCGCGAACAACCCGCCCTTCTGTAACACGACCCGGATTCCCCGTGCTTCTTCCCTGGCCTGCACCGTGAAGCGCCCGTCGGTAACGAGCGTGGCCGCGCCTCGTTCAACGACCAGGGCGCCGGATTCACCCGTAAATCCCGTCAGGTAAAACCAGTTGGCAGGGTGCGTCACGATCAGGCAATCCAAACCGCGCTGGCGCAGCGCGCTGGCCACCTGACGGCATCTTTGGGAATGATTTGCGCTCATAAAAAAGAATCGAGGAGACTCGTGCCTCCTCGATCCCAGGGTATCCGAATTTTGCCTGCCGACCCGATTCCGGCTGCGGCTCTTCCCGCAAATTACCCAGGGATGATTCGCGGCGTCAGGAAGAACAGGAGTTCCTGCGACTGAATGCTGACGCTGGTTTCCCTGAAAAGGCGCCCGATCAAGGGCAAGCTGCCCAGGACCGGCACCTGATTGATGTTCGTCTGCTGCTGTGTGAGGATGATGCCGCCTATGACCACCGTGCCGCCGTCTGCCACAAGCACCTTGGTCTCCGCGGACTGCGTATCGAGAGCCGGGATTCCCTGAATGCGTGGGATACCGTTGTCGACCTGCGTGTTTTCCACCAGCACGTCCATGAACACCGTGCCTTCGGCGGTAATCTGCGGAGTGACTTCGAGCTTCAGCACCGCGTCGATGTACTGCACCGAAATGGTGTTGTTGATGGTCGTTTGAATTGGAATCTTGGTGCCTTGCTTCACCGTCGCCTTTTCATTGTTCTGCGTGATTACTTTCGGCTTGGAGAGCAATTTGCCCACGCCCTTGGCTTCCGCGGCCGTGATGAACAAGTCCACGGCGAAATTCGGGGACCGGTGGCCAATGTAGAAGCCGCTGCTCGGAACGCCCGCGGGGAGGTTTACGTTGAAAGGAAGACCGGGGGTAGAGCTGCCGCCGGTGCCGCTGACCGGTGTGCCGATTAGCGGCGGCTGCGGTATGCCCGTACCTGTTGTAACCGGGCTGACACCCACGCTAGCCGGCCCGCCGATGATGGTGCGGCCGCTGGTGGTGGTTCCGGCCATGCCCCACTGCACGCCGATATCCTGGGAAAAGGAGCGGGAAGCCTCCACCACGCGCGCTTCGATTTCGACCTGTTGGGACTTGCGATCCAACTGGCGAATCAGGTTGTCGATGGTCGGGATAACGGACGGAATGTCGCGGATGATCAGCTGGTTGGAGCGGTCATCGGCAAAAATGTCGCCGCGGGTCGAGAGGAATTTCTTGAGCGTCGTCGTCATCGTGGTCGCCTTGGCATAGCTGAGCACGCGCGTGACGGTCACCGGCGCAACGGCTTCCGCCTGCGCTTTTTCGAGGTCGCGCTGCGTCTCGGCTTCGTTCTTCAGGGTTGCGCGGGTAGCCACGCGCAAAACGTTTCCGCTGAGTTGCTTGTCCAGACCGTTGTTCTGCAACACCAGGTCCAGCGCCTGATCCCACGGTACCTCGTCCAACACGATCGTCAGCGTGCCCTTCACGTTGGGATCCAGCACCACGTTCAAGCCGCTGATTTCGTGGATCAACCGGAAGAAGTCCTTCAGGTCCACGTCCTTCAGGTTCACCGAAATCGGTTCACCCGTGTAACGTGCCGCCGGTGCCGCGCTGGGCGACGCCGTCGTCTGCGAAGACGCCACTGTGGTGGCTGCGCTGCTCGCCTGCTGCACCGCCTGCTGGGCCGCCTGTTGTGTGTTTCCTGCCGGGCGCGCCGGTTCGGACTTCTCCTTCAGCGAAGCCAGAACGATAGAGGGCTGGGTCAGTTCGTTTGGCAAGCCAAAGCGAGGAGCCGGTGCATTCAAGGTCTTACCGTAACGCGCGTTGGCACGCGGCGCGCTCGGCACATACGAAATCTTCTCCGGCGCCTTCTCCACCGACGTGGACATCACCGGCGCAACCAGCTTCCCTTCCGCGGGCGCATTCTGCGCCTGGAAGTAAACCACGATCGCCGCGCCTTCATGCGCGATCTGGTAGGGCGCGGAGGCCGTCAGGTCAATCACGATGCGCGCCACGTCCGGACGGAATTGCCCCATCCGCACGTCACGTACCGGCGCCGCCACCCCGGGTATGGAACTCTTCTGCACGCCCATGCGCGCCCCGGCGAAGTCCAACACCAATCGCTCCGGGTTCTGCATCCGCGCCGCATGGACATCGAGGCGTCCCGCTCCTTCGACGCGAACGGCCGCGCGCTGCGTGTCCTGCGTAATGGCCACGCTTGAAATCACTGCGGCGCTTGAAGGCGCAGCAGTGGCATCCTGTCCGCGAAGGGTAGCCGAGCTTGCGCCCAACACCACTGTCGCCAGTATCAGGCAGCCACACCGAAAGGCCGGCCAGTTCGTCTTCATTGCTGTTCTCCTGCACTGGAGTAAATTCTCTTATTCACTTGCCGTTCCACGGGCTTCCCAAATGCATCCTTGCCCATCTCGTGGAACGACACGCTATCCATGGCTATCTTTTCCACTCGTCCGTCGTACAACTGGTCGCCCTCCCGCAAGAAGTACGTCCGCGCTTGCGGATTGGTGACCACTGCGATCATCCCGTTTGGTGCACGCACAATTCCATCGAGGCGCAGCGAGGAAACCTGCAATCCCGCTTTGCCCGGAGGCAGATTCTTGGCCGCGTCGGCTGCCGCTTTATCGCGGCCCACGAGGGATTCGAAGGGATCGCGGCGCGCCACTTTCTCTTCGGCCGGGGCCGCGCCCTCGGCAGGGGCTGCCGCCGCCTTCTTGACGCTGGTCTTTTGGGCCTTAGGAGCAGACTTCGCCGCAGGCTTGGCAGCCGCAGGCTTGGTTGCCGGTTTGGCCGCCGCTTTTGCGGCTGGCGCCGGTTTGGTCTGGGCGAACAGTCCGTTTCCGGCCGCCGCCATCAGCATCCCGATAACTAGTATGATCGCTCGACGCATGGCTCGCTCATTCCTGCTCACGGTTTTTTCACAGGCGGAGTTGAACCCTTCGCTCCACCCGCTCCCGGAGCCGTATCAGCCGGCTTCGTGAAATACGTTGTTACGATAAAAGTTCCAGTTACCGTTGTGCCCGGGCGTATGGGGTACTTCACGCCATGCGACCCCGCGGCATCATCGAATTGCAGGTCCCCGACATTGATGATGCGCGACAACCGGCTCAGCCGCCCGAAGAAATCCAGAATATTAAAATACGGCCCATCGGCTTGAACCTCAAACGGCATCTCGTAGTGGATTTCCCGGGCTACAATTGGTTGCGCCGTCAGCCGCCGGAGTTGCACGTTTGATGCGCTTGCCGCACCTTGCAGCAGGCGGATGAATTCGTCCACTTCTTTTTCTTCCGGCACGATCGTCTTCAGCGTGTCCAGTTGCTTGTTCAGCGCGTCCATCTGCTGCTTCAGTTCGCCATAACGCTGCTTGTAAACCTGCAGTTGCGTGACTTCCTGGTTCAGCTTTTGCCGGGCCTGAACCGCAGTGTCGTAATCGGCGCGCTCCTGTGCCACCGGGGAACCCGGCACATACAAACCCGCCAGAACCAGAATCACCGCGATGGCCAGGGCCACCAGCCCCTGCATGATCACCGACATGTCTCGGAAAGGATTTGCCATGGTCTTCCCTTATCCTCTCTTCGCCGGTGCGGCGCTATTTGGCGCACTCTGCGCAGGCGCGCTCGCCGGCTTGGCCAGCGGCGCGGTGCCCGCGGGCCCGTTGGGCGCGATCTCTGCGTTAATCGAGAAAGTAAAGGTCTGGATAGCGGTGTTCCTGTCGTCCTGCTTCGATTCCTTGATCTCCACCTTCTGGAAGTAGCCGGAACGCTTCAGCGCGGTGATAAAGTTCGCCACGGAATTGATCGAAGCCGCCGCCCCTTCCAGGTTCACCGTAGTGCCCTTCTTCGTCATGGACACGAGCCAGAGGTTCTCCGCACGCGAAACCGTATTGGCCACCTGGTCCAGCAATTCCTGGCCGCCGGTGCGGTCGCGCTGCAATTGCTCGATGGTGGCGACGCGCTGCTGCAGCACCGTCTTCTGCTTTTCGAAGGCATCCACTTGCAGCTTGATCTGTTCCAGCTCCGTCTTCTGGGAGCGAAGCTGCTTGATGCGGTTGTTCTCATCAGTCAGCTGCGTCTGCCAGGAGTGGTAGAAGTAAAACAGGAAGAGGCCGCCGAGCAGCACGCCCGCGCCGATGAACACCAGCGGCAGAGCCGCCCCGGTGTCTACCGGCCGCCGTGCGGCTTTCGGCCGCATTTGTCCCAATAAGTTTATGCGGATCATGGCTAGTCGAAGCTCCTCAATGCCAGTCCCACCGCGACAACCAACTTTGGCGCCAGCTCCCGGATCTGATCCTCACTGTGCTTCCCCGGATTGATCAGCACTTTCCGGAAAGGATTCAACTCCTCCACGGGCATGGCAAATTCTTCTCTCAGCAGGTCCACCAGGCCCGGCACACGCGCCGTTCCCCCCGCCACCATTATGCGCTGAATATTCTCGCCGCTGGCGGTGGCGCGGAAGAAGTCAAAGGTCTTCTGAATCTCCAGCGTGAGAATGTCAGAGACGCTGCGCAAGATCTGGCTCTTCTGCTCGTCGGTCACGCTGGGGAGCGTGTCGCCCTTCTTCAGGCGTTCCGCGTCGTCGAAGCTCAGGTCCAGTTCCTTCTGCAGCGCGTCGGTGTACTGGTTGCCGCCGACGCTGACGTCGCGCGTAAACAAAGGCACCCCGCCACGAACGATATTGATGTTCATGACGCTGGCGCCGATGTTCAGCAGCGCCACCGTCTGCCCGGCATCGGGCTCGTAGTTTACTTCGAAGCAGTTCTGCAGGCCGAACGCATCAATATCCACAACCACCGGCGTCTTGCCTGCCTGCGCCAGCACGTTGGTGTGGTTCAGAATCTTGTCCTTCTTTACGGCCACCAGCAGCACGTCCATCTGGGAGTCCATGGCTTCCAGCAGTTGATAGCTCAAATTCACGTCGGCGATGTCGAAGGGGATGTGCTGGCTGGCTTCGGAAGGGATGCGGTCATACAACTCTTCTTCGGTCATCAGCGGCAGGGGAACCCTCTTCACGATCACCGAATGTCCGGAAACCGAAGTGGCCACGTTCTTGGTCTTGATGTGTTCGGTGTCGAAAATTTTTGTGATCGCGTTGGCCACCTGCGGCGCATCCATGATCGCGCCGTCCACCACGGTGTCCTGCGCCAGCGCTTCCATCCCGAAACTCACGAGCTCGTACCCGGCCTTGGTCGTCTTCAACTCCACGGCCTTGATCGAACTGGAGCCGATATCCAGTCCCACGAGCTGCTTTGCTTTCTTGCCCCCGAGTAACCACATATCGCGGCCTCTTTCCCTCACGCCTTAGCGAGCCTAGCGGCGCCTTGCCACCACTTGGCTCATCTTGCGTTCCATCCAGCGATCCAGGATCGTCTTCCTTAGTTTCCAACGATTGCCTAGTTTAAACGCAGGTATTTCGCCCTCTGTGATGTACCGGTACAGAGTATCAGGACTAATCCCCAAATACTGGGAAGCCTGCCGTACGTTCATCACTTCGCGCGATTCGCTCACGAGGAACGTCCACCCTGTTTCTATCACGCCCCGGAAGCTGGCGTGCGCCGCACCCCTTAGATCGAACAATAATAATCCCGCCGGTGCGGCCCGTGTGAACTTTTATGTCATTGAGACCCATCAGCCGTCAAGCGTTTCTCGCCTGCAGTTGTCCTAACAATGCAGTGAATCCCAGGCAATTCACCTGGTATTGTAGGCAGGTCCTCCAAAATGTAGTGCTGCCTAGCTATCAGTACCACAACAGATTGTATTTCACCCCGCTTCCCACCCTGTCCCGCGGGACGGTTATCCTTTGCATGCAAACAACCGGCAAACACCCGGTTTCATAGGCCTTTCGCGGGCTTGCCCCGCTCGCTTCGGCCTTCCCAAAGAAAAGAGCGCCCGTGCTCCGCTCGCGCGCTTACATCAGTTGCCCTCAAGCGGGCACGGTGGAAATCCTCGACCTGCACAGTTGGAAGCTGGAAGAGCCCCTGAAGCTGACACCGTGGGTGGACGGCTTGGCATTCCTCGCGTCCACAAACTGAACGAAGTTCTGCGTGCGCCTGGCAGGCTAAATCCCCAGGCTCTTCCAAAGCCCCTCAACCCGCGCCTTCGTTTTCTCATCCATCAATATTTCGTCCGGCCAGGGCCGCGTAAAACCCTCGCTGGCCCACTTGCGCGTCGCGTCAATGCCCATCTTCGACCCGAAATCCTGCAAGCGCGCGGCGTGGTCCAGCGTGTCCATGGGCCCCAGCATAAACTGCACATCGCGCTCCGGATCGATGGCGCACAGCGCCTTCCACACCACCTCGTGGTAGTCGTGCACGTTCACGTCGTGATCCACCACCACGATCACCTTGGTGAACATCGCCTGCCCCAGCGACCAGATCGCGTTCATCACTTTGCGCGCGTGCCCCGGGAACGATTTGCGGATGGCCACGATCATCAGGTTGTGCACAATCCCTTCCGCGGGCAGCGACACGTCCACAATTTCCGGGTGCGTCATCTTCATCAGCGGCAGGAAAACCCGCTCGATGGCATAGCCCATGAAGAAGTCTTCCTGCGGCGGCGGCCCCACCACGGTCGTCAGATAAATCGGATCTTTGCGGTGCGTCACACACTCCACATGGAACACCGGGTATTCCCCTTCCAGCGAATAAAATCCCGTGTGATCGCCGAAAGGTCCTGCCGTGCGCATCTCGCTGAGGTTGACGTAGCCCTCCAAAACGATCTCCGCGTTGGCCGGCACCTCCAGTTCATTCGTTTCGCACGGCACCAGTTCCACCGGTTCTCTTTTCAGGAAGCCGCTGA
>Ga0187858_10004800_pt1 | contig 12554 bp, 10 predicted proteins | sample June2016WEW_8_15_FD_133015 | JGI IMG/M metagenome (GOLD analysis project Ga0187858, IMG submission 133015) | Peatland microbial communities from SPRUCE experiment site at the Marcell Experimental Forest, Minnesota, USA - June2016WEW_8_150 | ecosystem: Environmental > Terrestrial > Soil >...
ATCGCTTACGTCAGCAGCGACGATCCACCTAACCAGACAGAGATTGAGAAGCACAATGACTCGTTCGAGGTAGCAGACAACGAATACCTGGCGACTGCCGCGCCGACTCCTTCTCATATTTGGCTGGTGAGCGCCGAGGGTGGGAACGCGAAGAGACTGACCTCGGGGCCGTGGAGCCTTCAAAAGAGTCCGCCGCCGAATCGTCCGGCTTCGCCTATTTCGTGGTCGCCGGACGGCAAGTCGCTGACCTTCACCAGACAGGAGCACCCGCATTACAGTGACGGCGACCCGACCACTTTGCAAATCCTGAACGTCGAGACTGGTGAGACCCGCAAGCTCACCAACCACGAGAAGTTCGAAAGCTTCGGCCTATTCTCGCCCGATGGCTCGCAACTGGCCTACTGGTATCCGCGCGATGGCGATTACAGCAACATCAACGAAATCTTTGTCGTCTCCGTGGCGGGCGGCAACGGCGTCGACCTCACCCGCGAGATCGACCGCAACCCGTGGCGCGCCATTTGGATGCCAGACGGCCAGTCTTTGCTGGCCGGCGGGGACGACGGCACGCGGGTTTCCATGTGGTTGCAGCCGCTCAAAGGCAAGGCCCACAGGCTGCCCTTGGGCGAAGTAAGTCCGACTTCGGACGACTGGGTCGACGCGGCCGTTGGGCCGAAAGATGAGATCACATTCCCCGGCAGCACGGTTTCCAGGCCTTCCGAGCTTTATTACATGTCCTCTCCCACCGATACCCCGAAGCGGCTGACGAATTTCAACCAAATGATAGCCGAGCTGCAACTCGGGAAGATGGAACCCTTCGAGTGGCAGGGTCCGGACGGCTTCCGCGAGGACGGTCTCCTCATCTACCCACCCGATTTCAGAAAAGACAAGAAGTACCCACTCGTATTGTTGGTTCATGGTGGCCCCCAGGATGCTGCGACAATCGGATTCGACGATTTAGGCCAACTGATGGCGGCGCGAGACTATGTCGTTTTCGAGCCCAACTACCGCGGCAGCGATAACTTGGGCAATGCTTACCAGCGAGCAATCTACAACGATGCCGGCGATGGTCCGGGCCGGGACGTGATGGCAGGAATCGACGCGGTGAAAAAACTTGGCTTCGTCGATGAGTCGAAGATCGCGGTTACGGGCTGGTCGTACGGCGGCTACATGACAAGCTGGCTCATCAGCCATTACCACATCTGGAAGGCGGCGGTAGCGGGAGCTTCGGTCACCGACTGGAACGAGGAATACAACCTGTCGGACATGGGCGGTTCCTATTCGCGCTACTTCTTCAAGAGTTCTCCGTGGGTGGGAGGCAACATGAAGGACTACGTTGCGCAGTCGCCGATCACCTACGCGACCCGGATCAAGACGCCGACCCTGATCCTCAGCAATACGCGAGACGCGCGTGTTCCCGTCACGCAGTCGTACCAGCTCTACCATGCCTTGAAGGACAATGGAGTGCCGGTGAAATTCGTAGCCTACCCGGTTCCCGGACACTTTCCATACGACCCCATACGCTATCAGGATGTGTACCGCCGATGGCTAGGTTGGTTGGACCAGTACCTGAAGTAGCTTTGCGGTTTCTAATAAGCCGCTACGGCGACCTTCTCTTTTGCCCCCGCGGCGAGAGGGCGCTACGGAAATTCCTGTAGGGCGTCGGTTCCCTGTATGTACCACCAACCGTTTATCTGCGATTGCGAGATGTTCGAGCATACCGTTCCCTTGCCCCAGTAGTAATCTGGGTAGTCGAAGACACCGAAGGTAAGACCGAAGAAGTCCACGTTGCAGATCGGTCCCATGGCAGCCGGCGTGCCCATCTGGTTGGTTATCGCCGCATTGAGCCACCCCTGGACTATGGTCTGGGGCGGTTGTGGTAGGTATATGGTGGCGCCAAATACGGTTATGGCGATGAAGCCCAGTATGTTCGCGGGGAAGTCGGTCATGAAGCCGACCCCGGCGTCTGACGCGGTGGTTTCGAACCCCAGAAGGCTGTGCAGGCCGTTGAAGGCCGGACCCCAGCGCAGCCACGGGGAGGGGTTGTTGCTGTCGTCCTCAAGTATCTGGCAGGCGTACATCGCAAGCCACTGCAGATTGTCGTTCGGGTTCGGGGCTCCCCAGGAGCCGTTGTAGTTGACCGCGTAGCTCTGGCTGCCGATCTGCACCGTCGCGCTTGAACCTGGCGTCGACAGGGTAGCGCCGCCCGACGAGTTGTAGTTGGCGAGCGTGGCGCCGGGATACATCTCAGCGAAGCCCCCGGCCGAGCCGTCGCCGTTATACAACATAATGTTCGTCGTGTTGATTCCCCAGTTCGAATGGTCGGCGTCTCCGTTTATCCATGGATCTGCTTCCAGAGACCCGGGGGGAACAGGCTCGATGTAGTCGCCCGGCCAGGAAGTGTCGGCCAGCCAGCAGAACCTCTGCGACCCTCCACCCTGGCCGGCGGCCCCCATAGCCTGCAGCCAGGCGATCCTTTCCGGCGCGTACGAGCCGTCTGTCGGGCTCGGTCCGGGGTCGTTCGGACTCTCGCAGCCATAGGTCACGGAACTATGGGAGCGCGGAGCGGGCTGGGCCGTCACCTGGACCGACTCGCCTGCCTGCACCGACACGCCGTTGGCGTCGATGACCGTCACCGAGACATTGTCGGTCCTCTCGAACGATTGGGCGGGCAGGACGCTACGGAAGTCGCGTACCAAGGGAACATAGCCGACCGAGTCGCCTGTGCTGGAAGAAGCTTCTGGGTTGGACCCAGCCCACAGATATGTGTAAGGTGGCGTGCCGCCGGTCGCCGTTGCATGCGCCTCGACCCGCGACCTTTGCGTGGCGGCAGCGGTGAGGGTCACCGAGGGGACGAACCTGAAATCATCGGTTGCCGGGACCAGATGCACGCGCGAGGTCCGCGTCTGGGCCGCATTCGTTCTCGAATCGACCGAATGCCTCGTGATGGTGACGGCGTACCAGGGAATGATCAGGCTGGGACTCCATCGCGACGACGAGTAGACTCCGGGCCGAAGCGGCGGAGCCCAGTAGACAAGCCGAAGCTTGACCTCCGCATCGTCCGGCAGAAACCTGGCAAACCGGCCGCGAACCACATCGGCGGGGATGATCTTGACCGAGGGTCCCTTCTTCAGCGTGCGCGTGGAATGGAGCAGGCGGGTGACGCTTCCCTCGGGACCGTAGGATACCTGCACCTGTGCGCCCGGCCCCACCAGTAGGTGGCCGTCGAGCGTGAAACGGAAGCTGACGTGCGTGTCGAGATTCGTCCTCGTCGAAGCCGGAGCACCCCTGCCGCTGGTGGTCGAGACCGTCTTGAACACTGTGTGACCGACGACCGGCGTCGCGTGGTCCGGCGTCAGGCCTGCGGATTCCAGTGCCACAGATGTCGACTTGAGCGCCTCCTCGGAGCCAAGGGGCGACAGCCTGCCCAGGGCCGCGTAATCGATGGCCCTCACCTCGATTGGTATCTCCGGATAATGGTTCTTGGTGGCCTGGCGGTGGGCGGCGGCGATTTCCGGGTCGGCGATGGGGACGGTAGGGATAGCAAGGTAGTTGGCGGGATCGATGAACAAGGCCATCCCATCTCGCAAGAACATCCTCTCCACAGGGATCTTCAAAGCCTCGGCTAGCTTCCTGGCCTGCTTTTCCTCGATACCTGTCCTGGTGACCTCGTACACCGGAAGACAAGGTTCCGCGCACGGCTCGTTTCCAGACATCATGGCAGCCTCCATGTTGTATAGTGTCGCGAATCACTCTGGCGTTTCATGCACGCAGGCAAATGCAGGGGTACGGGAGTGCCCTGGGGACAAGCCGATCGTGTGGAACTAAGAATAGAGGCCGATATCGCCGCTTAACAAGCGCCGGCGCTCGGGGGAATCTTGAACTTACGGTGTCACCTCGAAGACCACGTTGCTCACCAGAGATCATGGATTTGAGCCCGAATCTGGCGCTCCGTGCCGATTGTTTAAATGCATGCGAGAGCGCCAGGAGTGGGGTCCGCTGTAGAAAAACTCAAGAAAGATGTTGCCGCCCATATATGCCAGAAGGTTGTAGTTCCCCATGCGGAGCGCATCCTTGGCGCCGTAGCAGTCGGGGTACCAGCCATAGACGGCCGTCATTGTGCCCACATACGGCGCAACGAGCGCAGGGAGAGAGAAGACGCGGTGGCCATCGCTGCCGCGGCGCGCCGTCAAGGTCGAGAGCACGGCATGTTTCAGCCTTGGGAACACGCCCGTGCACTCACAGCGGTAGTACAGCGCGTCTTGCTTGAAGGCTTCCGACAGCGCATAACGGGTCGTGGTACTTACCGCCGCGATTCCGAAGTCGGACCCGATGCGTTTGCCGTAACCCTCAGCGCCTTGCTTCCACTCCGGGATTCCATTACTGGCTTGGCTAATGCCAGCAGCGAGCGCTGCGCCGACGATGGGATAAGGGCCGAACCCGTCGAACAGATAGTTGCGGAGCTTGATTGCTTGCGTAGGACGCGTGTACGGCCGGTCCGGTTGCGCCGGCATCGTGCCAGTGCTGGGGGAATGTCCCGAATCGGGCACCGATTGCGACTTTGCTGGCACCGGCAGAGCTGCGAGATTGGCTACCAACAGCCAGAGCATCAATTGGCGCACGGGTGCCAGTTCCGAATGCGAACTTTCCGCTACGTAACCCCTTTTAACATCCTTCGTCTTAAGACTCACTTTTTGGCTCTGGCTTACCAGATGAAAATATATCATCCAATCAGGATGGCTGGGGGAAAGGGACACTAGGCTCACAGCCTAGGCATCTTGCCGGTAAAGATGGTCGCGATCTGCCGAGAGCCAGAGTAAAACATGGCCACCGCGAACCCTAGCGATATGACGAATTAATGTAGCCGTGTGGCGAGCCTTTCGTTGGCCAAGCCCTATCAGAAGGCCGGTTCCGCCGAGATGCATACGCCGGCCGTCCAAGAGGTAGCTTCCGCCCCCACGATGTGCTATACTGGGGTTGCTTTTGATCTCCCGCTAATCGTCTTGGTTCTATCTCCTCCGATTCGCTGCCCGTCAAATCCTAAGAAGGAAAACGAATGAAAAACATCTTTGTAGGTAACCTCAGTTTTGGGGCCACGGAAGAGACTGTCCGTTCGCTCTTTGCAAGCCACGGAACCGTGGAGCGTGTGAATATCGTGACCGACCGCGAGACAGGCCAAGCCAGAGGATTCGGCTTTGTCGAGATGACCAACGACATCGAAGGCGAGAAGGCCATCGCCGCTCTCAATGGTAAAGACCTTGACGGCAGAACGCTTAACGTCAACGAGGCCTATCCAAAACCGGCTGGTAACGGTGGTCGTCGTTCTAACAGCGGCGGCTATCGAGGCCGCTAGTTCTAACGGATAAGACCAATGGGACTTGAACAGGGGGATAATCCGGTCGAACGCCGGTCCAAACGGCGCTTCGTGATAGAACGCGAGATCCGATGCCGGGTGTTTGATCAAGACAAAATCGTCGCCGCTGGGTCTGGCAAGACGCTGAACCTGAGCAGCGGCGGCGTGGCATTCGCGACGGAACGCGATTTGCCAATCGGGGGCGTTATCGAGTTGTCGATCGCCTGGCCTGCGTTGCTTGAGAACCGCTGCCCGCTGCAGTTGGTCGGCTTTGGGCGCGTGCTCAGAAGTGAGCACGGGAGGGCCGTCAGCACGATCGAGCAGTACGAATTCCGCACCTTGTCGCAGGCGGTGCCGGAAAACACCTGGTTGGCGCGACGCGATCGGAAACTGCGCCGCTGGGCCGAGACGGTCGCGCGCAGCTAGAGTATTGGTTCGTCAAATTCGAGCTTGCGACGGGCTCCTGGCTTCCTACTTTGCCGGCACGTGCGGGCTGCCCCACGCCTTGATAACCGACAATCTCCCCGCCCAGGTCTAAAAGCTCCCCCGCCGCGCCATTCACGGTTACGAACAAACTGAGTGGAGACGGCGCACACAAGACACGTTGGTTCTGTCTAGTAACTGGATGGCGATGGCCGTCACGGGAAACGCAGGGCTATCCTGTCGCATCGTGTCATCCCTAGGATTGAGTTTGTGGCTACTCGCTGCGTAAGACAGCCGTACGCGCCAGCGAAAGCGGCCTGACTGTGATTTCCGACGTGGGGCTGCTGAAGCGCTTGCGGCGATCGGAAGATTGGCTGCATTGGTTGTGCACGCAGTTGGTGGCGGAGAACGGCGTGCAGATGCCAGCCCGGACGGAGCACGCGCGGTCCGCATCGTCGATGGAACTATCGTCAAAGAGCCTGCCAAAACGGGCAGCCAGTGGCGCATTTTGTATGCCTGCGGTTGCCTGAGTTGCGCTGTGACTATTTCAACCTCACGGCCACGAGCGGGGTGGGAACGGCGGAAACACCCGCGCGTGTACCGGTTGCGCAGTCCGATCTGATTCTGGCCGACGGGCTACTGTTCGGTATCGGGCATCCAGTCGGTAGCACGCCAAGGGGGCGCGGTAGTCGTGCGCATCAATCCGCAGAACTTCCCCGTGCAGGACCAGAGGGGGCAACGCTTCGGCCTGCTCAGGCACCTGCAGAGTCTGCGCACGGCCGGCGCCATCGGGGAATGGCGGGTGGTATTGGGGGGCATCCAGGGCAGGGTCTGTGCCCTCCGCAAGAGTGACGCCGCTATCCAGCAAGCGCACCGGCGCCTTGCCCGCCGGGCAAGCTTACAAAGCCTAACAAAGTTCCTAAGCGCTTAGGTTTAGAGCGGCCGTTCGTACGCCCCCCTGGCAGCAATGGTGTCGGGTAATCACTGCGCCAGCCGGTTGTACTTCCCCAAAACCTCTCGGAGCCGGTCATGCGGCAGTGCGATCACGGTGTGGCCCGCGAAGCCCGTCATCGTTTCCGCCCCCACCATGGCATTGACGATGGCCTCCTCCGTGGCTTGCACGGTGGCCTCGAAGAGCCCATTCATGTTGTCGTTGGGCAGCATGGTGACATTCACGAGTCCGGAAGTCTGGCCCGCTTGCGCATTCGCCGTCGAAAAGGCGATGAAGATGTCGCCGGATCCGTTCCCGGAAATCGAGCCTGTGCGGGCCAGCCCCAGCGACGCGCGCCGCGCCAGGCGCTTCATCTGGTGCGGCAGCAGCGGCGCATCGGTGGCCACCACGATAATGATCGAGCCCAAGTCTTCCCCGCCCCCAGGAGCCTTGCGCGCGTAGGGCACACTCTCGGCAATCTCCAGCCCCACCGGCGCGCCAGCGATGCGTAGCTGCGCACGCCGCCCGCAGTTGCACTGCACCAGCACCCCCACGGTGTAGCCGCCGGTCCGCCGCGAAGCCGTGCCGATGCCGCCCTTAAACCCGTAGCAAACCATGCCCGTGCCGCCGCCCACATTGCCCTCCGCGACCGGCCCGGACTTGGCGGCTTCGAGCGCCGTGAAAACATCGGACTCCTTCACGTGGAATCCGTTTATGTCGTTCAGGAATCCGTCCCAGGTTTCGGCCACGACGGGCAGCGACCACACATCGTTCAGTTCGTGACCGGCCTTCCGCTCACGGGCGACGTGCCACTTGATGAAGGAATCGCGCACCGCCCCCACGCTGTGCGTGTTGGTGATCATGACCGGCCCGTCCAGCAGGCCGGACTCCTCAACCCACGTGGTACCGGTCATTTCGCCGTTGCCGTTGAGCGAGAACCAGCCGCCAAATACGGGCGCGCCGGATTGCTTGCCACGCGGCCAGACCACGGTCACTCCCGTGCGCACGGCCTGGTCCCGCTGTCCCGCGATGAGTGTCGTGTGACCCACCTCGATCCCGGCGATATCGGTAATCGCGTTGAGCGGCCCAGGGGCGCCTTCGAACGGAACGCCCAGTTCGCGGGCGCGCGCCGCGAGCAAACCCGCGGCAATCAGGAGGATGAGAATCGTGCGTATGGCTGGCTGCATCCCGAGCAGTATAGTACTTCTGTCCAGCCGGCATCCACCCCGGCTCCATCCAACCGCCATCTTAAACCGTATTCATAATTGTGTGCGCCGCTAGCATGATTTTCGCGCCCCGATCTTGTATCTTTAGGGGTGATGCCTCAGGCGGTCCGCCGATTATGATGCTGCTGCCCCTGCTGCTCGCCATCGAGATCGGAGAAGGCGACCCCGAACTGGCACTGCGCCTGCAGCGCCGCGATCCGCGGGCCATGGCGGAGCTGTACGATCGTTACGGACGGCTGGTGTACGCGCTCGTCGTGCGCATAGTCCGGGATGGCGGAATTGCCGAGGATCTTGTCCAGGAAACTTTTCTACGCGTCTGGAATCGCGTTCAAGGATTCGACGCCGAAAAGGGCGCGCTGGGCCCGTGGCTGCTGGCCGTGGCCCGCAACCGCGCCATCGACTATCTGCGCTCGACTGGCAACCGCCTGCGCAACGCGCTGGAGCTGCAGGAGACCGAACATCCCGCTTTGTTCGCGGACTTCGAGAAAGATATCATCCGGGCGGACCGTGTCGCGCGGGTCAAGGAGGCGCTCGGAAAGCTGTCTGCGAACCAGCGCACAGTCATCGAGCTGGCCTACTTCGAAGGCCTTTCGCAAACGGAGATGGCGGAGCGGACAGGGCAGCCGCTCGGCACCATCAAAACCTGGGTACGCACGGCCTTGAAAAGTCTGCGCGACGAGCTCGGAACGGCGGTGCCGGCATGAATTGCGCCGATCTCCGCGACTATTACGAACTGTACGCGCTGGGCGTTCTGGAGGAGCCCGAGAGCGCCGAAATCCGGGCGCATCTGGAGCGCGCCTGCCCGGCCTGTCAGGCCGGCGTACGGAGTGCCCGCCAGTTGATGGCGCTACTAGGGACCACGGCGCCACTCGTGCCACCGCCTGCGCGCCTGCGGGGGCGGGTTCTGGCGGCGGTAACCGGACGTCCGGCGACCCGGTGGAGTTGGGCGCCGGTGTGGGCCGCCGTGGCGGCCGCCGCTATCGTCGCGGCACTGTTCTTCAACGCGCGAGAGCAGCGCGCGGCTGCCGAGTTGGCACGCGCGCGATCGCTGTCGGTCTCCCAAACCCGCGAGCTGGCGCGCCTGAATCGGGCTTTTGAAATCCTGAACCAGCCGGATGCGCGGCAAGTCGTTTTCGGCACGGGCCCCGCGATGCCTCCGCGTGGCCGTGTTTTCCTGGATCCCAAGCGCGGCGTGCTGCTGCTGGCCTCCAACCTGCCCCCGGCGCCCGCCGGCAAGGCTTACGAGATGTGGGTGATCCCGAAGGGAGGCAAACCGCTGCCGGCCGGCATGTTCCAGTCGGCGACGGATGGGACCGCGCTGCACGTGCTGCCCGGCCCCGTGGACGTAGCCAGCACCGGCGCTGTGGCAGTCACGCTGGAACCGGAGGCCGGCGTGCCGCAACCCACGTCGCGGCCCGTGATCGTAGCGGCTCTCTAATGGTGGGGCCAGTGGTGGGGCAGGCGGTTCCGCCTGCCAAGGCGAGCATTGCTCGCCCGGCGAACTGAAGTTCGCCGCAGCAAGCTAAAGCTTGCGCCACGGTCAACCTACTCCCCTTCCAGCCCGGCCTTGCGCAGCAAACGCCGCAGGGCATCTTCTCCCGCGGCGCCGGCCTGCTTGCCAGCGACATTGCCCTCGCGGTCGATCAGCACATACAGCGGATAGGACCGCGCGGCATAAAGGGCCGCCAGGTTGGTATCCTCCATCAGGACGATCCGGCACGCCCGCGGCGATTCCGCCAGATACTGCTTCACCTTCCTCTTGGGCTCGCCCACGTTCACCGCTAACACCACCAGTCCCTTATCGTCGAAGTCCCCAACGATGGCGTCCACCGCCGGTTGATCGCGCCGGCAATATTGACACCACGTCGCCCAGAATTGCACGAGCACGACCTTCCCCTTCAGCGACTCGTTGCTGAACTTCTCCCCATCGAGCGTCTTAGCCGTGAATCTGGGCGCCGGTTCGCGTTCCCCTTCGGCCCTCAGCGCATGGCCCAACGCGGCAGAGGCAACGGTTAGGATCGCGGCTCGGCGGCAGATCGTGTGAGGCGGCATAATCCGATATTAGCAGGATAAAGTCTCTTCCAAATCCCGCCGATAGCCATATCGATGACGAATTTGTCAGCGACCCACCCGTGCCTCCACCGGCTCTGGAGGAACGTGCTGCCACTGGCGCCGTTGCTGGCGGGCCATTGGCTGTCGCGCGAGGCGCCCGGCAGGAAGCCGGGCAGAACAGCCTACTTGAAGGTTACATGGTCGTCCTGAAGCCGGCAGTCCCAAGTACTCAGCTTGGAGCGACCCGCCCTATGGCGGCAGGTGTTCTCCTGTTTCTCACTTTAGTGCTTCTGGGGCCTGTGTCCCTGGCGGCTGAGGATATGGGCACTCTGCCGGCCCCCGGCTACTCCGAGTACGAAATCAAGAGCGCCATGCTGTACAACTTCACCAAGTTCATCGATTGGCCGACCAGCGCGTTGGGCGTAGGCGCCGCCCCCCTCGTGGTTGGCGTCCTGGGAGACGATCCATTTGGCTCATGGCTGGATACCGCCCTGCGGAACAAGGCAGTTTCCGGGCATCCTGTCGTCGTGCGCCGGATCGAGTCCCCGACCGGCATGAAAGCCTGCCATGTGCTGTTCGTCGGCGCGTCCGATCGCCAGCAGGTTGCCGGAGTACTGCGCGCACTCGGTCACGCGCCTGTCCTGACCATAGGCAACGGCGAACAGTTCGCCAAGCTGGGGGGCATCATCGGCTTCATTTGGGATGGCCACCGGATCCGCGTCAAGATCAATCTGCAAGCCGCGCAGCAGGCGGACCTCGGGATCAGCTCGCAACTGCTGCGGCTGACGGCCATACGGCCGGAGGCCCCGCCCCGCCCGAGGGAATAGCATGCGCGCGTTCCGGGACGTATCCATCAAACGCAAGCTGATCGGGATCATCATGCTGACCAGCACCGTGGCGCTGCTGCTGGCCTGTTCCACGTTCCTGGCGTACGAACTGATCACCTATCGCGAAACGGCCACGCGGCGACTCTCGACTGTGGCTCAGATTATCGCCGAAAACAGCACCGCGGCGCTAGCGTTCGACGATCGCCGCTCGGCCGGTGAAACCCTGGCCGCGCTACGGGCCGATCTGCGCATGGTCTCCGCCTGCATCTACACAAAGGATGGGCGGCCCTTCGCCGCGTTTCTGCGCGGTGAATCGCGGCGCGATCTGCCGCGCCGTCCGGGAAACGAGGGTGTCGAGTTTCGAAACCATCATATGCTATTGTTCCGGCGCATCACCTTCGATGGAGAGTGGATCGGCACGCTCTACCTGAATAGGGACCTGCAGGACATCTACATGCGCCTCGAACGCTATGCCGGTATCGTACTGGCCGTGCTGCTGGCCTCCTCGCTGGCGGCATTCCTGCTTTCCTCCAGTCTGCAGCGGGTCATCTCGGAGCCCGTGCTGCGCTTGGCGGAGATGGCCAGCCGCGTTTCCGCCGAAAGAATCTATTCGCTGCGGGCCGTGAAAATCGGCGACGACGAGATCGGTGCGCTGGTGGACCGCTTCAACGAGATGATGGCGCAAATCCAGGCCCACAGCGTGGCCCTCGACCAGGCCCAGAGCGCGCTCCAGCAGCACGTCGAGGAGCTATGCGTCGAAATCGCCGAGCGCCAGCGCATCGAGGAGGAGCTGCTCGCCGCCAAGCAGGCCGCCGAGGAGTCCAACCGCGCCAAAAGCGACTTCCTCGCCAACATGAGCCACGAGCTGCGCACCCCTCTGAACGCCATCATCGGCTACGGCGAGATGCTGCGCGAGGAGGCCGAAGAGGGAGAGAATACTAAACTTGTTTCGGACCTGGCGCGCATCACCTCCGCCGGCAAGCACCTGCTCATGCTGATCAACGACGTGCTCGATTTGTCCAAAGTCGAAGCGGGCAAGGCGGAGCTGTCATTCGAAGACGCCTCCATTCCTCAAATCCTCGAAGAAGCGGCCAATACCATGGAGCCGCTGCTTCGGAAGAACGGCAACCGGCTGATATTGCACAATGGCGCCGGTCCGCATAGCATGCGCGTGGATTTGTTGAAGTTCCGCCAGAGCCTCTACAACCTGCTGAGCAATGCCTGCAAATTTACGAAGAACGGCGACATCACGCTCGCGGTGCTTCCGGTGACGGAAAATGGCACGGATTGGATCGAGTGGCGCGTCAGCGATACCGGAATCGGGATTGCCGCGGACCAACTGCATAAGCTGTTCCGGTCGTTCTCCCAAGTGGACGCATCCACGACCCGCAATTATGGCGGGACGGGTTTGGGGTTGGCGATCAGCCAGAGGCTCTGCCAGCTCATGGGCGGCCGCATCACCGTGGTCAGTGAGCCCGGCAAAGGCTCCACATTCACCATGCGCCTGCCGTACCCGGACCGCATGCCTGCCCTGGAGTCCGCACCGAAAACCGCGATGCCGGCCGGCTCAAAGCCGCGGCCGAATACCGTCCTGGTGATCGACGACGACCCCACGGTGCACGATCTGATGCAGCGCTGCTTGCCCAAGGAAGGCTTTGACGTAGCGCTGGCCTCCAGCGGCGAGGAGGGGTTGCGCAAAGCCGCCCAATTGTGTCCGGCCATCATCGCGCTCGACGTGTTCCTGC
>Ga0187858_10004801_pt1 | contig 12553 bp, 10 predicted proteins | sample June2016WEW_8_15_FD_133015 | JGI IMG/M metagenome (GOLD analysis project Ga0187858, IMG submission 133015) | Peatland microbial communities from SPRUCE experiment site at the Marcell Experimental Forest, Minnesota, USA - June2016WEW_8_150 | ecosystem: Environmental > Terrestrial > Soil >...
GCTCGCGGGACGGCGACCGCCGGATTCCGTGCTTCGCCCGCGGTGACGGCAACGATCTCGGTGCCGATAAAGCTGAAGATGACGAAGGCCATCGCCAGCCAGACTCCAGTCCAGCCGCGTGGCAGGAAGCCGCCATTGGCGTGAAAGTTCTCCAGCCCGATGGGACGCTGTTGATGTATGCCGAGCAGAATGCTGGCGCCGAGCAGGATGAACACCACGATCGCGCTCACCTTGATCGTCGAGAACCAATATTCGAAGCTGCCGAATGCGCCCACACTGCGGGCGTTCACATAAATTAGAAGCGCAGAGTAGAAGATCACCCAGGCCCAGACGGGTGTGTTGGGAAACCACCAACGCGTGTAGATAGCTGCGGCCACGGCTTCGCCGCCGGCGGCAATGGATTGCGCCGCCCAATAGGTGTAGCGCACCACGAAGCCCGCCCACGGCGACAGGTACAGATCGGCATAGACGCCGAAGGAGCCGGCCGTGGGATGCGCCACCGCCATCTCGGAGAGGCAGTACATCAGCAGCAGCGCAATTCCGGATACGAGGATGTAGCTGATAATGACGCCCGGGCCTGCGGTGCGGACGGCGAGCGCGCTGCCCAGAAACAATCCCGTCCCAATCGCGCCGCCGATGGCAATCATGCCCAGTTGGCGCTCGCTGAGCTGGCGCGCCAGGCCTTGCTCGTTGGCGATGGCCCGCGCGTGAGGGTCGGGAAGGGGAACGGGATCGGCGGCCATCAGGCGGAGGCCTTCGCGTGGCGGCGAACACGCATTGCGTCCATATCGAGTTGCTGCTGGGTGGCGGAACCGGAAGGGCAGGATGCAGCCATGTCAAGAAAGGCGCGCAGCTTGGCGATCGAACGCTGCGGAGCAAGGCTGACGCAGGCGGAGTCGAGAAACACCTGGTTCCGAAGTGCGGGAAATTCCTTACGGGCATCGTCAATGGTCATAGCGAACTCTTTACGGGTTCGGCCATTGTACTGCGAACCGGCACAATCACGCGCCGGCGACGATCTCGAAGGGCCGCATCATCTCATTGTCCTCGTGTTCGAGGATGTGGCAGTGCCAGACATACTTTCCCGGATAGGCATTGAAGGGCACGATGATGCGCGTGACCATCTTGGAATGGGCGGCAACGGTGTCCTTCCATCCAGCCTCGAAGGGCTCAGGCGGAACGCGCGGTCCCAGGAAGCGGAATTCCTTCTTCGTCTGGTAGGTCCAGGGCTCGTAGTGCTGGCGGTCAAGGATCTGGAAGCGCACGGCGTGCAGGTGAATGGGATGAGTGTCGTCGGTGGGATTGATGAAGCTCCAGATCTCGGTGCTGTTCAGCGCCGGCTTCTCGCTGATGGGATCGTGCCAATAACTTCCGTTCAGCAACAGCATGGTCGACTCGCCCGGGAAGTTTCGATACTCGTCGAGGGTAAGGAGGCGGGTATTCACGGCCGCCGATTCCGCGATCTTTGGAACGGGACGCAGCTGCTTTGGCAGGGAACTGCTGTCGCCGACCTTGTTGGCCGAGACCCGGAACTGCATGATACCGATCGCGTCGTTCTTGAGCACAATCTGCTCGCCGCGGCTGTCGCTGAAGTCGATGACAATGTCAGCACGTTCGGCGGGCGCCAGCTGAGTGCCTTTGAGCGAAACCGGCTCCGGCAGTAGTCCCTGGTCGGTGCCGATCTGATGAAGCGGAAGGCCGTTATGCAGGGAAAGAGAATAGAACCGCGAATTTGAGGCATTGAGCACGCGAAAGCGATATTTGCGCGGCTCGACTTCGAGATAAGGAAACAGCTTGCCATTGATCAGAACCGCATCGCCAAAAACCTCAGGAACCCAGGGCGCGCGAGGCTTGTCGGAGATCGGGTAGTAGAGCTGGGCTTCGGGTGTGATCAGCCGATCGAAGATCGTCAATGGGATTTCGTACTTGCCGCGGGGCAGATTGAGGCCCTCCTCAAACTGATCTCGGATGATGGCGACGCCGAACAAGCCTGCATAAATATTCAGCCGGTTGATACCCATGGCGTGATCGTGATACCAAAGCATCGCCGGGTCTTGCTGGTTGGGATAGTGGTAGAGTACGGACTTGCCGGGCACGAACCAGTCCTCGGGAAAGCCGTCGCTGTCGGCGGGAACGCGCGCTCCGTGCAGGTGGGAGACGATGCGCACCTGCGGATTCTTTGCTTCGGCGCCGTGCAGGCGGTAGTCGATAGGCAGGAAATGCTGTTGCGGGAGTTCGTTGGCCCATTCCACCAGGACGTCTTCGTTGCTGCGCATTTCTAATGTCGGGCCGGGAACCGACGGCCCGAAGGACCAGAAGCGAGTGGGTTGGAGATCGCGGTGAATCTTGACCGTGACGGGTTGCGCAGCGAAACGATAATAAGGAGCCTTCGATTTCGGTGAGGAAGCCGGCGCTCGGGTTCCGATCGGTTTGGCGACGGGTGGAATTGGCAAGGGATCGACGAAGGTTGCCAGTGTGCTGACGTTGAGCGTGTTGGGCTGCATCGGCATGGCATGCATCATGGCCGACGCCACTTTGGATCCACCCAGCAACACACCGCCGGCGAACATGGAGGATTGCCGCAGGAAGTTTCGACGCGAGGTCACCGAGGGCCTTTCCGAATACACAATAGATCATAAAGCAGCAATGGATGCAGGAGGTGCCGCACCCATTGCCGAGTTAACGCGCGGTTTCAAAGTGTCGTAGCCCAGCCCTACGGAGCGGCACAGCCTTTAGCCGTGACCTCGCCCGTTTGGTCGTTCAGCAACACGTAACGGACGCAGGCGTTCGGCTGAACTTGCAGCATGGAGGCGACGGAATTGGTGATGGCGTCGAACGAGCCACCTCCAATTCGCTGCCCGCCGAGCCAGTTATCTTCGATGAATCGAATCATCGAAGACTGATCCAACAGGGTGTGATCGACCTGATTCTGGCGAGCGTACGGCGAAATCACCATAATCGGAATGCGCGGACCGTAGCCGCAGCGTCCCTGGACGCTGGCGCCGTTGGGGCCTCCCAACACGGGGGGCACGATGCCGCAGGTGCCGGCGCCGGTAAGGGCATCGGCAGAGGTCTGCGAGGTTTCGAGGATGGGGCCGAGTTGGTGATCGTACCAGCCGTCCGAATCGTCATAGTTGATGACGACCATGGTGCTGGCCCAGTAGCTCGTCTGCATCAGGAAGTTGATGGTGTCGACGACAAAGGTCTGTTCATCCAAGGGATCGGAATAGCCTGGGTGCGCATTCTGATAGCCCGGCGCCTTCAGGAAATTTACCGCCGGGAAGTTGCCGGCGTTGATGGCGTCGAAGAAGTCGTGAATGTCGTAAACGTGGCTGCCCGCATCGCCGTTCTGGCCGATGGTTTGCACCGACGTGGGCCGGGTGTGCTGCCAGTTGGCCGTCGAGGCGTAGTAGTTGAAGGGCGAGTGATGAGGAATGTAGTCTTTCTCGGTCACGCCCGTAATTGTTGACGTGTGGGAACGGTTGCAGCCGGTGGTGCCGTTCGGATTGGTGATGGTCAGGTCGAAGCCGCCCTGAAACCATCCCCAGCTGATGCCGGCGGTGTCGAGCAGGTTGCCGATGTTCGTTCCGCTCATGTCGAGATTTTCACCCGAGGAGGTAGAGCACATGTCGCCATTGGGGTCGGAGTCGCCGATCAGAGTCAGGCCGCCAGTGCCGTCAGCGACGACGGCACCGGTGCCGCGGATGTTGTTGATGACGCCGTTGGTCTGACCAGAGATCAGGTTGACCGCACCCACCGTGGAGGGGCCAAAGTTCGTACCGTAGGCGTTGTCATTCAACGCAAAGTACTGGGCATAGTTCCACAGCGCGGTCACGGTATTGCCATCGTAGTAGCCCATGACCAAGCCGGTGGTATCGACGATGCCGCCGCCGCTGGGAGGCGGACCAGCAGTACCGGTGTTGGCCGGGAACAGGTCCATCAACCCTTTATCGAAAGCCATCTGTTCGGGGGTGTAGTCGTGATCCTGATCGGCGGTCGCTGCCTGCCCGCGGTCCAGGCGGAAGGGATTGGTCGCACCAGTTCCGTTAGCAGGATTGAGATTCGGATTGAGGATGCTGAGCTCGCCTTGAATTCCGTTAACGGTGGGCGTTCCACCTATTGGCGTGAACGGAGGTTCACCTGAAGGATTGGTGGCATTGGGATAGGTGCCGAAGTAGTGATCGAAGGAGATATTCTCGCCATAGATGACCACGATGTGCTGAATGGGAGTTGCGGTGGGCACATGAACGGCCGCCGTCTTGGTAACCGGTTTAGCCGATGTGGCGTTCGCGTTCGCCAGCGGTCCAAACAGCATGACCGCCATTAACGTCGTCGCAAGTACTTGACGCATAGTTTTCCTCACCCTTTCCACTCCTCAGGCATGGATTCTGAGGTTGTACCTTCATAGCTTGTGCAGATCAATCTCAGTTGAACTGCACATTAAATTTTGATGAACGACAGAAGGGAAACCGGAATTGGACAGGCTTGTACTGCAGACGGCAATTTCCCTGCGCCCTGAGCTCGGTTGCCGGACGTAAGATAACACCCATGCCGCCCGCCACATCCCCGATGAGGAGGTCAACCGTCTGCGCCTTGGCGTTTGCTGCCCTTGCAGTGGTTGCGCCGTTCAGCGTTCGCGGCGTCGCCTGCGGTCACGATCTCACCTTCCACATGAATAGCTGGATGGAAGTGGCGCAGCAGTGGCGCGAGGGGATCGTCTACCCGCGCTGGGCCGAGTACGCCAACTACGGCAGCGGTGAGCCGCGCTTCCTCTTCTATCCGCCGCTGTCGTGGATTCTGGGAGGCGCGCTCGGCAGTCTCCTCCCATGGACCTTTGTCCCGGGTGCCTTCGCTTGCTGTGCCGTTTTTCTTGCTGGGATGGCAACGCACAAGATGGCGCGCGAATGGTTCGACCAGCCGGACGCGACGCTGATCGCCGTTGCTTATGCGGTGAGCCCCTACATGCTGCTGAGGATTTATGTTCGCAGCGCTTTCGCCGAGTTGCTCGCCGCTTCGTTCTTGCCGCTGCTGGTCCTGTGGATTGTTCGCGAGCGTCCCGCGCGCGCGATGTTCATCCCTTTGGCGCTGACCATCGCCGGAGTCTGGCTCACCAACGTTCCCGCGGCAATCATCGCGACGTATGTCGCTGCGCTTCTGCTGGCCGTCGTAACCATCTTCCGCCGCAACGCTCGCGTGTTTCTTTGTGGCTGCGCTGCAATCGCTGTGGGGATGTTGCTGGCCGCGTTCTACATTGTGCCAGTCCTCTACGAGAGGAATTGGATAACGGTGGGACAAGTCCTATCCGCGGGCGTGCGTCCAGCGGAGAATTTCCTCTTCACGCGCATTGGCGAGCCCGAACATGATGCGTTTCTACGAACTTTGTCGTGGCTCGCTATTGTGGAATTGGCGATTACCGGTGTGGCCATGTTCGTCGCCCGCGGATGGCGCAGGAGCAATCCCATACTGTGGTGGCCGCTGGTAATTCTGGCAGGCGTATCGCTGGCGTTGATGTTGCCCATCACCAATCTGGCTTATCGCTTCATGCCCGACCTGCGCTTCCTTCAGTTCCCGTGGCGATGGTTGATGGTCACCGGCATCGCCTATGCCGTCTTAGTGGTTGCGGCTGTGCCAAGCTTTCGCGGCAAGGCATCGCTCTACGCTGTCTTTTTCGTCGGGCTGATCTCGGTCTGCAATCTGGCGCTGCAACCGCAGTGTGATCCTGAAGATACGCCCTTCATGCTTTCCAGCTTGTTCCACGCGGGCTACGGCTACATGGGGACCGACGAGTACACTCCCGCAGGCGGCGACAATTACGAGATCAAGCCGGACTTTCCCGAGTTTGCGATTCGCGGTGCGGATGGCCCCGCGCCGGCAGCAAACGCTCGGGTGACACACCTGCACACCGGTCCGTATCGCAAGCAGTTGACTGTGGAGTCTTCGCAGCCAGTCGAGATCGTGCTTCGCCTGATGAACTATCCCGCATGGCGAGTCGAAGTCAATGGATCCGCGGTTGCGCTGCAGTCGGACGATCCCACCGGACGCATGGTGATCGCCGTTCCCGCCGGCCACAGCGAAGTTGACGTGCGCTTCATCCGCACGCCGGACCGATGGCTGGGCGACGGCGTCAGCCTCGCCGCTCTCCTGTTTCTGTGCACATTCTGGTACGGTGCGCGCAGAAGTGCGCTGAAACGACCGGTTTGTATCAGGGCACGACTTTAGTCGTGCCGAACCGGCACAAGAAAAGATTGGCTTCAGCCACTGCAGAAGGGCAGGGGCTGAAGCCCAAAGTATTGGAGTCGCTTGGCGGCACGGCTGAAGCCGTGCCCTGATACAAAGCAAGTGGCAAGCATTGCTCGCGGAATTCCTTCGTCTCCCCGGTGCCTCTGTGGTGAAATAGATTTTCCATGAAACGTGTACTCGTAGCCACCTCAAATCCCGGCAAGATTCGCGACCTCGTCGGCGCGGCCATCGCTCACAACGTGCAGATCGAAATGCTGCCCGGCTTCGCGTTGCTGCCGTCTGTCGTTGAAGACGGCGTCACCTTCGGAACCAATGCCCGCAAGAAAGCCGAGCACTATAGCAAGTACGCGGAAGGCGAAATCGTTATCGCTGACGACTCGGGGCTGGAAGTCGACGCTCTCAATAGCGAGCCTGGCGTGCGCTCGGCGCGTTACGCCGCCGACGAGCATAATGCCCCTGAGCACGCCGGCAACTCTGACGACGAGGCGAACAATGCGCGTCTGCTGCGCGAGCTGCACGACGTGCCCGACGAATTCCGAACCGGCCGATTCGTTTGCGTGATCGCGGCCGCGCGCAACGGCCACACGCTGGCAACATTTCACGGCAAGGCGGAAGGAATCATCCTGCACGCGCCGCGTGGCTCGAACGGCTTCGGCTACGATCCGCTGTTTTATTTTCAGGAGATAGACAAGACCTTCGCCGAGCTTACTGCCGAAGAGAAGGCTGGCTACAGTCACCGCGGCGCGGCCTTTCGCGCGTTTCTCCAGTGGGAAGATGGGAGCGCCGATCGCCATCCGCATCGGCAAGAGTAAAACTAGCGCGGTGAATTATTGATTATTCGCTTCAGGTCAACCTGAATAATTGAATCACGCCCATCAATACCGATAGGAGCATCGCCACGACAAGGCAAAAGCGAATAGTGAATGCCATGGGATGCTCGCTATAGATCATCTTTCGGACGAAATACAGCGTAACTGCAAGCAAAAACCATTCCCACCAATGCAAGGCCCACGGCGACATAAGTGCGGAGATTATACCTCGCAGAGGGTTAAATGCCGCCCGTAAATAGGTGGTGATACGTGGCAATAGACTTGTGTTACTGTCACGCCTTACTATATTTCACCTAGGTGGTGGAGGAAGTGTTATGGCATTTGTCGATTTCGGTCAATAGGTTGCTGTCGAGCTTAGGCATCTCAAGCCGCGCGACTTACATGAAGCTGGTTAGAAACCTCACCCGCAGGCTTGACCTACGCATCCGGTTCGACCCCGCTTAGCACTGGTGCCGCGCTGCTGCCCTCGTGCACTTTTGCCGTCGTGACCAGCGCCACCCCGGCGACGATAATCACCGTTCCAGCCAACATGAACGCATCCAGCCGCTCGTTGAGCACGAACCATCCCAGAGCGAGTGCGACCAGCGGATTAACATACGCGTAAGTCGCCACCTTCGGCGTCGGCACATGCTTTAGCAGCCAGATATATGCCGTGTATCCCACCCACGATCCGAAGACCACGAGGTAGAGCACGGCCAGCATTGCGCGACGCGTGAGCGCGACGCGATGCGCTTCGCCAGTAGCGACGGCGACGAGCGCGTTGCCAATGGCCGCAAACAGCATTTCCCAGCCAGTCGCGGTGAAGGGATCGACCTTCATCTGCCACTTGCGCGACAGCACCGAACCCACCGACCAACTAAACGACGACAGCAACAAAATGCAAGCTCCCACCAGCGGCATGATGCCCAGTGTGGCGCGGTGCTCGAACCTTGGCCAGAACAGTACCGCGACACCCGCGATGCCCAGCGCCACACCGACCAGCCCGCGTTGCGACAGCCGGTCACCGCGAAAGACAAACGTCTCCAGCAGCAGGAACCAGATGGGCGTGATGGCGATGATCAGCGCGGCAAAGCCGGTTGGCACCCACTGCTCCGCCCATGCCAGGCCGAAGTTGCCGCCCACCAGCAGCAGGCACCCGATGGTCGCCAGGCGCGCGGCCTCATTTGCTGTGATCCGTATGCTGCGGCCGATGAGGGCCCGGACCGCCAGCATCAGCGACCCGGCGATGGCAAAGCGGATTGCGCACATGACCGCCGGCGGCAGGCGTTCCTGATCGGCAATGCCGATCGCCAGGTACGTCGAGCCCCAGAAGATATACACCAGGGCAAAGGCGAAGACCACTTGCAGGCGATGATGGCGGTCGGAGGACATGAAGAAGTTGTCAGTTGTTAGTTGTTGTCGGTTGTTAGTTGTCAGCATACCGGAGGCGAGCGTTGCTATAACTGACAACCGACAACCGAAAACTGGCCGCTGGCTACCGGCTACCGGCTACTGATTCTTTGCGCAGGCGGTGTCCTGTTACCAGGACGTAGTGCACTCCGGAAACGGTAGCGAAGGTGAAGGTCGCATAAAGAAAAAACTTGATTAGCAACTTGACCCAGTGCGCGTCCACAACTTGCGACAGGACGACGAAGAACACAGCAGCGATCTGGCAGGCAGTATTCAGCTTGCCGAAGATGCTGGGACGGAAGTCGCGAAAGCCCACAGTGGCGTACAACACAACCGCGGTGGCCACAATACAGAGGTCACGGCTGAAAACCACGATCGTGAACTTCCACGGAACCTTCTTGACGAACGAGAGCACCAGGAACAATGAGCTCAACAGGAGCTTATCGGCCAGCGGGTCCAGATACTGCCCCAACAGGGTCTGCTGATGCAGCGCGCGAGCCAGCAGGCCATCAAGCGCATCGCTCAATGCAGCGGCGATCAGCAGCCCCAGCGCCCACGGCCAGTGGGCGTCGAACACCGCAATAATCACGAAGGGAATGAAGATCAGCCGCAGCAGGGTGATCTGGTTGGGCGCTGTCCAGAACGGATTTTTGACCCGCGTACTGTCGAGAAGTGGCATGTCGTTCGCGTTGCGATGCCGTTGCGCCAACTAGCTTCAGGAATGACTATCGCACCCCATCTGATTGTGACGGGTTTGTTACTGGCTGGCAATGGCCTTGCATTGGCCCGTCGCTGCCCGGTATTTCTCTGATATTCTTTGGCGCACAGCTCTGGGCGGTCGGCAGCTAATTTCGCCGGTTGCAGCTCAACGTAGCAGGGGAGGCGCGATGGGTTTCAGGAGCGCGAAACTAGCAGGCACGGTCATATTAATCACCGCCGTCGTGTTGAGCCTGGTCCAACTGCGTGCCCCGCGGGCGTTGGCGCAGGACTTTGGAGCCGGGCGTACCTCGGGCGACTGGTGTGCCCAAGGCGATAAAACCAAGCACTGCTCAATCAGCAGCAATGGGGCCTTTCTGACCTTCACCAACGAGAATGGCAGTAAATCGACGGGCCACTTCGTGAACATGCAACAGACAGTTTTCAGCGCGGATGAATGGCAGTTTGTGCAGGGAACGCTTAGCCCGGATGGGCTCCGCATCGACTGGACCAATGGCACGTACTGGATGCGGTGCGGCTCCAGCGGCGGAGGCGGACGCCGCCCCAATCTCGACGGAACCTGGTATCGCGACGGCAACCACTCCCAGGCTTGCTCCATTCGGCAGAAGAAAGGCAATCTGCGCTTGAAGAATGAAAGTGGCCAGACCGCGACCGGATCCTTCGACGACTCGCGTCACATTATGACGAACTGGTCCGGCCAGAAGATTGGTGGAACCATCAGCCTCGATGGCAATACCATCGATTGGGACAATGGCACATCATGGAGCAGGTAGGAACCTACGTCGCATTGTTGCGCGGCATTAACGTCGTCGGCAAGCACATCGTGCCGATGAAGCAGTTGGCCGAGACTTTCACGGACGCCAGGTGCGGCAACGTGCGCACCTATATCCAAAGCGGAAACGTTGTCTTCAACGCGTCGCCGAAGGCCCTGAAGGGTCTCTCCGCTGTTCTGACGAAGAAGGTCGAAGAGCGCTTTGGATTTTCCGTTCCCATTGTCTTGCGCAATCGTCAGGAAGTGGCTCAGGCCGTGCGCGACAACCCATTTCTGAAGGCAGGTTTGCCTCAGCAGATGCTTCACGTATACTTCCTCGCCGACATGCCCAGCTCCGATGCCGTCAAGTCTCTCGATCCCCAGCGGTCCGCACCTGACGCCTTTCACATCTCCGGCCGCGAAATCTATCTGCACCTGCCTAACGGCATGGCGCGCACGAAGCTAACCAACGCCTACTTCGATTCCAAGCTCAAGACGGTTTGCACCGCCAGGAACTGGGCCACCGTGCTCAAGCTGCTGGAGATGATGAGCTGAGCTTTGAGCTACGCGCCCCGCGCTCGACCGCAGACTCTTAAGTCGAGGAGTTGAATAGAACTCGCGCCTTGAGGCTCCAGGCTCGTTAGCTCGCGGCTTGCAGCTGCACCAATTGCCGCCGCCCGTCCGCGAACGGTACACTAGACCACTACAAGGGGTCTCCCAATGCTTATTGTCATGAAGGCGCACGCGACCGAAGAGGACGTGCGGCGCGTCTGCGAAAGAATCGAAACTCTGGGCTTTCGCGCTCACTCCATGCCCGGAGCGCAGCGCACTGCCATCGGCATCACCGGTAACGAGACGGAACTCGACCCCGGCACCTTCGATGAGATGGTGGGCGTTCAGGAGGTCATCCGCGTCAGCAAGCCCTACAAGCTTGTCAGCCGCGACCTTAAAGAAGAAGACACCGTTTTACGCTTCCCGAACTCCGATGCGACCATCGGTGGCGACGAAGTAGCCGTGATGGCCGGACCATGCGCCGTCGAGAGCCGCGAGCAGGCGTTCACCACGGCCGGGCATGTCGCTCGCGCCGGCGCCCGCTTCTTCCGCGGCGGCGCGTATAAGCCCCGCACTTCGCCCTACGCCTTTCAGGGTCTGGCGGAAGACGGCCTGAAGATCCTGGCCGACATTCGCGACCAGTTTGGTCTGCTGATCGTTACCGAGGCAGTGGACAACGAATCGCTGGATCTGGTGGAAAAATATGCTGACATGATCCAGATTGGGGCGCGCAACATGCAGAACTTCTCGCTGCTGAAGCGCGCCGGGAGGGCCCACAAGCCGGTGATGCTGAAGCGCGGCATGTCCGCCACGCTGGAAGAGTTCTTGATGGCGGCCGAGTACATCATGAGCGAAGGCAACTACAACGTCGTGCTCTGCGAGCGCGGCGTGCGCACCTTCGCCGACCACACCCGCAATACGCTCGACCTCAGCGTTGTACCCGCGGTGCAGCGGCTCAGCCATCTGCCGATCATCGTCGATCCCAGCCACGGCACCGGCAAGCGCAACAAGGTGACGCCGCTCTCGCGCGCCGCAGTGGCCGTCGGCGCCGACGGCCTGATCATCGAAGTCCATCCCGATCCCGATCGCGCGCTGAGCGATGGCAAACAGTCTCTTTACCCCGATCAGTTCGACCAGTTGATGGTCGAGATTCGCCAGATCGCCAACGTGCTTGGCCGTACCGTGGCCGACACCGTCTCAAATCCCGAGACCCGCCGTCCCGCTTCGGTTGCGGCAAGCGCCGGAACCGCCGCTCGGTAATGCCTGCTAAAGCGCCGTGGCGCAGCAGTGCCCGATTGACCGCACTGCTGTCGCTGCTGCTGATCGTGGCGACTATTGCAGCCTGCCATCAGGACAAAACCGTCGCTCCCGGGTATCACGAATACGCCTATGTCAGCAACGGCAAGAGCAACTCAGTCAGCGTCATCGATCTGTTGCAGCTTCGCAACGTGAAGACGATCCCCGTGGGCGCTGATCCCAGCGGCGTCGCAGCTAGCCTTACGCGCAACGAAATCTACGTGGCCAACGCCGACTCCAACAATGTCAGCATCATCGACGCCGAACGCAATCAGGTCGTCGCGACCATTGGCGTTCACGCCAAGCCTTATTACGTCTCGGTCACAGCCGACGGCAAACGCGCCTATGTCGCCAACTCAGGTTCGGCGAATGTTTCCGTAATCGATTTGGCGAAACGGGCGGTCATCGCGACCATTCGTGTCGGCGGCGCGCCGGGAATGGCGAAGGTTTCGACGGACGGGAAGCTGGTGGTTGCAAGCAATCGCGCCGACGATTCGATCTCCATCATCGACGCGGGAAAGCTTGCCGTGCGCAACACCGTGAAGGTCTGCAGCCAGCCGCAGGACCTGGCGATCGTCCCCGATAATAGTAAGGTCTTCGTGGCGTGCCCAGGATCAAATCAGGTCGCTGCTGTCGATCTGAAGTCCGGCCGATTGCTGACCTATCTCGACGTCGGCCAGCTACCCGTCCAGCTCGCTCTCAAGCCCGATGGCGGCGAGCTGTTCGTGAGCAACTTCGACAGCAACAATTTTTCAATCGTTGAGACCGGAACAAACGA
>Ga0187858_10004803_pt1 | contig 12553 bp, 11 predicted proteins | sample June2016WEW_8_15_FD_133015 | JGI IMG/M metagenome (GOLD analysis project Ga0187858, IMG submission 133015) | Peatland microbial communities from SPRUCE experiment site at the Marcell Experimental Forest, Minnesota, USA - June2016WEW_8_150 | ecosystem: Environmental > Terrestrial > Soil >...
CGCTAAGATTGTCAGCAAGTGGACCGGCATTCCGGTGTCGAAGATGCTGGAAGGCGAAGTGAAGAAGCTGGTCACCATGGAAGAGCGGCTAAAGGAGCGCGTAGTCGGACAGGACGAAGCGATTCAGAGCGTCGCCAATGCGATCCGCCGTTCGCGCGCTGGACTCAGCGATCCGCGCCGTCCCATCGGCTCGTTCATTTTTCTGGGTCCGACGGGCGTGGGCAAGACGGAACTGGCGCGCGCGCTGGCGGAATTTCTCTTCGACGATGAGCACGCCATAATCCGTATCGACATGTCCGAGTACATGGAGAAGCACTCGGTGTCGCGGCTGATCGGCGCGCCTCCGGGATATGTGGGCTACGACGAGGGCGGTCAGTTGACCGAGGCGGTGCGCCGCCGGCCCTATGCGGTCGTGCTCTTCGACGAAATCGAGAAGGCGCATCCCGAGGTGTTCAACATCTTCCTGCAGATCATGGACGATGGCCGCCTCACCGACGGCAAGGGACGCCATGTCAGTTTCAAGAACACCATCCTAATCATGACCTCGAACATCGGATCGGTGTATTTGCAGGACCTGGGTGTGCATCACGATGCCGAGCAGATAACCGAGGCCCACAAGCAGGTGATGGAGGCGCTGCGCGCGCACTTCAAGCCCGAGTTCCTCAACCGCGTGGATGACATCGTCATCTTCAACCCGCTGGGCAAGGAGCAGTTGACGAAGATCGTCGACCTGCGGCTGGAAGATTTGAGGAGACTGCTGGCCGATCGCAAGATCTCGCTGGATCTGACGCCGGCGGCGAAGGAACTTGTCTTCACCGAAGGCTACGATCCGAATTACGGCGCGCGTCCGCTGAAGCGGGCGATCCAGCGGCTGGTGCAAGACCCGCTGGCGATGAAGATCCTCGACGGCGAAGTGCTGCACGGCGATCACATTACCGTCGACGCCGACAAGAAGCAACACAAACTGACCTTCAAGGTGGCCAAGCGCGTAGGCGAACCCGCGAAGGCGGCGGTGAAATAGCAGTCAGAGGAATTAGGTTCGTGCGATCTGAAGTTAGCTCTTGGCTCCCAGCTTCGTCTGGGCCACACCCTTCGCAGGAGAATTGGAAACTATCCCTGATGCCGCCCGCCGAGCAAAAACAGCACGCGTACGAACTTGTGGATCGGCTCGATGGTGGCCAGCTGGATGCCGTGGTTCGCCTGCTGGAAGTCATGATTGACCCCGTTGCTCGCGCTATCGCTAATGCCCCCATCGAAGACGAACCGATCGGCGAAGAAGAGGTCAAGGCGCTCGATGAAGCCCGTGTGTGGTTGAAGCATAATGAGCCCATTCCCCACGAGCAGGTTCTGGCGGAACTCGGGATCGCGCAGGGAGAGATCGACCGCTACAACAAGGAACGATGACGCGGATCGTCTGGACTGAACCGCAAGGCCGATGTTCGCGGCCTGGATAAATCCACAGCCATGCGCATCTTTGCTGGTCTGCAACGCTTTGCCGAAACGGGTGAGGATGACGTGAAGGCACTGCACGGGCGAGATGAACTCCGCCTCCGCATCGCCGATTATCGGCTCTTCTTTGTTGCTGCTGCGGACGGGATCGAAGTTCGTCGCGTCCTGCACCGCCGCGAAGCCTATCGCTGATCTCCCAGGCAATTCCCACATTGGCATCACCCACTCCAGTGCCAGCCGATTCTTCTTGACCCCGCGACTATCGCTTCTTAGAATCTCGGCCACATAGACTCGGGCCTTGAACTCGACCATTCGCGAGGAAGATGTTCATGGCCAACCTGAGACAATTTCGGAGTTTAACGCCGGGGCGAAGTCCGGAGCGATTGTGCTCTCCTTCCGCCGTCGCGTAGCACCCCGGCGATTCGTGGTCTTCCGCGTTCTGGAGAGAGCGGACTTCGGCAGCCAGCGCGTGGAATCCTGTTAGGATGCTCGTCCCGTTTCCCGAAAGGAGCAGTTATGAAGGATCCGCAGGGAAGTTCTGAAGGTGCTCTGCCTGTCGGCGACCAGGACACTCAACGCAATGAGGAAAAGCGCCGGAAACATACCGCCGCAAGCCCGCCGGGCACCAGCCGGCGGAGCTTCCTGGGCCAGGTCGGCATCGGCGGCGCCGCAGCAGTGGCACTGGCTGCCATTCCATTCGAGCCGCTGATTGAGGGAAAGCACGCGGAGGCCGAAGCCGCAGTCGTGCAGTATGGTTCTGCCCGCCGTGCCAGGGATAGCTACAACTACCGCCAGGACACCGCTCGTAACGAAGAGATTGATGTTGGCGAACAGCCGGACAATGGCGATTCGGAGCGTTTCACTGATTTCAGCGGCAACTATAGCAAGTGCCTGCAGCACCAGTATCTCGGCATTCCGGTTTATGCCTCGTACCAGAGCATGCTCCACGCCTTGCAGACAGGCCGGTTCTCAGATTTCCAGAACATCCTGGTGGGAAATCCGGGCGGCACGAATGCTACCTCGGCCTTGAACGGCCCGCAGGGCTGCCTGGCATTCGACCTGGAAGGCCTCGACTCCCACGCTACCGTCGTTCCACCCGCGCCGAGTGTAGCCAGCGCGCAGACCGCAGCCGAGCAGGTTGAGCACTACTGGGCCGCGCTAATGCGCGACGTGAACTTCACCGACTATGCGACAAGTTCGCTGGCGGCACAGGCCTGTGCCGATCTGAACAACATGTCCTACGTCCGTGGAAGTCACAACTACGAGTTTCCGTACCCGGTCACGTCGCAAAACCTGTTCCGCGGCCAGATTGTCGCGGGTGACGGTCCGGTTCAGGGTCCGTACCTCTCGCAATTCATCATCCAGCCAACGTTCTTCGGAGCACAGCCGCTGACTCAGCAGTTTCAGCGGCTTTTATCAGTGGGCGAAGGCGGAGCGGACTTCATGACCGATCCCACTGAGTACCTGAACGTCCAGAACGGTCAGCCGCCGAGTGGCAGCCTGTCTTTTGACCCCACCTACCGCTACCTGCGAATGGGCAGAGACCTGGCCGCTTACACCCACGTGGACGTACTCTATCAGGCGTACTTCACTGCGTTCATGGTTCTCTCCGCCATCCATGCGCCGTTCAATCCGGGCAATCCGTATATTGGTTCGCGGACCGAGCACGGCTTCGGTACGCTGGCCGCGCCGGATGCGGCAGCTACGATCGCCGAGATGGCTACCAGAGCATTGAAGGCCGCCTGGTTCCACAAGTGGATTGTCGACCTGCGCATGCGCCCTGAGGAATACGGCGCCCTGGTGCAGGCCAATCTCACTCACCAGAATCCCATGCCTCAGGCGGCAGCGGCCCTGCACCACGACGTGCTCAATTCAGCGGTGCTGCCCATCATCCACTCGCAGTACGGCAGCTACCTGTTGCCGCAGGCGTATACGGAGGGCTCGCCGACCCATCCTTGCTATCCCACGGGGCACGGCACGGTTGGCGGCGCCTGCATCGCAGCGGTAAAGTTCTTCTACGACGGAAGTCGGACGATCAGGCCGCTGCTCCAGGCCGCAGGATCGGACGTCATGATGCCGAGCGAGGATGGTCTCTCGCTGGTTCCTTACACGGGTTCTGACCGCGACAGCCTGACCGTCAATGGGGAGCTGGCCAAGCTCGGCTGGAACATCAGTCAGGGACACGGCATTCATGCCGGTATCCACTTCCGCAGTTCCAGCTACTGGTCGCTTCTGTTGGGCGAGCAGGTTGGGCTTAGCGTTTTGCAGGACCGCGCTAAGGGCTACAACGAGCCGTTCACCATCGAAATCACGAAGTTTGACGGGACGACTGCGACCATCAGTAATCAGCGCTAGGGACGAGCGTCGAACTCCCCAGCGGGGCGTCGAGCACACGGCGCCCCGTTTTACTTTGCCGATTTACTTCCAGGTTGATGCCAGTCGGCGCGAGCTCTCCCTGACAGCTTCCAGGGCGGAATTTCCGTGCCTGGATTTTTGTCCGTCGCGACCTACCTTTGTCGTTTCAATCCGCGGCCTGTAGACTGGCTTGCACTCTTTCATCATTACCCGCGGTCCAACCATGTCCTGGCTCTCCATATTTTTCTTTCTATCCGGGCTATGCAGCATTGTTTACGAGCTGGTCTGGCTGCGACTGGCCATGGCAAAGTTCGGCGTCACCACGGCGTTAGTGTCGATCGTGCTCTCGGTCTTCATGGCAGGACTGGGAGCCGGCTCCTGGATTGCCGGCTGGGCGACTCGGCGCTATAGCAAACGGATTAAATTCCCTGCGCTTCAGATTTACGGTGTTATCGAGCTTCTCATCGGCATCTCGGCCCTGATGGTGCCGCTGGAGTTGGTGTGGGGTAGCCGCTGGCTGGAGCAGATGGCAGGCCAGGTTGCGATCTCGTCCGGAAGCTACTATCTGATGTCGGGAGCGTGGCTGGCGCTCACCTTGATTCCGTGGTGCGCGTGCATGGGCGCGACCATCCCAGTGGCGATGTTCGCCATTCGCCGTGACCCACGGCACGAATCACAGCGCTCCTTCAGCTTCCTTTATCTCGCCAACGTGATTGGAGCAGTTGCCGGCGCCTGTATCGCCCCCGTGCTCGTTGAGCTCTACGGATTCCACGGCACGCTGCGCACCGGCGCGATGCTGAATGGACTGATCTTCGTCTCGGCGTTCGGGCTCAGCTTCTTTTCGGCAGAACGCGTCTTTGACGCAGCGGCGCCGGCAGCGTCTGCAAATTCATCAATCGACTCCGCGGGACATAACACAGCCCTTCTTCTGCTTTTCACCACCGGCCTGACGACCATGGGCATGGAGGTGATCTGGATTCGGCTGTACACCTACTTCGTAGGTCCGCTGGTATATTCCTTCGCCGAAATTCTGGCTACCTATCTGGCAGCTACATTCATTGGCTCGAAGCTGTATCGCGCCTGGAGTCGGCGTCCGCGCCAGGGCGAATCGCGGCTGCTATGGGTCTCGCTCGCCTTGCTTGGCTTACTGCCTTTGCTGACGGCCGACGGCCGCTTGCACATGATTCCCCTGTTGCGAGTCATCGTGGGGATCGCACCCTTCGCGGCGGTGGTGGGATTCTTAACTCCGATGCTGGTGGACCGCTGGTCGGGCGGCGATCCTGATCGCGCCGGCCGCGCCTATGCAATCAATGTTCTGGGCTGTATCGCCGGGCCGCTGCTGGCTGGCTTCGTGCTGCTTCCCTGGCTGGGCGAGCACGTGTCGATGCTCATCCTGGTCCTGCCGTGGTTTGGGATGGCGATCGTCAGCGCAACCAGAAAACAATCTGGCCTGCAAATGGCAAGCAGCGCCGTGCTGCTGATTGCGGCCATCACGCTGTTTTTCTTCACTCAGGATTACGAATCTTTCTACCAGGGCGGCATCATACGGCGCGACAGTACGGCCACAGTCATCGCCGCCGGGCAGGGGATGGATAAGACGCTGCTGGTCAACGGCATTGGAATGACCGCACTATCGCCAATCACGAAGATGATGGCGCACTTTACGCTCACCCATCTGGCGCAGCCGCCACGCAACGTTCTGATCATCTGCTTTGGGATGGGTACCACGTTCCGCTCGGCGATGTCGTGGGGAGTTCCCGTGACCGCGGTGGAACTTGTGCCCAGCGTGCCCAAACTGTTCACCTACTACCATCCAGATGGCGGGCCGCTGCTGGCATCACCGCGGGCGCACGTGGTGATCGACGATGGCAGGCGCTTTCTCGACCGCTCAGCGGAAAAGTTTGACGCGATCATTCTCGACCCGCCCCCGCCAGTTAATGCTGCCGGATCGAGCCTGCTTTACTCGCGGGACTTCTATGCGCTGGCGAAACAGCATCTCGCTGCGGGTGGGATTCTCCAGCAGTGGCTTTATGACGGAGACGATGCCGACCATGCGGCGATTACGCGCGCGCTGCTGGACGACTTTCCCTACGTCAGGGTGTATCAGTCGATGTGGGGCGATCGCAGCTACCATTTTCTGGCCAGCATGAGCCCCATCCCCGACCGCAATGCCGAGCAGTTGCTGGCGCGCATGCCTGCCAACGCCATTGCCGACATGATGGAGTGGGGGCCGGCGAAGACTCCCGAGAAGCAGTTCGACCTCCTGCTGTCGCGTGAAGTGACGCCGCAGAGTTTGATCGCGCTCGCTCCGCGGACCCCGGATTTGCAGGATGACCGCCCAATCAACGAATACAACCTGCTGCGCAAGATGTTTCCGGGAAAAGTATTCGGAGCCGTGCCCGCGCCATAGGCCCAGTGAAATAGGGAATTGCAATGCTCGTTTTCGCGTGCAAGCCATTGTCCTAGGCGGTCATCGAATACAATTAGAAGCAGCTGTTCTTAATTTGCTTGACCGCATTCAATTAAACAAGGAGACCGATGGCAACCGTAATGTTATTCCCGCCTAGCCAAAAACCGATGGACTACGAAGATGCAACCGAATTGACCTTGAATCAGGGAGCGCTGATGTTTCACGCCCGCAAGGACCGGGATGATCCCACCATCGTTAGTTTCGTCACGACATTGCCGTTTCTGTGGATCGACTAGGACGTAGCAATGCACTATTAGACACGGCCTCTGACCACCGTTTCATTGACATGCAGGTTCCGATAGTCTATTCTTAGTTCTTTCGCAGTCCTGCGTTTGCCCGCCTGATGGTATGTGCGCGTCCAGCGCCTGAACCGAGCGGCTCTTTCGCGGTTTTTTTCAAATTCTGGGAGAGTTTAGAGATGTCAACGTATTTCCCCAAGGGGGAAATCGCGCGCAAGTGGTTTGTCATTGATGCCGAAGACCAGACACTGGGTCGGCTGGCGACACGTGTGGCGCGCATCCTCTCTGGCAAAGACAACCCTAAGTACACGCCGTTCCTCGACATGGGCGATCACGTCATCGTGATCAATGCGGCCAAAGTTCGCATCTCTGGGCTCAAAGCCGATAGCAAGGTCTACCACCATTACTCGGGATATCCGGGTGGCATGAAGTCCGAAGAGTACAAGAAGCGGCTTGCGCGCAGGCCGGAGCAGATTGTGGAAGACGCGATCACTGGCATGTTGCCGCATACCAAGCTGGGACGCGCCATGGCCGGCAAGCTGAAGGTCTATCGGGGCGACAAGCATCCGCATGTAGCGCAGAAGCCGGAAGCATTGGCGCCGGTCGCAAAGCGCGCTTAGTCGCGAAGATTAGCTGGACTGGATAGTTCGGCGAGCGTGCATTTTGGTTTTCGGCAGGCAATAGGAGATCGGCCGGCAATCGCTTTGTTTTCTTGGCAGGTTGCTGGAGATCCGAGGGCGAGCGCCATCAGGCGCGAGACAATCCCGCCTCAGGCGGGCTGAAACTGATTAGCCCAGCGCGGAAGCGCTGGGTCAGCGCGAAATAAGAATCCGAGTCCCGTAGGGACGGCATAAATTTCTGGGAAGGACCAAGCGGGAGCGCAGCTCCCAATCGGATAACGAATGGCAGAACTGATCCAGTTTTACGGTACCGGGCGCCGCAAGTCGAGCGTGGCCCGCGTTTTTCTTCGTCCCGGCAGCGGCGAACTCACGGTGAACGGCAAGCCGTTCGAGCAGCACTTCGTGACCGCGGCCCAGCGCATTATGGCAAAGTCGGCGTTTGTAGTCACGGAAACAGCCGGCACTTTCAACATGATTTGCACGGTGAACGGCGGCGGCGTCAACGGCCAGGCCGGCGCAGTGCGCATGGGCGTGGCCCGCGCGCTGCAGGAGTTCAATCCTGAGCTGCGCGCCAAGCTGAAAGCCGAAGGCTTCCTGCGTCGCGATGCTCGCGGCAAGGAACGCAAGAAGTACGGCCAGAAGGGCGCGAGAAAGCGCTTCCAGTTCAGCAAGCGCTAAAGCGCGTTGTCGGTTGCCTGTTGTCGGTTGTCAGTCAGACAGCCGAAATAGATCAACTGGCAACTGAGAACCGACAACTGACAACTAGCCTTTTGGTTCCGGGGGCGAGTTGACCGAAGCATCAACCGGAACGAAATCTTCCCGCACTCGCAACAGCGCGGGCCGACGGGAAAAGCAATCCTGAGCGCATCCGGCCAAGGCCGCCGCAAAGGATGCAAGCCAACCGAGGAGGTAGCTTGGCAAACATCACCATGAAGGAGTTGCTCGAAGCAGGCGTTCACTTCGGGCATCAGACGAAACGTTGGAACCCGAAGATGAAGGAATACATCTTCGGCGAACGCAATGGGATTTACATTATCGACCTGCAGAAGACGCTGAAGATGTTCAAGGAAGCGTCGAGATTTGTGCAGGAACAGGCGTCCGAGGGCAAGCTGGTGCTGTTTGTCGGCACCAAGCGCCAGGCGCAGGACGCGATTGCGGAAGAAGCTACGCGCTGCGGCATGTTCTATGTGAATCAGCGCTGGCTGGGCGGCCTGCTCACCAACTGGGTGACGGTGCAGAAGTCGGTGAAGCGGCTGAAGGAACTCGACGAGATGGCCACCGATGGCCGCTACGAGCTGCTGCCGAAGAAGGAAGTTGTAAAGCTGGAGCGCGAGCGTAAGCATCTGCAGGCCAACCTCGCCGGCATCAAGAACCTGAATCGCCTGCCCGACGTGCTGTTCGTGATCGACTCCAACAAGGAGCAGATTGCGGTGAAGGAAGCGCGCAAGCTGGGCATTCCGGTGGTCGCGGTGGTCGACACCAATTGCGATCCCAGCGAAGTGGACTACATCATCCCCGGCAATGATGACGCATTGCGTGCGATCCGCCTGTTCGCGTCGAAGATTGCCGACTCGGTGGTGGAAGGCTCGCAGGCCGTGACCGACAAGCAGATGGCTGACATGTCGGCGGGCGTGCAATACAGCGAGGCGGCTGAAGCTGGCGCTGCCAGTCCGGCGGAAGGTGAGGAAGGCGTCGCGGCTGCGGCGTCGACCATCGATGATTCCGAAGAGGTCAGCATGGAAGAGGTGCTGGGCCGGGGTGGACGGCGCGCTGAAAACACCAGCGCGTAAACGATTTTGGATTGACGAGTGGTTCCATGGCCCGCGCGTTGATCGAGCGCGGGCGGTTTTTTAGCACTCGCTTTTCGCTATTCGCCTTTCGCTCTTCGCCAGAAGGGCCAGTTGGTGACAACGAAGAGCTCGAATTCTTGTAACGATGTATACATGATTGCTTTTCTGGCGAAAAGCGAACAGCGAAAGGCGAATAGCTAGAAGCTATGGGTACTACAACCGTGAACATTTCCGCCGCACAAGTAAAAGAACTCCGTGACAAAACTAACGCTCCCATGATGGATTGCAAGAACGCCCTGACTGAATCGAAGGGCGACGTCGAAGGCGCGATTGTCATTCTGCGCAAGAAGGGCATTGCCACCGCCGCCAAGAAGGCGACGCGCGCCACCAGCGAAGGCTCAGTGTCGAGCTACATTCACGCGGGTGGCAAGATCGGCGTGCTGGTGGAAGTCAACTGCGAGAGCGATTTTGTCGCTCGCACCGACGACTTCAAGGGCCTGGTGCACGACATCGCCATGCACATTGCGGCCACCGATCCGCGTTTCATCCGCAAGGAGGATGTGACGCCGGAGGCCTTCGAAAAAGAGAAGGACATCTATCGCGCCCAGGCGGCGGCGACCGGCAAGCCCGCGCCGGTGATTGAGAAGATCGTCGAAGGCAAGATGGCCAAGTTCTACGAGGAGGTCTGCCTGTACGAGCAGCCTTTCATCAAGGAGCAGACCATCACCGTCGGGCAACTGATCGCTACCGTGATCGGCAAGCTGGGCGAGAACATCTCCGTCCGCCGCTTTGCGCGCTTCAAGGTTGGCGACGTCGCCGAGACCATCGCCGTCAGCAACACCGGAGAGCAAGCCGGCGAGTAATGAGTTTGAGTTATTAAGCCGAACGACAGGGCGGGATACATTCCCGCCCTGTTATGCTTGTAGATGGAGATCGGTTATGCCTTTGTTGGATGTCAAGAAGGCGGTGGAACTCGCTCGCGGCTACCTGTCTGACGTATTGCGGATTCCTACCCAGCAGCTTCTTCTGGAAGAGGTTGAGCTTTCGGAGGACCAGGAATTCTGGTTGATCACGTTCAGTTATCCTGCCCCTGAAGGGTCATCGCTTCAGGTGATGCTGGGTGGTAGTCGCGCATACAAAATCGTGAAACTACACGCTGACACGGGCGAATTCGTGTCCGTGAAGATCAGAACTCTGGCTGCAGCATAGCGTATGACAGATCCGGCTAAGCAACTGCGGGCTTATGGCCGTCGCGGCGTGGTCGTCGATGCGAATCTCCTGCTATTGTTGTTCCTCGGTAGTTACGACCGACGACAAATCTCCACAAATAAGCGTCTTGCGAAGTTCAGCGACGACGACTTCGACCTTCTAACCAAGGTGCTCAAATTGTTCTCGCAGATTATTACCACCCCAAACGTTTTGACTGAAGTTAGTAATCTGTCGAACGCGATTCCCGATACGAAGAAGGCTACGTACTTCGCGTGGTTTGCCAGTCATGTGTCTGTTCTTCAAGAAGAATATGTGCCGAGTACCATCGCGCTGGGGAACCGCTGGTTCAGGTTTGGTCTGACTGATGCGGGAATCGCGGAAATCGCGAAGAATCGATATCTAGTCCTTACGGACGATCTTCGCTTGTCTTATGCCCTGCAGAGCGATGGAATTGACAGTCTCAATTTCACTCACCTCCGCGAGATGGTATTCGCAACCCAGTAACTGAACGTTATCGCCAGTATGTTCGTCGCGGTTCCGGCAGTAAGGCTCCCGCTAAGGCAGTTGCGACCCGTTAATCGCCTTGAGAAACGCCTCTCCAAACTTCTCCAGCTTATATTCGCCTATGCCCCTGATGCGCGCCAGAGCATCCAGCGTTTGCGGGGCGGAGCGGGCAAGTTCGCGTAGCACTGAATCGTGAGCCACCCAGAAGGCGACCTGTTTATTTGCTCGGGCCAGTTCCAGACGGACCGTCTTCAGGCGTTCGTAGCGGAGCCCGGCGGCAGGATCGAGAGGGCCTGCATCCGGAGCAGACGGCTTAGGTTTGGGGCGCTTCCTGCTCCGCGATGACGCACTTACGTCGTGTGGCACGGTGCGAACATCTCCACGACAAACGTCGCACACACATCGGGTGACGGCGGTGCTGTCGCCAAAATAGTCCAGAATGGCGCGGCGGCGGCATCGCGACCGGTACGCGTAGTTGAATACTTGATCGAGTTTCCGGCGAGCGTGAGCTTGCAATGTTTCCACTTGCGCGTCCGAAAGCGCAGGATTGTTCTCGCCAATCTTGTCGATGAAGAATTCCTGGGTAAAGCGGTCACGGGGACTGCAATACAAAATGCATTGTGCTGGCCGGCCATCGCGCCCGGCGCGACCCGCCTCCTGGTAGTACGCTTCCAGGCTGGCGGGAATGTTGTAATGGACCACAAAGCGGATGTCGGCTTTATTGATTCCCATCCCAAAAGCATTGGTCGCCACTACCACTGCGCCGGGATTGGCCATGAAGTCTTCCTGGCTCTTCTTGCGTTGCTCGGTGTCCATCCCCGCGTGATACGCGCGCACCGTGCGCCCGGGGAAGCGCTCTTCGAACAATGCCGCCAGTTGCTCAACCAGCTTGCGCGTGGAGCAATAGACGATGCCGCTTCCCGGCTGCTTGGACAGGCCATGCAGCAGCGCATCATCCTTTTCGAATTCCATGTCCAGGCGCCGGCAGGCATAGGTAAGATTCGGCCGATCGAAGCCGGTGACGTGCAGCCTGGGGCTGCGCAGCTTAAGCATTCTTACGATGTCATCGCGAACGTTCGGAGTGGCCGTCGCGGTCAAGGCCATGGTCACCGGCGACCCCAGTTGCTCCCGCACTTCGGCCAGACGCATATATTCAGGCCGGAAATCATGTCCCCAAAAGCTTAGACAGTGGGCTTCGTCCACTACAAACAGCCGCGGCTTTAGCTCCGGGAGTATGCGCTGGAACGACGGCGCGGGGAATCGTTCAGGGGCCACGTAGAGCAGTCCCTCGAAACCTCGCTTCAATTCTGAGAAAACCTCGCGCTGCTCCTGGTGACTCTGCGAGCTATTCATGAACAACACGGGGACATTCAGCCGCCGCAGTTGTCTCACTTGATCGGCCATCAGCGAAATCAGAGGAGAGACGACGACGGTCAGACCTTGCAACATCAGGGCCGGAAGCTGAAAGCACAAGCTCTTGCCCGCGCCTGTGGGCATGACGCATACCACGTCGTTGCCTGCCACGATGTCCTGGATAATCTCCCGCTGGTGGGGGCGGAACTCCGAGAGTTGGAAGACCCGTTGCAGGATGTCGTCAATGCTGTCCATGAGATTGATTTCCAGATCTACTGTATCGCGGATGTCCCGAGGCGGCAGTGACAAACCATCTCAGGCGCTGACCCGGTTCCGGAAACTCTCACCGTCGACGAGCCGCGGGCCTCGCTGATCATTCGGCCAATCCTGATAAACTGAATTATCAGTTTTCTTATGGAAAGCATGAACGCTCCCGCTTACAAACGCATCCTGCTCAAGATTTCCGGTGAGGCCCTGGCCGCCGGACAAGGCTTTGGCGTAGACAATACCCGTGTCCACGAGATTGCAAGCGAACTTGCCGAGGTCCACAGCCTGGGGATTGAA
>Ga0187858_10004806_pt1 | contig 12551 bp, 13 predicted proteins | sample June2016WEW_8_15_FD_133015 | JGI IMG/M metagenome (GOLD analysis project Ga0187858, IMG submission 133015) | Peatland microbial communities from SPRUCE experiment site at the Marcell Experimental Forest, Minnesota, USA - June2016WEW_8_150 | ecosystem: Environmental > Terrestrial > Soil >...
ATGCGCCAGCGGGATCAGGTTCTTCGGACGCAACTGGCAAGCGATTCCCAGGCGCCCGTCATGCGAAAACGCCACGTGGAAAACACCGGCGACATTGTGCAAGGGCTGCCGCTCGCACACGATCTGGTGCTCGGCATCGATCACCGTGATCTCGGATTCCGGCGGCGTGCGATGGCGGCCGATATTCGGATAGATGTGGGAGCAGTATATCGATCTGCCATCCGGAGATGGCGTCAGATAGCCGGCGCCCCGCCCCGCCGCCAGCCGCTGCGTTTCCACTCCGCTGGCCAGATCGATTACCGAGATATCGTTACCGATGCGATTTGCCGTATAGAGGGTCGTGCCGGTCCGGTCCGCCAGCACCGCGTTCGGCTCGAAGCCGGCCTTGAGCGTGCGCGTCACCTGGAGCGTCGCTGTATCCACCACCGACACGGTGTCGCTCCACGAGTTGGCCACGAAAGCGTAGCGCCCCTGGAGCCACAAACCCTTCGGCACGCGGCCTACCTGCACGCGCCCGGTGATTTTGCCTGTGTGCGCATCGGCCACGACGAGTTCGTCCGTGCCTTCGCAAAGCACAAACAAACGCGCGCCATCCTGCGAAACCGCCAGCTCGATCGGGGAAGGATAGCGCACCGGCGCAGCACACAGGACCGTAGTAAGGCTCAGGAGGATTATGTGGGGCAGGATGATATCCTGCGCGGCGGTTGCGAACCGCCGCCTTAGGCCGATTGACAATCGGCCGCAGGTTAACAACCTGCCCCACATCCTCACTTCTCCTCCACCGTCACGACCCGATCCGCCGCGACATCGCGCAGCGTCTGCACCTTGCCGCTAGGCCACGTGATGGTCACGGTCTCGGCTTTCGCCGCCCCGCCCAGCCCGAAATGCACCCGCGCGTCATCTTGCGAAAGGTAGCCCGATCCCGCCATCCGCTCGGCCCGCTGCCTTTGCCCTCTCGCAGCCACCTCGATCTTCGCGCCGATGCCGTCCCGATTGCTCTTCCTACCCACCAGCTTGATCGCCAGCCAATGATTCACACCCGGCGAAACATTGTGCAGCAAGTAACCCGGACCGCCCAAGTTCACCAGGAACGCATCCATCTTGCCGTCGTTGTCGTAGTCCGCGAAGCACGCCCCGCGGCCCACCGTCTTCAACGCAAAGAACGGACCGGCGCCGCTGGAAACATCGGCGAACTGCCCATTGCCCAGATTGCGGAAAATCGAATGCTCCTGCGGGATCAGGTGGATCAAACCGCCGTGCGTGACGAAGATGTCGCGCAGCCCGTCGTTGTCGAAATCGTAGACGCCGGTGCCCCAGCTCACGTATTGCGCGGTCAACTGCGAGATTCCGGACGCCTCGGTAACGTCGTTGAAATCCGTTCCGTTGTTCCGCAGCAGGCGGTTGTAGCGGGAATCGGTGACCCACAGCCCCACATGTCCCGTGTTCTCGAAATCGGCGAACACCGGCCCCATTGCCGAAGTGGATTCGCCGTTCTGTCCATAAGCCACGCCGGACTGCACCGCGACTTCCTTGAACGTACCGTCGTGGTTGTTGTGGAACAGAAAATTCTCGGTCTTATCGTTGGCCACGTAAATATCCGGATAACCGTCGCCATCGAAATCCCCGGCCGTCACGCCCATCGTGCGGCCCACGTAATTGGCGATCCCCGATTTCTGGCTGACATCGGTGAACGTGCCGTCGCAGTTGTTGTGGAACAGCATGTTGGTATCGCCCCTGTAGTCCAGCGGCCCAGGATAATTGTCCGCGGCGTAATAAGCGCGGTACTTGGGATCGAACTTCACATAGCGGCCCACGAAGAGATCCACACACCCGTCGCGATCGTAGTCTAGCCAAGCCGCGCCAATAGACCAGCCCGGCACGTTCAATCCCGCCTTGGCGGTCACGTCCTCGAACGTTCCATCGCCCTTGTTGCGATACAGCGTGACGTGGCCGTAACCGGTCACCAGCAGGTCCACCAGGCCGTCGTTGTCAAAATCCGCTGCGATGGCGCCCATGCTGAACAAGTCCGCGCCGACGCCCGCCTGCTCCGTGACGTCGGTGAACTTGCCGTTGCCGTCGTTGCGATATAGATGGTTGTGCGGCGCCGTCTCCGGCGGCTGGCGCAGCGGATAAGGGTGTATGCCGCCGCCCAGCGGCTTGCCGGAGACGACATAGAGATCCGGCAGCCCGTCGTTGTTGTAGTCGAACCAGACGCAGCCCGCGCCCGTGCTTTCGAGCAATGAGCCCAGCTTGCGCGCGCCGAAACTATGCGTGAACTGGATGCCAGACCCGGGCGTGGCATCTTCGAACCGTATGGTCGTGGCGGGTTGATCGGCGGCCCAAGCGACCCCAGCCAGCAAGAGGGTGGCGCAGGCACTCATGCCTGCCGCGCTGGCACTCCTGCCAGCGCAAGAACTAATCATGATCCACCTCCCCCTGTCATCGGCACCGGCACGTCCGTGCGCAACAGAACCTTCGGTACGGCATTCTCAGGCGCACGCTCCGGCCCCGCGTGGCAGCCGACGCACACGCGCTGTTCCCCACGCCGCATCCAGAACCAGCCGCGCTCCGCCTCGATCACCCGGCCCGTGCGATCCCGCAATTCCATGCGCAGCGGCTGCTCCGTCGGCACGTGCAGGAAAAACGAGCCGTCGCTTTCCACCGCCGTCTCGCCGAGCACCGCAGGCTTGCCCTCGGCGCTCCGCGAGTAAAGCCGCACGCTCGCAACAGAGCCTTCCGTAATCTTCGTCTTTGACGTGTAGGCATTGAGGCACAGCAGGTTGGCGCCCGCCCAATCGTGCAATCCCGAAGGAAATCGCAGCGGGACCTCGCGCGGAGCTAGAAGAACAGGCTCGACGCCGTGCCCATCCGACGCCCGCCCCATCGCGCCACCCACTGGATTCAGGCTGTAGATGTTGTAAGGCGTGCGCGCATTCGGACGGAAGGAAACCAGCCATTCGTCGGGCGCCGCCTCGGCAATCGGACCCGCAAACTCGCCGCCGCGCGCCGGGCCGATATCCACCTGCGTGGCCAGCGCAGAAATGAATCGCGCGAATCCCTTGCCGGTCGAAAACACAATGTCCCCGGAAGCTATCTGGCGCGCCGCGTGACGGCTCACGCCATGATCGCAACGGTACGCCTCGACGCCGCTGCCGTCGGGATACACGGTATACAAATCGTGCACGCCGGATTCGGCCGAAGGATGCGGCCCTTCGTACAGCACCCGCCCGTCATGCAGGACCGCGCACGTCAGGTAATTACCCGGCGCATAAGTGATCCGCAAAGGCTGCCCACCCCCCAGCGCCACTACCTCCAGTTGATAGCCTTGCGCCGTCTTGCGGGCATAGACGATTTTGTTATCCGGCAGGTACAGCGGGCGGATCGCATCTTCCGTCCAGCCGGTAATGCGGTGCGGCTGGCCACCCGCCGCCGGCGTCTCCCAGATCTGCCAGGGATCTTCGTGGCGCTGTTTGCCCGCAAAAAGCACGCGTTGGGCGTCGAAAGAGACTTCCGCATCCGCCGAGGCGGCGAAGCCCGGCGCCAGATCCCGCATTCCCTCCGCGGAAACCACCCGCAGCGTCGCCCCCTCCGGAAAGCGTTCCTGGCCGCGCGCCCAAGCCTCCAGATCGCAACGCTCGGCCGCCGTGTAAATGTAGCCTGGCAGGTGCCGTACATCGCCAGACACGGCTGCCAGCAACGTCCCCCACAGCATAACGGTACTTAAAGACCCTGTTATCTTCTTCATCAGGATGCCAAATGGTAACCCCGGTGCGAGAAGATTACAATACTCTTTTGATATTAGTGGCTTAGCAGTAAACGGTCCCATTCGACCGCCCGGCCGAATCTTTGGAATTGAACTGAAACGCGGTTCCGGGCGAATGAAGTCGAGGCTGTGCGGTCTGCAACGTGTCCATTGCTTTTCCGGGCTTTGCCGCGGATTGGGCCAGCGCTTCGGGTCCGGCATGCCGTCATTGATTGGGGGATCGTTTTTCCCTAGCGCCTGACGCTCGGCCGCGCGGTTCTTGCGGCGCCTGAGGCTGCGGAGCCGAACTTGGTTTCGGAGGATTCGGTGCTCCGGTAGCGCAGCGTGCCGGTGGCAAGAGAATTTTGAAGAGAAGTTCATCTTGGAACTGCAACTGCCCTGGAAGGACTGGCGCGAAATCCCGGCACGCGGCTTAACCATCAGTGCCTTGGAGCACCCACGCTCAAGTGTTTTCAATAATTTACGATTGAGAATATTGACGTTGAGGAACTTCGTCGATATAGTAAACATCAATACCTATGGGAACTTCTGTGGTCAAGAGTCGAATCGAAGACAGCTTGATTAGCGCGTTCGCTGACGTGAACGGCGTATGCGGCGTTTACGTTGTTCCTTCGTCCGATTTCGTCAACGTTTTTACCATCATTGACCAAGACGACGAGCAAACATACGCGGCGATCTATGAACGTGAGCGATCGATCATTCGCCAACATTCGGATTGGCACTTTGATTTCAATGTCATAACCCGTCGAGGGCGGTCTGTTGACGAACTCGTCGGGTCGGCCGTGCCAGTCTGGCAACGAACCGAAGCAGCCACTCCGTGCCCCAACGTCACGAGCATCTGAGTAGGGCCAAGCAGACTGAGCAACTCGCCCTTGGCCTAGATCGTAATCTCCCCGTCTGCATTGATTGAGCCGTCGCCATGCTGTTCTATGCTGCGCTGCATTATATTGATGCCTTTCTCGCTGGGAAAAATATGCATCCCCTGAACCATAAACAACGGGATGAGGAAATTGAACGGAATGGCAGCCTATCCGAAATATACCCAGCTTATCGGCGCCTCAAAGACCTGAGTAGAGCGGCACGATACGAGATCCCCGATTTTCCGCCGGAGAAGCTTGACTTGGCAAAGAACCGGCTCTCTGAAATTAAGCGTCATCTCCAATTGTGAGCGCTTCAACCCGCTTCCTCAAGACTGGCTAGCGGGTCCGCTTCGATTTAAGCAGGGAGATTTCCTTGCGCTCCCGGACTTTCCCGCGCGGATTCGGCGGACATTTCGCCCTCCGCAACCAGCACGGCCAAAACGCCCGGTCCCGCTGCAAAAGCATTAAAATTACGGCAGAGGCCCCCATGCGACACGGCGCGTTGCTGCTTCTGCTCTCCGCCACTATGACTCCCGCCGGTCCGCAGGAGCCGCTTCCGTTCGCCCGCTTCAAAGAGAAGATACGGCAGGACTTGGCCCAGATTCCCAACTACACCTGCCTGGAGACCATAGAACGCTACGAGCGCGGACCGCACGCGCAGTCTTTCAAACCCGTGGATACCGTACGACTGGAGGTCGCGAACGTAGACGGGAAGGAACTGTTCGCCTGGCCCGGCGCCCGCCGTTTTGAAGACCGGGACATAGCCGACTTGGTATCGAGCGGCGCGTCGGGCACCGGTATGTTCGCGCTCATTGCGGACATGCTCTTCGCCGGCGACAAGGGCGTTTTCCAATACAAGGGCGAGGAACATCTGTCCGGGCGCCGTGCCGTTCGTTACGACTTTCGGGTTGCGCAGTCGGACAGCGCGTACAAGATACAGGTCGGCGCCGACTCGGCAGTTGTGGCCGCCAAAGGCTCCGTCTGGTTTGATCCCGTCTCGCTCGATCTGATCCGGCTGGACGGCTACGGTGATGCGATTCCCTTTAAGCTGCACCTTGAGGAAACCCTAATCCGGGTGGATTACGCCCGCAAGCATATCGATAATTCGGTAGTGGGTCAGTTTGAACTCTTAAAGAATACGTTGATGTTGACATAGAGCCATCGATTTGCACATGCTTGAAATATGCCTGAGCGGTCAAAGAAACCCCGTCCGCGAGACCCAAACCAACTCGCCTACCAAATCATGCTTGAATCAACCGGCCAAGTTCCGAAGTATGAACCCGGTCAAGAACAGCCTCCGCCCGTAGACCCGACCAAGAACCCCCATGCCGTCGCGCTAGGCCGCTTGGGTGGCCTCAAGGGTGGCACGGCTAGAGCGGCGGCGCTATCGCCCCGCAAACGGTCGCAGATCGCGGCGAGGGCGGCCAAAGCTCGATGGGGGAAGAAATGAGCCAATTCAAACCGATAGCAAAGGCAATGTAATCCTCAAGCCCGTGCTTGGTTGGAAACTCACGGACGTAGATGCGATGAACGTACTTCTCCAAGTTCGGTATTCAGACAATCCGGAGGACATCGGTACAGGCGGTAAGGCAATACAGTTTGTTCTGAAACCCCAAGTCTGCCTACGGCTCGCAGAGGAACTGAAAACACAAGCAGATCGCATTCTTCAGGATCGCGACAAACGCCCGAACTAGTCAGAGCCTTATCTACGCTCCCAAGCGCATTTCTGGGCGAAAAAAAAGTCCTATTTTCCTTCATTTTCTACTTGACCCTTTATGCTTGACCGTGCTAGTATTAAAGCATGAACAAGCTCTCAAACGAAAAGCGGGCGCAAGTGGTTGCGGCCCTGGTGGAAGGCAACAGCGTGCGGGCGACGGCCCGCATGACGGGTGCCAGCAAGAACACGATTCAGAAACTCCAGTTGGAGCTTGGCGCGGCCTGTTCCGCGTACTTGGACAAGACGCTCCGCAACCTGAAGTCTGAGCGTGTTCAGATCGACGAAATTTGGAGCTTCGTTGGAGCTAAGCAAAAGAACGTCACCCCGGCCCTTGCCGCTAAGGGGTTCGTGGGCGATGCTTGGACGTTTGTAGCGATTGATGCCGATAGCAAGCTGGTCATCAGTTGGATGGTTGCAGACCGGAACGCCGCTACAGCCAAGACATTTTTGGATGACGTGGCAGGCCGTTTGTCGAAGCGGGTTCAGTTGACTACCGATGGTCACAAGATGTACTTTCAGCCGGTTGTAGAGGCGTTTGTCGGAATGGTTGACTACGCACAAATCGTGAAAGTTTACGGCAGCGATCCAGAAGGCGAAAAGCGCTACAGCCCAGCAATCTGTGTAGCCTGCGAAAAGAACGTGATGTGGGGAGCGCCCGACCGGAAGCATATCAGTACCAGCTACGTAGAACGGCAGAACCTCACGATGCGCATGTCAATGCGGCGGTTCACTCGGCTAACCAATGCGTTCAGCAAGAAACTTGAGAACCATGTTGCGGCACTTGCGATCCATTACGTGTACTACAATTTCGTCAGGATACATCAGACCCTGCGGGTGACTCCGGCTATGGCTGCGGGGGTAACTGAGCGGCTGTGGTCGGTTGAGGATATTGTACGGTTGCTTTCCTGAACTCAGCACGCCTTTTGCTTAACCACCCTCCGAAGGATTTGACTTCCTGCTCAAACGCGATGTCAGGCATTTGTTGATTCAAGGCCGCATATAGCAGCCGTTGCGCACGAACCTCAAAATCCTCGGTCGCCGCTTGAATTGCAGCAATTTTATGGGGGCTAATGAAATCACTCGTTCCGTTGCTGCGCAGCACTAGAATATGCAGCGGACCCCCGCATCCGGGAACATACTTGCACACTTGGCTTAGCGCGTAAGTCGCCAGATATATAGCCTGCGCCTCCGTGAGATGGGGTGTATACGTTGACCGCATGATAGAGTTAGCTACATCGCTACCAAGCCCAATGCACTTTACTTCCGGCTCCTCATGTAGGGCGGTTTCGTGTGCTGAGTACAACCACGTTTCTGATGTTTTAGTCCGCACGCTGAATAATAGAGAATACTGAATCATCCCATCGGTAAGTCGATCCGGGTGAGTATAGACTGTCTTCCGATACTCTCTGGCAAGGATTCTTTCCAATTCTGGGATCACGCGATCTGGGTCCGAGATAGTCTTTAGCTTCTTGGCGCAATGTTCCTTAGCCGATAGAGCGAACTCTGTATGCCCTGCATAAGCATACCCGATGTCCCCGAATGGACAATGGATCATACCTATCTTGGCGGAATACGTCTTAGCAGCGCCCGCTTCGTGCTGCGTATCGGCACAAAGCAAAATACCGCCCTGGTATGAAAACCCAGCCGCAATCGTCATGCGCCGCTTTCTCCTTTGGCTCTCCAAAGGATAGCGCCGATTCTGGATCGGTGGGGGAAGACGATTCTGACGAAGATACGGATGGTTCGGGTCGAGTCGTATTGGTTGGTCTACTCGCGGAGCGCAAGGGCTTCCGCGCGGGGATGACGGGTGGTATGATTGCGTCGCCATGGCTGAAACCCTAAAGTGTCCGAAGTGCGGTACTGAGAATGAACCCGGCGTGAGAGAATGTTCCAATATCCCTTGCCACGCCTACCTGAAAACCGATTTGGAATGCCTGCGGTCGATTGATGTTTTCCTCAGGAGCATCAAGAACATCGCGGTCTGGTGGTTGGTTCTGTCCATTATCGGATTTGCCGCCGGGCTGATTTACTTCCTTCTCGCAGCGACCGGCGAGCACTTGTTTTAACAACGCCACAACTACAACGGAGAGGCTAATGCCGCTGGCCAGGGTATGCAATCCGCTTGCCATTCTTAATTCCTTAGGTTTTTCAAACTGACCCACTACCGATAATTCCGACGCATTGCTGCCCCGACGGTCCGAGATGGCGATGATCTACTTCTCCGGCGCGGCGCTCCGCAATCTGATCGAATTCTCGCAGTGCCGCGCATATCGGACTGAATCCACCATCAGTTTTGAACCTCCGCCCGAATCCCTCCCGGCGCCCAAAGCGCCCGTGCGCGAAGTGAATCTGCCCGCCGGCCTGGTTGTCCCGGTCGAGTTGGAAACCGCTATCGATTCCAAGACCGCTTCGGTAGGCGACGCGTTGCGTGCGCGGGTCCTTCAGGATGTCCGGTACAACGGAGACACCGCGCTGCCTGCGGGCGCCGTAATCGCTGCGCATATCCGTAAGCTCGACAGGCGCGCTTCCGCGTCGCAATTCGACGTGGGGATCGAATTCTCCGAAGTCGAGTGGCCCGGCTCTCGCGCGAAGTTCTACGGCGAACTCCTGGAAATCGACAGCCGGAGCGCCGGCAAGCTTCCATTGCTGACGTACTTTGACGGCCAACGCACCAAAGTGGCCATCACCAATGACCTGCCCGGCGTTGGCGTCTTTCATCTGAGCGGCGCGCGGTTCCGCATCCCTCCCGGCCTCCACATGGTCTGGCGTACTCTGGGGGCGGCCTCCGGGCCTGGCTCAGCAACCGCGCTCCAGTTCCGGTAGAATCGTAGAATAACCAACGAGACCGAGCGCGTTCGAGGGGCCACGAAGCCGCCCCAGGTGATTGCTATCTACCCGGGTTCCTTTGACCCCATCACCAACGGTCACCTGGATCTGATCGAACGCGGGTGCCGCCTCTTCGACAAATTGATCGTCTCGATTCTGAGCAATGAGACCAAGCAACCGCTGTTCAGCGTGGAGGAACGGATCGAGATGCTGCGCGAAGTGGTCGGCGGCTATCCGAACGTGGCAGTGGACTCCTTCGGCGGTTTGCTGGTGGATTATGCAGCCCAAAACAACGCAACCGTGCTGTTGCGGGGCATACGAGCCATCTCGGATTACGAGTATGAGCTGCAGATGGCATTGATGAACCGCCGCCTGCGGCCGGACATTGAGACGGTTTTCATGATGGCCAGCGAGGCATATTCGTTTATCAGCTCGCGGCTGGTGAAGGAAGTATTCGGATTGGGTGGTGACATCGCGGGGCTGGTGCCGCCATCGGTGGAGCGCCGCCTGCGGAACCGGTTTGGGCGCTAGAGTGGCCCCGCATACCGCTTACTAATAACAGGGCCGCGACCGTGAGGGAGCGGCCAACGCCGGCTACGAGGGCCACAGGAGGACTGGAGAAACAAATGGAATTGCAAGTCAAAACGGATATCGCGGAGCGTATCGCCTCCATCAGCGTATCGTCTACCATGCGTGTGTCGGCCGAAGCGGAAAGGCTGCGCGCGCAAGGCGTGGACGTAGTGGACTTCGGGGCCGGCGAGCCGGACTTCCCGACGCCCGACAACATCAAGCGCGCCGCCATGCGCGCCATCGAGCAGAACTTCACCAAGTACACCAACGCCGGCGGCACGCTCGAGCTGAAGCAGGCCGTCTGCGAACGGCACGCGCACGACTTCGGCACCGCCTACCAGCCGTCCGAGTGCCTGATTACGGTTGGCGGCAAGCACGTCATCTTCAATCTGACGCAGGCGCTCCTCAACCCGGGCGACGAAGTGGTCATCCCCGTGCCGTACTGGGTCACCTATAAAGATGTAGTGAACTACGCGGGCGCCAAGTGCGTGTTCGTGGACACGGATGAAGACCAGGGATTCACCCTCACCGCCGCCATGATCGAGCCTTACCTGACCGCCCGCACGAAAATCGTCCTGATCAATTCGCCGGCGAATCCGAGCGGCGCGGTGCTCGATCGCGAAGAGTTCGAGAAGATCTATCGTATGACTTCGCGGCGCGGCATTTTCCTGATGACCGATGAGTGCTACTGCCACTTCCTCTACGACAGCGAGCCGTTCTCTATCGCCTCGCTGCCCGGCGCAAAAGAAACCGTGCTGGTGGCTGGCTCTCTGTCCAAAACTTACGCCATGACCGGCTGGCGCATCGGCTTCGGACTGGCGCCGGCCCCCGTCATCGGCGCCCTGCTGAAGTTGCAAAGCCACTCAACTTCCAATCCCACCTCCATCGCGCAGAAGGCGGCCGTGGAGGCCCTGCGCGGTCCACAGGAATCGGTGGAGATTATGCTGGCGGAGTACCGCAAGCGCCGCGACTTCATCGTCGCCCGGCTGCGCGCGATTCCCGGCGTGCGCTGCGCCGAGCCCAAGGGCGCGTTCTACGCTTATCCGAACATCGGGGTGGCGTTCAAGAACGGCATTTCCAGCAGCGTACAATTCGCCGAGAAGCTGCTCGAAAAGGCCGCCGTGGCAGTGGTGCCAGGAGAGGCGTTCGGCACGGACCGGCATGTGCGGATCTCCTACGCCACCTCCATGCATGAGCTGGAAAGAGGCTTGGAACGCATCCATCGCTTCATAGTGGAGCAGTGAGAATCCGGCGGCTGAGTTCCAGGGCGCTGGAAAAGGTTTGGGGTACCCCGGACACGGAGCCCTGGTATCCGCGCTCAGCGGACAAAATCGGCGAAGTCTGGTTCACCGCGCCAGAGGAACCCCGGCTCCTGCTGAAGTTCCTCTTCACTTCGGACAAGCTCTCGGTGCAGGTGCATCCATCGGATTCCGCCAGCGGGCCGGGCAAAACCGAGATGTGGCACGTACTGCGCGCCGCGCCGGGCGCACTCCTGGCCTTGGGCTTCGAGCGGCCGCTGAGCCTCGATCGGGTGCGCGCGGCGGCCCGCTCCGGCGAAATCGAAGCACTGCTGCGCTGGTATGCGCCGCAACCCGGCGATTCGTTCTTCGTCCCAGCGGGTACAGTCCACGCCATCGGGCCCGGCCTCGCCCTATGCGAGATCCAGCAGCAAAGCGATGTGACCTTCCGGCTCTACGATTATGGCCGCCCGCGACCCCTGCATCTCGATGAAGCCTTGGCGGTTGCCGACCTGGGTTGCCACCCGGGACCGGCTGCGGCAGTCGATCTGGACGAAGGCCGCCGCCTGCTGGTCGAGTGCCCCTACTTCCGAACCGAATCCCTCGCCGTAACCGCCGAATTCCGCTATCGCTCCGGCCCAAAACCCGAGTTTCTCATCTGCCTTGAAGGCGAAGGGCAGTTCGACGGTGAACCGTTCGCGCCCGGCCAGATTTTCGTGGCGCCCGCGGGCGCGGACGCATTCGCTATCCAGCCCCGCAGCGCCGCCCGCTTCCTGCGCACCTTCGTACCGTAGGGTTTCAGCGCAACGAATCTTCGACGGCCTCTGGATGATGCGCGATAACGGCCAGGAGAATGCGCGATGGACCGTCCGGTTGCGTTCGGCCCTGTTCCCAATTCCTAACCGTGGCTGCGGTGAAGCCGAACCGCGCGGCAAACTGTGACTGGCTGAAACCCATCTTCTGACGTAAGGATCGGACATCAATTACTGGCGCACGGCGGACTTTCACCATGGTGACCCGACCGGGTACGTCCTCTCCGCTGGCCCACGCAATTGCCTGTTTTACGCTCCCAATGAGCCTGCGGCCTGCGGCGGTGTGTTTTTCCGCGAGGCGCTTCTTGTTTCGGTTCGGCATAATCAGGTTCGACTCCTTTTCATGTATCGCGAGACGAGTACCGGAAGCAACCGTTTAAGGCTTCGTTTATCGGCCTCCGACAGGTTTCCAGGAATCACTTTACCCCCTCTGGGTTGCTGGCAAGATAGGCTATCAGGTTCCGCTGTTCAGCTTCGGGTCAGGATGGCCTTGGCGCGATGTAGGAACCACATTTTGATGCTACGCTTTTGGCGCATACGTGTCGGCCAAAATAGCGAATATCGGATTCTTAGCAGCCCGCGGTAGAGGTCCCGTTAGGCTGAATGCCTCACGGCCTAACTAACGTCGGATGCTGTTGGTTCGCCGTGGTGGGGCAGGCGCTTTCGCCTGCCAACCGACCCGAGCGCCGCCAGCCGCTTGCCCACGCTAGAATAACTAAAGATGTCTCCACCTGCCCCACCCCCGCGCGGCGCCCTAGCCTCTTC
>Ga0187858_10004811_pt1 | contig 12544 bp, 12 predicted proteins | sample June2016WEW_8_15_FD_133015 | JGI IMG/M metagenome (GOLD analysis project Ga0187858, IMG submission 133015) | Peatland microbial communities from SPRUCE experiment site at the Marcell Experimental Forest, Minnesota, USA - June2016WEW_8_150 | ecosystem: Environmental > Terrestrial > Soil >...
CCGTCGTTCGAGTTCGGTTCGTACGCGGGACAGCTCGTTACCGGACATGGTGTGAAGTAGAACACCGCGGACTTGATGGGGCATCCCGCTCCCTGCCAAGGGAGTTTGAAGAAGTAATCATGGGTGCGCCGGGATAAACCGGTGTGGAGTAGTGGATGAAAGAGCCATACGGTGAAGGCCTAGCGAGCCACACCGGCTCCGAGTCATGCGCCCGTAGCTGTAAGGCCGAAGGCGAAGCGTTGACAGGGGCACAGGCAGGCGGGGTATTCAGCCGCGAAATGTTACTAAATCAGAGGGCCGACGCCGTCCATGATGGCGGAAGGCAACAACGGTGGATGCGAAATCGCGAGCATCCGTTGGACTCTGCGAGGTCAGAGCCCCCCGCATGCAGGGAAACTCCACGCGCGAGAACCGGGAGGCCCTACCAATGCCCGACACGAAGTTGTGAAGGGGCCGGTTGGAGAAGGTGATGAACCGCAAGTCCAACATGCACGTTGGTAGGGAGTCAGACGGTCGTGTACTACCTGCGAAGTGCCCGAACAAAGACGGAAATCCGTCGGCGGAGGGTGCGGAGGGAAGACGACCGACCAAGGAGAACACGGAGCAGACGACCGCATCCCAGATTCAAAGCTGGGGTAACGCGTTGGACGGGCTGCGCCGTGTGCGGGAAACAGCAAAGAGGGATAAACGATTACGATTCACCGCGCTACTGCACCACGTATCCGTCGCGCTTCTCTCGAACAGCTTCTATACCCTGAAGCGGGAAGCTGCTCCGGGAGTGGACGGGTTGACGTGGCAGATATACGAAACTGACCTGGACAAGCGGCTGGAGGATCTGCACAGTCGCGTGCACCGGGGCACGTATCGAGCGCTACCTTCCAAGAGAACCTACATTCCCAAGCGGGATGGACGACAGAGACCCTTGGGCATCGCAGCCCTGGAGGACAAAATCGTTCAACATACGCTGGGAACGGTCCTCAGTCAGATTTACGAGGAGGACTTCTTGGGGTTCTCATATGGTTTCCGATCTGGGCGCGGCACACACGATGCGTTGGACGCGCTTTGGATTGGGATCATGAGGAAGAAGGTGAATTGGGTGCTGGATGCCGACATTCGTGACTGCTTTGGGTCTTTTCCACACGGGTGGATGGTTAAGTTTCTCCAGCATCGAATCGGGGATCGACGGGTCCTCCGCCTCATTCAGAAGTGGCTGAGGGCCGGCGTACTCGAGGATGGGGAATGGACGGAGACGGAAAGAGGGACTCCGCAAGGCTCGGTGATTTCGCCGCTGCTGGCGAATGTTTACCTACATTACGTCTTCGATCTCTGGGTACAGCACTGGCGGACGCACCGGACCACGGGCGATGTCATCGTGGTCCGCTATGCGGACGATATGGTGCTGGGGTTCCAGCATCGTGGCGATGCGGAGCGGTTCCTCCAGGACTGGCGGGACCGTCTGCAGAAGTTCGGGCTGGAACTACATCCGGATAAAACGCGCCTGATCGAATTCGGGCGTTTTGCCGCAGGAAGCCGGAAGCAGCGTGGGGAGGGCAAGCCGGAGACGTTCAACTTTCTGGGATTCACGCATATCTGCGGACAAGCCAGGAAGAACGGCAGGTTCCTCGTGCTGCGCAAGAGTATCCGAAAGCGACTCCTGGCTAAGCTGAAACAGGTAAAGGACGAACTTCGGATGCGCATGCATCACCCGCTGGCGGAAGTGGGGAAGTGGTTGAGGAGCGTCGTTCGAGGCTACTTCAACTACCATGCCGTTCCCGGAAACTTCGCCAGTCTCCAGCGCTTTCGGCTTGAGGTGAGCAAACGCTGGCTGCGAGTGATCCAACGTCGCAGTCAGAAGAACCGGATGTCGTGGAAGCACATGGCCAGTCTTGTTAAGCAATGGCTTCCCGTTCCCAAAATCCTTCATCCGTATCCCTACCTGCGCTTCGACGCCAAGCATCCGCGGTAAGAGCCGCATGCAGGAAAACTGCACGTGCGGATCTGTGCGGGGGGCGCTGGGCAACCGGCGTCCCTACCGCGATTCGATCGTGACCGAAGAGATGGTTGGTGGGCAACACCGAGCGGATGAACCGAAAACGGGCCGAGCAAGTTCGGGTGACACAGGTAAACAGGAGCAACAGGAGAAAGGCGCTGTTCATGCGCCGGCGAAGAAGTGTGCTCGAACCGAGTGGCGAGCCGAAGAAAAAACTCTTGCAAGGGCCGCCGTCGTTAGAGATAACGCGTTAATCAGGACTTGACGACTATGTGCCTCTATACTTCATTTTCACAGAGGCAAACACCGTGTTCATAGTCGCATCGGTGCTTTTTCTTTTACCGTGTTCATCCCCGCTTGGGCAGCATCGTACCTGCTTGTTATGTACATGGTGTTCATGCTGGAGAGAGATTAGAGAAGCCCACCTAACGAACAAAATAGGTTCAGTACCGGAAAAGGGGATGGCCAGTTCGCGTGTTTATCGGGGCGCCAACTTGACCTCAAGGTCCCGCCGCCGAACAGGCCGGCCTACGTGATAGTCTGTGAAAAATGAAGCACTACGACTTTCGGCGAGTCTCAGGGACTGCGCTCGTGCCTGCTTTCGCGCGCGGCGAGTACACGGAGATTCCTTGGGCGAAGGAGATGCTCGCGATTCTGCGCGACCGAGGGGTCACTTTGTCCGATGGCCCATGGTCGGCGCGTGTCGCGCGCAAGTACGCTGCCTATTTCGAGGCGCGTTTTCGCGCTGTGAATCACATCCTCGAGGAGCTGGGCGCGACTCAGGTGCTCGAACTCGCTGCGGGCTTTTCTCCGCGCGGCATGGATTTCGCCCAGCGGGGCGTCGTGTATGTCGAAGCCGATCTGGCGGACTCGGTCGCATTGAAGCGCGAAGTTGTGACCGCGATTCTCGGCTCCGTTCCCGAGGGCCTGCATCTCTGCGCCGCCAGCGTAATCGACCAGGCGCAACTTCTGGCGTGCTGCTCGCCGTTCGTTGCAGAGCGGCCGGCGGCTGTCACAACGGAAGGGCTTCTTCGCTATCTGACCTTCGAGGAGAAGACGGATCTTGCGGCGAATGTGCGCGAGATTCTCCGGCGCTACGGCGGATGGTGGGTCACTCCCGACATCCATCTAAGAAGCTGGGCGCAGCAGCAAAATCCGGCCCATCATCAGAGTGAGCTCGAAACGTTGGGCCGCGACCTCCACGCGAACTATTTCGCTGATCTGGATCATGCGTGGGAATTTTTCGAAGGCTGCGGGTTCGCGGTGGACTCACGTCCGCTCCTCGAAGGCGTTCGGGACCAAATTTCAGCCTCGGGGAACGAAGAGCTGATGGCTGAGCTAAACGATCGCCGGTTATTTGTACTGACGGCGAAACGCTGACTAAACTGCCTAAACGCCTGATCAGCCGGGTAGCCGGACCTTCCGTTCCAGTACCCAAGTTCTCCGGTAAGCGCGTTAATCAGGACTTGGCCCGTTGATTTGCTCCTTTTCGTGGTTGTTTCCGAGTTGCCGACAATACATTCGCTATCCGGACAACACATTGCCAATGAGCGACTTAAGTGGACTTACGGAGCCATTGGCGAATCGCGTTATTCTTCCCGCCGACGCTTTGGGCTCCAGTTCGTCGGCGAGAGGAAGGTCACCGCTTCATCGGGTAGCCCGTTTCCCAGGAACTGATGCTTCGTTTGGGATTGAACAGTCAAGCTATTTGTCTTAGAGATTTGGTTATGGACATCTGAGGAATCTGCGTTTCAACCCCCAGCGATTCTGGAATCTGTTCATTTTGCATGGTGATCATGTTGTTAATCCGTTCTCTTGCCGATGCGGCCTCAGATCTTCGCTATTCCTTTGGCCCTGATTTCGCTACTGTCCGGGTGGGCTGGCGTTTCGGGAGGCTGAAGAAGTTCCGCAGAAGCGGACACGTCCCGGAAAAAGCTCAGATGCTCGGTCTTGAGGTAACGATTTGTCGCTCCGAAGCGGACACAAAGCAAGGCGAATCAGCGCGCGATTACTCCTTAGTGAAAATCGGGAATTTGGCGGGCCGGAATCCCTTTTTATTGGCCGACGCAATTACGCCGTGAAATGTTAGAGTGAAGGCAGATGCCGGCCGGGGGAAGCCGCGCACAGCAGCTCAGTTGCTTCGGATATGCCTATTTGTGCGTATCCGATCCAGCTTGGGTCAGGAGCACTGTTTACTGACCGGCGGCGGGGAGGATGATCATCGCAACAAGGCGGATTGCCGCGATCCCTACTGTGAACGGGGACGTTCTTTCAGAGGTCTTGGCGGTCGAGCGTGAAATCGCCGCCAAACTTGACGCGGAGCGGCAGGCGGCGCGGCAATGGCTCGAGCGTACCCGGGGTGAGATCGAGCAGGCGAAACTGTCCGAGCTCACGGCTCTCAAGGCATCGGCCGCGCGCGAGGAGGAAGCGGCAAAGATGGCCGGGCACGACAAGGCGACCGCGATCCTGCAACAGGCAGGCACTGAGGCTGAACGGATCCGTCGTCTCGAGGACGCGCGACTGATACCCATCGTCCGTCAGCATGTCCTACTCATTGCTCGAGGTCGTGCCGAGTGATTGTCACGATGTCCAAGGTCGAAGTCGCCGGGCCGCGGGAGATGCTTCTCCCGGTGATCGAGACCATTCAGCGCGAGGAGGTCCTACAGATCGCACCCGACATCAAGGAGCGTATCCGTGAGGACACGGTGCAGAACCTGAGGCCCCTCGCCCTCGACACGCAAGCGGTCGCGGAGCGGCTGGTCCTCGAAGATCTCGGGAACAAGATCGGGCGGCTGCTAACGCTCCTGCCGAAGGTGGCGACGAGGGAGTCGTATCTGAGCCCATCGCTGGCGGTCGATTCCATTGCCTCCCTCGTGGGCAAGCATCTCGATGCCTGCCACGAGCGATTGCAGCGCAAAGAAGCCCTGCAGTCCGAGCTCGGGCAATTGCAGCGTTACCTGGTCTTTCTGGGCGCAATCGAGTTGCTGGCACCCAAGGGTGCGGCGGCAACCGATCGAGAGTTCATTGGCATCCAGGCCAAAGATCCCACGGCTCTCGATCAACTCGCGAAGGTCGCCGACCGGATTTCGCCGGGTACGGTGGTGACTTCCGCGAAGATGGAAGACGGCTCGTACATCGGACTGCTCACGACAGAGAAGCAACTCGCGCATAAACTCAGAGAGGGTCTGCGCGGGAGCCAGATACCCGAGATCACCCTGCCCTCGTACCTCGACCGCCTCCCCCTGCCGGACAAGGTCAAAGCCGCCCGGGCGCGACACGATGAGCTGTCAGCCCAGGTTGCCTCCATTGATAACGAACTGATCGATATGGCGAGGAGGTGGCGTGCGATCTATCAGCCTGTGCAGAGCTGGCTCGAGCAACGGCTCTCACTCTTGAGGACGAGTGCATCGCTGTACGAGACCGACCGCTGCTTCGTGCTTTTCGGATGGATGCCTTCGGCGGCCGTTGCAGGCCTGCAGCAGGTGCTGGCGGAGCATCATGGGGATGCCGTCGTTGTGGAGGAAAGAGAGATCCTCAAGCAAGACCTCGAGACTGTGCCCGTCGTGCTGCGAAATCCGGCCTACCTTCAACCCTTCGAGCTCCTGGTGCGGCTGTTGCCGCTGCCTCGTTATACCTCGATCGATCCCACGCCGTTCGTCGCGATCTTCTTCCCCCTTTTCTTCGGGATGATTCTCGGGGACATCGGCTATGGATTCGTCCTGCTCCTGGTCGCCGTGAGTGCAACCCTGTTTGCCAAGCGGCGGAGGATCATTCGGCAGGCCGGGGAGATCCTGCTAGTCTCCTCGATCTACACCATCATCTTCGGTGTGCTCTACGGCGAGTGTTTCGGCGATCTGGGCACGCGGCTCTTCGGCCTTAGACCGTTTATCGACAGGCAAACATCGCTCGTGCCCATGGTGTATTTCTCGCTGGCCGTGGGCAGCGCGCACGTCGTCGTGGGACTCGTCCTAGGAGTTGTGTCGGCGCTCAAGGGCAGACAGACCAAAGAGGCGGTGTTCAGGTCGTTGAGCATCCTCGTCGTGATCTGCGTCGCCGGCATCCTCGCCTCCTATTTCGCGCCGGTCGCCGCTCTGATGCGCGGGCCGCTGATCACTGCGGTCCTCGTCATCATCCCGATCCTGATACTCACCGGCGGATTTCTTGCGCCGTTCGAGCTGCTCCGGTATTTCGGCAACATTATCTCGTACGTGCGTCTCATGGCCGTCGGCCTCGCATCGGTGCTGCTCGCTTCCATCGCCAACCGCCTAGCGGGTGCTGCGGGCAGCGTCTGGATCGGTGTCGCGGTGGCGATCCTGTTGCATACGTTCAACATCTTGCTCGGCGTATTCGCCCCGACCGTCCATGCCCTGCGACTCCACTACGTCGAGTTCTTCAGCAAGTTCATGGAGCCCGGTGGCAAAGACTTCAAACCGCTAAGATAAGTTAAAGACAAAATGAAGGAGAAATACCATGCAAACGCTCATGAATCTTGACAAAGTCCTGCTCGCCTTCGCTGCGGCGTTGAGCCTTGGCATCAGCGCGATCGCCACCGCCTGGGTTCAGTCGCGGATCGGTGCCTCCGGCGCCGGCGCACTCGCCGAGAAACCCGAACTGACCGCAACCATCCTCATCATGCTGGCGATTCCGGAAACCATCGTAATCCTGGGTTTCGTGATCGCGGCAATGATTCTCCTCGGGAAGTAAGTTGTGAGCCGGGCGGGATTGATCCAAACGCTACACCAAGGGGCCGCAGAGGACACGGCCGCCCTTTGGAGGGACGCGAGGGCCGAGGCGGATAAACTGCGGCTGGAAGCGGCCCGCGAGATCGATGCCGAGCGACTGGCGACTGCGCAGCAAGTGGCCGCGACGGCCCAGCGAATTGAGCAAGCGGCAACCGCCGCGGCAGAGCGCAAAGCGCGGGACATTCGCATGAGCGCTGCAACCGCGCTTGCAGAACGACTCCATGGCCTCGCGCTCGCGGAACTTCCCAATCTGCGGGCGCAGAACCCGGAGAGGCTGTTCAGCGCGCTCGCAGCCGAACTCCCCGCGCTGGCGTGGCAGAAAGTGAGGGTCAATCCTGCCGACGAGGCCCTCGCACGGCAGCACTTCCCTCAGGCGCACGTCGAATGCGACACGCAGATCAGCGGCGGCATGGAGACGGAGGCAGAGGGTGGTCGCATTCGCGTGAACAATACTCTTGAGGCGCGCCTCGAGACGGCGTGGCCCGAGCTGCTTTCGGGTCTGATCGCTACGATTCTTCCGGAGGCTTCCGATCATCAATCTCCTGCGCGACATTGACTCGCCCGGCTTCCCGAACGACTACCTGATCACGCGGATCAAGGGACGGCGGGCCGCCCTCATTGCGAACTGGAAGGCCGTGCGGGCACACGGTCTCACTCCTGGCACCTCGGACGAGCGTATCTGGGAAGCGCTCCTCAAAGAGCTCGAATGGCTGTACGGCCAAATGAACCGCACTCTGCGGGAATGCTTTGCGTCCGTGTTCGTGCTGCTGGAACTGAAGACCATCGTGCTGTGCCTGCGGAACAAGGAGGCGGGTCGCGTAACCGAGATTGACACGCTGCTAATGCACACCTTGCTGGCCGATTCCTTGCGGCAGGTGCTGCGCGACCAGTCGGATGTCCGCTCGATCATTACTACCCTCATTGAGACCACGGCAGGCGCATTGCCCGGTCTTCGCGAGGCCGCTACTGCATACGCCGACCATGGCCTCCGGGGCTTCGAGGATAGCCTCATGCGAGGCTACCTCGCCCACACTGTTACAACACAACTGCATCCGCTCATCCGGCAGTTCCTCCGCGCGTTCGTCGACTTGCGCAACACCATGATTCTCTACAAGCAGCTGCGCTGGGGAGTTGAGGATGCCGGCGCCTTCATTGAGGGCGGCATGTTCGATCTGTCTCGTCTCGTGCAATTGCTGGCAAGTAAGGAACTCAACTCCTGGGAGGAGCTTGCGAAGGAGGCGACGGCTCTCAAAGTCGTGCCCGCGGCAGCAAGCGAAGGTGCACTCGAGACCGTGTTGCTCACGAGCCTCACGCAGCGGCTGCGTCAAGTCGGACGCGACAAGGATGGCGTGGGATTGATCCTTGATTACATCTGGCGCATCTATGTGCACGCCCGAAACCTCGCCGTGCTCTACCACGCCGCCGATCTGGGTGAGGCTACTCTCGAGCGGGAGCTCATAGCGTGAAGAAGATCATCACGATCACGCCACCGGATGCAGCGCACGGCTTTGCGCTTGCTGGCGTCAAGCAGTTGGTCCGCACACCGCAGGAGCTGGACGCCACCTTACTCGAGCTCATGGGCGATCCTGCGACGGGCGTCATCATCATCGATGAACGACTAGTCGCCGGACCCACACAACGGAGAATCGAGGACATGGAACGCCGCTGGCCGGGACTCGTGGTGGTGCTGCCGGCGCCGGGCAAGCCGCAACGGCCCGAAGAGGACTATGTGCTACGCCTGATCCGCAGAGCCATCGGCTATCAAGTGAGGCTGACGCCGTGAATGGGCGCATCATCGGCATCTCAGGTCCCACGGTCAGCGTGGAGCTTCCCGGACTGAAGCTCTACGAGCGCGTGACGGTCGGGCACGCCCGCATGATGGGCGAAGTCGTCAGGCTCGAAAAGGGTCGCTCAATCGTGCAGGTCTACGAGAGCACGCGTGGTCTGAGCGTGAGTGAGCCCGCGGTCGCCACGGGCACGCAGCTTACGGTGAGGCTCGGCCCCGGCCTCCTCGGCCAGATGTTTGATGGTCTGCAGCGCCCGCTTGAGTTCCTGTACGCGGAGCATGGACCGTTCATCCAGGCCGGCCGGGAAAGCTCCCGTTCGTGGAACGCACGATCGCTACATTTCGTCCCGGCGAAGAAGCCAGGCGATAGCATCAGGATCGGCGAGGCCATAGGGTACGTCGAGGAGGGGCCGATCCGACACCACGTGCTCGCGGACCAGGCGGGAGTCATCGATGGGATTCGCGAGGGCGAACTCGACCCGCAGTCGCCCGTCGTCTCGCTGAGCGATGGCCGTCAGATTCTCGCGTTTCACGATTGGCCCGTGCGTCTGCCTCGGCCATATCGCCGGAAGTTGACTCAGTTCGAACCACTGGTCACCGGGCAGCGTTGCATCGATTTCCTGTTTCCGCTCGCGCGTGGCGGGAGTGCCATCTTCCCCGGGGGCTTTGGCACCGGCAAGACGATACTGGAGCAGACCATCGCCAAGTTTGCGCAAGCTGACATCGTCGTCTACGTCGGTTGCGGAGAGCGTGGCAACGAGATGGCGGAGATGCTCGATGACTTCACGCACCTTGCAGACCCATGGACCAAGCGGCCCTTGATGAGCCGCACCATCGTGGCTGTGAACACGTCCAATATGCCGGTGGCCGCGCGCGAGGCGTCGATCTACACCGCCGTTACGATGGGCGAGTACTACCGTGACCTGGGATACAACGTGCTGTTACTCGCGGACAGTCTGTCGCGCTGGGCCGAGGCGCTGCGAGAGATCTCCTCTGCCCTCGAGGAGATGCCGGGCGAGGAAGGCTATCCGACCTATCTTTCATCGCGAATCGCGGGCTTATTCGCGCGCGCCGGGGAGGTCGAGACGCTCGACGGAAGGACCGGCTCGCTGACCATGATCCTGTCGATCTCGCCTCCGGGCGGGGACTTCACCGAACCGGTTACGCAAGCCTGCCTGAGGACCACGGGATCCTTCTTCATGCTTGACACCGATCTCGCGCACCGCCGGCACTTTCCGGCGATCAACTGGTTTCAAAGCTTCTCGCTCTACGAGCGGGACGTGAGTGCCCATTTCCAAGAGCGCGTCTCGCAGGAGTGGAGCACACTCCGCCAGCAGACCCGCACATTCCTGCAGAGAGAGGCGAGTTTGCGGGAGGTCGTGGAGATCGTCGGTACCGAGGGCTTGCAGGACGCGGATCGCCTGTTGATGAAAACAACAGAGGAGATCCGCCGGAACTTCCTCATGCAGAATGCCTATACGGAGGATGCGTTCTCCTCGCCACAGGAGACGCTCGAGCGGATTCGCCAGATTCTCAAGCGCCACGCTGCCGCGAGTGAGCGGCTGGAGAAGGGTGAACTCCTCGACAATATCCTGAAAGAGCGCGCCTGAGGGAGAACCATGCGGCTGGGCAGGCACAGTTACTCGACCATCTTGAGCATCCAGGGACCGCTGCTGTTCCTCGATCGGGTGATCGAGGCACGAATGAGCGAAGTGGTTCGAATCACCTTTCCCGACGGCCACGAAGCCGAAGGTGAGGTGCTCAAGATCGAGGGCGATGTTGTCCTGATCCAGGTTATCGGCGAAAGCCGCGGCCTCGATGCCGACCATACGCGGGTCGCTTTCACGGATGCGATCAAGCAGGCTCCCCTGTCGCTTGCAGTGCTCAACCGGGCGTTCGACGGCTCCTTCTGTCCGATCGACGGACGGCCGATGTTCATACCCGACCGATGGGCCCCGGTGTCGGGATTGCCGCTCAATCCTGTGGCCCGGCTCCGTCCTGAGGATTTGATCGTGACTGGGGTCTCGGCCATCGACGGCCTCAATACGCTGGTCAAAGGGCAGAAGCTGCCGATTTTCTCCTGCGCGGGACTTCCTTCGCGTGAAATCGCCGCCGGCATACTCGAGTACGCTCGTGCCGGTACCACCGATGCCTCTGGCGGGGGCGGCGGCTCCGTCGTCGTATTCGTGGCCCTCGGGCTCACCTACCACGAGCACGCGTTCTACCAGCAGGCCCTCGAACGGATGCGCGGCGACTCCGTGGCCTTCATCAATCTCGCCAGCGATCCGGTCGTCGAGCGACTGCTTGCGCCGCGCTTCGGGCTCACTGTCGCGGAGCACTTGGCCTTCGAGCACGGGCGCGACGTGCTCGTGCTCGTCACTGACATGACCAACTATTGCGATGCCTTGCGAGAGGTGTCCGCAGCTCGCGAGGAGCTGCCCGGAAGGCGCGGCTATCCCGGCTACATGTATTCTGATCTGGCATCGCTCTACGAGCGCGCGGGCCGAATCAAGGGCACACCGGGATCGGTTACTCTGCTGCCGATCGTTACCATGCCAGAGGACGATATCACCCATCCGATCCCTGACCTGACCGGTTACATCACTGAGGGTCAGATCGTCCTGAGCCGGGAGCTGCACCAACGAGGCATCTTCCCACCGGTGGACGTTCTGCTGAGCCTGTCGAGGCTCATGCAGCGGGGCATCGGTGCAGGCCGCACCCGCGAAGATCACCGCGTCATCGCGAACTCTCTCTATATGCACTACGCGACGGGCCGAGATTTACGCCGGCTCGAGGCGATCGTGGGCCGCGAGGGCATGAGCGATGCCGACAAGAAGATGCTCGACTTCGCCGATGCCTTCGAGCATGAAATCGTGCACCAGGGCACCGTGCGTCGCGCGATCGGCGAAACCCTCGACGCGAGCCGCGGACTCCTCGCGAGATTCGGGTTGATTACGCCGTGATTCACCCAACGCGCACCGACCTGTTGCAGCTGAAGCAGAAGGCTGTCTCGATGGTTAACAGCGTGGCGATTCTCAAGACGAGACGCCACGCCCTGATCCGGAGCTTCCTTGACTCGGTGCGACCCTTCGTCCGGTCTCGGGACGCGATCCGGTTGGACTATGGTCAGGCGCTCGCCGAAATCCATCTCAGCGAGGGGCACGAGGGCATGGCGGCGATCGAATCGCTTGCTGCGACGGCTGCGCGCGAGGTCGGCGTCACGGTAGAAGAGCGCAACGCTCTCGGGGTTCGTTACCGGGATCTCACCATCTACGGGCCGTTCGTGTGCTCGCCCGCGGAGCGCAACTATGGCTACACCCTTACCTCCCCGCACCTCGAAGAGTCGATCCACCTCTTCGAATCAATCGTGGGCACGATGCTCGAGATCGCTGCATTCGAGAGCAAGGTCAAGATGCTTGGCCAGGAGATCACACGCGTGACACGCACTACCAGGGTGCTGGAGGAAAGGGTCTTGCCGAGGCTGCGAGCAGATATCAGAACCATCGTCGAGTACATCGGCGAACGGGAAAGGGAAGCGAATTTCCGTTTGAGGCGATTCAAGGCCAGCCGAGGCAGCCACGGCGGAAGCCGCTGAGATCCGAAAACACTTCCTCCGCCGCTCGCGTTTTGTCGGCTTATCAAAAAAGCCATTTGCGCTCGCCAGTTTATTCGGCGCCGCCAATTCCACCACAGGAAGATTTTACGGGACCGATTGAGAATACGGCGAACATCGAGACCACGACCCTTTCGCGGGACTTCGGCTTGATGGGCACGCACTACATCATCGACGAATATGAGTTCAATCCGTACTGCGTGCGAGTCAAAGCGGGCACGCGAGTCAGTTGGAGAAATAACGGGCAGATGATTCACACCGTTGTAGCAGAGGACGGATCGTGGACGACCGGCCCTCTGAACCCTCTCGACATCGGCAGCGTCATCTTCGACAAGCCAGGGACGTACGTTTACATTTGCAAAGAGCACCCATGGGTATACGGCCAAATCATTGTCGAACCCGCTCCCGAGAAA
>Ga0187858_10004822_pt1 | contig 12521 bp, 8 predicted proteins | sample June2016WEW_8_15_FD_133015 | JGI IMG/M metagenome (GOLD analysis project Ga0187858, IMG submission 133015) | Peatland microbial communities from SPRUCE experiment site at the Marcell Experimental Forest, Minnesota, USA - June2016WEW_8_150 | ecosystem: Environmental > Terrestrial > Soil >...
CAGTTCGGGCTGGGATACGCCGAGCGCGGGGGGCGCTTCCTGCTGCGGATTTTCGAGAGGCAGCAGTTCACCTCCGAGCAGATGGAGCAATCCGGGCTGCTGGGTAGGCGCGATGACGGCAGCTTCTATGATCGTTTCCGCCACCGGCTAATGTTTCCCATCCACAACGAATCGGGGAAAGTGATCGCATTCGGCGGGCGGGCGCTCGATCCGGCCGACGATGCCAAGTACTTAAACTCCGCCGAATCGCCGATATATAGGAAGAGCGCTGTGCTCTATAACCTGCACCGGGCAAAGGAGGGCATCCGGAAGGCGGACCGGTCGGTGCTGGTGGAAGGGTACATGGATGCGATCGGCGTATCCGCGGCCGGAGTGCGGGAAGTAGTGGCCGCTTGCGGAACGGCGCTGACGGCGCAGCAGGTGCAGGCCCTGCGGCGGCATTCCGCCAAGATCGTGGTGAATTTCGATCCGGACGCGGCGGGGGCGAAAGCCGCGGAGACGTCCATCGACCTGCTGCTCGACCAGAGCATGCACGTACGGATCGTAGAGTTGGAAGGTGGTTTCGATCCGGACGAATATTGCAAGGAACGCGGCGCGGATGCGTATCGCGCCAAGCTGGACAAGGCGCAAGGCTATTTTTACTGGCTGGCCGACCGGGCGCGCGCGAAGTTCGATCTGCGGACGGCGGAAGGGCGTGTGGCGGGCTTTCAATTCCTGCTGCCGGCGATTCAGCGCCTGCCGGAGAAGATCGAGCGGGTCGCGGTAGCCAACGATGTCGCGGGCTACCTCGGCGTGGACGCGGGGCTGGTGCTGGAGAACTTCCGCAAGTCCGCCATGGATCGGCGCGATAAGAAAATAGCGCCCGTACGCGAGCCGTTGAATGCGAACGAGAAACTGCTGTTGAACCTGCTGGTTTCGAATGCGGAGGCGCGCCAGGAACTGATACCGGAGCTCGAGCAACTGCCGGCGGTCGAGCAGTTCGCCACGCGGCGTATCTTCAGGGCGCTGTTTACCTTGCAAGCGGGCGGGCAGGTGACCTATGAGGAGTTGCACGCGCGGCTGGAGGAGAACGATCAGGAATTATTAGCGTCCGCCGTGCTGCAGGATGAAACGAATGAGTCCTCTATTTCACTATTACAAGGAGAGGAATGTGTGCGCAGTCTGGAGCGCTCCGGCCGTAGAACCGAAGTGGCGGCCTTGAAAGCGCGGGTCAAGGAAGCGGAGCGGGCCGGTAACCTGCCCGAAGCATTGCGACTGGCGGAGGAACTGCATCAGCTCGAAAGATCGGGATAACGCATCGCGTCAGGATGGACTGGTGTACAATGTGGGGAACGGTAATGCGGGAGTAGTTGCTTCAGTGGCACTCGAAGATAAATTCGATCGCCTGCAAGAATTGGTGCAGAAGGGCAAGGACAAGGGCTACGTGCTCTACGAGGACCTCAGCGAGGCCTTGCCCAGTAATCTCGCCAACGGCTCGGAGATCGACGATCTGCTGGCCGGACTCGACGTGGCCGGCATCGAGATCCTGGAAGAGCCCAAACTCGAATTCGACAAGAAGCTGGAAGACGGCGAGGAACTGCTGGATCTGGATCTGCTGCCGGGCGTCGGGGACAAGATCAACGATCCGGTGCGCACGTACTTGCGGGAGATGGGCACGGTCCCGCTGCTGACGCGCGACGGCGAAATCGAGATCGCGCGGCGCATCGAGCGCGGCCAGAACACGGTGATGAAGGCGCTCTCGCGTTCGCCGCGGGTTATCCAGGAGATCTTGAACCTGGCCGAGGAGGTCCGGCGCGGCACGGTTTCGGCTCGGGACGTGATCCTGGTAGCGGACCCTCTAATGGGCGACGAGGCGGTCGAAGAGAGCCGCAATGAGTACGCCGCGGTGGCCGAAGAAGTCACGCGGCACTACCGGAAGTTCCTGCAATGCCGGCAGAAGCTGATGGCCATCCCACGCGGGCTGAAGCCCAAACAGCACCGCCATCTGCTCTGGGAGATGAACCGGCTGCGCGTCAGGATCTCGCGGTCGATCCGCACCTTGCGCTTCCAGAGCCAGATCCTGCGGCATTTCAGCGCGGAGATTCGCGCGGCGGCGGAAGACCTACAGCCCGTGGAGCGGGAAATGGCGCGGGTGCAGCAGCGCATAGACACCTGGCCGGCGCGCGTCGACGGCATGAAGGACCTGCGCCGGGAACAGCGTGGCTATGCGCAGAGATTGCAGCAGCTCGAGGAACAGCACGGTTCCACGGCGGCGGAGCTGCGCCGCACGCTGGCGATCATCACCAGGGCCGATCAGGAAGCCGAGGCCGCCAAACGCGAATTGATTGAGGCCAACCTGCGGCTGGTGGTGAGCATCGCCAAGCGGTACACCAACCGCGGACTGCAATTCCTGGACCTGATCCAGGAGGGTAACATCGGCTTGATGAAGGCCGTGGACAAGTTCGAGTACCGCCGCGGATACAAGTTCTCGACCTACGCTACCTGGTGGGTGCGGCAGGCCATCACCCGCGCCATTGCGGACCAGGCGCGCACCATACGCATTCCGGTGCACATGATCGAGACCATTAATAAGCTGATCCGGACGTCGCGGCAGTTGATTCAGGAATTGGGGCGCGAGCCCACCAACGAGGAACTGGCGGTGCGCATGGAACTGCCGGTCTCCAAGGTACGCAAAGTAATGCGTGTGGCGCAGGAGCCCATTTCGCTCGAGACCCCCATCGGCGAAGAGGACGAGTCGCACCTGGGGGATTTTCTAGTCGACCAGGCAGGAGTCTCGCCTTCCGACGCCGTAATCAATCTGAACCTGCGCGAGCAGACCGCGCAAGTGCTCAAGACCCTGACGCCGCGCGAAGAGAAGATCATCAAGATGCGTTTCGGCCTGGAGGATGGCAGCGAGCACACCCTGGAAGAGGTCGGCCAGAACTTCGCGGTGACGCGAGAGAGAATCCGGCAGATCGAGGCCAAGGCGCTGCGCAAGCTGCGGCATCCGAGCCGCAGCCACCGTTTGCGCGCGTTTCTGGAAAACGGAATCGGCAGCGCGTAAGATGAGGCACGTGGCGCACGCTTTAGCGACGCTTTAGCGTGCTGCGGCGAGCTTCAACTCGCCGAATTTCGACAACCGCATCGGCACGTCACAGACATTGGGCGCTTTCGCCTGCCTCTGGCATTAGGCCTCACAAATCTGGGTTCCAGATATCCGCCATCTCCAGCACAAAGCTCTCAACGGGAGCGTCACCCCGCACGCGTTTCGGACCATCCAGCCGCTCCGTCGTTTGACCCGGGCGGTAGATGTAAACCGTGCGTGTCGTGGGATCGATCAGCCAGCCCAGCTTAGCGCCGTTGTCGATCCATTCCCGCATCTTGGATTGCAGCTTCTTCAGCCGGTCTGACGGAGAACGCAGTTCCACCACGAAATCCGGACACAGCGGCGGGAATTTCTTCTTTTGCTCCGGCGTCAGCGTGGCCAGGCGCGACCGCAGGACCCAGGAAGCGTCCGGAGAGAGTGCCGCGCCATTAGGAAGCATGTACTCGGCATTAGAATCGAACGCCCTTCCACGATCGTCGCGCTTGGCCCACACCTGCAGTTGAGCCGACAAATCCATGTTTCGGTTGGAGGTCTCGAATCCGGTAGGCGGCATAATGACGATCTCTCCCTCCGCCGTCCGCTCGATCCGAAGGTCCGGGTTAGCCATGCAAAAGCGAAAGAACTTCTCATCGCTCATCTTCCGCGCCGGCTGTATGACGAGGCGCGAATCGGTCCTGATGTCGTTCAGTACGACTTGCATTGGGTTCATGATATACGATTGTCTTAGCACGGGAGGCATCATGGAACGAAGAACCTTTTTGCTCGGCGCCAGTCTGGCGCTTGGCGCGCGCGCGGCAAACGACGCAGTCGGCATCGGGGTGATCGGCATCGGCGGCCGAGGCCGCGATCACCTCCGCTACTACAGCAAGCTGCCGGATGCGCGCGTGGTAGCGATCTGCGACGTAAACCAGGCGCAGACCGAGCGGGGCGCCCAAATGATCGAAAATCTCGGCGGGAGCAAGCCGCAGGTTTACCAGGACCTGCGGAAGATGTTCGAGGACAAGAACGTGGAGGCCGTGTCGATCGCCACGCCCAACCACTGGCACGCGCTGGCCACCATCTGGGCCTGCCAGGCAGGCAAGGATGTCTATTGCGAGAAACCGGCCAGCTACAACATGTTCGAAGGCCGGCAGATGGTAGCGGCGGCGCGCCGGCACAACCGCATCGTGCAGATCGGGATGCAGAGCCGAAGCTTGGCCCACAAGCGGCGCGCGATGGAACTGCTGCAAAATGGCGCGATCGGCAAAGTCTATATGGCCCGAGGGATCTGCTTCAAGCGCCGGCCGTCGATCGGCCACACGCCCGTGGAACCGGTTCCGCCGGGGCTCGATTGGGATCTGTTTCTGGGGCCTGCGCCGATGCGCGAGTATACGAAGAATCGCTACCAATACAACTGGCACTGGTTCTGGGATACGGGAAACGGCGACATCGGCAACCAAGGCATACATGAGATGGATGTCGCGCGCTGGGGTCTGGGGCGCGGCTTGCCGAAAGGCGTGGTCTCGACTGGCGGGAAGTACGTATACGAAGACGATCAGGAAACTCCCAACACCCAGATCGCCACTTTCGATTACGGAGATGCGGAACTTGTCTTCGAGGTGCGCGGCCTGAACACCGGTGGCGAGCCGGAAATACAGGCCTCGGGACCGAACTTCATCGGCGTCACGTTTTTCGGCAGCAACGGATTCATGCCGGTGGATGAGCACGGCTTTCAGATCTTCCTGGGCGACAAGCGGGAGCCGGGCGAGTCGATGAAGCATGCGGAGAAAGGCATGGACGATACGACCGCCCACATGGCGAATTTCCTGAAAGCGGTGAAGAGCCGAAACGCCGCGGATCTGACGGCGGATGTCGAAGTGGGCGCGACTTCAGCCGCGTTGGTCCATATGGCGAACATCAGCTATCGCCTGGGACGCGAGGTGAAATTCGATTCCGCGACCGGCAGCTTCTTGGGAATCGAGCCGAATGCCATGCGCACCCGGCCGGCGTATCGAAAGCCATACGTGGTGCCTGAGATCGGCTGAGCCGGCCGTGGCGCAGGCACTCCTGCCTGCCGCGCTGGCACTCTTGCCAGCGCAGACGGGCTTTGCTCGGCTCGCCTAAGGCGAGCTTTGCTCGCCTGGACGGCGAATTGAAGTTCGCCGCAGCACGCTGAAGCGTGCGCCACGGGTGTCGGTACAGCGGTTGTCGTCTATGCGGTTGCGCGCCAGCGACACACCCGGCGCGGCGGCTACACACAAACCCTCGATGGCGAAGCCGGAAATCTCGTTGTGCTCGATGCGGTTGCCTAACGTCTCGGCCGGACGGGCGGCGCCGCCCGCGAGATAAATGCCGCTGTGCAACAAGCCCGGCTGGTCCGCGGCGTAGTTGCAGCGCGGCTGGGTCATGTCGCCAGTGCATCGGTTGCGGTTCAGGCCTAGCAGGCGATTGCCAGACACGACGTGCCGCGAGCCTATCAGAAAGATACCACCATACCCCGCGCCGTCGATGAGATTCCCGGCGATCGTCACGTTTACCGGCTGCATGTCGGGATTGGAATTGCCGAAGACGATCCCGTACTGCGCATACGGATATGCGTCGTACGACTTACGGCTGATGCAGGAGTTGTCGCGCACTTCGCCATCGTGAAAGCCGTCGAGATCGATGCACTGGCCGTCTATATCCGTGAAGTGGTTGCCCACATAGATGGACTTATCGACGTTGCCGGCGGTGTCAATCGCCACGGGCACCGCGTAACTGGCGATGTCGACCAACTCGGGCGGATAACCGATCCTGCCGCCGGTGTTGTTTTCGACTCTGATATTGGTCGCGTGGCCCACCTGGATAGCATCGCGCGCCACTTCTTCGATGGTGTTGCCGGCGATTACGCCGTTGGCGTTGCGCGGCGAGTGATAGTTGGAATGCGTCCAGATGCCGTTACCTCGCACGCGTCGTATGGTGCACTGCCGGACTTCGAAATCCCGCGTGCCTTCCTCCAGGAGAATTCCGCCGGAGGCGTTGTTATGGCGGGACTGAGACAAGGAGCCGCAATCCTCGATCCGCACGCCCTCGATCCGCACGCCGGTGGACGCACTGACCAATACCGGATAATTGGCGACTTCGGTGAACGCGAGATTTCGGATGGTGAGACGCGTGGCGCTCTCGATCAGGATGCCGTTGTTCGCGTAATAGCGGGCGAAAGGGACATCCGACGGCGGCAATCCGACGCGGGTCTGAACCGCCGTTCGGTTGCCCTGAATGCGGAAACCAGTCAAGCGCAGACCGGTGGCGCCCTTGGAGACGATTAACGCGCGCCCTTGGAAGTCCGCGGCGGCGGCGAGCGTGGAGCCTGATGGATTGCCGCGGATTTCCAGGTTGCGGGCGCCCTCGGCGACGACCAGCGGGTGGTGCAGGATCAGCGTGCCGGCGGGCAGCTCGATGATGCCGGTACGCATGGCGAAATCTGGAGCGTGCGGCGAACAGGCGGTTAGCAGCAGGGCAAAGAGAGCGAAGCGTCGCACGTGCGCGGCCTAGGCCACCTCGATATTCACTGCTGGAAAAGCCCTGCGGCCGATGTTGATGCGCAGTTCGTGCACGCCCGGACCGATGGCTGCCGGAAGGCGGAAATTGATTTCATGGCGCTGTTCCACCGGGTCGGTGCAGAACACCTGTACGTGCTCCACCGGGAGTCCGTCGATAGTCCCATGGAAAAGATCGGGCCGCGTTGTCTCTTCCATCACCAGCTTGACGCAGCCGCTGACAATGCGGGTTCCCAGCATCAGGTTCTCGCCATCCCGGCACGCGCAAAGCCGCGGCACTACCGGTCCCGAAGGCACGACGCGCATCCAAGCCGAGGTGAGGGGCTCACCCAGCCAGAAGACCTCGACCGGCACAAGGCCCGTACGCGTGCCGACGGGTATCGCGACGTTCAGTTGCACAACGCCATCCCACTCGGGCGGTCCGAGATACGAGAGCACGCCTTGGCGCCCGTCGATCGTAACCTGCATGTTGATCAGGTCGCAATCGGCCGGCAAGTTCTCGATGCGCAGCGCGGCGAACGCACGGGGCCCGGAAGCAGGCACCAGCGGATCGGCTGTCAGCGCGTTGCTGATGATCCGGATGCGCGTGGCCGGCGCGGGCGTGGGGCGCAGCGCAGTGCGCCACCCCACCGCGCGCTTGCGCCAGGTAGTCCACAGGTATTGTGTCGAGACGTTCTCCAGCGCGAAGAGCTGGAAATCGTGGCGCAGCGCGAATGCCGCTACGTCTTCGGCGGGAATCCGGACGCCATCCCAGGTCGTGTAGCGCGCGGACGTTTCGGGAAGTCCGTTGATCTGGCAGCGCAGAATGCCGCCAGGCTTCAGCAGGCGGCGCGCTTCAGTGAGGTATTCAAACACGACCTCGCGGCTGGGGATGTGCTGGAAGACCGCGTAGGAGTAAACGAAATCGAAAGACTCATCCGGAAAGATCGAGAGTCCGGATTTCCCGGTGTGATGCAGGTGCGCGTTGGGGATGTCGCGCAGCTTTTCGGCCGCCAGCCGGATCATTTCGTCGGAGACATCGGTCCCGTGGATCTCCGCAAAGTCGCCGCTCATCGGCCGCATGAGACGGCCTGGGCCGCAGCCGATTTCGAGCGCTTTCAGGTTCTTCGGGAGCGGACGGCCAGGGGGCCGCAAGTGGCGCAACTCGCCGCGCAGGCCGCGCACCACGTCGGCCGCGGTGGCGAAGAACTCCGCGTCATCCTGTTCGCGGCGGCCAAATGCGACATAGTAGTGCGGATCTTCGCGAGCCCGCTCGTTCCATTCCTGACGCATGCTGTCGAAGACATTGGAGTCGGCCATGCCTACCCGGTATTCTATCTATAATGGCGATCGTTTTCCGGCAAGTGGTGTGCCCGCCGCTCGCGGGTCTGGACGCAGTAGCGCCGGACGGCGCGGTGATCGGGATCGTCGGCGAAGACGGCTCCGGGAAGAGTTGTCTGGTGCGCCTGGCGGCCGGGCTGGTGAAGCCGGTTTCCGGCGTGGTGGAAGCGGGCGAACCGCGCCGCCTGTTGGGACCGGATGATGCGCTCGACCTCTCGCCCGTGGCGGTGCTGGCGATGGAGCACACGCTCGCGCGGCACGATGCCGTGATACGCCAGAGCACCGCGATGGCGCTCGACCGTTTGCGCCGCGCCGGAGCCACCGTGCTGCTGGTTTCGCACGAAGACGAGTTGCTGCGCCTGGTCGCCGACGAAGTCTGGTGGCTCGATCGAGGCAAGCTGGCTGGCCGCGGCGATCCCGAAGAGATGCTGCGCGCTTACGGCTGCCACATTGCGCGGCGCGTGCGGGCCTGGGGCGAATCGGTTTCGGCGCCGATAGCTCCGCGCTTGCGGCGGGGCGACGGCCGCGCGGAGGTCGCCAAGCTGGAGCTGCTGGGCGAATCGGGCCAACCGGCCGCCGTCTTGCGCAGCGGTGAACTGGCCGCAATGCGGGTAACCGTGCGTTTCCAGGCGAACGTGGCCGACCCGGTGGTGGGGCTCATGATTCGCAGCCGGGCGGGCATGAACGTCTACGGGACGAACACGGAGCTGGAAGGCTTGAGGCTGGGACCTTGCGCCGCCGGCGATGTGATCGAGCTCAGCTTCGCCTTCCGTTGCGAGCTGTGCGCGGGCGAGTACACGCTGACAGTGGCCTCACACGATCCGGACGGCGTCTGGCACGATTGGCTGGAGGACGCGGTGGCTTTCGCTGTGGCGGATAGTCGGTACACGGCGGGTGTGGCGAATTTACGGGCGACGGTGCGGCGGGTGTAGGTGGCGCGGAAGAGATGCGGCGAGCTTCGCTCGCCTGCGCCGGCAAGAGTGCCGGCGCGGCAGGCAGGAGTGCCTGCGCCACGGTGTTATCCCTTGTTGTCCAGGATGAACGTGGGCACGATCCCGCCCACCGAAGAGAAGCCGGCATGTCCGGCTGACAGCCAACTGGAGCAGCTCAGTACCTTGCCCAGATAGGCATGCGGGTGCACATCCACCTGCATCTCTTTGAACTCGAGCTGGCCGTAAGTCACCATGGGGAAGACGGAGCGGACCGGGTCCACCTTCTCCTGCACCACATAAGGCGTGCGCATGGCTTGCTTGAGCGCACGGTCCCAGGCAGCCTCGTCCATCTCCCAACCGAAGAAGCTGTGCTGGTCGCTGTAGTCGTCATTCGGCTTGAGGACCAGCTTGTCGCGGTTCTGGGCGATAAACTCGGGCAGGTCGATGGTCTCGTCTTGATAGGTAGTCTTGGTCGCGGAGACCAGGCGCGTCCACGGCACGTGATCGCGAATCGCTTTGCGTTCGGCGGCCGGGAACTTGGCGGTCACGGTATCATCCGTCAGAAGCGCGAACATGGCCTTCTTGTGAGCTAGTTCGGAGCGGAAACTGTTCACGACGCAAACCGTGCGTTCGCGGTAAGCCCGCACCAGCGGATGGGTCAGGTCGAACCGCAGCAGAAACTCCTGCACGCTGATGCGGCGGTAGACCAGGTCGATCTCGAAGGGACCTTTACGCAGCCTCTTGTTGCGGTATTCCAATTGATCCGGCGAGACGATCTCGACCGCGTAGCCTTCGTCGCGGAAGAAATCGCGAAAGAGCTGGTATTCGCTCTGTCCGGAGTTGTAAGCCGGACGGAACTCCAGGATGGCGATGTTAGGCTGCTTGTGACCGCCGAACTGCCGGTAGGCCTTGAGCAGCGCTCCCAGCAGGTGCTTCTTCCCACCCAGGCGGGTCAGGCTGTAACGCTTGCGGAATTCCTTGACCGGCGGCGAGTCATAGAACAGGTCGGACAGCACCTCGGTGTAGGCAGCGCCCGTCGGCGAATCGGCGTTGTACTGCACTACTTGAAACGTGCCGTTGCACACGTGCGAATCCAAGCGGGAGGCCACTTCCGGCACCTGATAACCGGGATCGATGCCGGCCAGCATCTTCTCAGCCGGCAGTAGCTCCATGCGGGCGAGCAGGCTGGGAGTGGACAGAACCATACGCTGCATCCGGTCGATGGCGCTGATGAGCGCCTCACTGGTTTTGACCAGGGTTTCGTATTGGCGGCGGGTAATGAAATTGGGCCGGAGAAACGGGCAGATGAGGCGGCCGCCAGCGGAGAGGTGTTCCTCTTCCATGCGTTTGTGGAGTTCGTCCACCCAGCCAAGATCGCGGCAAGGGCCGTTCTCCAGCAGCTTGTTATACCGGACTATAGCGTCGTCTAACTGGGACATGGCGCAACAATGAAATGATCTATAATCAGTATCGCACAGCGTCCGCCCAAAAGGATAGTTGTAACCCTCCTGAAAAGCTAAGTAAAGTCTTTAGTTTCTTTTAGATACAGGAAATTTTGGGATCTCTGACACAGGTGCGGACACGAGTGGCAAAATGGTTGCTAGGGGGGCTCAGCTATCAAACAAACTGATACTTCTCGCCCTTCTCGTCCCACAGAACCTTCTTATTCTGCTTGAACGAGAGCGTGGCCATATGGCCCGAAATAGCCGCCTGCTGGCCTACCTCCGGAGACGCAATCACCTGCTCATTGCCGCGAATGGCCTCGATCCAGTTGCGGAAGTGGTTGATCGCGCCATCGCGCTCGTTGTAGTCGTTGGGGCCGTTCAGGTGAATTGGCTGGCGGGCCTGGACGCGCGCCGGCGCTTTGCCCTTCAATAGCTGCGGCGTGAAGTAGAGGTCCATACGGTTGAGCACTTCGAGAGTGCCTTCGTTACCGCACAACTGCTCGCCGTAGCCGTAGTTATCGTTGCCGAAGTAGCTGGAGTAGTTGATCTGCAGCTTGCCGGGATACTCGTAGATGGCGCTGAAGGTGTCGGGAGTGTCGCGGTCGTCGTCGGCGCCAGTCCAGCGGTAGATTCCGCCGGAAGCCACGCAGGAGAGTGGCAAGGTGCGGTCCAGCATGAAGTTGACGATATCGGTCTGGTGCACCAGCAGGTCGGTCGAGATGCCGCCGGAGTAATCCCAATAGAGGCGCCATTGATAATAACGATGCGGGTCCCAGGCGCGTTTGGGCGCCGGCCCCAGGAACTTGGGCCAATCCGTGTTCTGCTCGGTGGCGTCCTGCGGGATCACATAGCGCCACGCGGGCTCGTCCTCGGTGGAGTTGCGATACCAGAACGCGCGCACGAAATGCACGTCGCCGATCATGCCCTGCTGCACCAGTTCTTTGGCCTTCTTGTAGAGCGACGAACTGCGATTCTGCGTGCCCACCTGCACGATCTTGCCGGACTTCTTCCACTCGCGCACGATGTCGAAGCCCTCTTCGATGGTGTGGGCCAGCGGTTTTTCCAGGTAGATGTGCTTGCCGGCGCGCAGGGCGGCGATCGCCATATCGTGATGCAGGTGCTCGGGCGTCATGATGAAGACCGCATCGATGGAGCGGTCGGCCAACAGGTCGCGATAGTCGTTGTAGGTCGCGGGCGTGTTGCCCCAGATACTCTGGACGCGGTCCTTGCCTCGCGCCAGGTAGCCCTGGAACGTATCGCAGATGGCGGTGATGGTGACGGTAGTGGGCGCCGCCTTCTTCAGCCAGTCGATGCCGGCGTTGCCGCGCGTTCCCACGCCGATCCAGCCGATGTTGATCTTGTCGTTGGCGCCGCGCGCCGCGATGACAGCCGGCCCGGCCAGGATGGCCGCTGCCGCGGTGGTTTTCAGGAAATTCCGGCGATCGAGTTCGTCCGCCATAGTGAATGCTCCGAATATCTGAATTGAATTTTTATGATATCAAATCGGCGGCTACGAGCCGTGACGCGCCGCTAGACGCGGCGATTGAGGAATGCGCTAAACTCAAGATACCGATGTCGCAGGCGCTCACCCTCGTCTTTGCTCTGCTCCTGGCTCTTAGTAGCTCGATCGCAGCCCCCGTCTCACGCATCGATCAAGGACGCGATTCTTCGTCCATTGTGTGGGTTGCCAGGAAGCGAGCCGAGCAAATCTCGATTCGCGAAGCGCCTCGGGTTGCGGCACGGCCTTCGACGTACCGCGGTGTTGCGTACTGCTCGCGCTTTGCCGACGCGACGCCACCGTTCGATCTCTTCCAACGCCCTCCTCCGCAGCACGTTTAACACGCGGCTTGTTACTTGTGCGTTTAGGGCGAGCACAGCTCGCCTGCGCCAGCAAGAGTGCTGGCGCGGCAGGCAGGAGTGCCTGCGCCACGTCGGGAGGAGCGTATGCAGTTGTTTACTTCCTTGTTGGGCCGTGGCGATAAGACCGCTGCGGCGATCGAGAAGATTCATCAGACACGCGCGTCGATGGCCTGCTATAGCGACGCCGAGCTTCGCGTCGCGTACGAGAACACGAAAAGCGTCGCGGAGGTCATTGCCATCGCGGCGGCATCGGCTGCCCGCGTTCTGGGACAGGAGATGTTCGACGTCCAATTGCGGGGCGCGCTGGCGCTGGCGCGAGGCAAGATCGTGGAGATGCAGACGGGCGAAGGCAAGACGCTGG
>Ga0187858_10004824_pt1 | contig 12519 bp, 10 predicted proteins | sample June2016WEW_8_15_FD_133015 | JGI IMG/M metagenome (GOLD analysis project Ga0187858, IMG submission 133015) | Peatland microbial communities from SPRUCE experiment site at the Marcell Experimental Forest, Minnesota, USA - June2016WEW_8_150 | ecosystem: Environmental > Terrestrial > Soil >...
CGTACAGGCTTAAAGCTGGAACTGCTCGCCCAAATAGAGCCGACGCACGTCAGGGTTGTTGACGATGTCGTCGGCGCGGCCCTCCATCAACACCTCGCCTGAATAAATAATGTAGGCACGATCGGTCAGGCCGAGGGTCTCGCGCACATTGTGGTCGGTGATAAGAACGCCGATGCCCCGATTGGTCAGGTGACGCACCAGCGCCTGAATGTCGCCGACGGCGATCGGATCGATGCCGGCGAACGGCTCATCGAGCAGCATGTAATTCGGTCGCGTCGCCAGTGAGCGGGCGATCTCGACGCGACGACGCTCACCGCCCGAGAGCGCAATCGCGGGCGTCTTGCGCAGTCGGGTGATGTTGAATTCCTCAAGCAGCCCATTGAGATCGCGCTCACGCCGCTTGGCGTCGGGCTCGACCACTTCGAGCACGGCGCGGATGTTCTCCTCGACGTTGAGGCCGCGGAAAATAGAAGCTTCTTGCGGCAGATAGCCGATGCCGAGGCGGGCGCGCTGGTACATCGGCAGCGCCGTTACGTTTTGACCGTCCAGCTCCACACGTCCTTTGTCGGCCTTGATGAGACCCGTCACCATGTAAAAGACGGTGGTCTTTCCCGCGCCGTTCGGACCGAGCAGACCCACGGCTTCGCCCTTGCTCACGTAAAGACTCACGCCCTTGACCACCTTGCGGCCGACGAAGCTCTTCTCCACGCCGTGCACCGACAGCACGCCCTTGCGATCGGCCGGCGCGGCGCCGTTGCCATCCACGCGGCGGCGCAACCGGGCCACGGGAGGCGGCGCGCTTTCCGGCGGGGGTTGACGCTGCGGCACTCTTTCCGCGGGCGGCCGACGCTGCGGCCGCGGCGAACGCTCGGTCCGCGCTTTCACCTCCGCTACGGGCAGGCTCGCAATATCGAGATAGGTGCCGTTGATCACGCCACCCATGCTCGCCAGATCGATGGCCTCGGCGTCCGCGGCAATCGGCTGCCGCGGCGCCGAGCTTCGGCGTCGGCGAAAGTATGAAAAAATATCGACCAAGCCAGCCTCGGTAGGTTCGGATCGAATCGCGATGCTCCGCCCGTTTCCGCTAATTCGCCTTGGGCGGCCCAATGGACATGATGTTCGACGAGCCGTTGGCGCCCTTGCTTGGCAGAATGAGCGCCCGAACCCGATTCTGACTGGCGGCGCCGGACTCGAAGTGGGCGTTGCCGGTCGTTGTGTCGACCACGACACGGTCGCCGTGAAGAACGTTCTTGCCCTGGCTGACGACGACATTTCCCGTCAGCGTGATCGACTTTTTCTTCAAGTCGTAGACGCCAAGGTCACCGGTTGCGTTCTGATCCTTGGTGATGACCGTGACGCCGCCGCGCGCTTCGATCCTGCGGATGTCCTGCGCACCTTGCGGCGGAGCAATCGTGTGCGCGCCTTGCGCGGTGCCGGCCGGCTGCGCCGCGCTGGCGACAGTCTGCCCTGAGGGGGCACCGTGCTCCGCCCCGTAAAAGACCACGAGCGTTTGGCACTTTATCGTGGTGTCCCCCTGGACCACCTGCACGTCGCCGGAGAAGGTCGCCATCTTGTTTTTGTCGTGCACTTCAAGCGTTGCGGACTCGATCTGGATCGGCTGATCCTGGTTCTGGTCTTGGAGAATTCCTTGGGTCGGCGCCCCTGTGCCGGGACGCGGAGCTTGCGCCGCGGCGAATCCCGGCGCAGCCAGGGCGATTATCAGAATCCAGAACCAAATCCGGCGCGTCATCGGTTACTTGCCTGCGTGGAATCCTGCTCGGGGACTACCTTCATCGACACGCCGCCGCCGAAACGGATCACGTCGCCGCCGTCCAGCACCTCGAGCCGTTTGGCGTTGATCACGCCGTTTGTGAGCTTCACCCAGACGGGCTTGTCCGACCGCACGGTCCCTTTGTGCACGTCGATCGCTGCTTCGCTCAGCCGCGCCTCGTAGCCGGTCGACGAGACGAGATGGACGTGGTCAACGAGGGTGAGCATTTCGGTCTTCATGTCGTAGGTCCCCGAGTTCGACGTGACATTGACGATGCTCTTGTCTTCCATCTCTATCTTGGCCTGGATCTCGTGAAGCTCCATCAAATCGGGCTTGGTGATGTCCTGCTCGGCCGAATTCGCGATAAACTGATACGGACGGGAATCGACCGTGAAACCGGAGAGGCGGGGCTGCTGCATCGTGACCTTAGTCCCTTTGATCACCAGCTTGCCGAGTTCTCCCGGCAGTCGAAGGCTGCCGACCGTCGGCATGTAATTGGCCCCGACGACCAGCAAGAGAGCCGCGGCAAGCGTGACTGGCACGCCGATGCGAAGCCAATGCACGTGCCGGCTATGCCGAAGCGCCGTGCGATAGACCTGGTCGGCATCGCTACGAGAGGTAGCCGAAAACCTTTGTCTCGGACCGTCGACTGGATAGGCGCTGGTCAGCGGTTTTCCCCTAGAGGCCGTGCCCCCGATTCGGCCCGCGGACCGTTTTAGCGGTTCCGCCCGCGAGTTGTCGCCTGCGAATGTGGCCGGGGCCGGGCAAAATACCTTTGGCAAGCCGCGGATTTGGTGCCTTAATTCCGCGGGAACATTAGCAAATTTGCCATCACATTGCCGGCTCGGATTTGCAGTTCCGACACCATTCTGGCGCCAGCGGGACGATCTCGCCGGCCTAGGAATGGGCGAAAATGTCCTCGTCGGCAAAGCCCGCGAGATCGAGCCGCACCCTATCCGGCAGGAAACGGAAGCACGCTGCGGCCATTTGCTCCCGTCCCTCGCGCGCCAGCATCGCGTCGAGCCGATCTTTCAGCGCATGCAGATAAAGCACGTCGGCGGCGGCGTAGGAAATTTGCGCGTCGCTTAATTCCACCGCGCCCCAGTCGGATAATTGCTGCTGCTTCGAAAGATCATGCCCCAGCACCTCACGCACGAGGTCCTTAAGGCCGTGCTTGTCGGTATAAGTGCGGGTGAGCCGCGAAGCGATCTTGGTGCAGTAAACCGGCCCCGGCATGACGCCAAAAGCGTTGCAGAGCATGGCGAGATCGAACCGCGCGAAGTGAAAAATCTTGAGCACACTGGCGTCGGCGAAGAGCCGCTTCAGGTTGGGGGCGTCGGTAGCGTGCGGGGGAATCTGCACCACGTCCGCGGAACCGTCACCGGGCGATAGCTGAACCAGGCACAGCCGGTCGCGACCGAGGGAAAGTCCCATGGTTTCAGTGTCGATCGCCACCGCGGCGGTGTAGCGTGAAAGGTCCGGCAGATCGCCGCGATGCAGGCGGATGGTCATGCGGGAATGAAGTATCGCAACCCCAATGCCGCGTCAAAAGCGGCGCCTGGCGAAAATCGTCCATGACCAGGCGCACGGATCGTGGCAGAATTTAGAGTCCTGGTCCGGGGGACGGGTCGCCCATGCGGGGGGCAGTGAGCGTTGGTGGCGTTAATGCGTCTGCGTTCTGGGCGGCATGTTGCGCCCTGTTCGGGGCGGCGTTCATTGCGGCCGCGTTGACGCCGGGCGCCGCTATCGCGCAGCAAAATTCGAACCCGGGCGCAGATTCCAGCGCCGTGCCCCTTCCCGAAATCCGCATCATCGGCACAACGCCGCTGCCGCCGCCGCGTCCTGCGCCCGCGCCGACTGGGCCCGTCGCGGCTCCGGCGCAGAGCGCCGCGCCTCGCGCCGAACCCGGAGCGATCGATCGCGACAAGGTCCCATCCAATGTTCAGACGCTTTCGGCCGCCGACTTCGACCCCGCGACGGCGCCAAGCTTGTTGGACGCCCTGGCGCGCGGCCTGCCCGGTGTGGCGCTGAGCGACCAGACCGGCAATCAATTCCAGCTCGACCTCAACTACCGCGGCTTCACGGCATCTCCGGTTATCGGCACACCGCAAGGGCTCGCCGTCTATCAGAACGGCGTGCGCATCAACGAGGTCTTCGGCGACACCATCAATTGGGACTTCATCCCTCAAAACGCCATCAATCGGATGACGCTGGTTCCCAGCAATCCGATTTATGGGCTCAACGCCATCGGCGGCGCCCTCTCATTCGAGATGAAGAACGGTTTTACCTACCGCGGCGTCGAGGGCGAGGTGACCGCGGGCTCGTTTGGACGCGCCGGCGCGTCGGTGCAGGCGGGGGGCCAGGTCGGAAACCTTTCTGGCTATATCACCGCCGACGCCATCGACGACGCCGGATGGCGGCAGGATTCGCCCTCGCAGTTGCGCCGGCTCTACGCCGACCTTGGCGCGCGTGGCGATCAAACCGAATTCCACGTGACCTTTACCGGCGCGTCCAACAGTTTTGGCGCGGTGGCGGCGACGCCGGTGGAAATGCTGAGCCAAAACTGGTCGAGCATCTATACCGTCCCGCAAACGACGGAGAATCAGCTCGCCTTTCTGACCGCGAACGCAAGCTGGAAACCGACGAATACGCTGACCTATCAAGCCAACGTCTACTATCGCGCATTCCGGCAAAGCCACGTCGATGGCAACGGCACGGATGCACAGAATAGCGGCTGTCCCGACCCGGCCGTGCTCTGCTTTCCCAATCTCGACGGCATCCTGTCCAATCTTATCACGACAACCGGGCAGACCGTCCCCGCGACCGGATCGCTCGGCGCGAGTACGTTGGGAGAAATCGATCGCACCTGGACGTCGACCAACTCTTTCGGTGGCACCGTGCAGGCGGCGACTTCAGAAAAGCTGTTCGGTTACGCCAACAATTTCACGGTCGGACTGAGCATCGACCGGGGGCTCGTGCAATTTTCCAGCACGAGCGAGCTGGGAACAGTCAACGCTAACCAGTTTCCGACGGTGCAGGGCGTCGGTCTCTTCGTCGACCAGCCGTCAGGCGACGTCGCGCCAGTCGGCTTGAGCGCCGAAACCCTCTATACCGGGCTCTACGCCATCGACACGTTCGACGTCACGCCGCGGCTGTCGGTCACCGCCGGCGGCCGTTTTAACTTCGCCCAAATCAACCTCCAGGACGAATTGGGCAACGACCCTTCGCTCAACGGCAATCACGACTACAGCCGTTTCAATCCGACGAGCGGCGCCACCTACAAGCTTACGCCCAATGTCACGCTCTACGGCGGCTACTCGGAAGCGAACCGCGCGCCGACCCCGCTGGAGCTCGCCTGCGCCGACCCGCTGCGGCCCTGTCTGATCGACAGTGCGCTGGTCGGCGACCCCAATCTCAAGCAAGTCGTGTCGCACACATTCGAGGCCGGCTTGCGCGGGCATTTTGACATTGCCAAGGGGCTGTTAGCCTGGAGCGTCGGCGCCTACCACGCGCTCGACACCGACGACATTATCGCTGTCGCGAGCCCGATCCCCGGACATGAATACTTTCAGAACGGCGGGAATACGTTGCGCCAAGGGATCGAGGCGCAGGCGTCCTACAAATGGGACCGCTGGAACGTCTACGCCAATTTCACCTCGGTCGATGCCACCTTCCGCAACGCATTGACCTTGTCTTCGCCGTTCAACCCCTTTGCCAACGGAAACGGCAACATCTTTGTCGTTCCGGGCGATCACCTGACCGGCATTCCGGACTTCCGTTTCAAGGCCGGCGCCGAATATCGCATCACCGACCCGTGGAAGCTCGGCGTCGATCTCAACGTGGTCGGCAGCCAATATCTTGTCGGCGACGAATCAAATCAGAACCCGAGAATGCCGGCCTATTGGGTCGTGAACCTGCATTCGTCTTACCAAGTATCGAAAAACGTCGAATTGTTTGCTTTGGTGAAGAATGTGTTCAATCAGCATTATTACGCGTACGGCACGTTCTTCGACGTTGCCTCGTTTCCGTATTTGAATCTGACCGATCCGCGTACCTTCGTGCCGGGCATTCCGTTCGCCGCTTATGCCGGGGCGCGAGCGACGTTCTAGCGACGAGACCGCTCGCCAGATGCGGATTTCTTTGCCGATAAACCGGTGAGCTCCAGGCTCAACGCCTTGAGCTTGCGCCGCGCCTCGGCGTCATAGACCTGCGCGTCGACGCGCGCCTCGCGCTGGCCGTTTAAATAAAGGCCGCTTTGCCCCTGCACCTCCGGCGACACCGCGAGTTTGAGGATCGCGTCGGCGCCCTCCTCGACGCTGCTCATGGGCTTGCCGCCGAACTGGAGCACCATAGTCGTGTTCATGAAGGTCGCAGGATGCAACGCATTGACCGTGACCGCCGCGTCCTCAAACTCGTGGGCGAGATCGATGGTAAACATGATCTGTGCGAGCTTGCTCTGTCGGTAGGCGCGCAACCCGCTGTAGCTCTGCGTCAACATCACATCGGTGAAGTCGATCGCCTCCTGCCCAAGCGATGAGACGTTGACGATGCGTGCGGGCGTACTCTTTTCGATCAGCGGCAAAAGCAGATACGTGAGCAGGAATCCAGCCAGATAGTTCACCGCGAAGCGCAATTCGTAGCCGTCGGCGCTGGTCTGCCGCGTCCCCTGCGGTCCGCCGCTGCCGATGCCGGCATTATTGACGAGGAGATCGAGCCGTTTTGTCGTCTTCTGCACCGCGTCGGCCAGGCGCCGCACGTCGGCGAGGGAGGAGAGGTCCGCCGCCAGAAATTCCGCGGAGCCGCCGCCGGCGTCGTTGATCTCGGCGACGACGCGTTCGCCCCGCCCGCGATCGCGGCCGTGCACCAGAACCCGCCAGCCGCCTTCTCCCAGCCTTTTTGCCACGACCCGGCCGACGCCGTCCGTCGAACCGGTAATGAGAACTGTCTTTCCGTTCGATTTCGCCATTGCCGCACCTCTTCTAGCCGGGATGTAAGATGGATCGGGGCGTTTTCCATGTTAGACTTTCCTGGCGCGCGCGGTCCCGCAAATTTTCTTCGATTTCATTGAACCTGCGCGCCGCGTCGCGCGACCTAACCAAGAGCCGACCGCCGTGCCGATGCAAACGACTTCGGACGAGGTTCTGATCGGAAGGATCGCCAGCGGCGACCGGCTCGCCATGAAGGTGTTGTTCGCACGGCACCATGTTCGTGTGTATCGATTCGTGGTGCGTCTGGTGCGCAACGAGGCAACGGCGGAGGACTTGGTCAGCGACGTATTCCTCGATGTCTGGCGGCAAGCCGCCAAGTTCGAGGGGCGTTCAGCGGTCTCTACATGGATGTTGAGCATCGCCCGTTTCAAGGCGCTGTCGGCGCTGCGGCGCCGGCCGGAGGAGGAATTGGATGAGGAAACCGCCGGTGCGATCGAGGATCACGCCGACGATCCGGAAGTTACGTTGGCGAAGAAAGACAAAGGCGCGGCCCTACGCGAATGCTTGGGCAAGCTGACGCCCGAGCACCGGGAGATCATCGACCTCGTCTACTACCACGAGAAATCGGTGGAGGAGGTCGCTGCCATCGTCGATATCCCGGAGGCGACTGTGAAGACGCGCATGTTTTACGCGCGGAAGAAATTATCGGAGCTCCTGAAGGAGCAGGGAATCGATCGAGGTTGGCCATGAGCACGGCGAACGAACGCGAACGCAGCGATATCGAGGACCTGCTGCCCTGGCACGCCGCGGGAACGCTCGACCCTCGCGACACGCGGCGGGTGGAGGCCGCGCTCGCCAACGACCCCGAGCTGGCGCGACGCTACGAATTGGTGCGCGAGGAGCTCGGCCAGACCGTTTATCTCAACGAGACGCTGGGAGCCCCCTCGCCACGGGCGATGGAGGCGCTGTTCGCCAAGATCGACGCCGAGCCGGTGCGGCGGCCGATGGTGTCGATGAATCTTGGCGCGCGTATCGGGGAATTCTTCGCAAATCTTTCGCCGCGCACGCTGGCCTGGTCGGCGAGCGCGGCTGCGCTCGCCATCGTCCTGCAAGCCGGATTGATCGCCGGCATCGTGCTCAAGGAGAAGAGCGCGGGCAGCTATGAAATTGCGTCGGCGCCGACGAACGTCGCCGGGGACGGCGCTTATGCTCTGATCCGCTTCCAACCTCAGGCTAATGCCGCCGATATCACCAAATTCCTGGAAACCAACGAACTCAGTATTGCGGGCGGCCCATCGGCGGGCGGACTATATCGGGTGCGTATCGCGGCGACCAAGCTCCCGAAGACGGACCTCGACCGCATCGTGAAGACGCTGCAGGAGGACAAGGTCGTCGGCTTCATCGCTACCACCGAGTGATCCACGAGGAGTTTGCTATGCAAAGCGACTCAAGGAAGCTGCGGCCAATCCTGCCGCTAGTGCTCTGTGGCCTGCTTCTGACCGCATCGTGTATCGGCGGGTCGAGCCCGGCGGCGGCGAGAGGCGGGTTTGGGGGTGGTTTCGGGCGCATGGGCAGTTTCGGAGGCCCGGCCGCCGGCATCGGCCGAGAACCGCGGCAGCACATGACGGCGACGCGTCGGGACAGAGTTGTTGACCGGCCGTCCGGCAGGAACAGAGGAAGCGCAGGCTTTGAGGGAGATCGGGGTTCCGGCCATCATCGGATTATCGGCCCCGGCATCGGCGGCAATCCCGGTCCGGACGTATCGGAGTTGCCGAGGCGCGGCGGCACTGGCGGCACTGGCAGCAACAACGGCGGCAGCGGCGTGCCGCCAAGCGGCGAGCGGCGCTTCGTTCCGGGCGAGATACTCACCGAGTTTTCGTCGAACGCAACGCCGCAATCGATCGATCAAATCGCGCGCCGATACGATTTGACCCGGCTCGAATCGCAAAGCCTCGCATTGATCGGCAGCAGTCTCTATCGCTGGCGCATTGGCCGCCGCTCGGTGGCGGACACGGTGGGCGCGATCGAGAATGAGCGCATAGTTTCCAGTGCGCAGCCCAACTACATTTTCACGCTGCAAGAACAGGCCGCCACGATCACCGATGACGCGCAGGGCGATGCGGCTCAATACGTGCTGAACAAGCTGCAAATCAAACAAGCGCATCAACTTGCAACGGGGAAGAATACGCTGGTTGCGGTGATCGACTCGGAGATTGACGCCAAGCATCCGGATCTTGCCGGGACAATCGTGAAAAGCTTCGACGCATTGAGTGGCGATACTAGCCCGCACAAGCATGGAACGGCCATTGCAGGTGCGATTGCTTCACACGGCAAGCTGTTGGGTATTGCGCCAGGCGTGAAACTGCTGGCGGCGCGTGCGTTCGACGATGCGCCCGTCGACGCTAAAGGCACCTCATTTGCAATATACAAAGCGCTCGAATGGGCGGCCGAAAACAATGCACGCGTCGTGAACATGAGTTTTGCAGGTCCGCCGGATCCGGCATTGCACCGAATGCTGGCAGCCGCATACGAAAAAGGCCTGGTGCTGATTGCTGCAGCCGGTAATGCGGGGCCGAATTCACCGCCGCTTTATCCCGCGGCCGATCCCAGCGTGATCGCCGTAACAGCGACCGATAGCAATGACAGTTTGTTCAAGATGTCTAACCGCGGCGAATATATCGCGGTTGCCGCGCCGGGGGTCGACATTCTCGCCGACGCTCCCGCTGGATCATATCAGATCACCACAGGAACGTCGGTTGCCGCCGCACATGTGAGCGGCGTAGCGGCGCTGTTGCTCGAAAGCAAACCATCGCTCAAGCCTAAGGATGTTCGCGCCGCGCTGACGGCGTCCGCCAAAGCGCTGAGAAATGGCGAGCAGCCAGGCTCCGGCGCCGGGCTGGTAAACGCCTATCGCGCGGTCATGTCACTGGACAGCAAATCCATCGTTAAGGATGGCGGCGACGGTCAGGCAAAACGGTGAAAGATCGTGCGCAGAGTCCGCGTTTATTTCTGCTCGAGGCGCCAGGCCCCGTCCCAGTCGTCCGGCGGCGGCGCGGCCGACAGGTGGTCGATGCGCTTGAGTAGCGTCAAAGACGGCCCGTCGCCGGGAACCGCTTCGAGCGCCGCGGCAAAGGCGCGGCGCGCTTCGTCCCAGCGCCGGGCCCGGTAGGCGGCGAGGCCTGCGGCATAGCGGCTGCGCAACTCGATCTGCATTGGCGTCAAGGCGCCGCCGCGGCCCATGATCTCGTACACGGCCTGCGAGTGGCTCTGGCCGACCAGCACCACGCGATCGATCTCGCGCGTCTCGATCGCTGCTCCGGCTCCGGTCACGGTCGCTGCCGCTGCCAGGATCCGGCTGCCGTACAGCTTGTTGGCGCCTTCCAGGCGCGACGCCAGGTTCACGGTCTCGCCCATCACCGTGTAGCTCATCATCACCTCGGAGCCGATGCTGCCGACCAGCGCCTCGCCGGTGGCAATGCCGATGCGAATATCGAACGAGATCGGCACGCTGCGGAGACCAAGCAGCTCGGGCAGCTCCGCCCGAAACGGTGCGACGCGATCGAGCATGTCGAGCGCGGCAAAGCCGGCGAGGCGCGCCTGGTCCGCATCCGCGGTGAAGGGCGGTCCCCAATAGGCCATGATGGCGTCGCCGATATATTTGTCGATGATACCGCCATTGCCGTGGATCGGCGCCGACATCGTCGAAAAGTACCGGTTCATCACCTTGACGAGTCCCTGCGGCGTCATCTCCTCGCTGACGCCGACGAAACCCTTCACGTCGCAGAACAGCACGGTCATGACGCGCCGCTGTCCCTCGGCCGCCAGCGCCGGGCCGCTGATCAGCCCCTCGACGATGCGGGGATCGATGTATTTTCCGAATGTCTCGCGGATGCGCTCCTTCGTGCGCAGCTGTTCGATCATGCGGTTGAACGCGACCGTCAACAAACCGATCTCGTCCTGCGAGGTGACGGCAAGGGTTTGGCCGAGATCGCCTGCCTCGACCGCGCGCGTGCCTTCCAGCAAGCGGCGGACCGGGCGGCTCATTCCGGTGCTGACCAGTATCGAAAAGACCAGGCCCAGCGTGGCGGCGAGCGCCGTCAGCACGATGGCGATCATTATGACCGCGTGCTGCTTGCGCACGGTCGCCGCTGCGTCGGCGCGGAGGAGCTCGATCATTTCCGTGCGGACGGTGTCGATCTGGCGATCAAGCTCGTCGCGCAGTTCATCGACCCGGTCGAGGCCATCGGCGAGCGCCTTATGGTCGCCGCCGTCGAGCAGCGGCAGCACGCGCGCGATCTCCTCGTTGAGGTGAACGCGGGTATCGTCGACCAAATCGGAAAGGCGGGTCTCCAGCCGCACCAGCGCGGTCGTGTCGTTGAACTGGCTCCCCTTTTGGATCAGGCCATCAATCAACGCGCGCGCCGTTTTGCTTTCCTTTTCCGCCGCTTCGCCATTGGCGTCGAAACTCTTGCGGATGGCGGCGAACCGCTCGGTGTCGGCGGGAGACTCGATTTTCTCGATGACCATGCGGCGCAACGCCACCGCGCGCTCGAGCGAGTGGATGTTGGCCCGCGCCAGCGCGCCATAGGCCGGAACGTAGCTCCGCGTCAGATCGTCGAGCCGCTCACCGACCTGCATCACGAGCGCCGTCGATATCAGCGCCGTGATGGTCATCAAGACGATGAGCGTCACCGCGATTCCGATGATTTTGCGCTTGATCGACAGTCGGATCATCGAGCGATCCACGTTGCGGCCGCGCCAAAGACAGTCAGCGAGACATTCTTTGGAATAAGGCCAGCTAAATCAATTACGAATTAAGGAAATTGGTGCCAGGAGAGTAATCGCATTCCGTTGTCGTCATTGAACAAAATTAAAAGGTGCGGCGGAATGTGGCCCATTGAGTCACAAGGGGAATCTCCGGCGACCGCCGCACCGGGATCGGCCGTGACGCACTTTGTCGGCGTCGCCAAAACAAAATCAAAGCGCGACAGCTGCACCGCATGTCGGCGCAAGAAGTGCCCAGTTTGCAGTCGATTACGATTAGTAACTACCACTGATTTCGTTTCGAACTCCGATAGGTCCTAACACGCGGTTAAGATATTTATAACAATCGCGTGATTTACTCGCCGCTAACCGAGGAAGGCGGACGCGGTGTCTGCCTACGTATAGAGAGTGAACGCAATGCCTGCCAACAAATCACCAAAGCTTATGCGGCGTGCAGAAGTGTCGTCGTTCCTGAAAGATCAGTACGGGCTAACCCGATCCGCCGCCACGCTGGCTGTTGATAGATGTCGTGGAAGAGGGCCGGTTTTCGCGATCATCGACGGACGAGCCTACTACCATCCTGCTGATGTAGCGGCATGGGCCGAGGCCCAGATCTCCGCAGCTAAACCAATGCACCCGCGAGTTGTTCACCGGAAGAAGGTTGGGCGTCCGCGAAAGATCATCAGTGATGGGGCTGTCGCGTGATCCGGGCAGGTGCTCCACTGCCGGAGCGCCTCACCGCAGAACGCCTCCGCGAAGTTCTCGAATATGATCCGACGACGGGGATTTTTACCTGGAAAGTTTCTAGAGGCGGGTGGGCCAAGGGTTCGCGCGCAGGACGTTGCCGCCAGCGCGGCGTATGGAGAATTTGCAAGAGCGACGTGAAAAAGAAAGCCGCCAGAACGGATCTGACGGCTAAAGGAAGTTTGGATTGAGTTGCAGGTTTAACAGCGCCTACCCGACCGCAAAGCGGGAGGCACAAGCAAGTGAAGGAGTTTTGGTACCATGTCGATGAACCAAATTCAAGGTGCCACGGGCCCGTCGTCACCGGCATCC
>Ga0187858_10004839_pt1 | contig 12493 bp, 11 predicted proteins | sample June2016WEW_8_15_FD_133015 | JGI IMG/M metagenome (GOLD analysis project Ga0187858, IMG submission 133015) | Peatland microbial communities from SPRUCE experiment site at the Marcell Experimental Forest, Minnesota, USA - June2016WEW_8_150 | ecosystem: Environmental > Terrestrial > Soil >...
CGCCGCGCGATAAACTGAATCGCCGCGGCACATTCATGAACTATACCTACCGGGACATGGCCAAGACGATCGACCATTCCTTGTTGAATCCGACCTTGACGGTGGACGATCTCGAGCGTGGAATCCAGCTTGCGCTGGAGTATGATGTGGCCAGCGTCTGCATCATGCCCTATTACCTGCGGCGCTGCGCGGAGGCGCTACAGGGCAGCCGCGTGAATGCCAGCACCACCATCGGCTTTCCGCATGGCGGCCACACTACCGCTATCAAGCTCGCGGAAGCCCGGCAAGCGCTGGCCGATGGATGCCAGGAGCTCGACACGGTGGTCAACATCAGCAAGGTACTCAGCGGCGACTGGGGCTACGTCCAAGAGGATGTCCGCGTGGTAATCGACGCCGCGCACGAAGCCGGGCAGAAGGTCAAAGTCATCTTCGAGAATTGCTATCTCAACGATGCCCAGAAGATCCGGCTATGCGAAATCTGCGGCGAGCTGCGCGCGGATTGGGTAAAGACATCCACGGGCTACGGCACCGGAGGCGCCACCCTGGAAGACCTGGCGCTGATGCGGCGGCACTCGCCGGACTACGTGCAGGTAAAGGCCGCGGGCGGCGTGCGCGACCTGGACGCTCTGTTGAAGGTGCGCGCGCTGGGCGTCACCCGCGTGGGCGCGACCCGCACCGCCGCCATGCTGGACGAATGCCGGCGGCGGTTGGCGTCCCTTTCCCCGGTCGTGCGGGAATAGGTGTGTCATGCGTTCTTTTGCTTTTCCGCCCATTGTGGCGCTCGCGCTGTTTCCGCACGCCGCCCGGACCCAGCCCCCCGTCGACGCCTGTGATCCCCCCGCACCCATCGAGGCGCTCTCGCCGGATCGGCATTCGGGCGTCAACTTGGATGAGCCCGATCGGATCGACAAGATCGCCCGAATTCGGGAAGTCATGGCACAGTTCCCCGACGATCTGTTTCTAAACCGGTGGCTCATCGAACTACAACCCAAACCGCAGACCGGCAGCCTCGCGGCCGAGTTTCGGGAAAAGCTCGCCAGGCATCCGGATGACCCGCGCTACATGTATCTTTACGCTCGTGCGCTGGTGGGGAAAGATACGCCATCGGCCCTCCAGTTACTCCAAAAAGCGATCGCGCGCGAGCCCCAACTTCCCTGGACCTATCTTGCATTGACCGAGATATATTCCAGCGCCGCCTTCCACAATGGGGCGCAAGTCGCCGAAAACCTGCGCGCTTATCATAAAGCCTGCCCCGCGAATTCGGACGCATTCGCGTACCTGAATGTGATCGAAGACGAGCGCCCGCTGCGTGAACTGGCCGGCGCACTACGGGCGCAACTGCAAAGTGCGATCGATCCGCGGCGACTGCGCTATTACTCCACGCTTTGGACCGCTGAGTTCCGCCTGGCGCCGCCCGCCGAACTGGAGCAGGCCAAGAAGGCCGTAGCGGAGGATTTGAAGCGCATCGAACCGTTGGCGCAGGACAGCGATCTCGCCGAACTCAACGTGCTGAGCGACGGCTACCGGCTGAGCGGCCAGCGCGACGGCGAGCAGCGTACCAATGCACGCATCGCGGCAGCGCGCCCCCGCGACCCCGCATTTGAGACTTACCAAGCCTGGGAGAAAGATCATCCCCGCGGCTCCGGGCAGGAGGCACGGAAAACTCGAAGCCAGGCACTTTATAAGGCCTCGGGAGATTGGGTCAAGCAATGGCCGGATAGTTCCTTTGCCTGGGAGCAGCGTCGGGTTGCGCTGATCGAGACGCGAAGCCATTCCGCCGAAGACTGGAAACAGGTCGCGGATGGACTGACCCACGCCGGCGGCAATGGCGACCTGCGCTCGCTTAAATACCGTATTGCAATGGATTGGACCGCCGCAGGCGTCATGGTAAAGGAAGCGGTAGATATGTTGCGCGAACTTCTGGATTGGTCCGCAACCTCGCCGCCGGCCCAAAGCGACTTGATTCAAGGCACCATCGCCGCCGACCTGGACGAGGGCAGCCGGGCAAAATCTCGCTTCGCTATGCTCGTTACACTCGCCGACGCAGCCATCGAATTGAAAGACTTCGACCTGGCACGTTCGACGTTAAGCAAGCTGCGCAAATGGCTGGACACGGACTTCCCGAAATACTACGACCAGGACCCCATGAGCTTTCCGGATCGGGAAGGCCGGTATTTGTTGTTGATGGCCCGCCTGGCGCAAAGCGAGGGCCGCAAGCTGGATGCGCTGGCCTACTATCACCAGTTGATCGCCAATCCCGTATATGTCCGGGAGTATGCCGGCCCGGTGGACACCGCGCACAATCTTTTTAAGGAACTCGGCGGAAGCGACGAGGCTTGGGCGGTGTGGTCGAAGCCGCAGCCCTGGCCGGCCGACAAGCCTGACCCGCCTCGGGGCTGGCCGATAATGGCATGGAACGTTCTGAACCGCACCTTACCCGAGCTGCATGTGCCCGACGCCGCGGGCCGCATCTGGACACTGGCCGATTTCAAGGCTAAGACCACTTTCGTGTTCCTTTGGGCCACGTGGTGCAGCCCTTGCTGGCAGGAACTGCCAGGCATGCAGAAGGTCTACGAAGCCGTGAAGGACCGTTCCGATGTGCAGGCCATCAGCCTCAGCATGGATGAAAACCCGGCAATCGTGGAGCGTTTCTTGAAGGAGCGCAAGTTCAGCTTCCCGGTCCTGGTGAGCAAATCCTATGTTGAGCAAGTGCTGCCGGAAGTAATCCTGGGCCAGACGTGGCTCGTCGATCAAACTGCGAGCATACGGCTGCAACGGCAAAATGGGCTATATCTGGAAAAGGTGTGGGTGGATGAGGCGCTCGATAAGTTGAAACATCCGCCGAGATAAAGTCATTAAATCCCTTTCCCCGGCTGTAAGCGTAGAGTCCTCGTAGAAGGACAAAGGCAGGCTTCGTCCCCCTCTGCCTGCCGGGCCTGTAGCTCTTCGCCGCTTTACTTGCGCTTTGCGTTACTTTGCGGCAAAGAGAACGCGTAGAACACGTTGCTTGCGGTTCCCAGCGGATTCCCTGCCGGGAAGTTGTGATACCCGGTACCCCAATACAACACGCCATTGACCACCGCCGGCGCCGCGTTAACCGAACCGGGCGCCTGGTACGACCATAATGTCGCGCCCGTCGCCGCGTCCAACGCATACATGTAGCCCGACATGGACGCCACGTACACGACTCCATTGGCTACCGTGACAGGTCCCAGCGCCAAGGCGTGCTGACCTGGGTGAACGGTGCTGGAGCCGGGGTCCGGCACTTGCCAGAGAATCGCTCCCGTCGCCGGGTCCAGAGCCGCCCAGGAACCTCCGTTCCACGACGTTCCCGATGGCTGCAGCGTGTAGGGCTTCTGGGCCGTGTTACTGATCGCGACGTAGATGCGTTGGTTGTCCGATGCCGTACCCCACTGGATTCCGCCGACTCTTCCGCTGGGCCCGACCACGGTGTACCACTGCATCCCTCCGTTAGTCGGCGAGACCGCCCAGTACACCCCGCTTTTTTGGCCGGCCCCGACTAACTGGGTCGGAACGCCGTTTATCGTCGCCGTGAAAAGATTTGCACCAGCGCCGAAATCGAAATCCAGTCCCGCGGGATCGGGGCAGGCCGTTCCATGCATGGTGCAGGCGGTAATCCACGCGTCGTCGGCCGAGCACCGGCGTCCCCACTTCACGTTTCCGGTGGCGAGATCCAGCGCGACAATCGAATCTTCATAGTTGTTCGAAGCTTGGCACGCCATAATCGCCGTGCGGTTTCCGTTCGCGGCACGCTCACACGCCTGAACGGACTGAGGCACCACATAATTGTTGCCCGTAGTCACGTAAATCTGACTCCGGGAGCTATCGATCACAGGTGTGCTGGACCAAGCTGGAGCGCCAGTGTACCCAGTCGGCACGAAATACGTCTGCCACAGAATCTGCCCATTGGTTAGCGAAACCGCGACCAGGCTTCCACGAAACGTCGGATTGCTCAGCTTCTCTTCATTGGAGGACACTCCCACGTAAGCCACGCCGTTGTAAATGATGGGAGAGGCAGTTGAGACGGAATTCAGGTTCGGATCGAGCTGCGTACTCCATACCAGGCTTCCGTCGCTCGTGTTCAATGCCAAAAGGTACGCGCCGCACGGATTTGGATTCGACAGCGATGCACTGGCGCCGATGATCACCATCGTGCCGTAGAGCGTTGGTGTGGTGCGCGACATCGCCGCCGGACTCAATCCATAATCCGTCATTTTGTGCGTCCAGACAGCAGCGCCGGTAGCCGCATTCAATTTGTATAGGTTTCCGGACCAGTCTGGAAAGTAGACATAGCCTCCCGTGGAATCCACCGACGGGGTCGCCGAAACGTCGTTCTGGGTGGTGAATTGCCACGCGACAGCCAGTCCGCTCGCGTTTTGATTGTTTAGGATCGCTTCCGTGGAAGCCCAATGGCTGTTATTCAAGTCGTTGCCCGCGAAGGGCCAGCCGCTAGGTGTTTGCGAAAAGCAGGGCACCGCCAGCAGCCATACAGCTCTCCCTATGACACTCCTCCGAAAATGAATCATCTCCCAGATATCCTCGTTCGTGCGTTTTCTTACGTATTCTTTACACCTTACCACAGCAAAGTGCGAAGTGAGACCTTTTTTTTGGGACCGCCGATGGTTAGCCGCCGGCTAGTACAACCGGCCATGGCGGCCACCCGTCATCGGGCCGGGAAGCCGATGCTGTTCAACAGCAAAGGGATAGAAGTAGCGAGCCAAATTGGGTGGCCTTTAGGCCGCCCGAATAGCGGCGCGCGGCTGGCGGCCCAACTCGGCCCACAGTCTACAAGGATCCCTTCCCAAGGCTGTGCGGGAAGCGTAGAATCCTCGTAGGAGGCCAAACGCATGTTTCGTCCGGTGGTGTTTCTGATCCTGCTTGCGGGCGCAGCTTTGGGGGCCAGCCCCGACTCGCGCGGGGTCACAGTGGACCCGGGCGGAACACTGCTGCACCGTTCTTCGGTGGAATATCCGCATGAGGCGATCGCGAGCGGCATCGAGGGTGTGGTGGTGGTGGAACTGGACCTGGATAAGGCCGGCGAGGTGGCCGACGCGCGCGTCGTGAGCGGACCGGAAGAACTGCGGCGTGCGGCGCTACGGGCGGTGTTGGACTGGCACTACCTGCCCGAGGCGACCTCGCACTCCAAAGTGCAGGCCGCCATCACCTTCCGGCTGGATGAGGCGATAAAGCAGGCTCACCTCGCGAGGAGGCCGCTGGTCATCCCCGACGAACCCTTGGGTACCGTTCGGGGCCTCGAGATCGAGGGCCTGACAGATCCCGGACACGAAGCTCTGGTTGCGCGCCTTCCGTTCCATGCAGGCGGTCCGCTGACACCGGAGTTACTGGAGAAGGCGCACCAGATGGTCTCAGACTTCGACCGGCATCTTTCGTTTTCCTTTGACACGACGGCAGAAGGCACGACCGTGCGGATCATGTTACCAGGCTGGTCGGTGGGGGCGCTCCCAGTTCCACAACCCGGGGCCCAGCAAATCCGCGTGGGAAGTAACGTGCAGTCCAACAAGTTGATAATCTCTCCCCCGCCAGTATACCCGCCGCTGGCCAGGCAAGCCCGAATTTCGGGTGTGGTCTGGCTGAATGCGCTCATCGGCACGGATGGTCACGTTCAGCATCTGACAGTAGTCAGCGGCCATCCGCTGCTGGTTCCATCGGCCATGGAAGCCGTTAAAACCTGGGTCTACGAGCCGACGCTGCTCAACGGCAAGGCCGTGGAAGTGGTGACGGAAATCGAGGTGAACTTCACGCTGACCGAATAGCGCGGTGGGATGCGGACCGGCTCAGCTCCGCCACAGTCTGCCGCCATACGATCAGCAATGTCGAGCCGATCAGAATCAGGCCGATGCAAAGTCCCGTCCATATACCGGCCGCTCCCCATCCTCCGCGGAAACACAGCAGCCACCCGAGCGGCAGGCCCACGAACCAGTAGAACACCAGGTTGCACAACATCGGTATGCGGGTGTTGCCGGCGCCGCGCAACGCCCCCGCGGCCACGATCTGGCATCCGTCGAACAACTGGAAAGCAGCCGCGATCGCCAGCAGCGTAACGCTAACGCGAATGACGGCCGGGTTGGGCGTGTAGAGCCGCGCGATGCGTGCCGGCATCGCCAGAAACACGACGGCTGCCGAGCCCATGAACACCACCCCGCAGGCCAGCGCGCTCCACCCGGCGCGGCCTGCTCCGGCGGGATTGCCCTCGCCGATCAGATGTCCGACGCGCACCGCCGCGGCGGAGCTGATGCCCAGCGGGACCATGAAAGTCAGGCTCGCCAGGTTCAGCGCAATCTGATGCCCCGCCAGCGACGCGGCATCCAGCGTGGCAATCATCGCGGTCGCCATGGCGAAGACTCCTATTTCGAGCGACACGTGCGTCGCGGCGGGGATGCCGAGCCGCAGTAAATGCGCCAGGCGCGCCCAATTTGGAGCCATCGAAACATGAAACAATCCGCAGTCCCGCACGCGGTTATAGTAGAGCGCGGAAGCAATCAAGACGCCCGCCATATAAATTCGCGCGATGCAAGTGGCCCAGGCCGATCCGTCCGTGCCCATGCCGCGCAAGCCGAGGTGACCGTAGATCAGAACCCAATTCCCAAACAGGTTGATCAAGTTCGCCGACACCAACGTGAACATCACCGGCTTGACGATACCCATTCCTTGCAGGTAGCGCCGGAACGCGAAGTACAGCATCAGCGGCAGAGTGCCCCAATTCAGGATACGTATGTACGCAGTCGCTTGCGGCAGGACGTCGGGGTTCACGCCGAAGCGCGGCAGGCCGGCAGCCATCGCCGCGTTCACGATCATCAGCAACGGCGCCATCGCCGCACAAAGGTACAGGGCGCTCCACAAAGCGCGATGGCAATCGTCGAGCCGCCGCGCGCCGTACGCCTGGGAGACTACTGTATCGAGACTGAAGAGGAGCGCGCCTCCAAAGACGGTGCAGGTGTAAAAAAGGATGCTGCCGAGGCTCACCGCACCGATCGCGACGGCGCTCTTCGGCAGCCGGCCAACCATCACGGTATCGACGATGCCCATGCCCATCCAGCCCAATTCGGCAAGCACCAGCGGCCAGGCCAGCGTCAACATGGGCCGCCATTCGCGCCGGATGCCTTCCAGGATGGACATCGTTTCAGGATGGCATACAAGGGCTGTGAACTGGTTACCCGTGCTGGTGAAGGGCGCGACAGCTTTTCTGTCCTCTTTTCCATCCGCTCACCGCTTTTCATTGTAGGGAACTCCTTCATAGTGCCCGCGGCTAGAAGCGATGCGATCAGCCGGCGGGATACTAGTGGGACCCACTACGCCAAAGAAAGAAAGGAAACGGTATACAGGCCATGCCTATAACGAGCGTCAGATTTACGTCTAACACCGGTGGTGACGACAAGGATCACGATACCGGCGTGTTTCTTCGCGTGTACACGGCAGATCAGCGAACGCTCATTGCTTCGATCGACAATGCCGACAACTGCGACCAATGCCACTACGACAACAATACAACTCACTTTATCAACCTGGGCATCAACAGCCCAGCCTTGACCCAGGCGCAATGTGCGGGGTTTGTATATTACGTCGGTTCCAGGGCCAATGGCAACGATAACTGGGACATAAACAGTACCTCTATCGACATCGTTTTCGACGATCGCACGGACCTTCAAAAGGCATCTGGCGGATTCAGCCTGAACAGCAAAGGATCTACCTTGGTGTGGGCGGGTCCATTCTAGGGTTCCTTGCATCGTTCCCGAAGCAGAACGAGCTGCCCGCTACGTTCGCGGTCAACGGCACGCAAATTTCCATTTTGAACCCCGCCGACGAATCTTCGGCGGGGTGTCAGTTTAGAAACTGGCCATTACCGAAATCTCATTAATTCAGGCATGGCGGCGCTAATTCTCGGCACGGTTTTTCTGGGTTTGCGCCGGCCTGCTGGTCGGCTGCGACATGTGGTCCACGGTGAACGTTCATCGCGCCACCGTTTGGGCCAGTATCTCCGATCGCGATGAACAGTGCGGACTCCAAACGGGGCGGACTGCGCCCCTGGCAGGCTCTCACCGCGTGGGCGCAAAATCTCACCCGTTCTCAGCACTGCGCGAAAACGGCTGGCACGCACTCTCTACATCCCAATCGACGTGCGGAAAGAGTCGCGAGCCGGCTGGCTTCAATGCTACGCACCGCTCATGCCCTTGAAGTTTGCGCCAGTCCTAGGGCGCATGCTGTGGTACGCGAACTAAGATGCCGTCGGAGACAGTATGGCGTATACTAAGGCGAACCGGGAAAGCAAATCCGGCTCGAAGGAGAAACGCGATGAAGACGATCCTAACCGCTCTTCTGTTGACTGCCTGCGTTGCAGGGATGGCAATGGCACAATCGACTCCGAAAGGTGCAACAACGCCGGCCTCGACCGCAACTAGCATTGTCGGCACGTGGTATGGTTTTGTTGGCTGGGGGTGCGATGGTACGCCAGTTGAAGATTCCTCAACAACGTGGACTTTCAGGAGCGATGGAACCTGGATTTACGAGGGTGGCGGGGGCTTCTGGATTCAAGTTGAGGGGTTAGTCACATGGAACTTTAACGGGTTACCTACTTTGATCTACACGGCAAACGTCACCCGAAATGCCCTCGACGGTATTATGGGTTACGCTGGCCCTACTCCGGTGAATCCCAGTACCGGATGCTTCTTCGCTGTGCGGGGAGTGGGGCAGCCGCCTCCACCGGCTGCGCCGAGCGGTCAGGATGTTACGACGGGCCCTCCCAAATAGGGGCGCTCTCATTCACGCTCCGCGTGGTCGCTTCCGATATTGTCCTGGAGATTGCGGAGGCCAGCCGCCCGGGGCGGACCCGACCTGCAGTCCGAAAAGGCATCGCCGGCCTTGTGGACCGGCTCGCCCTCATCGCGGCTGGATGTATAGTATGAAGCGAATGAGTCGACCCGCCGCAAGCGAGAGTCCGTGGAGGAAGCCATGAGAAGCGCTCTCGTCGTGATGCTTTTGGCTGTATCCGCATTTGCCAGGACCCGGCGGCCGTTCCAGCGGCGGCCTGCGGTCCCAAGGGTACCAACTTCGATGTGAGGCGCGACGAATTCCAGCACACACTCGCGCCGCCGGAGCCCGGGAAGGCGCGGGTTTACTTCATCCAGGATATCGGCGTAGTAAACTGCCTCGGAGCCTGCCTGACGACGAAGATTGGATTGGACGGAGCATGGGTGGGGACCAGCACAATTCCTATTTCTCCGTGTCCGTGGAGCCGGGTGAGCATCATGCGTGTGCGAATCGCCAGTCGCACTTCGCGCGGGCTAACCAGATGGTGGCCCTCGCGCATTTCACCGCCGAAGCCGGGAAGGTCTATTACTTCCGTACGCGAAGCTTTGGAGACAAATCCCAGGCGATCCTCGACCTTGATCCGGTCGACAGTGACCAGGGCAAGTATCTGATCACTACGTATCCCCTGAGCGTGTCGCACCCCAAGCCGTGAGTGCCCGGCGGCTCACGGGGCCCCTGCGTCCAGCTTCCTAGAAGCCGCGGGACAATCCAACCGGCTATACTGTATCGAGCGTGCTGTGGATCGAGGCCGGCTATAGACACTCATTGGAGCGTGAATGCCTCGGAGATTCGGCCTCCCCTCGACGCCTTCCACTAAGGATGAATTGCGATGAACGCGGGTAGGACCTTTGGCTGGATTGCGACCTTGGCGCTGACCTTGCAGTCGATCTCGCTGGCTCAGCAGATCGCAATCGCTAAGTACCCGTATGCCGCCTACCCTGGCATTACCCTACCTGGTGGAATCGCACCGGGGCCGGATGGAGCCCTGTGGTTTGGCGAGGACGGCGGCATCGGGCGTATCAGCACCGCCGGCGTGATTACCCAATACTCCGTTGCCGGCTCTCCCGCCGGTATTGCATCGGGGCCGGACGGGGCACTGTGGTTTACGTTAACCAATAGCATTATCGGGCGCATTACCACCTCCGGCGTCATCACCGAGTACCCCGTGCCCACCAACAGTTCCCTCGGGGGAATCACGTCCGGACCGGATGGCGCGCTATGGTTTACCGAGGGCAGCGCCGACCAGATTGGCCGGATCGCCACTGATGGCGCGATCAGCGAGTACCCCGTGCCCACTGCCGGCAGCAATCCCTACGCAATCACGGCCGGGCCGGATGGCGCACTGTGGTTTACCGAGGAGTACGGCGACAAAATCGCACGCATCACCACCGCCGGAGCTATTACCGAGTACCCTGTGCCCACAGCTAACGTGTGGGCATTTGGGATCGCGGCCGGACCGGATGGCGCGCTGTGGTTTACCGAAAGCGCCGATGGCGTCTCCAAGATCGGGCGCGTTACCACTGCCGGTGCGTTTACTGAATACCCGACACCCAACCCCGATTGCGGTCCCTATGGCATCACACCCGGGCCGGATGGTGCGCTTTGGTTTACCGAATTCAACAGCGGTTACATTGGGCGCATCAACGCAATCGGGGGAATTACGGAGTACCCCGTGCCCACACCATCTGAGATCGTCACCTACGGCAGTCCGGAGGGCATCGTAACCGGACCGGATGGAGAATTGTGGTTCACCGATACGGGCGGCTTTATCGGAGAGGTTGTCTTTGTTACCGCGGATTTGACGGTTAGCCCGGACAGCGGCCCCTATCCGATTAGCGTCACTTTCACGGGGAGTGGCTTCGCACCGAATGAAAGCGTCCGAATTTACGTTAGCGGCGTCGGTTCTTCCGTCCTATCCAGCGCCACCGCGGATGCAAACGGATCCTTCACCGCCGCGGCTCGGGAACCACCATCGCCATACGGCCCCCGGATCTTCCTGGCAGTGGGCCAAAGCAGTGGAAAGCTGGCAGCGGCAAGTTTTTCTGCCACAGCGCGGCTGATCATAAACCCGAAATCCGGGGCCGTGGGTAGCAGGGCGACGGCCCGAGGCTTTGGTTTTGGATCTTTTCAAACTGTTAACGTCTATTGGAACAACCCGCGGACGCTCCTTGGCACGGCGACGACCGACGCTAACGGCAGCTTCGACGGACCCTCGGCGCGAACGTTCACGATTCCAGTGGGATCTCCGCCTGGAACCGATACCGTGTTTGGCTTCGAGAGGGAATTGCAGGCAATCATCGGCCCAGGCTTCTTCACGGTGCAGTAACGAGCCACCCGCGGGCAACCTGGCCGGCATCGCCATCCTCGCAGACCATTCACGCGTATCACGGCTTGGGCGTACAGTAATCCTGTACAATCAGAAAGAGGTGTCATTTGGCAATCGAGACCACCTATACCAGCCTTCGCCAGAATCTCGCGAGCGTGTTAGATCGCGTGATCGAGGATCGGGAAATCGTGATTGTGCGCCGGAAGGGTGCTAGGGATGTCGCTCTGGTCCCGGCTGGCGAGCTCGCTGGTTTGGTTGAAACCGCCCACCTGCTCCGCTCTCCCCGCAATGCCCGGCGCCTGTTGACCGCCATGCGGCGCGCGGAGCTTGCAAAGAGCAAGCCCGCGACCCTGGACTCTCTCCGGCGGGAGATCGGGATTGAGCCGCGCCGTTAACCGCCAGGCAGTCTTTCACTCGGAATTCCGCGAAGACCTGCATTACTGGGTGAAGGCCGACCGCAACACCGCGCTTCGAATTCTCGATCTGGTCGAAGCCACGTTGCGCGATCCATTCGTTGGCATGGGCAAACGTGAGCCGCTGCGCTACCTCCTCGCGGGCTGTTGGTCCAGGCGCGTAACGCAGGAGCATCGCCTGGTTTATCGAGTCACCGACGAACGCATCGACTTCCTGCAGGCGCGGTATCATTACTGAGCCGAAGATCGCCGCCACGAAAGCCACCCCAGCGGCTTGATATCATAGTAATTCCCCATGCAAATCGAGAAAGTCTACGAGCCCCAGCGGTTCGAGCCGCACTGGGCTCAGTGGTGGATTGATTCCGGCGTCTTCCATGCCTCGCAGAAGGCGTTGCCGCACGTCTTCTCGCTCGTCATTCCACCGCCCAACGTGACAGGTTCGCTGCACATCGGCCACATGCTGGAGCACACCGAGATCGACGTCACCATCCGCTGGCATCGCATGCGCGGCGACAACACGCTGTGGTTGCCCGGATCCGACCACGCGGGTATCGCCACGCAAATGGTGGTGGAGCGCAAGCTGGCTGAAGAGGGCATCGACCGACGCGCGCTGGGGCGCGAAAAATTCATCGAGCGCGTGTGGGAATGGAAGGCGCAGTTCGGCGACCAGATCAAGCGGCAAATGATCCGGCTGGGCGCAAGCTGCGACTGGAGCCGCGAGCGCTTCACCCTCGACCCCGGCCTCTCGCGCGCGGTGCGCGAGGTCTTCGTGCGCCTCTACGAAAAAGGCCTGATCTATCGCGGCGAGTACATGGTCAACTGGTGCCCGAGATGCCACACCGCCCTTTCTGACTTAGAAGTCAAAAACACCGAGACCCAAGGAAATCTCTGGCACATCCGCTACCCG
>Ga0187858_10004850_pt1 | contig 12470 bp, 13 predicted proteins | sample June2016WEW_8_15_FD_133015 | JGI IMG/M metagenome (GOLD analysis project Ga0187858, IMG submission 133015) | Peatland microbial communities from SPRUCE experiment site at the Marcell Experimental Forest, Minnesota, USA - June2016WEW_8_150 | ecosystem: Environmental > Terrestrial > Soil >...
AGAGACATCGATGCACGACGACACAGCGTTCACCGAATTCGTCACCTTCACCATCGCCGGTCAGATGTTCGGTCTGCCGATCGCCTGCGTGCAGGACGTGTTCAAGCCCGCGCGCATTACCCGCGTACCGCTTGCGGGAGCGGAAATTGCCGGCGTTCTCAATCTGCGCGGCCGTATCGTGACGGCGATCGACATGCGCCGACGGCTCGATGTGAGGGAGCGCGAAGAGGGCGACGCGCCCATGGCGATCGGCATCGAGGCAAAGGGTGAATCATTCGGCCTTCTGGTCGACGCGGTCGGCGAAGTGCTCAAGTTGCCGGACTACGACCGCGAGTCGAATCCGATCAATCTCGACGGCAAGCTCGCCGCTCTTTCCGCCGGCGTCTACCGGCTCGAGGGTCAGCTTCTGGTCGTGCTCGACATCAATTGGGTGCTGGACCTGCGCGGCGCAGCGGTGGCGGCGTGAGGATGAGCCGGCATAGCGATGCGTGGAATCGAGCATTGCGGAACATCGAAGCGGGTTCGCCCGCGAAGCGTGGAGTGAGGACACTATGAAGACGTGTTTGGTCGTCGATGACTCCAGCGTCATTCGCAAGGTGGCGCGGAGAATTCTCGAAGGTCTCGACTTCGAGATCGCGGAAGCGGAGAACGGCGAGGAGGCCATTGAGGCGTGTCGCCGGCAAATGCCAGAGGCGATTTTGCTCGACTGGAATATGCCAAAAATGGACGGCTATGAGTTCCTGCGGGTGTTGCGCCGTCTGCCCGGTGGCGATAGGCCAAAAGTGGTGTTCTGCACCACCGAGAACGACGTCGCGCACATCGCTCGTGCACTGCATGCCGGCGCCAACGAATACATTATGAAGCCGTTCGACAAGGACATCGTCGAGGCCAAGTTCCAGGAAGTCGGACTGATCTGAACGCAAAGCGCGGTCGGAGAGCGCCGCGTCGGTGAATGTTCAAGTGTCCGAGTTGAGTGCCGAAAGTACGTAGTGCATGAGTATCGTCGTTACCGCTGCGAGCCCAGCGACCGCCATCGACCGGCCAATCCGCGTCATGGTCGTCGATGATGCGATTGTCGTGCGTCGGCTGTTGACGCGCTGGATCTCCGCCGAACGAGACATGATGGTGGCGGCGTGCGCGTGCACGGGGCGTGAGGCAGTCCAGCAGGTCGAAGATTGCGATCCCGACGTCGTCGTCCTTGACGTCGACATGCCGGAGCTTGATGGCATTTCGGCGCTGCCGCTGCTGCTCAAGAAGAAGCGCGATCTGGTCGTGATCATGGCGTCGACGCTCACCCGCCGGAGCGCCGAAGTCAGTTTGCGGGCACTGTCGCTCGGCGCCGCCGATTACGTTCCAAAACCCGAAGCCGCCCCTGATACCAGCACGTCGTTGGCGTTCCACCGCGAGCTGATCGACAAGATACGCAACCTTGGCCACCGCGGCCGTTTGCTGGCGCGCCAAGGGACTCTGGGCGCGGTTTCGCATCAGCCGCCGCCGGTGCCGCGCCGGCGCACAAACCTTCCGCAAACCGAGACCGCGCCATTCAGCTTGCGGCCGTTCGCGGCCACATTGCCGCGTGTGCTGCTGATCGGTTCTTCGACCGGTGGGCCGCAGGCGCTCTCGACCTTGATCGGACAGATCGGCGCAACGATCGAGCGCGCGCCGATTTTAATCACCCAACACATGCCGGCGACCTTCACCACGGTTCTGGCCGAACATTTGACGCGCGTCAGCGGCCGGCGCGTGAGGGAAGCCGAGCACGACGACCCAGTCGTTGCCGGCGGCGTCTATGTGGCGCCGGGAGGGCGCCATATGCGCGTGGTGCGCGGCCGCAACGGTCCCGCGATCGCGCTCGGTGACGATCCACCGTTCAACTTTTGCAAACCGTCGGTGGACCCATTGCTCTCCTCGGCGGCACAGGTTTGGGGCTCTGCCAGTCTCGCGCTTGTTCTCACCGGTATGGGCTGCGACGGAACGCGCGGCGCCGCCGATATCGCGGCGGCGGGCGGCAGCGTGATCGCCCAGGACGAAGCGACCAGCGTGGTATGGGGCATGCCGCGCTCGGTCGCCCACGCCGGCTTGTGCTCGGCGGTGCTCCCGCTTTGCCAGATCGCAGAAAAGGTCAATCGTCTGTTTTCGGGAGATCGCGCATGACGCCTCTCGATTACGATTTCCTGCGCAAAAGCCTCAAGGAGCGCTCTGGTCTCGTGCTTTCGGCCGATAAACAATATTTGGTCGAGAGCCGGCTTCTGCCCATCGCGCGCAAGGCCGGCCTCGGCGGTCTCGGCGAGCTCGTAAGCGCGCTCAAACGCAGCGACGCCGATGTCCTCATGACGAGGGTCGTCGAGGCTATGACCACCAACGAAACATTCTTCTTTCGCGACAAGACGCCGTTCGAGAACTTCCGCTCGGCGGTGTTGCCGGTACTCCTTGCCGCGCGCCGGACCTCGCGCATCATTCGCATTTGGTGCGCCGCCTCCTCGACCGGCCAAGAGCCCTACTCGCTCGCTATGTTGCTCAAGGAGATGGAAGGCGATGTCGCCGGATGGCGCATCGATCTGATCGCGACCGACCTCTCTAATGACGTGCTGGCGAAGGCGCGTCACGGAATCTACAGCCAATTCGAAGTGCAGCGCGGGCTACCGATCAAGCTCTTGATCAAGTATTTCGCGCAAACAGGCGATATGTGGCAGATCGCGCCCGAGATTCGAGCCATGGTGAAATTCCAGCAGCTCAACCTCCTTTCCGATCTCTCGCGCCTCGGCACTTTCGATCTGATCTTCTGTCGCAACGTCCTGATCTATTTCGATCAGGAGGCGAAAACCGGCATGCTCAACCGTCTCGGCCGGGCAATCGCGGGCGACGGCTACCTTGTTCTCGGCGCGGCGGAGACCGTGGTCGGGCTAACTGACAGCTTCAGAACCGTGCCAGATTTGCGCGGCCTCTATGTGCCGAACCTGCGGCCGCCGAGGCCGCAGGTTGTTGGCGGAAAATATGCGACGCGCTTGTTCGCGGTCAACGGCGAACGGTGAGCTCTTTCCGCCCCTGCTTCGCTGGGGCGGAAGTTAATCTCCAAATAAAAAACCCCGGCACCGGCCGGGGTTTTGTTTTTTGCGAAAGCGCGAAAGCCTAGGCGGAGATTTTCGCTTCTTCCTCGCTTGGCTCGCGCAACACGTAACCACGCCCCCACACCGTTTCGATGTAGTTCTTGCCGTTCGAGGCGTTGGCGAGCTTCTTGCGCAGCTTGCAGATGAAGACGTCGATAATCTTCAGCTCGGGTTCATCCATGCCGCCATAGAGGTGATTGAGGAACATCTCCTTGGTGAGCGTCGTGCCCTTGCGGAGCGAAAGGAGCTCAAGCATCTGGTATTCCTTGCCGGTCAGATGCACGCGCGCGGCGCTAACCTCGACCGTCTTGGTATCGAGATTGACAACGAGATCCCCAGTCTGGATGACCGATTGGGCGTGACCCTTGGAGCGCCGCACGATGGCATGGATGCGCGCCACAAGTTCATCCTTGTGGAACGGCTTGGTCATGTAGTCGTCGGCGCCGAAGCCGAGCCCTCGGACCTTGTCCTCGATCCCGGCCAGTCCGGTCAGGATCAGGATGGGCGTCTTGACCTTCGATACGCGCAGGCTGCGTAAGACCTCGAAGCCCGACATGTCTGGAAGATTAAGGTCGAGGAGGATGATGTCGTAGTCGTAGATTTTGCCGAGATCGATCCCTTCCTCGCCGAGATCGGTCGTATAGACGTTGAAGCTCTCGGATTTGAGCATCAACTCGATTGATTGCGCCGTGGCGCTATCGTCTTCGATCAGCAATACGCGCATGCCAGTCCCTTTCCTCGCCGCGCGGGGCTTAAGGTCGGCGCGCCCTCGCGGCGGCCCCCGAAAAACGCCTTGGGACAAACTGATTCGAGACTGTAAACGCGCTATGGTTAACAAAACCTGATTCCCACATGCAAGCATCTCCTAGGCAAATTTCAACGAATCGCCTTAAGATATTGCTGTGGAGTGGTTTTTTAGCCACGCGCGCGCTCATAGGTCAGATTAAGTTTCGGCGTTAACCGACTCTGAAGACTCGCCCCTCCGATCTGGTTTGGCGAGCCTCCTTATTCCCAAGGACGACGCAATGATTAACGGCCCGGGTAAATACAGCGTTAACACCGGCAAATTGGAGGTAACCATCTGCAGTTTGCCGGCAGCGGTGCTATGAAGGCGCTGGCCGAACAGATTAACGAACTCGATGGCATCGAAATCTATGGCCGCGTTGTTGGTGTGCGCGGGCTGATGGTTGAAGTTGCCGGACCGCTCCACGCGATGTCGGTTGGCGCGCGGGTGATCATCGAGACACCTGCCAAGAATATCCCGAGCGAGGTGGTCGGATTCTCGGGGCCCCACGCGCTGCTCATGCCGTTCGCTCCGCTCGAAGGCGTGCGGCGCGGTTGCCGAGCGCTCGTAACCTCGGTTCCCGGTGCGGTGCGGCCCTCGGCCGGGTGGCTCGGGCGGGTGGTCAATGCATTGGGCGAGCCAATCGACGGCAAGGGAGCTTTGCTTTACGGGCCTTCGCCCTTTCCATTCCGCAACACGCCGCCCTTGGCGCACGCCCGGCGCCGGGTCGGCGCTCCGCTCGATCTTGGCGTGCGCGTACTCAATACCTTCATCACCTGCTGCCGCGGCCAGCGCATGGGCATCTTCTCCGGCTCCGGCGTTGGCAAATCGGTGCTTTTGTCCATGCTCGCGCGCAACGTCGCTGCCGATGTCACCGTCATCGGACTGATCGGCGAACGCGGTCGTGAGGTTCAGGAATTTCTCCAGGACGACTTGGGCGACGCCGGGCTCGCGCGCTCAGTGGTCGTGGTCTCGACCTCCGACGAGCCGGCGCTGATGCGTCGCCAAGCCGCTCATGTCACGCTCGCCATCGCCGAATATTTCCGCGACGAGGGCAAAGATGTTCTGGTGTTGATGGATTCGGTGACCCGTTTCGCGATGGCGCAGCGGGAGATCGGCCTCTCGGCCGGAGAGCCGCCAACGGCCAAGGGTTATACCCCGACTGTCTTCACTGAACTGCCGCGGCTCCTTGAGCGGGCGGGGCCAGGCACCGAGCAAGGCACGATCACCGGCATTTTCACGGTCCTGGTCGACGGTGACGACCATAACGAACCGATCGCCGACGCGGTGCGCGGCATTCTCGACGGGCATATCGTCATGGAGCGCGCCATCGCGGAGCGCGGCCGTTACCCGGCAATCAATGTGCTTAAGTCTGTATCGCGCACGATGCCGCGTGCAGCCGATCCTGACTACCTACCGGTTATTACTCAGGCACGCCAGGTCATGGCGACTTATACTGACATGGAGGAACTCATCCGGCTGGGCGCCTACCGGGCCGGATCGAGCCCCGAGGTCGATGAGGCCATCCGCTTGCACAAGCCGCTGGAGACCTTTCTCGCCCAAGGTAAGGAAGAAGCAACCAGCTTGGCGGAAGGTTATCAGCGTTTGGCCCAGATTATGGCGGCTTCGGAAACCGAACGCTAACGTTATCGGGGCACAATTGCGACCTTCGGCGCCGTCGGAGGAATTCGACCGGCGCTTTGGTCCCGCGCCTTCGGGGGAGTAACAGTAGATGAAGTCCCGTGAGACGCTCATTCGCCTGAAAAAGTTTCAGGTTGACGAGAAACGGCGCAAAGTCGCGCAAATCGAGACGATGATCGCCGAATTCGAACGCATGGCGGGCGATCTGGAACGCGAGATCCGAGTCGAGCAGGACCGCGCCGGCATCCACGATCCCTGCCATTTTGCCTATCCGACCTATGCCAAGGCCGCGATTGCACGCCGGGAGAACCTGAAACGCTCGGCCAACGAGTTGCGGACCCAGCTCGAGGACGCGAAATTGGCCCTCGGGGACGCCTTCGACGAACTCAAGAAGGTGGAACTGCTAGACGAGCGCGACCAGGCACGTGAGCGTGAGGCCGAAAACGCTATCGAGCAAGCAGAACTGGACTCGGTTGCGCTTATGCGCGTGCGGGGCGTGGCGCCAGCCTAACACGCCGTTGCAGGTTACAAACGCCCGGCTGTTTTTGTGCCGAGATTGTTCCGGATTCCCGCTTTCGCGGGATTGAGCAGAAATAACTGCTGTCTCGGTGGCCGCTTACCCCCGTTTCGCTCTCGACGAGCGCCTGCTTCCCCGGCGATAATCAAAAGCCGCGTAAGGGTCCCAGGGGCCGGGGGCAGTGTGATGTTGACGCAACCGGAATTGGTCGGGCTGCTTGCAGCCGTCGCCAAGGGCGACGTTGCCGCGTTTGAGCGGCTTTATCACGCCACCCGCGCGAAACTGTACGGGGTCCTCTTACGTATCTTGGGGAAGCCTGAATTGGCCGATGAGGTCATGCAGGAGACTTACCTCAAGGTTTGGAAGATGGCCGATAAATTCGATGCAACGCTTGCCAGCCCGATCACCTGGATGGTGGCGATCGCGCGCAACCGGGCGATCGACATCGTGCGCAAGAAAGGCGAAGTCTCGATCGAAGAGGAGCCGGAGGCGATGGATGTCGCCGCTGAAACGCCCGCGCCGCTCGCGCGCCGCGAGATGACTGAGGAACTCAAGCGGCTTCTGTCCTGCCTCGGAAAGCTCGATCCGGAAAAGCAGCGGATCGTGCTGCTCGCCTATTACAGCGGCTGGAGCCGCGATCAACTCGCCAAGAAGCTCGACATTCCCGTGAACACAATCAAGACTTGGTTGCGTCGCAGCCTGCTCGAGATCCGCGGATGTATGGGAATGTGATGCCGGAGGAGCTTGGGTAGCCATGTTTGACGAGGACCAGGACACACTTGCCGCCGAATATGTACTCGGCACGCTGTCGGCTGAGGAGCGCGAGCACGCCGAGGCGTTGCTTTCATTCGATCCGGGCTTCGAGGCGGCCGTGCGGCAATGGGAGCGCCGGCTCGGCGAACTCAACGTCATGGTGGAGGCGGTCGAGCCGCCGACGGAACTGTGGAACAAGATCAAACAAGAAGTCAGCCCCGGAATCGCCGGACCGGCTGCTGCCGATTTGCCGCGCGCCGCGGAGTTGCCGCGCGACCTGGACGCGCCGCTACCCGCCGCCGCGGTGGCTTCGGACCTTTTGTCATTGGGGGCCGTGGCTGAGCCGTCGCCGCCCGCCGAAGCGGCAGCAGAAGCGCCCGCCGAGGCGCCGGCCGTAATCCCGTCGCCGGCGCCGCAACTGCGGAAAATCGAACGCAGCGCCGAGGTCATCTATCTCGCGAATCGCGTCCGGCGCTGGCGGGGCGCTGCGCTCGGCATTGGCGCAATCGCTGCCTTGTTGGCGATTTACGTCGCGGTATCGCAGTTCGCGCCCGATATTATTCCGCCGCAGCTGCGGCTGGGCGGGGCAGGGATGATGGCGCGGACGGAGGGTCCGGCGCGCATGCAGCAAGACCGGTTGGTCGCCGTGCTCCAGCAGCAGCCGACCGCGCCGGCATTTCTGCTCACGCTCGACACGCAGCATCGGACTTTATTTGTACGCAGGGTGTCGGCTACGCCCGAAACGAACCATAGTTACGAGTTGTGGCTGATTTCGAGCCGCTTTCCTGCTCCGCGCTCGCTCGGAGTCGTCGGCAACGATGAATTCACGCAGCGTGCGCTTCCGGGCACCTACGACGTCGATACGCTGCGCGCCGCGAGCTATGCCGTGTCGCTGGAGCCGACGGGCGGTTCGCCAAGCGGTGCGCCGACCGGGCCTGTTCTATTCACTGGTAAGGCGGTCGAGTCGCTTCCGGCCTCGCCGCCGTCTAAGCCGGCGAAAACGTAATTCCTCAGCGACTGTGCCATTCAAACGCCATGCCCGGCACAAGGCCGGGCATGGCGGGGAAAAAGCTCGAAATCCGCAAGTTACCGTATGGCTGGGAGGCGCCCGCTCACGGCCGTGAGCTGGCCCGCTTTGACGAGCGGCGCGGTGCCAAGATCGACATCGTGGACATTGGCGAAAATACCCACGACCGCGACCACCGTGGCGCACACAAGGCCGATGACCACGATCTTCAAGTGGGTGCGGCGGTCCGCGCTATGCATCGAGTGGTTCATAACATCCTCCCGGTCTTTCGCCGTGATCTCGGCTGCCGGTAATAAAATGCATTCGCCGATATAAGTACGTGTCAGCCATCACATCTGAATCGCTCTTCACTGAACCTTGATCAACCATGATAACGGGTGACCGGGGTTATCGTTCCGCTTCGCAGCACGGCTTTGCCGTCACGGCCGAGCTCGTACCGGCCATCCAGGTCATTGTTTCGATTGAGTTTTAAGACGTGGATGCCCGCGGCATGGGCGGGTATGCGGACCTTCAGATACTCGCGACTGTCTTCAAACGCGCCCGCGGGTGGATTTCCGATTGCGCCAGTACGCTCGTCTGCGCCCGGAAACGCTCGACAATGCCGCGCACGAACGGCCTGATGCCGGAAGAGGTCACCAGCACCGGCGCCTCGCCATCGCGCGCGCCCTGCTCGAATTTCTCGCGCACCAAATTGATAAATTCGGTGAGCTTTGACGGCTGCATGGCGAGGTTGCGATCGTCGCCTTGGCCGACAATCGATTCGGCGAAAGCCTGCTCCCATTTGGCGGTGAGCGCGATGATCGGCAGATAGCCTGCGGCGCTGGTGTGCTGGGCGCAAAGCTGCCGCGAGAGTCGCGCGCGCACATGCTCGGCCAGCATCGCCGGATTGCGCGTCGCCGCGACCCCGTCGGCGATGCCTTCGAGAATCGTTGCGAGATCGCGGATCGACACGCGCTCGGCAAGCAAAATCTGCAACACCCGCTGGATGCCTGAGATAGTGATCTGCGCCGGTACGATGTCTTTGATCAATTCGCCCTGCTCCTTCGGCAGTTCCTTGATCAATTTCTGCACCTCGCCATAGGAGAGGAGCTCGGACATGTTGGCCTTGATCAGCTCGGTAAGGTGCGTGGCGAGGACGGTAGCCGCGTCGACGACCGTGTAGCCTTTGACCGAGGCCTCCTCCTTGAGCGATCCCTCGATCCAGGTGGCGGGCAAGCCGAAAGTCGGTTCGGTCGTGTGCATGCCGGGGAGCGTCACCTGCTTGCCGGCCGGATCCATGACCATGTACTGGCCGTGCCAAACCTTGCCCGTGCCGGATTCCACCTCTTTGATCTTGATGACGTAGCCATTGGCGTCGAGCTGGACGTTATCGAGGATGCGCACCGCCGGCATGACGAACCCCATTTCGGTGGCGAGCGAGCGCCGCAGCGCCTTGATCTGCTCGGTGAGACGGTCGCCGCCGTCGGGGCCGTTGACCAGCGGCAGCAGCGCATAGCCGAGCTCGATCTTGAGATCGTCCATTTTGAGCGTCGCCGACATCGGCTCTTCCGCTGGCTCCGGCTTGGCGGCGTCGGTCTTTTTCGCCTCGGCCGTGATCGCCTGTTTGTTGCGGCGGTCGATCAGATAAGCGAGGCTCGCTGCGCCACCGCCGAGCGCCAGGAACGGCACCATGGGGATGCCCGGCAGGAGAGCCATCACCAGCATCACCGCGCCCGACATGCCGAGCGCCTTGGGATAGCCGGAAAACTGGCTGAGCAGCGCCTTGTCGGCGGCGCCGGAGACGCCCGCCTTCGACACAAGAAGGCCGGCGGCGATCGATACGATGAGCGCCGGAACCTGCGTGACCAAGCCATCGCCGACGGTGAGCAAGGTGTAGTCTTGGGCAGCTTCGGCAAAGCTCAGCCCCTGCTGCATGATGCCGATGACCATGCCGCCGATGACGTTGATGAATACCACGAGCAAGCCGGCGATGGCGTCGCCGCGCACGAATTTTGAGGCGCCGTCCATGGCGCCGAAGAAGCCGGATTCGTCTTCCAGGTTTTTGCGCCGCCGCCGCGCATCCTTCTCGTCGATGAGGCCGGCGGAGAGGTCGGCGTCGATCGCCATCTGCTTGCCCGGCATTGCGTCGAGGTGGAAGCGCGCGGCCACTTCCGCGATGCGGCCCGAGCCCTTGGTGATGACCACGAAATTCACGATCACCAGGATGGTGAAGACGATGATGCCGATGACGAAATTGCCGCCCATGACGAAGCGGCCGAAAGCCTCGATGACATGACCGGCGGCGGCCGCTCCTTCGTGGCCGTGCGCCAAGATCAGCCGTGCGGAGGCGAGATTGAGTGCAAGCCGAAGCATGGTGGCGATCAATAACACGGTCGGAAACGCGGAGAATTCGAGCGGTGCCTGGATGAACAGTGACGTCATCAGGATCAGCACCGAGAACGTGATGGAGATGGCAAGCGCGAAATCGAGCAGGAGCGGCGGCAGCGGCAGGATGAGGACCACGAGAATGGCCATCATGCCGACCGCAAGCCCGATGTCGCTGCGCCTGAGCATGGTGCCGAGATCGGCAAGGCGCGAGAGCGCCAATGATCCCTCGCCGCCCTGCGCCGAAGTTGCGTCGGTCATGCCGGTTGATCGGGCCCGTCGGTTGCGGTCACGTGTTTCGAAAGTATGTGCCGCGGCTGTTGTGCCGCCGGCACGGAAGAGAGGAGCGGCGCTCGCGTCCAAAAGGCTGCCCCCAAGGGTGCAGTGGTAACGCTATTACCTCCCCGGCAAAATGTGCCGGGTATATGGTTACCGGGTGGTTAATTTCGGCCGAATCGCGCTGTGAATTCCGGGCCGGCTATTACGGGAAAATATGTCTGCACCTTTTCGCACTGCTTTGGTTCTTGTGCTTGGGCTCGCCGCCGTTCCTGGGCTGGCCGTTTCGGTCGCATTTGCCGAAGGTATCGCGCCGGGCCTGTGGCGCATCGTCAGCCGTACCCAGACCGGGGGCGTCATCGGCCCGCCGCACGAAAGCTCACGCTGCCTCACCACGGGGGAGGCGCAGGATGTGGCGGCGACGTTCGCGCCGCCGGCCGGTGCTGAAAATTCCAGTTGCACGCCGATCGAGCATAGCTTGAACGGCCAAAAGCTCACCTGGCGGGTGACGTGCAGGGGCCAGCTTGCCATGGAAGAGACCGGCGAATTCAATTTCGACAGTCCGCGCCACTATACGGCGACGATGCGGACCCGGGCGGCGGTTTCCGGGAAGACGATGATCGATTCCCAGGACATGCTCGAAGGCCAGTGGATTTCGGAGTGCCGGTGACCGGTGTAAGCCGGGCTTGTCCCGGCCATCGACGACTTGATGTCTGTTGTGATTTTAAGACGTAGATGCCCGCGATAGGCCTGGGCATGACGCGTTAGAAGAAGGTAGCTGTTCGAGCGAGGTGCAACATGCATTCCCATTCCGTCGCTCCGTGGACGCACGGTCGCGTCTTTCCCCGGGCTTTCGCATGTGACGGTCGAACTGAATAAGTGCGCGCATTGATGCAGTTCGCCATTCGCTATTCGCTCATCGCCGTGCTCCTTGCCACCCTAGACGTTCATGCGCTGGCTCAGGAACGTCCGGCCGCGTTCGTTGATGCCGCGAAAATCGTGCCCGGGCTTATCGTCGACATGCGCTATGCCGGGTCGCACAACTTCGTCGGCCGCCCGATCGACGGCTACGAGGTGCCGCGCTGTCTGATGACGCAAGCCGCCGCTGTTGCACTTGCTCAAGTGGCGCATGATCTCGCCCCGCGCGGCCTCGTACTCAAGGTGTTCGATTGCTACCGCCCGACGCGCGCCGTGACGAATTTTGAACGCTGGGCGCGAGACCTCACCGATACCGCGGCCAAAGCCGAGTTCTATCCCGACGTCGACAAGCGCACCTTGTTCCGCGACGGCTATATCTCCTCGCGTTCCGGCCATTCGCGCGGCTCGACCGTCGATCTGACGCTGGCACGGGCGGACGGCCACGAACTCGACATGGGCACGCCGTTCGACTTTTTCAGTCCGCGATCATGGGCTGCGGCGGCAAGCATCAGCGACGAAGCCAAGGCCAACCGCGCGTTGTTTGCCGCCGCCATGCGGCGCCACGGTTTTCGTCCTTACGAGAAAGAATGGTGGCACTTCACGCTGTCGCACGAGCAGTTTCCCGATAGGTATTTCGATTTTCCGGTACGGTGAGCAACGAAGCAACGAACTACGCAGCCGTTCTTATTTGCCTTCGCCGCGCGAGGTCAGCGTCATCATGGTGACGGTCGCCAGGGCGCATAATTGAGCATTTTCGGCGCAATCGATGGCCAAAAGGTTCACCTGGGACACGGTCAGCGTGCGCCCGGCACGTACGACTTCGCCGACGGCCTAGAGTTTAGGCGCTTTGGCGGGAGCAAGAAGATTGATCTTGTATTCCACGGTCAACAACGACTGCGTCGCTTCGATCAAAGTGCCTGTTGCACAAGCGCCGGCGGAATCGGCTAGCGCGCCGATCAATCCGCCGTGAAAGAATCCGTTCTGCTGGGCGAGTTCGTCGCGGAAATCCGCCGCAATGACGCACCGTCCCGGCTCAACCTCTTCGATCCGAGCGCCGACATACCGCAAGAAGCCCTGTCGGGC
>Ga0187858_10004862_pt1 | contig 12452 bp, 14 predicted proteins | sample June2016WEW_8_15_FD_133015 | JGI IMG/M metagenome (GOLD analysis project Ga0187858, IMG submission 133015) | Peatland microbial communities from SPRUCE experiment site at the Marcell Experimental Forest, Minnesota, USA - June2016WEW_8_150 | ecosystem: Environmental > Terrestrial > Soil >...
CATATTCCAGCGGCACTTCGTCGGGGCCGCAGAAATAGGCGAATACATTATTCCCGGGCCCGTGGCGGCCGGGGCCCCATTCGATTGGATAGCCGTTGTCTTTCATGCGCCCCATGCCGCGCATCACCGAATCGAAGTCGGGCACGTCGAAGGCGATGTGGTTCAGCGTCGGCAGGTCGGTCTTGGCCAGCACGATCGAGCAGTGGTCGGCATTGGCGCAATGCAAAAACGTCAGCGGCGCGTTTTCGTCGACCACGCGGAAGCCGAGCGTCGTGGTGAAGAACGCCAGCGTCGCATCGTGGTCGCGCGTGTTGAGATTGGCGTGGACGATCTTGCGCGGCCGGTCCGGCTGATCGCGTGCGTCCGCATGATTGGCGCAGTCGCAGACGAAGGCGAGGTTGCGCCCGTCGGGGTCCTTGCAGCCAAAACCGCAGCCGCCACCGGCAATCACCACCGGCCCGGGCGCAGTCGCGCCGCAACCCGCAGCCGTCACCGCCTTATGCAGCGCCTCGACGGCTTGCCGGTCGGCGACCTCGAACACGATGCGCACCACCGCGGGCTGCGCGCCGCGATGCAAACCGATTATGTGGTGATAACCGCCGGTGCCGCGAAAATAGATGGCGTCGTTGCGCGTTTCGACGCGCCGTAATCCCCACACGTCCTCATAAAAGTGTGTCGCCTCGTCGAGATTGGTGGCGACCAGCTCGATGCTGCGCAGGCCGCGAACGAGACACGCAGGCATTTGGTCTATTCCCCGTTATTCATCGGCTCAAGTTTGCCACGATCGCGCGCGGTGCCAAAGTCTTTCGTGTGAGCATTCCGGCCGATGCGTCTCAAGTCGCGGCCGCCAGCTCAGCGTCGCGCGCCGCAACGGCGGCGGCGAAGGCGCGCTGCAGCCGCGCCGGGTCGGGCGCGACGCCGGTAAGTTGCGCAAACGCCTCGACCGCCTGATGCACGCACATGCCGCTGCCGTTGAGGGTGCGGGCGCCTTTTGCGGCGGCGGCTTTGAGGAATTCGGTTTGCAGCGGCGTGTAGATGACGTCGGCGGCCCAATGGTCGGCTTTCAGCGCCGCGACCGGAACCGGATTGCCGGGGAATCCGCGCATGCCGACCTGAGTGGCGTTGACGACGCCGGCCGCCGCCGCGATGTCGCGCGCCAAATCCTGCGCGAGCCGGCAGCGCGACGGACCATAATGCCGCGACAGATCGGCCTGCAGCGCCTTGGCGCGCGCGGTATCGAGGTCATGCAGGACGAGTTCGGCGACGCCGAGATCCATCAGCGCAAAGGCGACAGCGCGTCCGGCACCGCCGGCGCCGATCTGCACCACCGTTGCGTCCTTGGCACCGTCGCGACCGATGCGTTCATTGAAGCTGTTACGCCATCCCGCCCTATCGAAATTGTAGCCGGTGGCGCGGCCATCCGGCGCGAACACGACGGTGTTCACCGCGCCGACCTGGGCGGCGCCTGGGTCCACGGCATCGAGCAGCGGAATAATCTCTTGCTTGAACGGAAAAGTGACGTTGGCGCCGATAAAGCCCGCAGTCTTGATCGCATCGAAAAGCTTCGGCAGCCGTCCCGGCAAGCGGTCCGCGTCAAGCAGATGATAATAGCCGTCGATCCCAGCCGCCGCGAAAGCATCGGCGAACAGCGCCGGCGACATCGATCCCTGGATGTTCGCGCCCAGGAGCCCGACCAACATCCTGCGCTTCGTCATCGGCGTCAGCCGCCGCCGAGCAGCTTCTTCACATGTGCGCTGGCTTTGGAGAAATCCATCCGCCCGGCGAATCGCTCCTTCAGCGCCGTCATGATGCGGCCCATGTCCTTGAGCGTCGCGGCTTCGAGCTCCTTGATCAGCGCGGAAATCGCCTTGCCGGCTTCGATGTCGGACAAATGCTTGGGCAGATAGGCGGAGATGATGCCGATCTCCTCGCGCTCCTGGGCGGCGAGCTCAGCACGGCCGGCCTTCTCGTAGATATCGAGCGATTCCTGGCGCTGCTTGATCATCTTGCCCATGACGTCGAGGATCTCGGCGTCGCTGAGCTTGAGCCGCTCGGCGCCGGAGGTCTCGCGCTGCAGGATCGCGGCATTGACCATGCGCAGCGTCGAGACCCGCCGCGCCTGGCCTGCCTTCATCGCCTCTTTCATCGCGTTGTTGATATCGTCGCGCAACACGGCTATGGCCTCTCGCAAATGCGCACCACCTGGGGCAGGCGGCTGCGCGCAACATTTAGGCCCTTGCCGATGCCGACACAACCGCAGACTGGCGCAACCTGGGACGAGCCCGCACCGACGGCATTGCTCGTGCTTGCCGACGGCACGGTGCTCGAAGGCATCGGCTTCGGCGCAACCGGCCACGCGGTCGGCGAAGTCTGCTTCAATACCGCGATGACCGGCTACGAGGAGATCCTCACCGATCCGTCCTATGCCGGCCAGATCATTACCTTCACGTTTCCCCATATCGGCAATGTCGGCACCAACGAGGACGACATCGAGACCGTGAATCTCGCGGCGACACCGGGCGCGCGCGGCGTCGTGCTGCATTCCGCCATCACGGAACCGTCGAACTATCGCGCCACAAAACATCTCGATGCCTGGCTGAAGAACCGCGGCGTCATCGGGCTCGCCGGCATCGACACCCGCGCGCTCACGGCCCTCATTCGCGAAAAAGGCATGCCGAACGCGGTCATTGCCCACGAGCCGTCCGGGCGCTTCGATGTCGAAGCGCTCAAGCGCGAAGCCAAAGCCTGGCCGGGCCTGCTCGGCATGGACCTGGTGCCGATGGTGACCACCGGCCAGCGCTTCACCTGGAACGAAACGCCCTGGGTTTGGGGCGAGGGCTACGGCCACAGCGACGGTGCAAAATATCACGTCGTCGCCATCGACTACGGCATCAAGCGCAACATTTTGCGCCAGCTCGCCGGCCATGCCTGCAATGTCACCGTGGTGCCGGCGACGACTTCGGCCGACGACATCCTGGCGCTAAAGCCCGACGGCATTTTTCTCTCCAACGGCCCGGGCGACCCGGCCGCCACCGGCGAATATGCCGTGCCGGTGATCCGCGCGCTGATCGAGCAGAAGCCGGTGTTCGGCATTTGCCTCGGCCACCAAATGCTCGGCCTCGCCGTCGGCGCCAGGACCATGAAGATGCATCAGGGCCATCACGGCGCCAATCATCCGGTCAAGGACCTGTTCACCGGCAAGGTCGAGATCACCTCGATGAACCACGGTTTTGCCGTCGACCGCGCGACCCTGCCGGCCAATGCGGTCGAAACCCACGTGTCTTTATTCGATGGCTCAAATTGCGGCATTGCCCTTAAGGATCGGCCAGTGTTCTCGGTGCAGTACCATCCGGAAGCCTCGCCGGGGCCGCGCGACAGTCATTATCTGTTCGGCCAATTCGTCGAGCTGATGCGCGATTTCAAGCGGGTTTGAGCCGGAAACCGCGCGTGCATGTCCGGCGTTAGACAATTTCAACGGAATATCCGGTAGAACGGTCCGGCCGCCCGGCGGCGGGATCGAAACCATGCTGACCAAGCGCATCACCCCGGTCACCCACCTGTTTGCCGACGACGGCCGGATTCCCAACAATCCGAAGCTGCCGCTCATTCTCTATCGCGGCGGCATCGATCTCGCCGGCTCCCCCGACCCGGAACCGCTGATCGAAAGGACGTTCGGCGACAACGGCTGGGGCGACATGTGGCGCAACGGCATTTTCCCCTACGTGCACTATCATTCGATGATCCACGAAGTGCTGGCCATCGCCCGCGGCCGCGCCAAGGTGCGCTTCGGCGGCGAGGACGGTAAAGAAATCGACATCGCGCCCGGCGACGTCGTCATTCTGCCGGCCGGCACCGGGCATCAATGCCTCAGGCACAGCCGCGACCTCGTGGTCATCGGCGCCTATCCGCCGAACGGCAAATACAATCTCTGCCGCGGCACCAAGGCGGAGCGCACCAAGGCGCTCGTCGCCATCCCCAAGGTGCCGCTGCCTGCCTCCGATCCGGCGTTCGGGCCGCAAGGACCGCTGCTCGCGCTGTGGCGGGCATGAATTCCGGCTGGCTCAAGTTCTGGGACAGTTCCCATTCGATCTACGTCAATGCGCGCCACCGCGACGTGCATTATCGTCTCATCGCGCAACAGATCGCGGCGCTGGTGCCGTCGCCGCAGGCGCGCGTGCTCGATTACGGTTGCGGCGAAGCGCTGCACGCCGATCTGGTCGCCGCCGGCGCGGGCGAGCTTCTGCTGTGCGAGGGCGCGCCGCGGGTCCGTGCCGGCATCACCGCGCGCTTTGCCGGCAACGCGAAAATCCGCGCCGTCGCGCCGGAGGACGTCGAGCGCGTGGCGGACCATTCGCTCGATCTCATCGTGCTGCATTCGGTCGCGCAATATCTTAACCCCGAAGAATTGGCGAAGTTGCTTTCGCTGTTTCATTGGCTGCTGAATGCCGACGGCAGGCTTGTGGTGAGCGACGTCATCCCGCCCGACGTCGCGGCCTCGACCGATGCGATGGCCTTGCTGCGGTTCGGCGCCGCAAACGGATTCTTCATCGCCGCCGTCACCGGCCTCGTCCGCACGGTGCTGTCCGATTATTGGCGCTTGCGCACGCGCTACGGACTGACCCGTTACGGCGAAGCGGCGATGACGGAAAAACTCGCTACGGCGGGATTTGCCGCGCAGCGCGTAGCGCAAAACATCGGCCACAATCAGGCGCGCATGGCGTTCACGGCGCGGCCGCGCTGAAGCCGCAATATGTGATGCCACCCAGTGCGCCGACCTAGCCAATAACGCGTGACAATAGCGGGCTGTCAGTGAGTGGCATCCAGTGCTAAACTTAACTGCTGCAGTTCACGAGGGATCAAAACAGACCGAACGCGATAAGAAAGACATCGGGATGTCGACCGATCGATGGATAGCGGCAAGTTTGACCGCCCTCACCGCGGTTCTGTCTGTGTGCCATTGCGTGGTTCTCGCCGCACCGGTTGGGAGTGAGGACGCCGACATCGGTCCACCTCCCGCGCTGGCGCCGGGGCAGGCGCCATCCCTTCCGAAAGCGGGCCCGTTGGCGCAGCCGCGGTCACAAGACCAGGTTGGCTTTCCCTCGGCGCTGACCGCGTCGGTCATCCCGCCGGCCAGCCCGCTCACGCCCGCCGCGGTCGCGCTGGGCAAGAAGCTTTTCTTCGACAGCCGGCTCTCCGGTGACGGCACGGTCGCCTGCGCCACGTGTCATGATCCGGCGCGCGCCTTCACCGACGGCAGGCCGACGTCGGTCGGCATCCACGGTCGCGTCGGTCAGCGCAACGCGCCAACCCTGTTGAACGCGCTCTATAATAAGACGCAGTTTTGGGACGGCCGCGTTAATACGCTCGAGCAGCAGGCGGCACTGCCGATCACGAACCCCTCGGAGATGGGTGCGGCCAGCATCGGGGAAGCCGTCTCCAAAATTGCCGGTGATAAGGATTACCAAGACCAATTCATGCAGTCGTTCGGTCGTGATGTGAACGAGCAGGATATGTTGCGCGCGATTGCCACCTACGAGCGGACGCTCGTTGCGTTCGATTCTCCTTTCGATCATTTCATCGCGGGAGACAAGAACGCCATCAGCGACTCAGCAAAGCGCGGCTGGGAACTGTTCAACACCAAGGCCCGCTGCAACTTGTGCCATGCTTTGACCGACAAACAGCGGGACGTCACGGTCTTCACCGATAACGATTTCCATAACATTGGCATTGGAATCATCCGGCATCATGTCGCCCCCCTGGCGCAGCAGGCAGAGCGTGAACTGGCGCAGGGAGCTCTGCAGGCTATCGACGACGCCGCCATCGAGAGTGAGATATCGGTCCTTGGGCGCTTCCTGATTACGAAAAAGCAGAGTGATATCGCGTCGTTCAAGACGCCGGACATCCGAAATATCCTGGTGACCGGGCCTTACTTCCACGACGGGTCGATGCAAACGCTGTGGGAGATCGTGGATCACTACAACAAGGGTGACGGCGTGACCGATCCGTGGCTCGACGAGGATATGCAGCCGCTGGCGCTGACCGAGCCTGAGATCGACGATCTGGTGGCGTTTCTCGCATCGCTGACGAATCCGCAATACAAGGAGCTCGGCGACGAGGAGTACGCACGACAACTCGCTCTATCCAAAGTGAGCCGCCCGCAGCGCGATACGGCGCGCGCTTTCGGCCCGAAGCCCACGCAGCCAAAGCCGCCTCCATTCTGATTGCCGCGCTCTGAAATTGATGCAACTCTTTGCGGTTTCCCTTGAGCCAAAAGCGATCAACAGCATTGGCCCCACGGACTGCGGACTGTAGGGTCCATACAAGAACTCCGACGGTCGGCAGCTCGAGCCGGTGAAGAAAGCGTTCCGGCTAAAACAAAGAAGCTCAGCTTGGGGGAACACGACGTCATGATGCAATCCTGCGAAGTCTCCTGAATGCCGCTCGTTGCCGCCGTATCGGCTGCGCTCGCCTGGCTCGGCCGCCAAGGCTCGCGCGCCATTGCCGCGGTGGTGTTCATCGCCATTGCGATGCCGCCGGTCGACGCGCTGTTCAAGCCGTTCGTCACCGAGGCGATCTTTGCGCTGCTCTGCCTCGCGTTCCTGCGCGTCGACATCGCGGCGCTACGCGGCCACGTGCGCAGGCCCGGCCTGGTGCTGGCGGCGACGGCATGGACGTCGTTGGTGGTGCCGACGCTGATTGGCACGGCTTGCCTGCTCGCACATCTCGACGCGCGTTCGCCGGCGCTGTTTCTGGCGCTGATGCTGCAAGCCGTCGCCTCGCCGATGATGGCGGCGCCGGCCTTCGCCGCCGTCATGGGCCTCGATGCCACTCTGGTTTTGACCACGCTGGTCACCGCGACGGCGCTGACGCCAGTGTCTGCGCCATTGTTCGCTTATGCCTTCATCGGCCCAGCGCTGACGCTCTCTCCGCTCGCGCTCGGGCTGAAACTGTTCGCCATCCTCTCGGGCTCGCTCATCGTCGCCGCGATCATCCGCCGCGTCGCCGGCCTCGCCGCGATCCGGCGCTATAACGACCAGATCGACGGCATGAACATCCTGCTGGTGTTCTTTTTCGTCGCCGCGGTGATGGAAAATGTCGCCAGCCGGTTTTGGGCCGATCCGTTGGCGATGATCGAACTGACCGCGCTGGCTTTTGCGGTGACGTTTGCCGTGCTGGCGCTGACCGCGCTGGTGTTTGCCGCAACCGGCCGCGAGCGCGCCTTCGTGCTCGGCCTGATGGCCTCGCAGCGCAATATGGGATTGATGCTGGCGGCGACCGGCGGCGCGCTGCCCGACTTCACCTGGCTCTACTTCGCGCTGGCGCAGTTTCCGGTCTACCTGTCGCCGCTCCTGTTCACGCCGCTGGCGCGGCGGCTGAAGGCGGGCGCTGGAAAACTCGAGATCTAGCGCGTGTATTCTCAAATCGAGATTGGAGAAACGGAAATTACGGGCGCTGAGTCTACCTGCGGCCGGCATCTGAATTCGCGACTTTGCGAGCACACTCGATGAAGCGCTCCGCAAGCGGCGTCAGCGTGCGATCCTTGACGGTGACGAACCCGACCGGCGCGGGAAGCGACGGCACTTTGATCGGCAATGCCTTGATGCGCGTTCGCTGGCCGCCAAAGCGCGTGGGAGAGGCGGGGATGAGTCCAAGCCAGTCCCCCGTTTCGATCAAGCGCATGTGAAGGTGAAGCGAGACCGTCAAAACCTTGGCGGAAGGGACTTCGAGGCTGCTTCGGCGGAAGACTTCGTCATGCAACGACCGCGCCAAGCTACCGGGCTGCGCTAACACCCATGGCTCGCCGATCAAATCGGCAAGCGCCAAATTTCGCCGCTTCGCCCAACGGCTCTCAGAGCCGGCGGCGACCACAGGCGGGTCATCGAACAAAGGCTCCGCAACCAGGTCAGGTTCGGTCATCGTGGTGGGAATCCGCCCGAACACCACCTCGGCTTTTCGATCGCGCAGATTATCGTATTGCTGAACTGCGATGTCTTCGTGCAGCACGTAAAGCGCCGCGCGGGGAAAATCTCGCGAAAACCGTTCGATGACGGCTGGAAGCAAACCGGCATCCGTCACGATTGACGAGCCGATCCACAGTTCGCCCGCGTCCGGCTGTTTGATCGTCTCGATTTCCTGCAAGCCCTTGCGCATCTCGTCGAACACCGCGACGCCGGATTTCAGGAGCGCGCGGCCGTAGTGCGTCGGTTCGACGCCTGAAATGCTGCGATCGAAGAGCTTGACGCCAAGGGTGTGCTCCAATTCCGAAATCGTCTTGGACACGACGGGATAGGACACCGCCAATTCTTCCGCCGCCCGAGTCATGCTGCCCGCCTCCGCGACCGCGAGCGCAATATGAAGGTCGCGCAGCTTGACGCGGCGACCGACGCGATCCGTCCACTTCATCGCAGTCATTGGAGACCTAACTGAATGGTTAGGGATATACCCATGTAATAGAACTAATCAGCTATATCAAAATCTGGCAAGTAGGAAACCGTAAATTCCAAGTGGGCATTGCTCGCACGCAGCGACCTGAAGGGAGAATTGTCATGGCTCAACTTGCATCATCACCGTCAATCGTCCTCGTCCACGGCGGCTTTGTCGACGGCGCAGGGTGGGAAGGCGTCTACAACCTTCTGAAGAAGGACGGTTACAACGTCAGCATCGTGCAAAATCCGACGATAACTCTGGCTGACGATGTGGCCGCCACCAGGCTTGTGATCGCGTAGACGCCAGGGCCAGTGGTGCTGGTCGGTCATTCCTACGGCGGTGCCGTGATCACTGAAGCCGGCACGGATCCGAAAGTCGAAGGGCTCGTCTACATCACGGCGTTCGCCCTGGACAAGGGCGAGTCCGTCGAGACGCTGATCAAAAATGCGCCTCCCGGCGCGCCGGTTCCGCCGATCCTGCCGCCGCAGAACGGCTATCTGTTCCTCGACAAGGCGAAATTCCGCGCTTCGTTCGCCGCCGACGTCAGCGAGGCGAAGGCCGCATTCATGGCCGACTCTCAGGTGCCGTGGGGCGTTGTGGCTCTCTCCGGTTCGATCACCGAGCCGGCCTGGAAGACCAAGCCAAGCTGGTATCTGGTCGCGACCGAGGACAAGATGATCCCGCCGCCAGCGCAGCGCCAAATGGCAACACGCGCCGGCGCGACTGTCGCGGAAGCTACCGGCAGCCACGCGATCTATATTTCGAAGCCTGAGGCCGTGGCGGCACTCATTGCCAAGGCGGCGAAGAGCGTGAGCTCCAAATTGGCAGCTGCCTGACGCAGACGAAGTCCGCCGCCGGCCTTCACGTTGGGGGCCGGCGGTGTTTCAACGTCCACGCCCTAGTCGGCCAAGCCTGCAACGGTCTTCGCCAGCCAATGTTGATCGGACGACAGCGAGCGAAGCTCCTGCAACGCTTCTCCCTTGGTCTGGGTGACCAGCGGCACGATCAAGGGCTCGCCTTCGCCGTTGCCCGGCTGGCAGGAAAATTCGAGCCGGATGTCGTTTGGATCCATGACATAAATCGAAAAAATCCCCGGCAAAATTTCGAGCGGGCCGTCATAGGGAATTTTGCTGGCCTCGAGCCGCGCGCGAATACGCGCCTGGCCCTGCGGCGACACCGCGAACGACACGTGCTGCATGTTGCCGAGCGCATTGCGGTCGCCCTTTGGCTTGGCGCCCTTGGGCATTTCGAAAAAGGCCAGCAATGCGTCGCGGCCCATGTCGAAGAAATAGTGCCTGATTTCCTCGAACGGCGGATTGCCGCGATTGCCCGGGCCGGTGCCGATGCCGGGCGGCACCTTCATGGCGTGCACCAGCCGCATGCCGAGCACATCGACGTAGAAGTCGACGGTCATCTTCATGTCGTCGGTGTTTAGGGCAAGGTGATGGACGCCATAATAGCTGATCCTGCCATGACTGGAATCCTGCACGGCGGGCGCCGCAACATCGAGTGTGGTCATCGTCTCCTCCCGTCCGGCGGCAGCGTCTCACGCCGCCGGTGCTTGCCATGATGCAAAGCCGGCGCCGACCAGCGTCGCCGGGCTCGGAAAATAGTCGATCAGCTCGAAACCGGTGCTGCCGGCCGCGGCGTGGGCGATGACCCAGTCGCGGATTTCGTGCGCGCCGTTGCCGGTGTGCGCCAGTTGCTCGGTGAGAAAGGCATCGAGCTGCCGCTCCTCGCCGCGGGCGAAGGCATCGATGCAGGCATGATCGAAGGTCTCGTCGATCCAGCCCATGGTGGTCTCGCCGATCGAATGGCTCAAACCGCCGGTGCCGAGCACCGCGACCCGCAACGGCTCCGGATAGCTCTCGATGGCGCGGCGCAACAACCGGCCCCAGGCGAAGCAGCGCCTGATGCTCGGCATCGGCGCTTCGAGATCGTTGACCAGGATCGGGACCAGCGGCAGTTCGGGATCGACGCCGGCGCGCCACAGCGGAATGCAGGTGCCGTGATCGAGCGTCAGCCGATGCGACAGCGTCGGGTCGAAATCGTTGTCGAGCGCGGTTTGCAAAAGATATCGCCCGAACGCGGCGTGACCCTTGAGCACCGTGTGCGGATAGACCTTCTTCATGAACGGCTCCGGCGGGCCGTCGTGCTCGTCGCCGATGCCGATGCAGATCGCCGGCAGATTGTTGATGAAGAAATTGACCCAGTGATCCGGCGACACCACGACGAGCAGGTCGGGCCGGCAGGCGCGCAGCCGGCGCCCGATCTCGTCGAAGGCCGCCGTCAACTTGGCGCGATGGTCGCGCGGCATGGTCTCCCAGTCGCGGGCGATGATCGGTCCGTGGCTGGCGGCGAAAATACCGACGAGCTTAGCCATGGCCTGCCTTCGCCGCCGCGGGCGCGCCCGAAGCATTCATCGCGTGCAGCCGCGCCATGAATTCGTCTTGCGGCATGCCGCGGACCTGAAAATAGAAGCGCAGCAGATAGGCATTGACCAAGGGCGACAGCGTGGCGACGTCGTCGTCCAGGAGCGCCTGGCGAACCTCCGGCTTGATCCGGTAGCGGTCGATCACCGCCGCCATGTCGGCGCGATAATCCGCGACCAGTTGCGCGTCGTGCTGCAAGTCGAAGAACAGCTTGCTCAGCCAATAGTCCGTCATTGCCGCTCCTGCAGATCGCCTCGCCAACAGAATGATCTTTTACCCCCGCATTGCCAAGGGCCGGCCGTGCGACGATAACATTTGGCAAAAGGAGGGGCGCGGCGATGAAGTTCGGCCTGTTCTATCTTCCGACCTATCTGCCGGATTTGCGCGATGCGCAGACGCATTATCGCGGCATCGTCGAGCAGGTCGAATTCGCCGACCAGATCGGCATCGACTATGCCTGGATCGTCGAGCATCACTTCGTCCGCCATGGCGGGCTGTTTCCTGCGAACTATGCGTTCCTGTCGTATCTCGCGGCCCGCACCAAGCGCATCCGGCTCGGCACCGGCGCCACCGTGCTGCCGCTCAACGATCCGGTGCGGGTGGCCGAACAGGCGGCGACGCTGGATCAACTGTCGCAAGGTCGCTTCGACTTCGGCGTCGGCCGCGGTTTTATCCGCGACGAGTTCGACATTTTCGGCGTCGACATGAAAGAGAGCCGCGAGCGCGTCGAGGAAGGCGTCGACTTGGTCAAGCAGGCCTGGGCCGGCCCGACCATGGAATTCAACAGCAAATTCCGCCCGCCGCTTACAGGCCTGCCGCTGTTGCCGCCGATCTACCAGAAGCCGCATCCGCCGATCTGGGTCGCCTGCCTGATGTCGCCGGAAAGTTTCGAATGGACGGCGGAGCAAGGCCATAACCTGCTCTATGTCGCCTACCACGTCGATCATCCGGTGGCGGCCGAGCGTATCGGCTGGTATCGCGGCGCCTTGCAGAAACATGGCCGCAACGTCGCGGATTACGAAATCTGTTGCGTCTATCACGCCCATTTCCTCGACAGCGACGATGACGCGAAGCTGCAGCAGATCGTGCACAAGCCGATGAGCGAATACGCAGCAGCTGGCCTCGAAGCCGCACGCAAGCCGCCCGATCCGACCGCGTACAAAGGCTACGAGCGCCGCGAGGCCGGCCAGCGCGATTTCGGCTTCAACGCTTATTTTCCCGGCCGCGTCGTCATGGGCGGGCCGAGCCAGGCGATCGAACGCATCCATGCGCTGCGCGACATCGGCATCACCCAGATCGGACTCTTGGTGGACTTCGGCTCGCTGCCGCAGGCCGAGATCATGCGCTCGCTGCGCATCTTCGCCGATCGCATCCTGCCGCACGTTCGCGACATCTAGCATTCGCGCATTAGCACGGTTCCGGTCCCTCACCCTTCCGGAACTGAAAGCGGACATTCATTGCAGCGCAGCGAATGTCCGCTATGGGCCGATTGTGTTGCAAAAGTCGAATGTTGCAGGTCTATAAATTTTTCGCGAAAACACAAACGGGAAGCAATCGCCGATTCGTATAACCTCTATCGCGTTACCGAAGTCG
>Ga0187858_10004864_pt1 | contig 12450 bp, 17 predicted proteins | sample June2016WEW_8_15_FD_133015 | JGI IMG/M metagenome (GOLD analysis project Ga0187858, IMG submission 133015) | Peatland microbial communities from SPRUCE experiment site at the Marcell Experimental Forest, Minnesota, USA - June2016WEW_8_150 | ecosystem: Environmental > Terrestrial > Soil >...
GCAGCTTCTTTTTCCTTTTGTTGTTCGGCCGTCAGATTCCGGCAGCAGCGGTCATAACCTGGGGGCAATTTATTTTTGATTTGGTCCTCGCGCAGTTTTTCCAGCCGCTCCTGGGAGCAATAGCAATAATAAGCGTGTCCGCTCTCAACCAGTTTCTGAGCCGCGTCCTGATATAGCTTCAGCCGTTTTGACTGCACATACGGTCCGTAATTACCACCGATTTCCGGTCCCTCATCCCAGTCCATACCCAGCCAGCGCAGACTTTCCAGGATATTGGCCAGCGAACCCTCAACACTGCGCTCCACGTCGGTATCCTCGATGCGCAGGATAAAAGCGCCGTTATTGTGCCGGGCAAACAGCCAGGCAAACAACGCCGTCCGGATATTCCCCACGTGCGGGTAACCGGTAGGACTCGGCGCATAACGCGTTCTGACCCGTTCTGTCATAACTACTCTCCGCAAATCGTATTTAAATTCGACACAGGTAAATTTCTGCTATTCTTGTCTTGGTGATACACTCACATTCTACCATCTCTCCCCCCTGACATTCTATAATACAGATATCCGTCGGTCTCCTTGCCGCCTGACAATGAAGGGTCAGGAGTCTCCCTCCCTCTCAGGGAAGGACTAAAGGAGAGTGATAGATTTCAAATTAATCAGGAGGCTGCCAATGAAAGACTCTGTTATCGCCGAACTCAAAATCGTACCGCTGGGGACTCAAACCGCCAGCCTCAGTAAATATGTCGCCGCCGTCATTGATGTCGTCCGTCAGGCCAAAGGCATTACCTATCAGATTACGCCGATGTGCACAATTGTCCAGGGACCGTTGGCTCAGGTGCTGGCATTAGCGCAGGAAATGCATGAAGTGCCATTCAAGATGGGTGCCAACCGTGTCTCGACCACTATCAGTATCGACGACCGCCGTGACAAGCTTATCACCATGGAAAGCAAAGTCAAAGCGGTGAGTTAGACAAAAGCCGGTCTTTCCAAAATAATATTGACCATTATTTTAATAAAGCAATGAATTGAGCGACGCTGATTTCCGCGGTGCGCAAAATTGCCCGTAGCGCCCCCCGGTCGAATTCGCTGTCCCGGGGAACGGTGACGGCGGGGCGGGTTGGGCACCTCATCCTGACATGACTGCCTTTGATGCGTGTAATTTGATAACCGGCCCGTTCCAGGGCCGCGATACACCGGTCTCCGGAAACCGCTGGGAGCTCCATCATTTTTCGTCAACCTCGATGTGATTGAGGGTATATTCTTCAGGGAAGCTCCAGCCCTCTTCCTGCATGGACTCCAGACAAAGTTCCGCGGCTTCCTTAATATTTTCTAACACTTCTTGTTTAGTTTTCCCCTGGGAAATGCAGCCCGGTATAATGGGGATTTCTGCGATAAAGTAGCCGTCTTCACCCCTGGTAATAATCACAGGGAGCCTCATAAAACTACCTCCCGCAATGTCCGCTGCTCGTAATTTCTTGCCTCAAGTATAATTCTTCATTTGTGATAATACAAGTCAGTTAAAAAAACCGTACCCTGCGCTGTGCGGCGCAGGGTACATAAAAATCCCCCGTTTTTATCTCGCGGGGAATTATCTCGTATTAGTGCCCTCGCCCTTGATGGGAGAGGGACAGGGTGAGGGTGAAATTTTTGTCCACTTAACGAATGTATTCATATCAAAGACAATTTCTATCTTAATAATGGCTCCGCTTCCGCCAGCAGACCCACCATCTCGTCGGCCACTTTTTCCGCCTGAGTGCCGAACTCCTGCAGCAGGCTCTCTTTCACCCAGATATAGAACAGGTAGCGCATACAGCGCCGGTCTTCCCTTTGCGACAGTAGGAATTCATAATGCTCCCGGTTGATGCAAATTACGCCTTCTTTCGGGTCGTACCAGCTCCGGTAATCCGAATTCTCATTCGCCGGCGACTGTAATTTGATGTGGGGCGCATGTGTCGGATGGTGCAATACCGGTCTCAAAGCCTTTGGTTCGGATGCCGGCTGCTTGGCTTTCTCTCCATGATTATCCAGTTTCGCTGCCGCCCCGGCCGTCGTACCCATTGCCATTTTTTCCAGCAGCCCCTGTTCTTTATACCGTACGAACCTGTCGATTAGTTTGCCCGCCCGGCCCAGAATGATATTAAACCGCTGTTCTTGCGATTCGGCGCTGACTTCTTCAATGAGTTGCTTGATTTTCGCTTCCTGCTGTCTCAATTCGTTGACAAAAGCCCGGAAAACTTCATCCTGCACCACGGCTGTTTTGTCTGCCGTCCGTGCCAGGTGGTCGTATCGGATATAACCTTCCAGGCGCTGGTCCGTCCATGGCAAAACATTAAAATCCTGCAAATCTTTCAATGAACAGATGCGCGTACCGCCCCGTCCGTAAAGGTTAATCGCCGCGTCCGCCATTTCCCAGGGTAAAACATAGAGCTCGATATATGCCGAACCGGCCTTCGGGATGTGCAGATTCGTGGACATCACTTTCACGCCGCGGAAACGCTGCGGATGAATCGGCTCGAATTCGTGGTTATCGGAAATGGACATGGCATACATGTTTGTCCGCAGGTCGCTGGCAAACTGCTGGCCCAGATATTCCTTAATGCGGTCTTTCGAAAGCTGCACCGAAATTTCCGGTAAAATCCCTTCCAGATGGGCGACTGTTCCACGGTGGGTATGTTCGTGCGCTTTGCAGTGCGTGATGATTTCTGCGTGCCCTTTTTTCAGCCATTGCCGTTTCAGTACCAGGCAACTCGACGCCTCACCCTCTGTCGCTGTGGAAGCCAGGTGCAGTTCCTCCGTAATCAAGGCAAAAGCCAGCAGCCCGATACCCTGCTCCCCTCTCAATGCCAGGTGCAGTTTTTCGGAACTCCCGATCTGCTGCAGCACCTGTTTCATCTTTTCAGGGTTGATGCCCACGCCGTTATCTTCAACGGTGATACTCTCCAGCGCATGGGCCCCCAGGCCGTTAAGCACCGGTTTGTAAGTCAGCTTGATGCGGATTTGGCCTTCATCTGTTTTCGCCTGTTCGATGGCGTCCGCCGCATTTTCCACAAACTGTTTCAGCGCCTCGGACGGGCTCCGGCAAACGTGTGCCAGAACCTCAAATACACCTGGTCCGGTGTGAAGTGTTACCTTAGCCATAAACCACCTCCTGTTACGTTAGCCCCGAATTATTTACTAACTTCGGTCGAAGAGAGTAGGTTTGTTATGCTCCTGTTGGGCTTTTTGGAAGGCGACATCCCAGGTAAAGCCCTGACGGCGGTATTTGATTATCAGCTGTATCTTTCTGGCATCCGTATCCTGAAAATGCCTCACTTCCCGTTCCGTCAAGCGGGATTTAACCGATTTGATAAATCCCTTTTTCTCGAGGTAGTGTATTTCATCAACGGAGGCTCCGGTTTTTCGGGCTAGTTCAGTAATACGCAACATTTCACGAAATCTTTCCTATAATATTTCACGTAACTTTACCCGAATTATATGACTGTTCTCTCTATTTGTCAATAGCTAGCTGACTCATGGTATTTTTTGGGGGGTTTTCCTACAAAATGATATCCATGCTGTAGGAGATGGTTTCTGTAGGCCGAAGCCGGAAAGCCATTTTCGGTACTTGACGCAGTCAATGTATATTCAGTTCCTAAGCTGATGTACCAACCCGCCCGCCACTCCTCGGCATAATCTATCAGTTTCATTATTCCTCTGTGTTATAATTATTATTAATTTCGTAAAAAGTGAGACTACGATGTTTTCAATTGAAGTAAATCATATATTTAAAACCTACGGCAGCCGCCCCGCCGTTAATGACGTCTCCTTTGATGTCAATCAGGGCGAAATTTTCGGTCTCATCGGACCCAACGGCGCCGGTAAAACCACCACCATCCGCATGATGATGGATATCATCAAACCGGACTCCGGTGATATCAAAGTCCTGGGCGAAAAGCTCAACGATAACAGCAAGAATAAAATCGGCTATCTGCCGGAAGAACGCGGCCTCTACAAAAAAATGAGCGTCATGGATACCATTATTTATTTCGCTTCCCTCAAAGGCGTAGATAGTCAGCTCGCCCGGCAACGCGGTGAAGAACTCCTGAAACGGGCCGACCTTTTGCCGCACCAGAACAAACGCATCGAGGAATTGAGCCGCGGCATGAGTCAGATTATCCAGGTTATCATTACCGTGATTCACGAACCGGACCTGATTATTCTGGACGAACCTTTCTCCGGTCTGGACCCGGTAAATACTCAGCTGCTCAAAGACCTCATCCGTGATCTTAAAAACAGAGGTAAAACCATCATTATGAGCACCCATCTCATGAATGACATCGAAGAATTATGCGACCGCCTGCTGATGATTAACAAAGGCCGCGCCGTGCTTTACGGTAGTTTGGCGGAAGTAAAAGCCAACTACCGCAACAACGCGGTTCTGGTGGAAACAACCGGTGCGCTAGGCACAATCGATGGGGTTCTCGAACAGCGCCCGCATAACGGTGCGGTCGAACTGAAACTCGATGCCAAAACCACTCCACAAATGCTACTCGAGCGCCTGGTGCAAAAAGGTATCGTGGTCAACCGCTTCGAATTATCCACGCCTTCGTTAACGGAAATCTTCATCAAAGTTGTGGGCAATGAACATGAATAAAACACTGTTGCTGATTAAACATGAATTTTTAAATACCGTTCGCCGCAAAGCTTTTATTATTTTGACCCTTGCTTTTCCTTTAATCGCGCTGCTGGCGATATTGGCCGGACAGGTCCTCCCCGGAGTAATAAAAACAACCACCACCATTGAAAAAGTCGGTTACGTTGACCAGGTCGGTATTTTTACTCAGAATACCACCGGAAATAATATCCAGCTTATCCCTTACGCAACTGAAGCTGCCGCCAAAACCGCCCTGGAACAAAAGGCCGTGGCGGAATATCTTGTCATCCCTGCCAATTATATTTCGACCGGTTCAATTCAAATTTATACGCTGACATCTGAAATCGCTCCCAGTAACGCCGTCCAATCAGGCATCTCGGATTTTCTGATGAACAATCTTCTCAAAGGGAATTCAACTGAGATTATTGCCCGCGCCAAAAACCCGCTGAATATTACCAGCACAACCCTGACCGCATCCGGCACCCCTGCCGCCAAACAGGGTGGATTTTCCGCTTTTATTCTGCCTTATCTCTTCAGTGTCCTGTTGATGCTGGCTATTTTTACCTCATCCGGTTATCTGCTTCAGGGTCTTGGCGAAGAGAAGGAAAATCGCGTGATGGAGATTTTATTATCTTCGATTTCCCCGCGGCAATTACTCTCCGGCAAAGTATTGGGGCTGGGCGCTGCCGGCCTGGTACAGATTGTCGTTTGGCTTATTTCCGCCAATTTCCTGCTGCGGATGGCGTCTGCGTCCTGGGGCAGCGTTCTCGGTTCGTTGCAGATTACGCCGGAATTTTTGATACTGGGAATTGTCTATTTTATTCTTGGCTATCTTATCATGGCGATACTGATGGCCGGCGTCGGTTCGATTAGCCCTACCGCTCGTGAAAGCCAGCAGCTGTCTGTCATCTTTATCGTGCCGGTTATCATCCCGATTTATTTTATGCCGCTTATTATGGAAAACTCCGAGAATATCGTCGTTAAAATCCTGACCTTCTTCCCGCTCACCGCCCCCATAACCGTCATGGTCCGTTCCGGATTATCCGAAATTCCGCTGTGGGAACTCGCCGTCAGTATCGGCATCCTCATCCTTTCCGTCTGGGGATTGTTTATCCTGACCACCAAGCTTTTCCGGACTTACCTGCTGATGTACGGCAAACGCCCGGATTTTAATGAAATCGTCCGCAGCTTCAGAGAATCCTGATTACCGATAAGAATAAGAGAATCCGGCTTTCGCCGGATTCTTTTATTCTCTAATTGTCTTTCCCACGAAAGCCTATAGCCCTCTACTCCTATTCCCAAACGGCAGGGAATCCATCTAATTTCCTTACTTTAGTATTTACGCCGAAAGTTATAGAACATGACAATTGAGCAAGTGAACGGCAGGCAACTCTAGTTAAACAAGTTATCTCAGTCTTTAAATATAATCGGTCCTTTTTTATTGCCGTGTCTTTCAAAAAAGACAAAATCCTGCAGCTTTTTACGTGGATGCACCGGAGTTTCACTCGGGTAGCCGATCGCCAGCACCGACACCAGTTTTTTATTTAAAGGGATACCCAAAATGTGTTTGATTCCGAAGGGGAAAGTCGGATTTATCCAGCAAGCTCCCAACCCTATGTCATGGGCCGCCAGCCATATTGTATAAGCCGCGATGGAACCGTCCTGCACCGGCATTGGGCTCTTGAACCTGTCAGCGGCCACCGCAATCGCTAAAGGCGCTTCTTTCAGAAAAGCTCCGATGACAAAAGCCCGCGACATTTTTGCCTTTGTTTCGTCATCGGTGATGACGATGAATTCCCAAGGCTGACAATTGACGGATGACGGCGACCAACGGGCCGCCTCCAGCAGTTTTTCTATCAGTTCGGCAGGCACCGGTTCTTTCTTGAAGCGGCGAACTGCCCTTCTCGTCCGGATTGCTTCCAGCAGTTCCATATTTACTCCAATTTGCGATTTTAACTAATCAATCCCTGGCTTGTTCAGTGTTTTACCTTGAATTGGCATAAATCACATATTTATTCTTAACGCTTGGGGTTCTTTGATAACTATTTCGTCGCGCCGCATGAGCCGCTCTTATTTGCAGCATTCGCGGCCGGTGAGCCCCCACAGCTTCCGGAACACTCGCTCTTTTTGCCGATGGCACCCATTATTATGGCCGTGGCACAACCGACGCCGGATTGTACTTTGATTGCATTTACCGGGCAATTTAAGGCACAGGCTCCGCATTCCATGCACGCTTCTTTGTCAACAATCGCCGCTTTCCTGTCCTGAACGTTGAATACTCCGTGCGGACAAACATTGACGCACATTCCGCAGCCGTTACAGGTTTCGGTATCAAGCTGCAGTGTGACTACATTTTCCAGATATCTGAGCATTTTTATCCCTCCTAAAAAAATCTGGCCGTCACCCACAAAGATAAACCAAGCATTGCGACAATAATTTGCGCGGGCACGGCAAAACGCATTTCTTTCTTCACGCCCGAAAGCGATGTATAAGTGGTCGAACCGGTGAAATTCATCGCCGTAAAAGCCGCGATTGCCGGCATCAGTAAAATCCAGGCTGCCGTTTCCAGTTGGCCACCTGTCTGTGCCGATGGAATCAAGCCTGCAAAAACGAGTACTATTGCAAATATCAATCCTGATATCATCCCCTTTACCGAAAGCGCGCGCCCCGGCAGCCACGGCAGGAATATCGGGGTAAGGGCGCTGCCGGTAATAAAGGCAACTATTACAATCAAAACCTCGCGGCCGCCCGTCCAACCTGGCAGAATATAGCCGTTCCGGCTGACCCCGGCTAAAAAGAATAAAACCAGCGCTACCGCCAGGGCATACGGACTCCATTGGACCAGTTCCACGGGAATTAATACCGTTCGGTCGCTAAGATTGAAATTAACCTCCCTCATTTCAGCAGAGGTTTTCATCCCCGCATTTAAAAATTCCGGAATATCGTGCGCGCGTACCGGCCCGTATATCACCCGAAAAGAACTGCGTCTTTTTACTTCGTGAGCCGCCACTCCCGGCGCGCCGAGTTGCGGCAAAATAATCTGACGGTGACTAACTACCTCGGAGAGGTGCGTGCTTTCTATTCTGTGAATAATTTCCAAAAGTTCCTTTACCCGCGGCGCACCAGACATTGATGCCCTTGGTATCACTAACCATTATCCAACCGTTAATTTCACCCAATTCACGGCGCAGATAGTCGAAGGAAAGTTTATAATTAGCGGAAACAAAAACTGGCGAATCGGCGGTTGGCTTTCCCACCGCATACAATCCGGGCTCAATCGTGTAACGCATCCGCTGCAATCCTACCCTTACCTTAACCATACCAAGCCTGTCCTGCCAATTGAGTCCGGTCGCGACCCGGGGTATGCGCCCGACAGTGGTCTCTACTTCCCCGATTATCCATGATTTTTTGTCTTTTGTGGAAACAGCCGCCGCGTCGGTCTCCATGCAACTCTCCTCATTTTCGGTCATTAGCCGCGTTCCCTTAATTTAGCGGCTTTGATTATAATTTCAGACAGCCTAGCTCGGTTTCACCCCTTCCACCTTTACGCTCGCGATGGAAGCTGAAAGGTCCTTCGCCTGTTCGGGGGTTATTTTCAAATCGGCCATAATCGATTTGGCTGTCGGGTCATCAAGAAATAAATCCAGCGGATAGGTGTCCTCGCTGACGACCTTCACTTTCTCAAAACCGGCAGTTTTAATCGCTTTAATGTACTCCGCTTTTGTGCTTGCTCCCGCCACGCAGCCGATATAAGCATCGATTGATTCCCTGATATGTTCCGGCAGCTTCTTCAGCACTACGATATCCGAGACCATTAACCTGCCGCCCGGCTTCAACACCCTGAATGCTTCGGCAAAGACCCTCGGTTTATCGTTAGAGAGATTTATCACGCAATTTGAGATAATCACGTCCGCTGAATTATCCGCTGCCGGCAGGTTTTCAATTTCTCCCAGCCGGAATTCCACATTTTTATATCCGCCTTTGCGGGCGTTTTCTCTGGCTTTATCCAGCATTTCGGCCGTCATATCTACCCCGATAATCTTCCCTTTTGCGCCGACTTTTTCTGAGGCCAAAAAACAGTCAAATCCGCCGCCGGAACCCAGGTCCAGCACTGTCTCGCCTTCTTTCAAAGACGCCAGCGCAATCGGGTTGCCGCAGCCCAAACCCAGGTTTGCGCCTTCCGGCACCGCGTTAATCTCTTCTTCACTGTAGCCGACTTTCTTGCTGATTTCCCCGACGGCACTAGGTGCATTTCCGCAGCAGGGGCTTATTTTTAATTTGGTTGCGGTGCCGCCGCATCCGCATCCGGCTGCATCGCTTTCTTTCGCGATTTTGCCGTAGCGTTCCCGCACGGTTTTTTGTACTTCTTCCTGTTTCATATTTTAACCTCCTTAAGTTAAATTAGGTATCCCGATGATTAATTTGGAACATACTTATCAAGTTTGTGTCCCTATTCCTAAAATATTTCCTTCGCCAGCGGCCCCAGCACTTCCTTCGCCATCCCCGCCAGTTCCTGCGCCTTTATCAGCATAAAACAGCAGATTTTCCCGTCTTTTTCCCAGGACATTAAAGCCAGCTTGTCCCCGGCATGAATCTCAGCTTTCTCTCTGGTGTCTTTCGGCAAAAGCACCTGCCCCCGCTCGTCCACGGTGACAATCGAATCCACTTTGCAACATGTCCCGGAACAGCACTCTGGTTGGGTGTCAGTTTTTTTCTTTGCGGCCATCTTTGTTCCCTCCGTGTTATTTTTCTAAATTCTTACTAAATATTATTTCTACACAATGCTCCCTATTACCAACAGAATGGCAACAGCCGTTAATACAAATGGGCATATTTTTGTCGGGACATTCGAGGTTTTTGCCCCGGTCAGTGCCGTCCATATCGCCATCACCAGCAGCATCCCGGCCGAAATCCTGAATACAACCCGGGAGACTTCGTTGGTCGTTCCGCCAAGGATATTTGTTAAAATCACCAGTACCCCGATAAAACAGAGGGTCAACCCCTCGGCCACCCACTCCATCAAGATGAATTTCTTGTTATCTTCAGAAATGTCCCTGAATCCTTTTACCACTACCCTCGCGGCGAATATGTGGGCGATTCCCCACCCGATGGTGATTATTGCGCCAGCATATAACAATATATTTGCAACCATTTCTCTACCAATCTACTTTTGCTTAATATTCCGCTTTTTCCGTATTTTCTGTAATATCTGAATAATAACATACAAAAATAAAGGGCGTCAAGACATGTTTTCTCTGACACCCCTGTTTAAAATATACTCAGTACTGATTATTGAATAGTCGCTACTCCATCGCTTTTCTCAACCTTTCCTCCGCCGCCTCTTTGGCTATTCCATCCAGCTCAATCAGTTTCCGGTGGCCTGTTGCGCCTTTATCAATATTGATGCGGCTTTTGCTGATATCCAGCACCTCGCTCAGGAACTCAATCAATCCCTTATTCGCTTTTCCTTCCGTCGGTGGCGCCGCGATTTTGATGTGCCACACCCCTTCCTCAAAACGCACCACTTCGTTCCGTTTCGCGCCGGGATGCCCCTGCACTGCAATTCTCACCGGTTTCTCTGTCAATTTAAACCCCCTGGTATTTCACCTTCGTCATTGCGAGGTTACTTTAGTACCCGAAGCAATCTCAGGGATGGGTGGCAACCCAACAATCCCACACCTGCATTTCTTGAATACAGGGTACTGAGCTTTAGCGAATGTATTGAATCTTGAACCTTGATTATTTTTTATAGGTTATTGGAATTTAAAAAGTCTCAACGCATTCTCAGTCGTAAAATTAGCCACTTCCTCTTTGGTCTTCCCTGATATCTCTGCCATTTTCTCTACTGTAAATCTGATGTATGCCGGTTCGTTGCGCTGCCCGCGGAATTTTTGCGGCGGTAAATAAGGCGCATCCGTCTCTGCCAGCAGCCTGTTTTCCGGCACAATTTTGATTACTTCTGCCATCAGGCTTTTAGGATAACCGATATATCCCCCGAAAGCCAGGTAAAACCCCATCTCCAGAAATACCCGGGCATTTTCCGCATTTTCCTGGAAACAGTGAATCACCCCCGGCGTTTTTACTTGCGATTTCTTCACCCACTCGCCTAAAATTTCAATCATTTCTTTCGTCGCTTGCCGGTTGTGGATAATCACCGGCAAGTGCAACTTGCGCGCCAGTTCCAGTTGCTGTTTTAATCCCTGTATTTGCTCTTCCTTGTGTACTACGGTACGGTGGAAATCCAGTCCCATTTCCCCGATTGCGACCACTTTGGGATTTTTCGCCAGTTCCGCAATTTTTTGAATGTCCGGCTTTTGCGCGTTATGCATCTCCTGAGGGTGGATCCCGACGGCCGCAAATATCTGCGGGTATTTTTCTGCCAGCGCAATCGCCTTTTCGCTCGATTCTAAAGAGGTGCCGCAGGTAATTATCCGGCTCACCCCGGCTTCGATGGCCCGGGCCAGCATCGCCTCGAAATCTCCGGTAAATTCCTCCCCCTCCAGATGGGCGTGTGTATCAATTATATTTAATTTAGGAGTATTCAATTTTTGTTCCGTTTTGATAAAATTCAAAATTACATTTGGGTAATCGTTACAAGGGAACTCGCTGTAGGAGCGGGTTTCTAAACCGACCGCCCAAACCTTCGGGATAGAACGTAGACTCAACTAAAAGACAATGGCCATCACCGCTGTGCCGCGCCAATCAGCTCGTGTAAATCCTCTATCTTGTTTTCCTGCAGGTACTTTCCAATCCCTTCCAGCACGTCCATCGGCGCCCGCGGATTCATGAAACTGGCCGTCCCCACTTCTACCGCCGTCGCTCCGGCCATCAAAAACTCGATTGCGTCGTTACCATTGGTAATCCCGCCGCACCCGACAATCGGAATATTCACCGCTTTAAAAACCTGGTACACCATGTACAAAGCTACCGGCTTAATCGCCGGCCCGGAGAGTCCCCCGTAAGTGTTCCCCAGCAGCGGTTTACGTGTCTTGATGTCTATCGCCATCCCTTTGACTGTATTTATCAGGCACAGCGCGTCAGCGCCGGCGGCCGCCACTGCTTGCGCAATCCGCACAATTTCACCGGTATTCGGCGTCAATTTCACAATCACTGGCAGGGTTGTTGTTTTTTTTACCGCAGACGTCACTTTCGCCGCCGTTTCCGGATTAGAGCCGAATTCCGCCCCGCCTTCTTTCACATTGGGACAGCTGATGTTTAATTCCAGCCCGGCCACGCCGGGGACTTTATCCAGCTTTCGTGCGACTTCCGTATAATCGTCGATGGTTCTGCCGACAATATTGACAATTACCGGCACCTGCCAGCCCGCCCAGACCGACGCTTTTTCTTTTATCAGTGCCTCCACCCCGATTCCCTGCAAACCGATGGAATTAAGCATCCCGTTTTCCGTTTCGGCAATACGCGGCTGCGGATTTCCCTCCCACGGCTCATGTGCCGTCCCTTTACAGACAATCGCCCCCAGTTTCTGAATATCGAAAAGGTGCGCGTATTCCATTCCGTAACCGAAAGTGCCGGAGGCCGTCATCACCGGGTTTGCCAGTTGCAAACTTTTTTTATTTTGCGGCGCCAGTTGTACAGTCAGGTTCATTTCTTCCCCTAATCCACTTTTATTTCCGTATCGGTAACCTCGATGCGTGTACAGGCATTATTATAGAAGAAACGGTCGCCCAGTGCCTGCGCCATTATCGCCGCGCCTTCCATTCCGGTGCAGTGTGAAACCCCGATTTTCTTGATATCCAGCGCTTGCAGCGCGTCAATTGTCCTGTAAACCCTTTCCACCGGGGAATTAATCAGGTGGCA
>Ga0187858_10004869_pt1 | contig 12442 bp, 5 predicted proteins | sample June2016WEW_8_15_FD_133015 | JGI IMG/M metagenome (GOLD analysis project Ga0187858, IMG submission 133015) | Peatland microbial communities from SPRUCE experiment site at the Marcell Experimental Forest, Minnesota, USA - June2016WEW_8_150 | ecosystem: Environmental > Terrestrial > Soil >...
CCGATCTCGCTGGGAGAGTTCTTGGACAGGAAGGAAGCGGCGGCGCACGCGCCAGAACTGGACTTCCCATGCCCGGTTTGAGAGATGGAGAGGCTCGCAGCACTTCAACATCAGCGGGCGTTCTGACGCCGGAGGGCATCGCCGACGACTTGCAACTAACCGGTGCGGTTGGCCACTACAGTTCGGTCCACCCTGGGGACCGTTTTTCTTCACCGCTTTCGGGCCGCTCGAAGCCTCTGAAGCCGCTTTCGAAAGCGCAAAAGCGCGCGCTGGAGCGTCACGAGCGGAATCGGGAGCTATTCGAATTCAGCCGCCGGATCATAGAAGCGAACCCTGAGCGCTTCATGTCCGGCACGGAAGCGGTGTGCGGCGAGACGCGGCGCGCGATCATGCTGGAGGCCGCGCGCTACGGTTTGACGGAAGACGAAGTCCTGGATGTGCTCACCGCAGACGACGGAATGTCTCACGTCATTTCAGCGTTCGGGAGCTTTGGTCGCGACATCAGATATGCGAGCCAAGAGAGAACAGAAGCTGCCGGTCAGCCCGATATCACGGGGCGCGATGAGAACGGGAACGTGGTGCTTGTCGTCGAGGTCAAGTTTTGGGCCGGCCTGACGGACAACCAGCCCGCCCAGTATTTGCAAATCGTTAAGCCTGCGGGTCTCCTTCTGGTCGTCTCGCCGGAGGTTAGGCTCCAGGAGCTTTGGTGCCAGTTGATTCTGCGGGCGCGGAACTGTGGAGTGACGACCGAGGCTGGCCATGGCTTTGAGAAGTTCGCTGCCACAGTCGATGGTCGAACTATGGCTCTGATAAGCTGGCGGCGACTCTTGGACGCTCTCGCGGAATCCGCCAAAGAAGCGGGTGACCGCATTGCCGGCTCTGACCTGCAGCAGTTGTCGGCGCTGTGCGAGCAAATGGATACCGAAGCATTCGTTCCCCTTCGCCAAGAGGAAATCTGCGATGTCGGGCACGCCAAGAGGAGCCTCCAATATTGCGAGCTAGTCGACGCGATAGCTGAGGTGGCCAAGCACAAGGGTTGCCGGATATTTCGACCATCGGCTGGTTTTGGCTATTACGGTGTTGACCTCCGATTCGGTGAGCTTAGGGCGTACCTTGCATTTAGCCCTCGGTATTGGCTGAAGTGGGGCATTAGTCCGCTGTGGTCGCAGGTCCGGAACGCGGGAACTCATCGACGCCGCGCTCGGGCAAGCATTCCACGCCCGGTCGGCGCTGGAACGCGGAGATCGGGCGATGATTCGATACCTACCTGCTCCTGAAGGAAGACCAGGTGATGCCGCGGCAGACCGCTCACCAGTTCGCCAGTCCTCACGCTAGGAGGGCCGATCAGCCCTCAGCGCAGACGGAACGAGTCACCGAGCCGACGAACCCCAACAATATCAGATCCACTGCCTGGGCTCAGTCGGAGTACCAAGTCGCGTACCGCGATTCGCTCCAGGCATGACTTGTCGACGAAGCCCCTTTCAATCTGTCAGCGAAAGGCGCCTGACTCGGATGCTGGTCGGCCAAACATCCAGTTGACGCATCACGCCCTACCCGCGGATGTGGACAGCCGCGGTTTCGGTAGGGCAGTCAGCTTCGGCGGCGCGCGCTCGGATCCCTGCCGGAAAACAGTGGCCGATAATTAGCGAATATCGCGGCGTGAAAGGGTGCCGCTTGTGTCGGCAAAGGGGGTTATCCCGCGACGCGCAGAGGGCGAGGTGGGCCACTGTCCAAGTGTCCGACAATTCACTCGGAACCTGCGCCACACCACTTCCGCGGTTGGGGGTTACGCGGCAACTTGATGCACGAAAGCCCAACTTTTCCGCGCCGAATCCGGTAAACTGAGCTGACTGCTCGCATCGCGATTCCTCTTTGCATTAGTAAGTTGTTACGGAGACGCGGAGCACCAGCGGCTCAGAGCTGAAATCCAGCCCCCCATCGGTCTGGTCGCCGTTCAAGAGACGGCGGAACTGGAAGACACCGTTCTGGTAGGTACCCTCTTCGACGCGTAGAAAGCGGCGGCGCTTATCCGGCGCGGTGGGACGAAAATCGACGCGGGAGTAGAACCCGGACACCAGAAACTGGTTGTCGTTGAGTTGGGCAACCAGAGCGCCGCCCATGGGCTGGGGATTACCCTCCGGACGGCCGAACCGCGCCCAGACTCCATAGGATACGGTCGCGTCCCATGCTCCGAAACTTAGCGTCTGCGTGAGCTTGCCCTGCTCCTCGGCAACGGCCTGAAGCTTGCCTTCGAAGTTCAGGCGGGCGATCTCTCGCGCCATGGGAGCGATCATGCGGTAGGTGGGCACGAAGGGGGCGACGAACTCTTTAGTTCCGGTGAGCGCCCACGGCGGAAGCAGTTCCTCCTTCGGCCGGGCGGCGTCGGGAATCTCCTTAATCCTGGTGAAGTCCAGGCCGAAGGGCGAAAAGCCGATGGCCTGGTGGCCCAGGGCGAAAAAGAAAAACCGCGGACTGCCGCCGGTCTCGGGAATAAACAGTGAGTTGTCGTCGCGGCGGTAGATCTCCAGCATCTTTACATAGCCGGCGGCGTCTCTGGCATAGTCGTCGGGTGAGATCATGTCGAGTGCGGGCGCGGCGGCCTTCCAGATGGGAAGGTTGTTGCCGCTCGGGCCGCCGCCTTCGTAGCTGGGCAGCGCCGGTTTGGCGGGATCCCGCCACACGGCGCAGCGGTCGGTTCCGGGCGCGGCGTTGACATACAAGGGAAGCTGGTAGGCGGCCTTGCCCGCGGCGGCGACCTGTCCGATATACTGCGCCACAGCCCAGTTGTGGAAGCATACATCGGCGTCAGGACCGAAGACATCTTGCCAGTTGGGCGCAGACGCGCCGGAGGGCACCTGCATGGCCTTGAGGATATCGGCGGGGACCGGGCTATCGAATAGCTTCTGCGCGGCGGGAGAGTAATCGCGCAGGTTGCCCCCGGTGCCGGGTTCGTTCTCCACCTGCACCATCAGCACGGTGCGCTGGGGGTCCGCCGTCTTGAGGTGGCGCATGAAGGCGGCGAAGGCCTTCTTGTCCGCTTCCAGCGAGGTCGTGGCGAAGGGCGATGGGGAATCCACCGGGTGGCCGTTCTTGTCGACCACGTACGGATAGCGGTCGGGCTCCAGCTTCATCCACTCCGGCATATAGTGGGGATTGCCGTTCTTCCAGGTGCCGAACCAGAGCAGGACCAGGCGCATCCGGTGGGCCCGTGCCTGGGTGAGCAGGGTATCGACGACGCCGAAGTCGAACTGCCCCTGCTTCGGTTCGAACTGCTCCCAGTAGACCGGGATCTCGACCGTGTTGGCGTGCAGGAACTCCATGGAGGACCATACCTGCGGCAGCATGGCGGGCCAACCGCTGGAGTTATTCACCTGCGCGGCCAGCATGAAGTAGGGGGCATCGTCCACGAGTAAAGCGAAGCGCCCGTCCTTCTTCACGACACGGGGAATTGGCCGCTCCTTCACCTGGGCGAATGCCGTCAGTGCGGCGAAGGCAAATGCCAAGGCCACGAAACCGGAGAACGCGCGTTTGGTAATTAGTCCGAATCGATTCGGGGTCATGTCGTTTGCCTCAGCGGTAGCGGTAAAGCGTTACCCGGTGGATGCCCTTCTGACTCGGACCGAACAGGGCCGGGCGATCGGCCGGCTCATAGAGTCTCGGCAGCACCAGGCTGTGCGCGCCGGTATCGTCGCCGGCCAGCCGACGCCCCGGAACCCAGCGGCCGTTCACAAAATCACCTTCCTCCACAGTGGCCAGTCCAGCGAGCGGAGGCCCGGGCGTGTTCGGAGTAAAAGTGACGGTCACTCCGGTGCCCGCGGCATAGAATTCGTCAGGGCCGGCCGCGATGAAGATTGCCGCCGCGTTGGGAAAGGGTTCCTGTGGTTGCGGCGACCCGGGCAGCGCACGCGGCCGCAAGAACGAGACTTCCAGCGTGTAGTTCCCCACCTTGACCTTCTGCGGCTGATCCTTGGAGCCCAGCAGGACGGCGGACATCGTCCCGTTGCCCTGGTGCTCCGAAATCAGGGGCGCCAATTGCGCGATCACGTCGTAAGCGCTGGTCAGTTCGATATCGGGAACCGCCGGCCTTTCGATCCCCATGGGCGAGAAACCGATGGCATCGTGGCGTCCGAAGGCGTAGAGCACTCTGGCCCCGAGGGCGTTCGGCGGCAATCCCCTGGTCTCGGGTATGAACAGCGGGTTCCCGCTCCGGTTGTACGCCGCGCACATCCCCGCGTAGTCATAGTCGTAAATGTCGGGCGAGAGCATATCGATTTCGGGCGCCGCCGCTCTCCAGACGTCGATCGCGTCGGGCATCGGGCTGCCCACCTGTCCGTTGGCGCGTTGGTTCTCCTTAGGGAAACCTGGTGCCCATGCGTTCACGAACATCGGTATCGGGTATTCCGTTTTGCCCGCCTCCGCCACGCGGCCGACGTAGCGTGCGAACCACCAGGACATGAAGATTTCATCGACGGCGGCGCCCTCGCCGAACACTTCTTCCCAGCTCCCGGAAGTCTTGAAGCCGGCCGTCTCCCAGACTTTGAGAAGCTCCGGGATCAGGGACTCCCTGTTCTTCTGAAGGTAGTCCATCAGGCGCTTGGGTACCTGGCCTGCGTAAGCCTGTCTGGCCGCGGGCGAACGGTCACGGATGCCATCCGGAACGCCGATTTCGTTCTCCAGTTGAACCATGACGACCGTGTGCTCGCGGCCGTCCACCGCTTTGACGTGCCGCATGAGGGCAGCAAAGGCGCGCGCGTCGGCGTCCCGGTTTGCATCCGCGAAGGGGCTGAGCAATTCGATGCTCCTCCCTCCCACGACCTGGGTGCGCGGGAAGCGCTCGAAATCCTTCTTCACCCAGTCGGGGGCGTAGGTGGACAAACCGTTCTTCCAGCTTGCGAACCACAGCAGCACGAGACGCATGTTGTGGGCGCGCGCATCCCGGATCACGCCGTCCAGGACAGTGTAATCGAACTTACCTTCCTCCTGCTCGATCTGAGCCCAGGAAACGGCGGCCAGAACGCTGTTGAGCCGCGTGTTGACGAGTTTGGGCCATACCGCCTTCATGTACTCGAGGCTGGTGGCGGTGTTGTTGCCCAGTTCGCCCGCCATCGCCAGGAACGGCTTGCCGTCCACGATTAGTTGGGTGGCTGTCCCCTGCTTCCGCAGGTGCGGGATTTCCGGAGCGGCGCCGGTTTGGCCGTAGCCCGCCACCATGGCGGCAAAACTCGCGAGAGTCAAACAAAACCACGTCCGGAATTTCATCATGACCTCCAATCGGCGTTGCCCGGATTGCGCCCACCGCAAAACTTCGACGGCTAGAAGAAAACCTTCCACTCAACATCCGCGCCCGAAGATGCCGTGTAGTCCACTGTCAGCAGACGCCCGTCCAGCGCCAATTTCCCGGTCAGGCCGCCGGACAACTCCACCCGCTTCGCGGTGAACCCTTCCGGAACGTAAATGCGCAGTTGATACGGGTCTCCGGCAACCGCGCGCGAGACGCCGCGCAGGGCGCGTAGCGGGCCGTCCCAGGCGAGGTCCTTGATATCGAACGCCATCTGCCGGACGTGGCGGCTGGTGGAAATCAGCACCGGACGGTCCAGTTTCTCGACAATGCTGTAGATGTCGGCGTCATAGGCGCCGATCGGGCGGATAGCGAACGTCCCTTTAAACGTCCCGATCAGTTGTCTGGTCCAGAACTCGTAAGCAATGTACTCTTTGTCCGGATCGAGGCGGAGATCTTTCGCGGCGTCCAACGTGGCGCTGAACTTGCGATTGCCCAGGCCCGTGTAATTGAATACCGAGAGGACCGACCACTTCCCAAACGCCCGGTCCACCGGCATGTTGAAAATCCGCGCCGGTCGCCGCACGAAGAGATCCACCGGATAGGACACGTCCATGGTCGGTGGGCTGATGCGTTTCAGGAGTTCGATCCGGTCGGCCGGATAGGGAACATTGAATGCCTCCGACACGAATAGCGTGTTCCCCACCATGGCGTGGAAGTTGGCATCGACTTTGGCTTGGCCGGCGGTGAAGTCTTTGCCATCGGGAGCTTTGAACCGGTAAATGTGAAAGCCGTCGGCGTCGTTCCAGAACACGCGGCCGTTGTAAAAGAACCGGTTCGCCGAGCCCAGCACGGTCTCCGTGAACAATCCCGTGAATTCCTTTCCCAGCAGCGACGAGCCCGGATCTTCATAACCCTGGTCGGCGTCCTCGGAGATCCGGCAGATATCGACAATCCCGTAGGAATGATCGACGGGCTGCATGTTGGAGCGGATGACCATGCGCGGCGCCTTTTGGTCGATGGTCTCGCGCCAGGGGAGCCCGGCCACGCGGTACGTCTCCAATGGGCTCATAAAAGGGTCGAACTGTCCCGGCCACGCGTCCCACCAATCCGCGAAATCCATCTCCGCCCGGCCCGTGTTCTTTTCCTGACCGGCCACCCACTTGAGGATGCGCTCGCGCTCCAGTTTGACGGTCAAGGGATTGGAAAAGTCGATGACCCTTTCCCCGTCGTACTTGACCGTATGGATCGGAAGGAAGCACTCGGCCGGATAACTCACCCGGGATGGGCGCCCCTGCGTGCCGCCTCCCGAACCATAGATGCCAAAGCTCCCCTGCGGACCGGGGCCTCCCATGCCCCAATAGAAATCCACCAGGCCGTTCTCCTGAAAGAACTTCTTCGCATCGGCATTACTGCCGCCCGACATCCAGCCGTGAAAGCGGCTGTAGTCGTTCGCCACCAGTTCCCGGTCGTCCAGGTTAATGGGCCGCCGCGTCTTGAGACGAACGTCGTGCGCGAGGGCAATCAGGTCCCCCTGGTGTTCCATGGCCCGAAGCGCGTCCCGATTGAAGTCGATCAGCAGTTTCTCACCGGGGAAACTCTTTCCCGGAGGAATCGTAATCTTGTAGCTACAGTATCCGCGGACCTGCATCCTGTCCGGGGTCTTGCCCTGCCAGCCGGACCTCACCTCGAACCGCGAGGCACCCTTCAGTGCCGTCGCATGTCCCATCAACAGGCTGTTGCCGGTGTCGCTGTCGCGGACCACATGATTTACCGCGTACATCTTGGGAGTGATCAAATTGATCACGGCGGCCAGTTCGTACAGGTCGCGATTGCGGGAGTGGGTGCCCAGGGCGATCCATTTGTCGGTGGAGCCGCCGAGGCGCGCATCCGCCGACACAAAGTAATCCACGTCGCCGAGATCGACCGCCTTGCCGGTGTGGTTGGAGCGGCCCAGGCTGACCAGAATGTCGTTGTTCGTCTTGCTGGCGGAGATCTGATAGTCGAAATCGAGCTGCCCGCTTTTCGCGCCGTGGAGGGTTACCGTAACGAACGATCCGAATGGGTTGGAGTCGGCGTGGTTGATGGAACTGGTCACTTTCCAACCCGAAGGGTCGTCACCCGGAAGGAAGTAGACATCGTTCAGCCGCATGGGCGTCCCTTTGACTTCCGCCGACCAGCGGCACGCAGTCGCGTCGACGGTGACCAGGAGGTTCCCGGTGTCGATTTTGATCGGTGCGGCCGCGTTTGCCGGCAGGAATTGAAAAAACATCGTGGCGGCGAGGATGTTGGCCGCCCTCACCTTAGTCGCGCTGCGCATGACTCCCTTTCAACCGAACTCTAGCCTGCTGATACTATAGCTTCGGGCGCGCACCGTTGCCAGCAGAATGTGGTTAAGGGAAGATGAAACGCTGGAGCGATAAATAATTAATTACAGGGCCGTTGCACCAATCGTTACCAGATTTTCTTAGGGTTAACGGTACGCGTAACAGCCTTGCGGGAGGCACTGGACACGTGTCGCGAGGGAGACCCGCCACGCGTCGCACTACGGTGGCTCCTCCGTCACTTCCTCCCCAGGCTCATCTTGCATGAGACAGACTGAAATGGGTGGACCTGAGGACAAACAGATATACTTATACTCAGCCCGGCGAGGACATTGGCCGTCAGACACTGCGCGCCGTCTTTGATCGGCAGTCGAAGCATCCAGTCATGCCGGCCCAGTATCGTGCTGATCCCCCGCGGCGATGCGCGGGTCCCGCCCGTCGGCCAAGAACTGGCCTAGGAAGCGGTAGGAACCGGCCATTGGGTCGCGACGTGCAACCTGTAGCACGCGAACAGCTAGTGGCGTATCTATTCCAATTTAGAATTCAACCTTAACAACGTTGCCCAGACCATTTGCCCAGGATTGCCTCGCAGTCCACTTGGCAGGCGCCTACTTGGAAACGCCGGTGTAGCGCCCCGTACCCACGGCAAGGTACCGATATTGAATATTAACGTTTCGCGCGGAACGTTGAAATCGCAGTACGCCCAACTCCAACCATCGCTGCGTGTAGAATCTCTTCATGACGTTTACCAAGCGACTTCGCGACGGAGTTCGTCGCGGCGAAATCACTTGCAGTGTCCGAATTTGGATGCGTCCCCACGTCAAAGTGGGCAACCGGTACGGTATGGAAGAAGGTGAGATCGAAGTGGATTCGATCAAGCCAATCGGCTTTCCGGATATCACCCCAGCATTGGCGCGAGAGTCGGGATTCCTGGGCGTCGTCGATCTGCTCAAGGTGGCCAAGCACGGTAAAGGCGCGAACATCTACCTAATTCGGTTTCACTACGTGCCTCCACGCGCCAAGCGCCCCGGTCGGCGCAAGCGTGCCTGAAGGAGGTTTTACTGCTGTGCTTAAGCTGGAGCGAAAGGCTACCGATATCTGGTCTTAACGCCGCGTGGAAAAGTCCGTTCGTGTCCTGTGCGATAAAGGAGGTTGGACGAAGCCGCCTGAGGCGCCAGACGCTTCGCGTTGCAAGAAATCGCTAGCTCTCCTGCCGCTACTCCGTTGTTCCCGATCCATGTCCAGTGGTTGCCGGTTTGCTGCCACCACCACAGGTCGCCGTTCGGCGACTTGCCGGCGAAGGCCCACCTAACGCGGTTTCGTCTCGGCGGCCTCTCTCGGTCTGGGTGCCGCCGCGGTTCGCCCGATCAGTCCATCACGTCCAGGCACAGCCCAACTGCGCCCGGGTTCTTCGCAGCGGAAAATGATCCGCCGGGGCGCGCCACGGACTCGGGAATTGTCTGCCTCCATCGCAACAGCCGACTCAGCGGATTGAGCGAAACCCGGTAGCCTATGGCACCGTCCAGGCACCTAAAGCATTCCAGCCGGAGTTCTCCGTGCCGGCCGCGTTGCCCGCTGCCGTGTAGAAGATCCGGTTGCCCGCAAACGGCCCCGTGAAACTCACGTTCAGCGTCAGCGTCAGCGTGTTGCCGCTGCCCGCCGCCGACGAGCCCACCCCGCTCACCGTGCACTGGCTGTTCGACATGCTCCCCGTCCCCGGTAACGCCAGGTAGCCCGCAAATGGTCCACCCGCGTCTCCGCCATCGTCCACTAGGTATAGCGTCGCCGCCGGCACCGAGTAGGCGATGTAGCACCCCTGGATGCCGTCCAGGAAACTGTTGAACAGCACATCCACCACCCCCAGATCCTGCCACCCGGCGCTGTCGGCAAAGGTAAAGACGAAGCTCTGACTCGCCCCACTTCCGCTGGCCGGAGTTACTCCCGTGGCCTGTGTCGGCGTCGCCGTCGCTCCCGGCACCTGCCCGGTGCTCAGCGCCTGCCACCCCGAGTTCCCGGTCCCCGTGTCGCGCGCCGCCGTGTAGAAGATCCGGTTCCCCGCAAAGCTCGCGCTGAAGCTGATGTTCAGCGTCAGCATGATGGTTGTTCCGCTGCCCACCACCGACGAGCCCGTGCCACTCACTGTGCACTGGCTGTTCGACACACTCCCCGTGCCCGGTAGCGCCAGATTGCCCGCAAACGGCCCTCCGGCATCGCCCCCATCGTCCACCAGATACAGGGTCCCGGCGTTGGCCCCGGAAGGAACCAGCGCGACGTAGCAGGCCTGGATGCCATCCAGGTAGTTGTTGATGAGGACGTCCAGCACCCCCAGATTCTGGTAGCCGCTCGGATCGGAAAACGTGAACGTGAAGGTCTGGCTGGCGCCGTTGCCAGCACCGGGCGAAACCGCCGTGGCCTCCGGGCCGGATTGAATCGGGAAGCCCACTCCGCCCGAGGTGACGGCTCCCGGGTTCACCACCGCGACGGTAGCTATGCCCGCCGAAGCGATCAGAGTTGCCGGAACCGACGCCGTCAGTTGCGTCGCGCTGACGAAGCTGGTCGCGAGCGCCGTGCCGTTCCAGTCCACGCCAGCGCCAGGGACGAAGCTGGTTCCGTTCACGGTGAGCGTGAACGTCGTCCCGCCTGGCGCTGTCGACGCTGGGCTGAGGTTGGAGATGGCTGGCGCTGAAGACAACGCCTGTGTCACGGTGATCTGCTCGCCCAGGACCGCAATGTGCGCCGTGCGTGAAGAGGTCGACGTGTTTGCCGTAAACGAGAAGCTGACGACACCGTTCGTGATGGTTCCGATAGTAAGCCAGCTCTGGTCGCTCGAAGGCGCGAACACGCCGGTCAGAGATGCAGTGGAGGGAAGCACCGGAAGCAGCGAGTCTGTCCCGGCTGAGGAAGGCTCGGTCAAGTTGGCGGGGCCGACAAAAGCGTAGGGGATCTCCTTGAGCGCACTGTTGCCTCTATCGGGGATATAGACGTTGCCGAAGCCATCCACCGCCACGCTAAAAGGTGCATTCAGGCCCGAGGACACCAGCGTTGTCAGCTGCTGTGTCGAGGCGCTCCATTCGTAGATCGCGTTGGAGCCGGGGTCTGCGATGTAGACGTTGCCGGAGCCGTCCACCGCCACGGCGGTGGGCTGATATAGTCCCGAGGACACCAGGGTTGTCACCTGCTGCGTCGAGGCGTTCCACTCCTTGAGCGCGTTGTCGCCCTCGTCCGCGATATAAAGATTACCGGAGCCGTCCACCGCCACGTCGTAAGGCGCATTCACCTCTGAGTACGCCGGCACCAGCGTCGTGACCTGCTGCGTCAAGGCGCCCCACTTCTTGATCGCGTTGTTGAAGCTATCCGCGATGTAAACGTTGCCCGAGCCGTCCACCGCCGCCCCCCAAGGCTGATCAAGCCCCGACGACACGAGCGTGGTCACCTGCTGCGTAGAAGCGTTCCACTCCCCGAGCGTGTTTAAGAGATCCGTGAAATAGACGTTGCCTGAGCCGTCCACGGCCACTCCTCGCACGGACCCAAGCCCTGAGGGAACCAGAGTGGTCGTCTGCTGCGTCGAGGCGCTCCATTCCTTGAGTGCGTTGCCTCCGTCATCCGCAAAGTAGACATTGCCGGAACCATCCACCGCCGCGCCGTACGGATACGCCAGCCCCGACGACACGAGCGTGATCAGCGGACTCGGCCCGATCGGCCCGATATAGTTCGTTCCCGCTTGCGTCACAGTGATCGGTATCCCAGCTATGGTCAACGTGCCCGTGCGTGATCCGGTGCCGGTGAACGCATCATAGGTGAACACCACCAGCGCGTTCCCGGTGCCGCTGGCGCTCCCGGCCGAAATGTGTAGAAATGAATCGTTGGCAGTGGCAGTCCACGCCCCGGTGTAAGCCAGTACGTACGAAGAACTACCTGCGGCCCTGCCGACCAGCATCGGATTCGGGCCGGCGGCCTGCGTAACCGCGAACTGCCGGCCGTCGAGCGTGATATGCGCGGTCCGCGAGGCTCCGCTGAAATTCGCCTTGAGCGTATACGGGAACGTGCCCGAACCGGTTGTCGAATTCTCGTTGACGCTTAGCCACGAGGCGTCCGACTGAGGATACCAGTAGCATCCTGTTGGGCTGGCGGTAACATCCATCGTGCCGGATTGCGCCGCCTGGCCCAGCGTGAGCGGCGAAAGCGAATAGCTGCAAATGTCCGCCACGGAAAGGCTGACGCTTTGCGGGCCTACTTGGACCGTCGAACTGACCGGCCCCACGCTGGCGTTCGGCGCCAGCGAAAGGGTGACTGTGCCACTGCCCGTGCCAGTGGCACCAGATTCCACGGAGATCCCTGGGCCCTGCGGCACCACGCTCCAGGGGCAGCCGGCGGAGGCGGTCACATTGATCTGGACCGTGCCACCCGAAGAGGACACGCCGGCGGGGGTGGTGGCCGAGTACGAGCAACTCGCGCTCGCCTGGGTAATCGAGAACATCTGCCCGCTGATGCTGATGCTTCCCGTGCGCGTCGCACCGGTGTTATTGGCGCTCAGCATGGCCGAAACCACGCCGGAGGCGGTTCCCGAACCGGTGTTGACGCTGATCCAGGTGCTGTCGGACGGCGTTGCCGTCCACGCGCAACCGCTCGGCGCGGTGACCGCAAAAGTCAGACTTTGGGCTCCATAGGAAATCAACGACGACGGGTTCAGCGAATAGGTGCAGGATACCGTAGTGTCGGAAATCCGCGCCAGAAAGCCGGCCTCGTAGTTTGTCCTGGGACCAAGGCTGCTGTAAGCGTTAGCGGTGATGGGCAAGTCCGCGGACTGAGTCGTACCTGCGACCCACACGTCGCCTGAGGC
>Ga0187858_10004870_pt1 | contig 12441 bp, 8 predicted proteins | sample June2016WEW_8_15_FD_133015 | JGI IMG/M metagenome (GOLD analysis project Ga0187858, IMG submission 133015) | Peatland microbial communities from SPRUCE experiment site at the Marcell Experimental Forest, Minnesota, USA - June2016WEW_8_150 | ecosystem: Environmental > Terrestrial > Soil >...
ACGATGCTCGGCAAGCGGCGCGCCCTGATAGCGCTCCTGTAAGAGAACTACCGCTTCCGCGTAACGCTTTTGCGTAATGCGAACCTGGGCCAGATTTCCCAGCGCGGAGGGATATTCCGGAAAAGATTTCAAAGCCTGCTGGAAGAGCTTCTCCGCCACGTCGGTGCGACCAAAAGCTAACCGAAGATAGCCCATCTGCGTGAGGAGCCGCGCACGCTCTCCGGTTTCGGTCGGGGGCGTCGACTGATAAGCCAGCTCGAGCAGTTCATATGCGCCCTCCGTCTCTCCGAATAGCTCGCGCAGATGCGCGGCCCGGTTGAGGGCGGGCAAATTGCCGGGACGAAGGTTAAGCATCCATTGTGCCGCAATCTCCGCGTCCTTATAATTGCCGAGCTCCACGTTCGCGTCGGTCAACAAACCGTAGACCATTACATCGTCGGGCACTCTCTGGTTCAGTGTCTTGGCGAGCTCCAGCGCGGCGGGGAATTCATGTTCGCCGAGAAGTATCGAAACTCGTATTTTCTCAGCGTCGAAATTGTTCGGCGCTATTTCCAATGATTTCTTTACCGCGTCCCCGGCTTGAGCGTAGAAGCTAACATCGGAACTCTCTTGTGCGCGGCGAACCAGCGCCGCTGCCAGAAGGTTGTACCCCGCATATTGCGTCGGCTTTTCATTGATCGCTCTGCTGGCTTCCGCGATGCTTTGTGCGGCCGGCGAAAGCTCCCCACTTGCTGGGCCGGTTACGCTTTGAGGAGCAGCGAACCTAGCGACCATCATCGTTATGCACAGCACCGAAATAGCTTTTTTCATGGAATGCCTCATTTCCGAAGGAAAAATTGTGGCCGCCGCTTTCAGCGCGACGGCCACATGGGTTGGCTACTCCACAGGGCAGATGCCGCCGGGTTGTCCGGTGCAGCCGGCCTGTCCCGGTCCAGTGTGAGCGCTGTTGCGTCCACTATTAGCCGGCATTACATAGGGGAAAGAATTGTTGAAGCCTTCGGTTTTGGTGTTTACGCCATCTCCGAGAGCCAATCCGTACTTCGAGGAATCCACGAGGATGCCTTCGATGGCTCGCAGAGAGATGTCGAATACATCGTCGATCGGCCTGCGTCCGTTCGGATAGCCAGCCACATCGCCAGCGATGAAGCCGAGCCGCTTCTGACTGGCAACCGGTGTCGGGGGAATGCCGGTGTTGAGACGCAGGAGATCAGCCACCGGTCCAGCGTCGTTGGGTCCACACCCGGGGCAGATGGGAGGTTGGTACTGGACCAGAAGCAGCAGGTCCTTGCGCGGATTAGGCGGAACCGGAACTCCCAAGGAGCTTAATACTCCTGCCGCCACGGGCTCCAGAACGAAGTTCGTGAACTGCGAGTCGTTAATCGGAAAATCCATGCTGAAGCGATCTTTAAAACCCGTGCCGATGATCGCTTCGTTGATCAAAGAATTGCCTTCGCGGTTCACCTGCTGAAGCGAGCCCAAGTTTTCGTCGGGATTTGGAGATTGCCGCACTGTGATTTGATGGCGGGCTGTGCTGCCATACGTCCCGATGACAGCTTGCTTGGCGCTGGCAGGGTGAATTTTGCCGTCCACTGTCAAAAGTGCGATGGGGACTTCCAGGACAATGGAATTGACGTTGTAGCCGCCGACGGCGTCGGGAGCGTAGTTGTGAGTCTCGTCAGCATCGATGGTCGGAGACAAGACCGGACCGACGCCGCTGCGGAAATTCACCGAGTCGAAAAATGCGCCCAGATCGATAAAGAATGGGTCATCCGCGGTTCCCGCCCATACGGTGATCCCGTTGCCCAGGCTGTCAATGCCTTGGTTGAACAGGGATTGATACTCCGGCATGGTCTTCGGACCCACGTTCGATGGAACAGCGTAAAGTGTTCGTCCGCCGTTCAGGACGGTTGATTTTCCGTTCTTGATCATGGTTACGGTATAGGTTTGGCGCAGGCTTAAGCCCTCGGAACCGGCGCCGCTCAGTGAGGTGATCGGCGGGACGCCGGCGAGATTGCCAACGAATCCAGTGAACAACCTGGGATCGCGGATCTGGGTGTTGAAACGGAATTGGAAAATGACGTCTGGAATTCCGTCCTGGTTGTTGTCGACGAGCATCTGGTAGACCACGTTGGGATCGAAGGGGAAATAGTTCGGTCCGTTGGCGGGCTCCAGGAGCGGGTCAACATTCAAGATCATGGTGACGTTGTTGGGATTGTCGTAGCTGACGAAAGCGTACCAGTCGGTAACATCCGCAGTACGATCCAATGCCGTGATGGGCGCTTCGCGATGGCTTGACGCTAACAGACTGGAAGGTGCCAGCATGAACAGCGATAAAGCGAGGGCCACGAGTGACTTCAAGTTTTTCATTGAAATGCCTCTAAGCGGAATTCGTTGACATTGCCATTTGGATCCGACTGCTCGTGAGATAAATCGTGTCGCAGTTTCCTCGGGCTAGCCTACGTATCCGAGTTACGTTGTGACTGTTGAAAACGGATTCGCGACGGTTCACTTTTTTCAGCTCCGAGATAAAGATCGCCTGGCTGTCCGTCGAGAGGAGTGGGACGGTTCGACAACATCGAAACGCGACACTAGTAGCTAAGCCAGTGATAGAGAGAGTTATCTCGATCCTGCCAGTTATTCCAAGTTATTGCGGAATCCAGTGCGCCCGCGACGTGAATAGTCCGTCTACAAATCCAATGTGGTAAACGAGAAAGATTCCGAAGGCCATGCTGGCAAAACCAGAAATCGCGGTCAGGTGTCGATTGATCTTGAAGAATTTCTTCCCCGTGTAAACCAGAGGCACTGAGATTGCCGCGGTCATCAGCATCATCCCCACCATCGTGCCAAGGCCAAACACCAGCAGGTACGCGGTGGACCAGAGCGGACTCTTGATGGTCGAAAGGACTAATAGGGCAACCGCAGCCGAACCAGCCAAGCCATGCACCAGACCGACGACCAAAGGTCTAACAATCTGATAGAGGCCGAGTTTGCCGATAGTTCGTTCGGTTAAGGTTTCAATACGGCCGTAAATGCTTCGGGTTGTCTGAGCAGCGTTCGCGGCGGTGTGATCGAGGGTGACATCCGCTTGTGCCTCTATGGCGCCGCGCTTCGCAGGGGTAAGTCGGGCCGTAAGCCAACCTATTACTCCGGTCAGATTCAGTACTCCCAGGAGGATTAACATCAAGGCGACGCAAAACTCCATGGACAGCCCGAGACGGGGCGGGATTACGACGCCAAAGATGATAATTGCGGATCCCACGAGAAAAATCGTCAGCGTGTGTCCGAGCCCCCATAGCAACCCGATTGTGGCTGAGCTTCTGATCGATCCCTGGCGGCTCACAATCGTGGAAACAGCTACCACGTGGTCGGGGTCGGTGGAATGCCGCATGCCCAGGAACAATCCGAGAAGAACGACGGTCGCAAAGGGAACCAGTTTGTCTCTGGAGAGAAAACCAGATGAAAGGACATGCCCTATAGGAACTGATGCCACGGCGGATGCCGTTATTCCGATACCCAGGACTACCATAAACGCGGACGATAAGAAGGGCAGATAGCGGAGGGCAGTGTTGCCGGCCCGCACACGAGACGACACCAAGCGCTTGGCATAGACCATGGTCAGGCCAACCGTTACCAGCACAGCCGCCAGTCCCAAACTAAATGCGGTGATCAGAAATAGTCCGAAGCCTATGCGGTGAAGGGAGAAGGCACTCAGGAGCACGACCAGCGCCGCCGGACAAGGCACGATCCCTCCAGTGATGCCGAGCATGCAGAGTTCGCGCAATGACCAGGTGCGGTCGATTGATTTCGAATCATCAGAGATCGCCGCACCATTCCCTGGTTCCGTGGCCGAAACTTGTTTGAACATCGAAAGAAACCAGTGCGAATGTTGCGCTCCGGGCGCGTGCGAATGATCTCCGGTTTCTCCGGTCCAATGTCTAAGGAAGATGAAAATGCCGAGTCCGGCAACGCTAAGACCGGAAATCGCTCCCAGCCATGGATAAAGCTGCTCGGGAACTATGTATCGTGACGCATAGAGGGTTACGGCCCCTAAGAGGTAAACGCCCGCGGTGTGTGCGGCGGTGACGACGATTCCCAGCAACACGGCATGTCTCGCCGTGCCACGCGAACCCACAAGATAAGCGGCAACGATGGTCTTGCCGTGCCCGGGCTCTAGGGCATGAAACGCCCCCAGGCCTGCGGCAATCAGAGCCGCAGACAACAATACCCAGAAGCTCAACTTGCCCTGGGTCGAGATCAGTTCGGTAAAGCGACTGCGCGGCGTGTTCTGCGCGCGACCCTCAAGCGGCAGCGGAGCTCCTTTGGATGACGCGACGCTGCTGGAAGTGGATTGTGCACCATTTAGGTCACGCGACGGATTTGCGTCCGACGATCGGCTAGGTCTCTTATGCAGGTGCCAAGTTGCAGACGCCGGTTGCGCCGCGTTTGTCTTGTGAACAAATATTCGTTTGGACGAGGTCACCGCCGTTGCAATCCTCTCCGGGTTGGAGGGTAAAGATCTGAAGCCGACCAGAGCAGACAGTCGTTGCGGGGGGCTGTTCAACATATCGCTGGAGTAGTTGGTCAATTCCTGGCTGCGATCGGAGGCGGGTGCGGAACTATCCAGGATCGTGACCCCGTCGCCGAGAACCACAATTTCCTTCCAGCCTGCCCGCCCGGAAAAGTTGTTATCGAGGTAGGAGAGTTTGTGAGCGCCCCCCGGAACGTCAAGCTGGCCGCGGAATACGAATCCGATTTTCATCGTAGGTAGTCCACCGGCGCCGTCCGCAAATGCCACCTGGCGAGATACCGCATTTAGCCGGACAGCCTGGCCATCGCCGTCCAAGGAGATTCCTTCCTTCAACTGGGCTTCCTGCTGGTCGAGGTAGCGGTGGGCGCCGGGGTCGCTAAGCGTGGCAGTAATGCCGAACCGCCGCATCTCCTGAAAAGTGGGTATCTCAGCCATATCGATCAGGTAGAGGATTTCAATCGACCCTTGCTTGATCGTGATCTTAGAATAATGATTGACGCTGAAATTTCCCATCGGATGGGCGGAGGCGGTTGTGGAGCTCAAAATCAGCACACCCAGCAACAAAGCAATTCCGAACCGGCGACGATCAGTGTTGTCGCTATCGTTGCGCATTGCTCGACCTCAAATTCCGGGCGTGCGATAGGGCGATGTCTTCTAGGGTTCGGGTCGCCACTTCAGCGTCAAAGATGTGGAACTGGGGGTTTGCTTTCAACGCTCGATTTAGAAATTCCTCAGCGTCGGAATCCTTGCCCAGGGTGTGGCAGATCATGCCAGCATGAAACAGGAGTAACGGATCATTGGTGTGCAATCCAAGAGCTTTGTTAATCGCTTCGGCGGCTTCTTGGAATCGGCCATTCCTGTACAGAACCCACGCCAGGGTGTCCCATGTGTAAATATCATGCCGGACTTCAAGTTCTTTGCGCCCGAGCTCCAAGGCCAACGGCAGTTTGATCCCTTGATCGGCATAGAACAAGGCCAGTTCTCGATTGGCCAGCACTTGGTTTAACTTGCTGAGGTGCCCGATGTACTCGACCAGGTCATACTGCTGCTTAGCTAGGTTCATCCGCCCTACTTTCTTGTACACGTCTCCTAACTCAGCGACGTACACCGGAAACGGAATGATGGCAATTGAGCGCCGATAGAGCTCAATAGATTCTTCCAGTTTCCCTTGCGCGGCCCGTACCTTCGCCAGACCGGCAAGGGAGCGATAGTGATTTGGGTCGGCGGTTATACCGGACTGATACGACAGATCGGCGTTTCGCAAGTCGCCGGCTTGAAAGTAGCGCTCACCTAATTCGAAATAGAGCCACGCCAGATTTTCTCGAGGAACGTTGGTTTGCAGCGCGGCCCCGATGGCGCTCTTCATCAATTGGATGGCCCCTGCCGAATCGCCGTGCAAGTAGCGCAGATATGCCATGCGACTGTCGCTCATGTATGCGAGTGCCAAAGGTGATAAGACCGCCCGTCCAAGAGATTGCACAATGTTGTAGGCCGTTGCCGCCTCCTCGTAATCGCCCATGTCGGTGTAAGCGTCTCCTTCGATGGCGAATGCCGCCAAATTTCCGGAGCCTGTGCCAACCGCCTTTTGCGCGTAAGCGAGGGCGTCGGAGAAGCGATGTTCGCCCATACAGACCGCGGCCATGTGAACGAGAGGGTCTGCGGCTCGAAAGTCTTGCGGCGCTAGAGCCAGCCCTTGCTTGAGCGTTTGCTCAGCCAAGTCGTAATAAGCAATGTCACCAGTCTCTCGAGCCTTCTGAAAGTAGGCGGATCCTAATCCGTCATACCCGGCGTAATCACCTGGCGCTTGCTTGACGCGGTTTTGCAGTGTCTGAATCTGCGTGTCCGTCTCCGATGTGAGGCCGATATGTTTCAACTCGACCGATTCGAAGGGCGCGGTCTGAGACCATGCTGATGCGACACAGAGGATCGGAAGAATCAGTAGCCACTTGGCCATTCCAGCCTCGCTGGGTTGCAGGTTTAATAGGATTGATTTTGGTGATGCTGTCACTTATCAGGTTCGACTTCGTTAAGGTATACGGTGGCGAGGGCAAATCGGATTTCTAGGCCAAGACTTTATTGCCGACCCCGCAAGCTGGTTGCGGAAGGCCGTGGAGCGGCCCTAGGGCAAAGGAGGGCGTAGGCGGGCGGGCATAGCGTGCTCGTATCTACTGTTCAGAAGGTCGCCGTGACATCGCTTGTCGTAGTCAGCGAGGGGGAAGCCTTGGTCGCGGGGATTGCGCAAATGATAGGCAATCGGGAGTAGTCCCCCGGAAACGAAACCTGAGTTTCACAAACACCGGATAGTTTGGTGTACCCGATTAGGCTATGGTTTCTGCCGGTTCCCCGAAGGCGATCTCGTTCTCGCTCTGCATCCGGACGCGCGCCTTCGAGACCAGCATGTAGATAGACGGCACCACAAATAGCGTAAATGCCGTGCCAATGATCATCCCGCTTACCAGCATGATCCCGATGCTGTTCCTCGCGCCCGCACCTGGGCCTTTCGCAAGTACGAGAGGGAAATGTCCGAAGACAGTTGCGGCCGTGGTCATCAGGATGGGACGCAGCCGCGTACTCGCCGCGCCGGTAATCGCCTCGAGTTTACTCAAGCCGGTTTCTTGCAAGTGATTCGCGAACTCTACAATCAGAATTCCATTCTTCGCAATCAGACCGACAAGAGTGATCAAGCCCACTTCGCTGTAGATGTTCAGAGTCGTGAAACCCAAGAACGAGAACACAAGAGCACCAGAGATGGCCAACGGAACGGACCCAGCCAGAATGATGAAGGGATCGCGGAAGCTTTCGAATTGCGCGGCGAGCACGAGGTAGATCAGGATCGCCGACAGCAAGAATGTGCCCAGAAATTTGCTGCCTTCCACCCGCAATTGGCGGGACTCACCGGCGTAATCCACGGTGAATCCCTGGGGCAAGATCTCCTTAGCCCGGTCCTCCAGAAAAGTTAGAGCCTTGTCGAGCGGCACGGGCGGCGGGATAACCCCTTGAATGCGCACTGCATTCAGCTGTTGAAACTTGTTGAGCGATCTCGGTTCCGTTGTTGTCCGCAGACTGGCAAACGTCGAAAGCGGCACGAGCTTATCCGAAGAGCCTTTCACGTAGATCTGTGACAGCTGGTCCGGGGTCATCCGCTCCACGCGCTTGATCTGCGGGATCACCTTGTAGCTGCGCCCCTGGATGCTGAAACGGTTGACATAGTTTCCGCCAAGCATGGTGGATAGATCCTGACCGACTTGGCTCAAGTCCACCCCCTGGGAACGCAGTTTGTCTCGGTCGAACACCACCTCCGTTTGTGGTTGGTCGAACTTCACATCAGTATCCGCGAAAATAAACATGCCGCTGGCCATCGCTTTCTGCACGATCTGCTCGGCAAGTTGACTCACCTGCTCTGGCTCTGCCGCCGATACGATCGCAAAATCGACCGGGAAGTTCCCTCCTCCCGGAAGAGGAGGCGGTGTCAATGGAATGACGCGCACCCCGGAAATCTTCGACAGCGGGCCGGTTGATTCGACCAGAAGTTCTTGCGTCGTCTTCTTGCGCTGGCTCCATGGTTTGGTCACCATGCCTCCGAAGCCGCCACTCGGATTGGTGATTTGAAAGACGCTCGCGCTCTCTGGAAACGAGTGGTAGACGTTGTAGACCTGATCGGTGAACAGGTTGGTCTGGTCTAGAGTGGAGTTAGCCGACGATTGGATGACGCCGAACACAACTCCTTGATCTTCAGAGGGTGCAAGTTCCCGCTGGGAGAACATGTAAAGCGGAATCATCATCACGGCCACGATCGCCCACAGCGTGAGCACGACCGGACGATACTGCAGCGTTCCCGCCAACAACTGCATATACAGATTTCGAACGCTCTCGAAGCGCCGGTTGACGATTCCGGCAAAGCCGCGCTCCGTGTCCCCAGCGCGTAGCAACTTTGAACCCATCATTGGTGACAAAGTAAGCGCCACGATCCCCGACACAACGACTGCACCTGCCAGCGTGAATGCAAATTCGCGGAACAGCGCGCCGGTCAACCCTCCTTGAATTCCGATCGGAGCATATACTGCCGCGAGCGTGATGGTCATGGCGATGATTGGTCCCACCAGTTCGCGAGCCGCATCCTTCGCCGCCTCGTATGGCGTCTTGCCCATATGCAAGTGACGCTCGACGTTCTCCACCATGACAATGGCGTCGTCAACCACCAGGCCAACCGAAAGCACAATCGCCAGCAGTGTCAGGAGATTGATGGTAAAGCCAGCCAGAAGCATGAGGAACACAGCTCCGATCAGCGAGATCGGAATGGCGATAACTGGAATCAGCACAGAACGGAACGAACCCAAGAACAGGAAGATCACCACTACCACGATCAGCAGAGTCTCCACCAAGGTGTGCAGTACTTCGTTGATTGCGTCTTGGATATATTCGGTCGAGTCGTAGGGAACTCCCAGCTTCATGCCAGTGGGTAATTGCTGTTCAATCGCCGGCAACGCCTTACGAACGTTGCGAATTACTTCCAGTGAATTCGCAGTGGGAAGAACCCAAACCCCCATGAAGGTTGCGGTTTGGCCGTTGAAGCGGACATCCTGGTCGTAGTTTTCCGCGCCCAACGATACGTCCGCGATCTCCCCGAGTCGAACCAACACCCCGTTCTGCTGTTTCACCACCATGTCGCGAAACTCGTCGGAAGTTCGCAGGTCGGTGTTTGCGATCAGGTTCACGGACACCATGGAACCCTTGGTGCTTCCGAGAGCTGACAAATAGTTGTTTTTTGCTAGCGCATCGTGCACATCGGAAGGCGAGACACCGCGCGCGGCCATCTGCTCAGGCTTTAGCCAGATTCGCATGGCAAACGTGCGATCTCCCAGGATGTCGGCGCGCTGCACGCCGCTGATCGCGCTCAGCTTGGGCTGCACCACACGTGTCAAGTAGTCGGTGATTTGGTTTTGATCGAGGTCGGCGGAAGAGAATCCAAGGTAAATCGCCGCGAACTGATCGTCGGCAGTTTGCAGATCAATCACCGGAACTTGAGCATCCGGAGGAAGGTCGTTACGGACTTGCGCTACCTTCGCCTGTATCTGAGTCAGAGCTGCGGTGGTGTCATAGTTGATCTTCAGGTGCACCAGGATCGTGCTCAGACCCTGAGCGCTCGTCGACTCCATGTAGTCGATGCCGTCCGCGCTGGCAATGACACGCTCGATAGGCGTCGTAACGAAGCCGCGCACCAGATCGGCGTTTGCGCCAACATAGACGGTCGTAACCTGCACCACAGCGATGTCACTGCGCGGATACTGCCGCACACTCAGGGAGCGAATCGCTTGCAGGCCGGCGATCAGGATCACCAGGTTCACTACGATCGCCAGAACCGGGCGCTTAACAAATAAATCCGTGAACTTCATGCACACTCCTTCGAGGACAAACCAAGTTTAGCTATCACGTCTAGCTATCCTCGGGCTTGGGACTGGCGCTGTTTTCGGGCTTAACCGTATTGTTCACCAGAACCGGCGCGCCATTGCGCAGCCGGAACACTCCAGAACTCACAACTTCCTCTCCGGGATTGATGCCGGAAGTGATTGCGACCTGATCGCCACGAGAGCCCTCGACTTTGACAACCTGCTGGCGCACGCCGCGATAGCTGTTCCCCTTCGCGTCCTTCATTTGGACGACGATGAAAACTGAATCACCGTAGGGCGCATAGTTGATAGCCGAAGCCGGCAGCGGAACAACTTGGCGTGGCTGCCCCAGAGGAAGCTCAACTTGCACAAACATTCCCGGACGCAATTTGTTTTCTTTGTTGGTAACAGTCGCCTGAACTTGAATATTTCGCGTCTGCTCGCTGATGACCGAGTCGAGGGCTGTGATTCTGCCGGTGAAGGCCATGCCCGGCAGATCTCCATTCGTGACGCGCAGAACGTGACCCGGTATTACCTTGGGCGTGTCTTGCTGGGGTATGCCGAAATTCACGTAGATCGGGCTCAGAGATTGCAGGGACACAATCGCCTGCCCCGCCGCCAGATATTGCCCCAGGCTGACCTGACGAATTCCCAGTAACCCCGAAAACGGCGCGTGAATTGTCTTGCGCGCGATCGCCGCACGAATGTCCCCGACCTGCGCCTCTGTCGCTTTCTGCTGGGAGTCGGCGGTGTCATAGTCCGAACGGGAAATGACGCCCGCCTTTACCAGTTCCTGCGCGCGGCCGTAATTGATGTGAGCCAGATCGCGCTGCGCCTCAAGACTGGCTAGCTGCGCTCGTTCCTGGCGGGTATCGAGTTCCACCAGAATGTCTCCCTCCTGCACCCATTGGCCTGATTCAAAATGGATTTTGTCGATCGTTCCGGGCAGGTCGGCACTGACCGTCACGCCCTCAATCGCGGCTGCCGTTCCGATCACCGACAACGTTGAGGGCCATGTCTCCTTTTGAGCGACGACCGTCGTCACCGCAGTGGGCGGAAGTTGGAAGCTCGCGCCCTGGGCGATGGCAGTCTCAACCTGCCGGAATTTTGCAAATCCGAGGCCTCCCAAAACCAGGGCCAGCACGACTAACATCAGGATCATTCTTTTCGCCATACACTCTCCAGAACTGAAACAAAACAATGGATTGTTGTCTGGGCCACATCAGACGGAAAATGCAGTTGTTCTCGAATAGATTTCGCTGCTTGGGAAAAAGATTCAGAGTTACTAATCGCTCCCGGGCAGTTAACTACGTTGCGTTAGGTCATGGATCGCTGCTATCGATGGCAAATATTGTGCGCATTGTGGACGTGAACACTGGCGCAGCCTTTTCACCGACCGTCAGGCCGAAGTTGTTCCTCCATACTCCTCCATACTATGATAGCGAAGAAACAGCGAATCCATTATGCTGGCCAATGGAGAAAGGCCGAAAACGGTTTCATGGCTTCAAGTTGCGCGTGCGGGAATGACCACAAAAACGGTGCAGTCATATACGCGGGTGGAACTCAATGGCATGACAAAGGTGCAAAGGCGATCGTGCAGCCTGTCTGGGAATATCCGGACGATTACTGCAAAACGCAAACTCAGGAGTTTGATATGGAGCCAGCGGGAGCAAATTGCGGCATTTCAAGCAATGTTAGACAAGGCTCCCACTTCGAATGCGCAGGTTCCAACTCCTGCTCCTGCGCAAGCCTCGTCAGCGGTTGCTTCCACTTCTGCTCCAACTTCGGTCGCACAGCTGTAACAGGACACGAAGCGGCATACAGCTCGTCTGGCATTGGCGAAGGATAATCCCAGCATCACTCGCAAGTAGGCGTGTGTCGAGGAGCGCCTCAAGTGGGTGCAGAGATCGAGCACAGACACTCCGCTTCAATGTCACAGTGTGTTCTATAGAGCAATTTTGCTCAGTCCCCGGTTGCGGATTTGATTACGCTATCTTGGGGATGAATATCATGGGGGTTTGTAAGCTCAAAGCTCCTGCAAACCCGCCGTCCGCAGAGGTTCGCATGGTGAAAAGGGGGATAGTCATGGCGAAGGTGATCGAGTTTTACGTGCCCACGATTCTCAGGAAACCGTTGAAAGGGTCTTGGCGGCGGCAGCGCGGAAAGATTATCGAGTTTAGCACGCAGGCAAGGAAATCTGCCTAACCAATGAAGCCCATGGCAGTCCTGTCGCATCGGAAGCATCTTCACCGTTGGTACAAGAGCTTGGCGGGAGGGTTTCGGTGCGCTTGTGAGGCATGGCGCTGCGAGTTTGCCGCAGCAAGCAAACAGTGTGACAGCGCCGCCGAGCAGGGTCGTAAGTATTGCCTAGCTCATCAGGCCTTCAGGTCGCAGTGATTCCTCATCCAACAAGAAAGCCTGCCGCAACTTCGCAGCAGGCTCCCAAACTACTAATCCGCTATTTCTTCTCTGCCCGTATCTTCGCCCACCGTGCTTTTTGAGCGGCTGCGATCCGCCTGCGAGCCG
>Ga0187858_10004876_pt1 | contig 12434 bp, 9 predicted proteins | sample June2016WEW_8_15_FD_133015 | JGI IMG/M metagenome (GOLD analysis project Ga0187858, IMG submission 133015) | Peatland microbial communities from SPRUCE experiment site at the Marcell Experimental Forest, Minnesota, USA - June2016WEW_8_150 | ecosystem: Environmental > Terrestrial > Soil >...
AAGCGAAACTTTCGCAGGACTACCGGTCTCGATATCTCATGCTCCCACCACGAGCACCTTCTCTTCCCTGGTCGGCGCAGGCTCCGGTGCGACAGCCTCAATCTTCACAGCGGTAGCCTTCCGCGCGCGCTTCGGCTTGGTAGTCAACGGAATCTTCCCATTGGGTCGCACGCGGTTGGACTCGCCAGCAACCGGCAGCTTCCCATTCGCCTGCTTGCGTTTGTCCGTTTTGTGCTCTGCTGCTCTCGCTGGTTCTGGCGGCTGCTTCGGGTCCGCCTTTACGTTCTTGCTCGCCTTGTGCAGCTCCGCACAACTCGTAGCTAGAAACTTCTCCAGGTTCTCCGGATCCGGCACGGCGTTGACGTCACACGTGAAGCCGAAATACGCGACGCCGTTATAGCTCAGGATCGCGCAATTGACGCCCATCTCGCCGCCGATCGGCACATAGGGATACCAGGACAGCATCTTGTGGCCGACGAAATAAAGCGGCACCTGCGGCCCGGGAATATTGGTGATGATGGTGTTGCACAAGCTGAGCGGCAACTGGCTGGCAACTGGTCCTAAGGCGGCCCAGATAGCGCTGGGGATGGTGGAGAACAGTCCGCCGGCGAAGCCAACCAGCTCGGCAGCGCGAGACCGCTTCAGCATTTCCATCCGTTCGCGCACGAAGGCGAACAGCTTCAGCGGATCGCGAATGTCCAGCGGAATGGTCACGGGAAGAAAGGAAATCCGATTACCAAGCTCCTTGGCGTTGCTACTGCCTCGCACATTTACCGGAATCATGATCCGGGCCGAACGCCCCTTAACGCGCACGCCGCGCAGCTGCGCGTAACGCCGGATGGTGGCTGTCATGACCGTGAGGATGACATCGTTCACGGTCCCGCCACAGTGTTGACGGATGGCCTGGATCTCCGCCATCGGGACCTCGGTCCAGCCAAACTTCTGCGGTCCGTGGCAGACTACGTTGAAGGGAAGCCTTTCGGCTGGTAAAGCAAGCTCCGGCATCACCTTCATCAGGTCGTTAACCGGCCCATTGGGATTAGCCAGCATCGCTTGCGCGATGTTCAGCGCCTCCGATTGCAGCGTGAGCGCACCTTTTACCGCGGAGAAGTACGACTTCATCAAGCCGTCAAGCAGTTGGGCGCCGGGATCGCGTGCCGGCGGAGCAGGCAATACCGGCTGCTTACGAGCCAAGGGCGGCGTCAACGGGCTTGGATCCATCAGAACATTTACGATAGCCAAGCCGGCTATCCCATCGGCAAGGCAATGATGAATGCGGACGATCAGTCCGGTGCGATTGCCCTCCAGGCCGCGCACCAGAGTCAGGTCCCACAACGGCCTCTGCCGGTCGAGGTGGGTGCTCACAATCTTCGAAGCCAGGGCTTTCAGGTCGCGCTCGGTTCCGTGTCGCAAAGTCACTTGTCGGATGTGATTGCGAATGTCGAAGTTGGGATCGAATTGCCAGCTGGGCAAGCCAATATTGAATGCCGGAAAAACCACGTGCTGCCGATAACGCGGAACCAGGACAAGTTTGGACTCGACAAAGTCGCGGCACGTCTTTAGCGGCATCGCGCCCTCGAATATGCTGACGCTGGCAATGCTGAGTGGCTGGCCGGGACGCTCGAGGTAGAGGAACAACGCGTCTGCCCAGGAGAAAGAATTGTTTGGCTGAGGCTCCGGCATAATGACTCCCTGCTGAGATGGGCGAAGACGGCACTTCGCATTTCCATGATGCCGTGACGGTAACCATGCCCGCAGTGACAAATGACCAATTTGGGAGTGATTCCTGATACGGGAATCACCACCAAGCTAGTCTCGCATCACCGTATGAATGATCTTGATTGTGAGATGTTGAAGAGGACGCGTCCCAGGACCCTTATGCCCAACCACTCTCGCGAGTACGATTTCGACTTCATCATTGTCGGCTCCGGATTCGGTGGCAGCGTCACGGCCCACCGCCTTACCGAAAAGGGCTACCTGGTAGCAGTGATGGAAATGGGCTGTCGCTGGACACCAGAAAACCTTCCCCGCACCAGTTGGTCACTGAATCGCTGGTTCTGGCGGCCAAATCTGGCCCTGCGCGGCTTCTTCAGCATGAGGTTTTTCCGGCATGTCACCATCTTGCACGGCTGTGCTGTTGGCGGCGGATCCATCACCTACGCCTGCACCTTGCTGCGTCCGCCCGACAAGGTTTGGGACAGCGGATCGTGGAAATATCTAGCTGATTGGAAGTCTGAAATGCCGCAGCATTACGACACTGCGTCGCGCATGCTGGGCGTCATCGAGAACAGAATTCTTGGCCCGGCCGATCGCCTCCTGCAGCGCGTTGCCGATGCGGTTGGAGTCGGCGGTACCTACTATCGCACGCACGTTGCGATTCTTCAGCCGCCCGAAGGCGAGCCGGGCGGCACGACTGTCTCCGATCCGTTTTTCGGCGGCGAGGGTCCGGAGCGCATCACGTGCATCGGTTGCGGCGGGTGCATGATGGGTTGCCGTCATGGCGCCAAGAATACTCTCGACATGAACTATCTCTATCTGGCGGAGAAGCGCGGTGCAAAAGTTTTCGCGGAAACAAAAGTCGTCGACATTCGCCCACTTGACGGCATCGCCGACGGCAGTAACGGCTACGAAGTTCGTACCGTAAGGTCGACTGCGCGCTTCAATCGCAATCCTCGCCGCTTCACCTGTCGCGGAATTGTTTTCTCCGCGTCATCGTTGGGCACCATGGAACTGCTCTTCCACCTCAAGGACAAAGGCTCGTTGCCGGCGATTAGTAACCAGGTTGGAAAATACGTGCGCACCAATTCCGAATCGCTGATCGGAGTGCGTGTGCCGCACTCGCAACAAGACCTGTCGAAGGGTGTCGCGATCGGATCGGGTGTTTACATCGACGAACACACCCACATCGAAGCCGTGCGCTATCCCGAAGGCTCCGACACGATGGGCGCGCTCGCCACCATCTTGACCGGCGGTCACCCTGGGCCGGGACGCATCGCGCTATGGCTCCGGAATCTCACGGTCGCACTGCTGCTGCATCCGGTCAGGACGGTGCGGCTGCTCCTGCCGTTTCACTGGGCGCGGGAATGCGTGATCCTGCTCTGCATGCAGGCGCAGGAGGGCCACATCGATATGCATTGGGGTCGCCACGTGTTTTGGCCGTTTCGCAAATTCCTGGTGAGCCGGGGCAAGAAGGTGCCCACGTTTATTCCGGCGGCCAATGAATTCGCAGAGAAGTTCGCGCAACTGGCGGGCGGTACCGCTATGAGTATGCTGCCGGAAATTCTCTTCAATGTTTCCGGCACGGCACACTGCCTGGGAGGAGCGGTCATCGCGGACTCGCCTGGAAGCGGCGTCGTCGACTACCACAACCGTGTCTTCGGCTACAGGAACATGTATGTTTGCGACGGCTCGGTCGTCGCCGCCAACTTGGGCGTAAATCCCAGCCTCACCATCACCGCTCTCACCGAGCGCGCCATGAGTTTTATCCCGCCTGCATCACAGACGACTTGGGATGACGCTGCTGAAGTTGCAAGGCAGGGCCGATGACGTACCACGCTCGTCGGTGGGGCGCATTTCACAAGGATTGTGGGCCCAAGTGACTGCCGTGAGTTGGTTTGGAAATCTCACTCCGGAGCTGTCTGGTTTGCTCTCCGGTCATTGCCCTTCTAAGCGACCTAGCCGCCGCTCATGGCTTTCGACGGTTGTTGCCAGTTGCCCAACCGTTCCGGCGAGAGTCGCCACCGTAGAAACAAGCCGGTCAACCCGTTCCGTCATGGCGTCAAAGCGCTGCGTCGAGGAGTCAACCCGGCCAGACATGGCGTCAAACCGCTGCGTCATGGCGTCAAACCGCTCTTCGTGCCGCATCGCCATAGCGGCAAGCTGCGCCAGCTGTTCATCAATTTTCTTGACTGCTGCTTTGTGCTGTTCGGACTCCGCCAGGATGCTGTCATGCAACCGTCCCAGCGCCGCCCAAACTTCTTCGAAACTCTCGAATGCCATGCCTGCCCTTTCGCCAGCTTCCCGTATTGTGCACCAGCTTTAACATAATTGGAAATTGTCTCCGCCTGTTCGCTGCCGACGTGACGCCGCCCGTCCCGCCGTATTAATCTTCTTTGCACAGATGGAGGGGTGATGAACAAATCCTACGATGCGATCATTATCGGGACCGGACAGTCCGGCCCATTTCTCGCGATACGCCTGGCCAAGGCGGGCCGCAAGGTCGCTATCATCGAGCGTGGCTTGTTCGGCGGGACCTGTGTCAATACCGGCTGCATTCCCACGAAAACCCTTGTGGCGAGCGCCCGCGTGGCGTACATGGCACGCCGCGCCGCCGAGTTCGGCGTTAGCGCTGGCGACGTCACCGTCGACATGAAGAAGGTGAAGGCACGCAAGGATGCGATCCAGCGCCCGTCTCAAGAAGGCGCCGAAAGCCGCCTCCGCGAGCAGCCCAACATCGACATCTACAAGGGGCAAGCGAGCTTTGAGGCGCCGCACCTGGTCGCCGTCGGCGACGACCGTCTCACCTCTGACCAGATCTTCATCAACGTCGGCAGCCGCGCCAGCGTTCCTCCCATCCGCGGCCTCGATCAGGTCCCATACCTCAACAACTCGTCGATGATGGCCGTCGACTTCCTGCCCGAGCACCTCATCGTGATCGGCGGCAGCTACATCGGGCTGGAGTTCGGCCAGATGTACCGCCGCTTCGGCAGCAAGGTCACGATTCTGCAACGCGAGTCGCGCCTCATCCCTCGCGAAGACCCCGATATTTCCGATGCGATCAAGGACATCGTGGAGCGCGAAGGCATAACGGTTCGCCTCAACGCGACATGCATCACTCTGGAGAAGCGTGGCAATCAAATAGTCGCTGGAGTCGACTGCACGGCGAATCCGTCGCCCGTCACCGGATCCCATATGCTGATTGCAACTGGGCGTCGTCCCAACACCGACGATCTTGGCCTTGACAAAGGTGGAGTGAGGCAGGACGAACGCGGCTATATCACCGTTGACGATCAACTGCGGACCAACGTGCCGGGAATGTGGGCGCTGGGCGACTGCAACGGCCACGGAGGATTTACTCACACTTCCTACAACGACTTCGAGATTGTCGCCGCCAATCTGCTGGACCACGACCCCCGGCGCCTCAGCGATCGCATTCTCGCCTACGCCCTGTACATCGATCCGCCGCTGGGCCGCGTCGGTATGACCGAGGCTGATGTGCGCAAGTCAGGCAGGAAGGCGCTCATGGGAAAGTACATGATGTCGAGCGTGGGCCGTGCGATCGAGAAGAGCGAGACCCAGGGATTCATGAAGGTGATGGTCGATGCCGAAACCAAGCAGATCCTGGGCGCAGCCATCCTCGGCGTGGGAGGCGACGAGGCCATTCATTCGCTCCTCGATATCATGTACGCCAAGGCCCCCTACACTGTGGTATCCCGAGCCATGCACATCCATCCCACAGTGTCAGAGTTGATTCCGACCATGCTCCAGGATCTGAAACCGATGTCGTGATGCAGACGGCAAGAAGATTCACCACGGAGGTACAGAGACCACGGGGTTATTTTTGAATAATGTTCTCCGTGATCTCCGTGTCTCCGTGGTGAACAAATCCGCTCCTCAATTCTCCAGTATCATTTGGGAATGGACATTGCCATCCAGTGTCGCGATCTGCGCAAGACCTACGACGGCAAGGTGGAAGCCGTTCGCGGCCTCGATCTGACCATCGGGACGGGTGAATGTTTTGGTCTGTTAGGGCCGAACGGGGCGGGCAAGACCACGACCATCGAAATTCTCGAGGGTCTCCTGGAGCCGACATCCGGCGACGTTGAAGTCCTCGGCAGGACGTGGCAGTCGCACGCGCGCGAACTGCGCGAATGGCTGGGCATCTCGCTGCAGGAGACGCGGCTCTCCGAGAAGCTTACCGTGCGCGAGACCTTGCGATTGTTCTCCAGCTTCTACCTTCATCCCAGTTCGGTCGATGCTGTGCTTGAGGAACTCTCGCTGCAGGAAAAGGCCGACGCGTTAGTCGGCAAATTGTCGGGTGGCCAGAAGCAGCGCCTGGCGGTGGCAACCGCGCTGGTGGCCGATCCGAAGATTCTCTTTTTGGACGAGCCGACGACCGGACTTGATCCGCAAAGCCGCCGGCAGTTGTGGGACATCATCCGCCAATTCCAGAAGCGCAACGGCACGGTGTTGCTGACTACCCACTACATGGACGAAGCGGAGCGGCTGTGCGATCGTATCGCGATTATCGATCACGGCCAGATTATCGCGGCCGGAACGCCCGCCGAGTTGATCGAGCGCCTCACCGGTCATCATGTAGTCGAGTTCGCGGTCTCCGGCCTTAGCGCCGACAATGGAACCGCGTGGGCCAAGCTACCGGGAGTGCAATCGGTTCGCACGGATGACGGATTGTTCTCGCTGCAGGTCAACGAGCCACATGAAACCATTCCGGCGCTGCTGGCTGAAGTTCAAAAACAACGGGCGCAGCTGATTCACCTCACCACGCGGCAGGCCAGCCTGGAAGACGTTTTCGTGCAACTGACTGGCCGGCATCTGAGGGAGGATTGATGGCAACCATCGAGCAGCCACCAGCCATATCGGGTCCGAAGCAGACCGTTCGGACGAACGGGCGGTGGTCCGGCTACCTGAACCTGCTGCAGATGCGCATGCTGGAGTTGTGGCGCGAGCCGGAGGTCATCTTCTGGGTCTTCGTCTTTCCGCTCCTGCTGGCGCTGGGACTGGGTATCGCCTTCCGCGGCAAACCGCCGGACCTAACGCCCATTGCGGTGGTTGAGGGACCGAAAGCGCAGCGGGTCGTCAACCTGCTGCAACGCTCGCCCGAACACGCCGGCATTCAGCCCGATGTAGTGAGCGCGTCCACCGCACTCGACGGCTTCCGGCTTGGCAAGTACGCGCTGGTCATATCGATGGACGACTCTGGAGTGCACTTCCGTTACGATCCTGCGCGTCCCGAAAGTGTGCTGGCGCGTACCCAGGTAGATGACGCTTTGCAGGCCGCCGCGGGACGCAGGAATCCCATCAACACGGTAACGCAAGCGTCGAGCGAGCCGGGTGCGCGCTATATCGACTTCCTGATTCCGGGCCTGCTGGGCATGAACCTGATGAACTCCGGCATGTGGGGCATCGGATTCGCGCTGGTGGAAATGCGGCAGCGGAAATTGCTTAGACGTTTTGTGGCTACGCCCATGCGCCGCTCCGATTTTCTGCTCGCGCTGGTCAGCAGCCGCCTGGTGCTGATGCTCATTGAAGTCGCACTGTTGCTCGCCTTTGGCATGCTCGTCTTCCATGTGCGAGTCGAAGGCGCTCTGCTGTCGATTCTGCTGGTTGGCGCGTTGGGAGCCGTGTCGTTCGGCGGAATCGGCCTGCTTACCGCCAGTCGCGCGCAGAAAATCGAAAGCGTCAGCGGATTGATCAATGTCGTCATGATGCCGATGTGGATCTTCTCGGGAGTGTTCTTCTCCTACGAGCGCTTTCCCAAGATTTTCCTGCCTGCCATCCGGGCATTGCCGCTAACTGCTCTCAACGACGCTCTGCGAGCCATCATTCTGCAAGGGGCCTCGCTTGAATCACAGCTGGGCAGGATCGCCGTACTCGCGGTGTGGGGAGGCGTGTCATTTGTTCTGGCGTTGCGCTGGTTCCGCTGGAGCTGACAATGGGTAGAGCAGGCCTTTAGAGACTGTGTCGCAACCCTGTGTCGTCGCTCGGCGGCTCAGGTTTTGTTCCACTTCGAGCGTGGGCTGATGCCCACGTCTAACATCATCTCGCGCGGGCCTAAAGGCCCGCTCTACCTCCTACTTGCTACAATCGCCCCGATGACTTTATCCCGCCTGGAGCGTGTGCAACAGCAACTGCGGCTCTATGAGCATCCGCTCGTCGAGTTCGATGCGCGAGTGAAGGACGAAGGCGTCGAGATCATTATTCGCCCGCGCTTCTCCGATCCGCCGGTCCACACCTACTATTTCGAATTGCATCCTCGCGACCTGGACGACGCGCAATTCGAGTGGACGCTGCAGCGCCAAATCTTCGATTGCCTGCACGACTACCTGGTCGAGATGTTCATCCGCACTCCTCAGCACCGCAAGGAACACCAGCAGATGGAGCGCGAGGGCAAGCTGTGATCTTGCAAGCAGACCAGCGGCAACTCGAGCCCGCCCTGCGCCAGCTCATTGCCGGCGAGATCGCTCGCAACGGTCCCATTCCTTTTTCACGTTACATGGAACTCTGCCTGTACGAACCTGAGCTTGGCTATTACTCACGAGCTCGCGAGCAGTTTGGCAAGGCCGGAGACTTCTATACTTCGAGCGACGTCCACGCGGTGTTTGGCCGATTGTTGGCGCGGCAATTCGAAGAGATGTGGCGCGTACTGGATTCGCCTGCGCACATTGATCTGATCGAGCTCGGGCCGGGGCGCGGGCTCTTCGCGCGCGATGTGCTCGACTGGTCTGCCAAGGAGTTCCCTGAGTTTTCGCGTGCGCTGCACTATGCGCTGGTCGAGCAGTCGGCGCATCTGAGAACCAAGTTGCAAGAGCGCCTGGCCGAGCACACCGCAGCCGGAGATTGCGAGATCTTCGACTCTTTGGAATCGTCGGCCTCGCGCGCCAGCGACAACATCATCGTTTTCGCTAACGAGTTCTTCGACGCTTTGCCGGTCGACGTTATCGACTATCGGGGCGCAGTCCGCGTCGGCTATGAGAATGGCCGCTTCACGGAAACGTTCGTCGCGCCCTCCGCTTCTGAAAGTGAGTTTCTGGACCGCTATGGCGTTCGTCCCGAGGAAGGCGAGCGCGTCGAAGTCTCGCTCGCGTCGCTCGGTTGGATGGAGCGCATCGCCAGCGTCTTCGAACGCCGTCGCGGATTTCTGGTGCTCATCGACTACGGCTACACTCGGGAGGAGCAACTGGCCGGCCGGCATCGCGACACCATCATGAGCTATCGCCAACACACCGCCAGCGCGTCGCCTTATGAGGCTCCCGGCGATCAGGACATCACCGCGCACGTCAACTTCACCGCCTTGCGCGCAATTGGCGTCGAGCGCGGACTCGAACCGCTGGCGCTCCTGACACAGTCGCAGTTCCTCATCGGCATCGGGGAGGAGACGCAATTCGAGGATGCCTTCCAGGATTGCAAGCAACCGCAGGAGCATACGAAGGTCGCGCTGCAGCTCAAGCACCTGATTGCGCCCACAGGGATGGGCGAGACCTTCCAAGTGCTATTGATGTCCCACGGTGTGGCACACGAAAAAGCCGCCCGTCTGGGCGGCCTCAAACTGGCGCACTGAAGGCGATTCCAAATCCTCGGTTCGTGTCAGGGCACGACTTCAGTCGTGCCGAATGGAAGCCTCAAGAGCCGGGCTTTAGCCCCTGGAAACCGTGCGCAGGGGCTAAAGCCCCATTTTATTGAAAAGATTTGTTGGCACGACTCAAGTCGTGCCCTTACACAAAGCAGTATGCTTCAAGCTCAACCTACATCCCCGGCTTGTCTTGGCTCTGAGGCTGATACGGCGTCTGCAGATATTTACGCGCGGTATCGAGGGCGTTCTGCGTGTTGTCGTTGGTTTGCAACGCCTGGCGATATTCATTCGTGGCACGCTCGCGCTGCCCAGTCAGATCGAAGATCATGCCCAACTGTATGTGGCTCCAGACCTCCGTCCAGCGCGGCTCGCCATCGCCATTGAGCGCTTCGCGGTAGGCGTTCGCGGCAGACTGGTAGTTGTGCTGCTGGAAGAACACCTCGGCTATGCGATAGTGGGCCAGCGAGCTGTTGTGGTTGATGTCGAGGGCCTTCTGGAATTCCTTCAGCGCCTCGGTCAGATCTCCCTGCTCAACATCCTGCTGGCCGCGCATGATCGACGTCCGCACCTGGAGGTCGAGCGAGTTCTGCAACACCTGGTTGTTAGGATCGATGGTGATGCGGCGCGGCCTTCCAAAGGTATCGACCGAATACGCCGAGTTCGTTCCTTCCACTTCAATCCGCTTGCTCTCAGTCTTGCCGTCGGTGTCGATCCTCAGCTCCACCGGCATGCGGAACAGGTCCATGTCCTGCGAAATCTCGCCCACGACACGGAAGCCCTTTGCCGTGCGATACACCGTATATTTGTTCTTGAACTGAGGTGCCCCAGTTGAGTCCAGCCACTGAGTGAAGAACCACGTGAGCTGCTGGCCTGAAGCCTGTTCAGCTATTTTGCGGAGATCGTCCACGGTTGCGGTCTTCCCCTCATACTGCGACACAAAGGTTCGCATGGTCTTGTCGAAAGCTTCCTCGCCAATGATCCAGCGCAACATCGCCAGGATCATGCCGCCCTTGTCGGTTACCAGCGACTGGAACTCGGGCGAGAAAGTGTCCAGCCTGCCAACGTCGGCCAGCGGCACCGACACGTAGGCCAGCGCGCCGACAGACATGTCCTTGGTCACTTCCTGAAAACCGGCTTCTCCGGCGACGTGCTCCACATAGAGCGCCTCGGAGTAGCGCGCCCCGCCGTCACTCAGCCACCAATCATTCTTGCTGGCGGGACTCACCATGGTCCCGAACCACTGGTGCGCGATGGTATTGGCCAACAAACGGTAATTGCCTTTTTCCGTAAAATGACGACCTGCCAAAGCAGCGATCTCCGGTGCCCAAGCCGACGGAACGGTATCGTCCGGCAACTCCACCACATTCAACTTCTGTCCGAACGGCGGACCGTAGAGTGTGGTAAAAAAGAAAAATTCCTTGGTCGCGGTGTCGGCGTAACTGGTCGCAGCGGCCTTGTGCTCCGCCGTGGTGTAAACGTTAACATTCAGGCCACCTTCGGTGCTCTTGGTCTGCACGTACTTCCCGATGAGGACAGTGCCGGGAAAACTCGGCCGATCCTCATAGGTGAAGGTGAAAGTTTGTCCGCCGCCGGGTGTGGCTAGCCGGGTGATCGCGTCTTTCGGCTGGCCCTTGCGCGGAGCAGGCGCACCTTCCTCGACTTCAGGACCGGGCGCCGCACTTTCTTTGCCGCTTGCGATTACGGTGTATCCCGCCGGAACGCTGACGCTGATGGTGGAGGTGAACCGGTTGGTACCATATCCAGCCATGGGAAACCAGCGGCCCGCATAGAGAAGATAGGTAATCGGATCGCCAACGTAGGCAAGCTTCAATCCCGGCACCGGGCTATCGTCGGCGGACTGGACGGCGCCTTCGTACTCAAATATCAAGGTATCGGACGTGCCCTTGCTAAGCGTGCTGGGAAGCGAAATGCGCACAGTCGAGTCAGAACTGACCCGCTCCACCGGCATCGACTGGCCATTGGCATCAATTACGCGGGTCGGACGAAGCGCGTTGTGCAGTTCGAAGATCGCGGTATTGATGTCTTCGAGAGCGGTGAACTTGACGCGGGCCTGGGCCTTGAGCTGGTGCGTTTGCGGAGTCACGACGACGTGGATGATGTAGTCGTTGACCTGGATGCGCGGCTTCTCCGCCGCGAAGCAGGTTGAAACGAAGATCAACACACCAAGTACTAGAAATCGTCCCAGGAACCTTGCCGCATTACGCATTAGGGAGAAAACTCCTCTGTTGGTCACTATAAACGATGGAAAATCCGCGTGGAAAGCTGCGCCGCTGCATCCTGCCAGTTTCGAGAAATAGCTTTCACCACGGAGGCACGGAGAACACGGAGTATTCTTTTTCATTTTCTCCGTGCTCTCCGTGCCTCAGTGGTGAACCTAAGGCCTCAAGTCAGCCGGCTGTCCTATCAAAGATAGTACGGCCTGTGCTGCCCGATCGGATGCGCTTCCTCCAGAATCACCGGGCTCCAGGCGCCGCCGCACCTCAAGAAAGTCCTCCACCATGGTTCTCCGCGCCTGTCCATCTGGAATGATGCGGCGAAGCTCGTCGCAGACGCGTTGTGAGGTGAAATCCGTTTGCACCAACTCGGGCACAACATCCCGCTCCGCGATCAGGTTCACCATCGCAAAGCGGTCCACCTTTACTAGACGGCGGCCCAACGCCCAGGTGAGCGGCGCGACGCGGTAAACCATCGCGAAGGGCGTGCCAATCAGCGCCGCCTCCAGCGTCGAGGTACCGCTGGCGACGGCCCCTGCGCGCGCGTGCAACACGGTTGCGCGGGCATCTCGCGTGAAAGTTATCGACGGTCCCTTGTAGTCACGCAGGAACGAAGCCATCCAGGCTGCATCCAGAGTTGAAGCGACAGGTACTGTGTAAACGTAATCTGGACCAAGAAGTTGCGCCGCCTCCAAAAGCACTGGGAAGATCCGCGACACCTCGCCGCGGCGGCTACCGGGCAGCAACGCAATCCACTGCCGACTGGGGTCGATCTTATATTCGGTTGCGAACTGTTCACGGGTAACCGACGGCGCCGGCAGATTGGCCAGCGGATGGCCGACAAACTTCGCGGCAACTCCCCGCTCGCGATAGAACTTCTCCTCGAAGGG
>Ga0187858_10004881_pt1 | contig 12425 bp, 8 predicted proteins | sample June2016WEW_8_15_FD_133015 | JGI IMG/M metagenome (GOLD analysis project Ga0187858, IMG submission 133015) | Peatland microbial communities from SPRUCE experiment site at the Marcell Experimental Forest, Minnesota, USA - June2016WEW_8_150 | ecosystem: Environmental > Terrestrial > Soil >...
ACGTCCGTGCCTGGGCCGGGAAATACGCCGACCAGGGGCTGGTGGTGATCGGGGTCCATACACCCGAGTTCCCATTCGAGAAAGACGCCGATAATGTCCGTCGTGCCGTGAAGGACATGCGGGTCGGTTACCCGGTCGCGATCGACAACGACTACGCGATATGGCGTGCCTTCGGGAACCACTACTGGCCGGCGCTCTACTTCGCCGATGCACAGGGGCGTATCCGGCATCACCATTTCGGCGAGGGCGAGTATCAGCAGTCGGAAATGGTCATCCAGCAATTGCTGGCCGGGGCCGGCTTCAGCGGCCTCGATCAGGAGCTCGTTTCAGTCGACGCCCGTGGTATTGAAGCCGCCGCCGACTGGGCCACCCTGAAATCACCAGAAAACTACACCGGCTACGAGCGCACCGAGAACTTCGCACCGCCCGGTGGCGCCGTGCCGGGCACGCCTCACCTCTACACCGTCCCCGCGGAGCTGGGGCTCAACCACTGGGCCCTGTCGGGTGACTGGACGATGGAGGAACAGGCCACCTCACTGAACACTGCGAACGGGCAGATCGCCTACCGCTTCCACGCCCGCGACCTCCACCTCGTCATGGGACCACCAGCGTCACGGACCGCCATACGGTTCCGCGTGCTCGTCGACGGACAGCCGCCGGGCGCGGCCCACGGGAACGACGTTGATGGCCAAGGCGAGGGCACCGTCACCGAGCAACGGCTGTACCAACTCATCCGGCAGCACGGCCCCATCAGCGACCACACCTTCGAGATCACATTCCTCGACGCGGGCGTCCAGGCCTACGCGTTCACCTTCGGCTAGACCGGAGCGAAACATGCTGAAGGTTATGTTCCACCGCGTCAGCGCCCAGGGACGGGCAACGGGCCCGGACCCGGAACGCCGACCGGGGAGGAAGGCACCCACACGCTGCTGCAGGTCGTGTGGATGTTGATGTACTCCGACCCACTAAAGTGGAGACGCTTGACCCTGCGATTCGGTCGCCTGGTGCTCAGCTCGGCTGGGGCACGATGCGGATGTAGGGCCGGGGTGCCTTCCATCCCTCCGGATAGATCGTCTTCGCCTCGTCGTCGGAAACAGAGCCCGCGATGATCACGTCCTCGCCCGATTTCCAGTTGACCGGAGTGGCGACCCGGTGCTTGGCCGTCAGCTGGAGCGAGTCGATCACCCGGAGAACCTCGTCGAAGTTGCGGCCGGTCGTCATTGGGTAGATGAGGATCAGCTTCACCTTCTTGTCCGGGCCGACGACAAACACGTTTCGAACCGTCTGGTTATCGGCTGGTGTTCGGTTCGCCGGGTCGCCCGTGGTGCTGGCCGGCAGCATTCCGTACAGCTTCGAGACGTTGAAGTCGCCGTCGCCGATGATGGGATAGTTGGGCGCGACTCCCTGTGTCTGCTGGATATCGCTCGCCCATTGCTCGTGCTTCCCCGTCGGGTCGACCGAGAGCCCGATGATCTTCACGTTCCGCTTGTCGAACTCGGGCTTGATCTTGGCCATGTAGCCGAGCTCGGTCGTGCAGACGGGGGTGAAGTCCTTCGGGTGCGAGAACAGGACCGCCCACGAGTCACCGATCCACTCGTGGAAGTTGATTGGCCCCTCAGTCGTGTCGGCGGTGAAGTCCGGGGCGATGTCCCCAATCGCGAGAGTCATGTTTCTCCTCCGAGTTCCGTTCTCTGGTTTCCACTGGCGTCAGCGGCCTTGCCTGCCGCGCTGGGTTTAGCACATATGAAGCGCACTTCGCTCAGGTTCTGGTATGCACACCGGGCCGTTCGTAGAGCGCGGGCAGCTCTCCTCGGCCAGGACACGACAACTGTGCCGCGCGAGAGCAGGCCGTCGGGCTCATTCCAGGCGATTACCGGAACGTCCTGGTCGGCCAGGGTCATCAGGGACTCCTTGACGTAGCTTCAGGCAGTCGACACGCCCGTCAGCGGGCCGGCTCAGCGGGCCGCTGACGGGTTTGCTGGTAACCGCGAGGCAGTTCCTTTCTTGCTAATCAAATTAGTAGGTATTTAGGGAAGTGTCCAACCCGAACATCACGGATGACGGATACAAGCGTCGCCAGGATCCCCAGCCGGTCGCCGCGCCGGGCCGTGATCACCAGGTCCCGGCCGTCAACCGCCACGCCAGGTGAGCCCCAAGAGCGGCGTGCCGGGCGGCTGGGCCGCCCCAGGCTCGTGCACCCGCCGATGTTCCTGCTCCTCTGACGGCAGCATGTCCGCCGGCATCCGGAAGTGGTGACCGGCGACGCAAGCCAGCGCCACATGATCAACCGGACCGTCCGTGCTCGGCAGCGAAAAGCGATCCGTGACCTCAGCAGGGGCATCGCATTCCGGGCAGAATATGAGCCTCAGCACCGGCCTCACCTCCTCATGCGGCATCGCACGCTAGTTCTCCTTCACAGGTGGAGAGGCCGCCCCAACCCGTCAGATACAAGTCTTGCCGCAAGGCGCCGCACCTTCTCGGCACCCCCAGCAGGTCGAGGACACCCAGGAACAGCCCAGCACCGCGCGCCGGGGGCGCAGTCCCGGTGATCGGCCCGGCAACCATGGACACGAGTTGACCCGCCGGCTTGGGTGACCTGTCGAGGAACCCGGGCGGCTGCCGTGCCCAAAATTCTGCGCTCCGGGCAGCGTTCCAGTCAGGCGCGGCTGCCAGGATGGCGGTATGGAGGTATTGAGCAGCCGGATCCTGTTGCGCCCCGCCGACCTGCGCCGAACCCATCATTTCTACCGGGATGTGCTGGGTTTGGCGATCTACCGGGAGTTCGGTTCGCCGTCCGATCCTGGATTGGTGTTCTTTCTCGGCCCAGGGTTCCTCGAGGTCTCCGGGCACTGGGCCGGCGCTGCGGGGAACTCGGTGATGATCTGGCTGCAAGTGCGGAACGTGCACGCCGAGCGTGAGCGGCTGGCTGCGGCTGGCGTTCGCGTTCTGCGTGAGCCGGTAACGGAGCCCTGGGGGTTGACCGAGATGTGGATCGAGGACCCCGACGGTGTCCGGATCGTTCTCGTTGAAGTCCCCGGCGATCACCCACTGCGCCGCGACCTGCGATCTTCACCACCGGCCACGTGACCCAAGCACCCGCACCGTGCGCGGCGCAGGCGGCAAATGAGTCGACCGATAGCTCAGCAACGCCTAGCGTGGCTGGCGGCTGGCCGACCTGGCGGTAAGGGCCAGAGTCCGGTCGTCCCGCGAGGGTTCGAGAAGTGTCAGGAAGTAGACCCGGCCTGGCCGCCAGTCCAACTTCCGCTGCGCGACAGATCAGGTGGTCCGGACTCGCCGCCCGCCCGCCACCGCGGTTCAGTGAAAATGGTCCTTGGCGGGTGATCTCGGCATGTGCGCACGGAGCTGCCAGCATCTGCTGCCGGCAGATGACCGAACTGGGCCCCACCCACCTCAACGCCTGCTGCGTCATGGCCGGGCATGCCCAGGACGTCGATGCGGGCCGGTCGACAGCCGCTATCCCGCCTGGCCGGTGATGTGAACCGAGATGATGTGGGCGCCGGTGACGTCGGTCCAGGTGAGCCGGTAGGTGGAGGTGAAGTTGCCTTTCTTGGTCGGCGTGAAGGTGACGGGGATCCGCACGTCGTAGCCCGCGTTGACCGGCAGGCCCGCGAACACGTTGGGACGGTCGGCAAACGGGGCTTTCAGCGTGGTAGCCGCGGTTACCGCGGCGGGCTCGTTGCCTGCGTTGGTCAGGGTCACGAACTTGGTGACCTTCTGGCCCACGGGAACCGCTCCGAAGTTGACCGAGGTGGGCGTGGCGGTGAACAGGCCCCGCGCGGGCAGTCCGGTGCCGCTGAGGTCGACCGTGGCGGTGGCGCCGCCGCTGCCGGTGACCGAGAGGGTGCCGGGATAGCGGCCCGGCGTGGTCGGCGCGAAGAGGACCTGGACGACGATCGACTGGCCGGGCCTGAGCACGGTGCCGGGTGCGGGGAGCCGGGTGACCGAGTACGGAGCGGCCGTCGGCCTGACCGAGGTGATGGTCTCGGGATGGGAGCTGCCGTCGATGATGTCGACCTCCCGCGGCACCTTCACCCCCACGGGAACGTTGCTGGCGAATGCCCCAGTGTCGGTGACCAGGTCGAACGGTATCGCTGTGGAGCTCGCGTACAGGCCGCTGGTGGTGCCGGTAGCGGTCAGGGGCACGGTCACAGGGGGCGAGGAGGGGGACTGGGTGGTCAACGACACCGATCCGGTGGTCCCGCCCGGAGCCGTCGGGCTGAACCTCACCGGCACCGTCAGGGTGTCGCCCTTGCGCAGCGTCACCGGGAACGAGACCTTGATCGATGAACCGCTGGCCGGCCGAGTCAGCGTCACCTTGCCCATGCCGAACTGGTCTGTCGACGTAGTGCCGCTGGTAGCAGTGGTGTCTGCGGTTACCCCGGTCACGGTGACGTCCGAGGTCGCGGTGACGGTGACGTCCTTGCCCGGGCTGGTGGAGCCGACCGGTGCCTCGAAGCTGGTAGCTGGCCCCCTGGTCGCCAGCGCCGCGGGAGCGGTGTCGCCGAAGCCGTACACGTGGCCGTCCCTGGTGCCCACGTAGACCATCCCGCCGGAGGTGGCCACGTTCGAGAATTTGCTGGCGGTACCGATCGGCGCCGACCAGATCGGCGTGATCGTGCACTGTGCCGAGGCGCTGCAGCCTCGTCCCGGGTCGGCGGCGAATGCTTCCAGAGCGGCGCCGGCACCGCTGGCGCTGGCCGAGTGCACCGCCCACACGACCGCGGTCGAGATGCTGGGCCCGTTGGACGTCACTGCCGGTGACCCGGACGTATAGCCGAACTCGAGGCTGCTGTTGGCCACGTCGGACAGCGTCGGGTCATCCGAGCTGTTCACCTCGACCTTCAGCACCCGCAGACTGTCGTCCTTGCCGATGTAATACAAGTAGTCGTGGGCGAAACCGGCGTCCCTCGCGGTCAGCGTCGTGGTGTCCCCGAACACCGCCGGGTGCCCGTACTGGCCCTGGTAGGGCCCGGTCACACTCAGGGCTTTGTCGCTATGGCCGCTGCCTTGCTCGCGCCCACCGAGGCTGTCCCGGTTGAGCAGGAAGATGCGGCCGTCCTTGCCGGCCTGGGCCAGCACGCGCGGGTAGAGGCCGGTGCCGAACGGCAGCCCGACGGGCCCGCCGGCACCAAAGTCGACATCCCCCGCGTCCAGGGTGGGAGCATCGGCCGGGCTGAAGAAGTCTTTCGCGACCAGCGCGCCGCTGCCGAGTACAGACAACTGGATCACCGACTCGGCGAGCTGGCCCGGCGGCGTGGTGCCCGGCCCGGCGGCCGGGGAGATGCCGTTGCCCGAGGTGACGAAGATGCGACCAGGCCCGTCGGACATCACCCCGCCACCGCTCTGCCAGATACCGGCCTGGTTGTCAGTGACGCCGGTCTCGTCGCTCCACTGGGTCAGCGCCCCGGTGGAGATCTTCACGCCGTCCACGAACCCCACATAGGGGCTGTGGTCGCAATGTGACCCGAACGCCGCGTAGATCCACCCGTTCACCAGCAGGAGCCCCGGCCGCGCAAACTCGTTCGTGGCGTTGAACGTGATGTCGGGGTCGTTGCTGGCCGCACCGCTGATGGATCGAGTGAGGACCACCGCGCCGGTGCCTGCGTTGATCCCGAACATCTCGTAGGCCGGATCGGACCCGTGCATGACCTGGGCGACCACGTAGACATCGCCGGTCGCCGGGTCGTATACGGGGGTGCCGGTCACGCCGACGTATGGCGATAGGTCATCGCAGCTCGTGATCGCGTACGGCGTGCCCAGGTGAGCCGTCCACTTCACCGCGCCGGTCGCGGCGTTCAGGCCGTAAACGTAGTCCTCTTCGGTAGCCACTATGACCGTCGAGCCGACCACCAGCGGCTGCGCGTACACCTGTCCAGCGACCGCGGTGTCGAACACCTGGCCGAACTGGTAGTCCCGGGTCTGGCCCGAAACGTTGCGGGAGGTCAGGGTCGGCTCGTCCGGATCCCAGTTGGTCCGCAGGTTGTTCTGCGACATCGTGGTCTCGTCCGTGCGCGGGGCCACAGTTTCGGCGGCTGACGCCATGCCGGTGACGGCGGGCAGGAGGGCCGCGGCGATCGCGAGGGCGATCCCAGCCGAACCCAGGTGCCCCGCGGATTTGGAGTGCATGCGCAGGTAAGCATGCGGGCCTGTGGCAGGCCCTACCAGCGCCCGGGCTGCGGCTCGGGGCAGCGCGCGGGCAGCAGCGGTCAGCCTTGATAGCCATATCACCGGGAATCTCCCCTTAATTTTTTCTTAATTTGTCGGCGCCTTCTTAAGCTAGATGACTCCGGGCGGCCGGGATGACCAAACTCGCGATCGCACGCCGATCTATCCGGTACCGGCAGCGACCTGGATTGCCAGATATACGGGCGCCGCGCGCCTGGCATGAAACCATTTACGCGCAAAACGAACATTAATGAATTGTCGCCATCTCAAGAGCGGCGGCGCCGGTCCAAATCCAGCCGTAGCCGGCCTGGAGACCTTGCGCGCTTGTCATGGCAGCGGTGTGGCTGCGGTCCTGGGGAAAGTTCTTGGCTGAGACGAGGATCAGGCCGGCGTGTCCTGGGTGGACGCCGCTGGCGGGCGCCCGGGTGGATGGATTCCCTTATGCCGGGCCGGGAGGTTGCCGGGCTTCTTGACATCCACGGGGACCAGCGCACCGGGCCGGGCCCAGCCGCCGCGACACCCGCAGCCCCACGACCGGTGCTCGGTCCGCAGCAGCGCGCGGCCCGGGCTGGCATGGCGCAGCCCGGGCTGGCATGGCGCAGCCCGGGCTGGCATGGCGCAGCCCGGGCTGGCATACGGCCGCCACGGCGAGGTCACGAGGACTTCCCAACGAGCGGTCGCATTGCACCGGATCGCTCAGCCCAAGAAGGGTGTCCTTGGTCAGTTGCCCCCCCGCAACACGAGTCGTAGCGCATCGAGGGTGGCGGGGTCTTCGATAGTGGAGGGCACGGGCTCGTCGTTGTTGCCGTCGGCGATACCCCGCATGGTCTTGCGAAGAATCTTGCCCGAGCGAGTCTTCGGCAGTGCCGCGACGACGTCGACCCTGCGCAGCGCAGCGACAGCGCCGATCCGGGCGCGGACCAGGTCGACGAGCTCGGCGCTCAGCACGTCAGGGCCAGTCTCGATACCGGCTTTGAGCACGACAAACCCGCGCGGGACCTGGCCCTTGAGCGGGTCATTGACACCAATGACCGCGCATTCGGCGACGGCGGGATGGCTGGCGAGAATCTCCTCCATCTCACCCGTGGAAAGCCGGTGCCCGGCGACGTTGATGACGTCGTCGGTGCGGCCCATCACAAAGACGTAGCCGTCCTTGTCTCGGAATCCTCCGTCCCCGGTGATGTAGAAGCCGGGGTGCTGCACCAGGTAGGAGTCGATGAACCGCTGGTCGTCCCCCCACAAGGTGGTCAGGCAGCCAGGTGGCAGCGGCAGCCGCAGCACGATCTCCCCGGTGGCGCTGGGAGGGACGTCGGTACCGGTGGACGGATCGACGACGTGCAGGTCGTAGCCGGGTACCGGCACGCTCGGCGAGCCCGGCTTGGTGGGCAGCGGGTCAAGGCCCATCAGGTCCGCCGCGATCGGCCAGCCGGTCTCGGTCTGCCACCAGTGGTCGATGACCGGGACGTCGAGCAGCTCACCTGCCCAGTGGTACGTTTCCGGATCGAGCCGCTCGCCCGCCAGGAACAGGTACTGCAGGTGCGACAGGTCGTACTTCCTGGCAAAGTTGCCGGCCGGGTCTTCCTTCTTGATGGCACGGAATGCGGTGGGCGCCGTGAACATGGCCTTGACGTTGTGCTCGGAGATCACCCGCCAGAACGCTCCGGGGTCCGGGGTGCCGACTGGTTTGCCTTCATACAGCACCGTGGTGCAGCCCGCCAGCAGCGGCGCGTAGACGATGTAGGAATGACCGACCACCCAGCCAATGTCGGACGCGGCCCAGAACACCTCGCCGGGCTCGATGTCGTAAATGTTGTCCATGCTCCAGCGCAGGACGACGGCGTGGCCCCCGTTGTCGCGGACAACGCCCTTCGGCTTCGCCGTTGTGCCGGACGTGTACAGGATGTAGAGCGGGTCGGTGGCCGCGACCGGGACGCAGTCGGCGGGCTCGGCGGCCGCCATCGCCTCCTGCCAGTCCACGTCACGGCCCTCGGCCAGCGTCGCCGCCGCCTGCGGCCGCTGCAGGATGACGCACCGGCCCGGCTTCGCCGACGCTAGCTCGATCGCCTTGTCCAGGATCGGCTTGTACTCCAGCACCCGGCTGCCCTCTATGCCGCAGGAAGCCGACACGACGACCTTAGGCGTCGCGTCGTCGATGCGGGCGGCCAGTTCGGGCGCGGCGAAACCGCCGAACACGACCGAGTGCACGGCGCCGATCCGGGCGCAGGCGAGCATCGCGACCACCGCCTCGGGGATCATCGGCATGTAGATGACCACACGGTCGCCCATGCCCGTGCCGAGGTCGCGAAGAACGCCTGCAAACCGCTCCACCAGATCAAGCAGTTCCCGGTAAGTGAACGTGCGGCCGGTACCGGTCACCGGGCTGTCGTAGATCAGCGCCGCCTGGTCGCCGCGGCCGGCGTGCACATGCCGGTCCAGCGCGTTGAAGCAGGTGTTCAGCAATCCGTCGGCGAACCAGCGGTAAAACGGCGGGTTGGTCCTGTCCAGCACAACTGTCGGCTTGCGGTACCAGTCGATCCTTTCGGCTGCCGCGCCCCAGAAACGATCCGGGTCGGTAAGACTCTGCTGGAACGCTTCCGCGTAGCGGCCCATGGCTGCACTCTCCTCACTGTCCGTTCCAGGTGTCGCTGCCTGTCCAGGCGCCCTGGTGCCTACTCTTCTCCCAGCGATTCGTTCGGCTTCTTGGCCAGGACGCCGAGCGGCAGAACCGGGCGGCCATAAGTGGCCTCGCACAGCTCGGCGAGGGCCAGGTAGAACGCCCCTGCCGCCACCACCAGGCCGATCCAGCCGCCGGTCCTGATGAGCCCGGATGCCGCCGGGGTGGGCACGGCCGCCGAGTAATTGCCGGCGGCCAGCACGAAGAAGGTGACGCCCAGCAGCAGGAGCGTCGTGACCACCGCAATGCTGGTGCGCAGCGATGCGGCCACCATGATGACGGTGAAGATACCGAAGGCGTACAGGAACAGGCCGAGCGCGTGGCCCACCTGTGCCGCAGGGACATCCTTCAGGAAGAGGTCGCCGATGGCGAACAGGGACAGCCAGAACGCGCCGTAAGCGGTGAAGAGCACGCCGCCGAAGGTGTTGCCCATCCGCAGCTGGATGACCCCGGCGATCAGCTGGGCCAGCCCGCCGAAGGCGAACGCGACGGCGAAGACCACCGGCAGGGTGCCGAAGTTGACCAGGTTAGCGTTGATCATGCTGAGCATGAAGGTGGTAGTCGCGAAGCCGGCTAGGGCGAGCGGGCCGGAGTTCCCCCATGCCAGCGCGCTGGCTGCTGCAGGAGCCACTGGTGCTGGTGCCCTGGCTGGTGAACTGGCTGCTGCGGGCTGACTTTCATGGTCGATGGAAGCCACGTGATCTCCCCCACAAGTTAAGGATTGTTGCGGCGAGCATGCGCCTGACGGCGCACTTGCGCACAGATGCCATAAGTCCTGAAATGACCCTGCCGGAAGTAAGTCCCTGCTCCCCGGTGGAGCGACCGCCCGGGGAACGCAAGCCGCGAGCAGGCGCGGGGGCGATCTCAATCCAGTGCGGCCGGCACTTGGCATGCGCAGCCGCCGCCACCCGGCGGCGCGCCCGAGGTGACGGCGTGGAGCGCCCTGCCGGACGAAAGACGTAAAAGCATTTTTCAATTGGCTAAGCTCGCTGTGGCCTGACACTTCCCCATTTCGTGTTCTCGTGCCGTGATCTCCGGTTCCTGCCGCACGCCGGACGTATCGTCCGCTCCGATTGGCACTTCAACGTAGGCCGCCCGTTTTATCATTGCCCATAACTATAGCCAATAGAATTTACCCAGGACACCGTGGTCGATTACTGGTCAAGGTAGCCAGGAAAGAGGTGGCCGTCCGAGGGCGAAAAATTTGAGGGATCTTTCAATGCCAGTTAATGTTCTGGTTGAAGTGCCCAGACGAGAACAAGCTGCCTGCCAGTTCTCTGCGAGCTGCCGAGCGAAAGGAACGCACATGGCAACGCGGACAAGCCGGGCCGAGGCTTTAGGCCTGATTGTAATGGTGCTCCTGGGTACCGTCGGCGGCTCCGTGTTCGGGGTTCTGGCGAGCGAGGGCGGACAGGGGCACATCCGTAACATTGTCCTCGGCGTCGTATGCGCAATCATTCTGGTCAGCGTCGCGGCTATCCACAGGTTCATCGACATCCGGTTTCTCCGGGCCGGAGGCATCGCGCGCGAACGCGCAGTCGAGGAACGTGAGCACGCCGTGCTCAGGAGGGAGGAGGCTGAGCGGCACGCCACCGAGGCCCAGGTCAACGCGGAGATCCAGGTCATTACGGGACTGCGGGCGCGCTTGTCACCCGTGCTGTACTGCCTGGGCAAGATCGCTGCGGCTTCCCCGGGGACGGCGGACGCTCCGCTGATCGGAAGCCTGACACAGGCGACTGTTGCCGCTGCGATTGAACACCGCGACGCGCTCCGGAAAAGTATCTTCTTTGCCGTCAAAGGCGATGTCATGCAGTGCACCTGCTACGCAGGCTATGAGGGAAAGCATGATGCGTGGCGCACTATCTTCAGTAATAGTCCCGATGACCCAGTCGGCCAGCATATGTTCCGCCTGCTTGGCGAGCGCGAAGCACTGCTAATACGAGACGTGGATGCCCCCGACCTTCCGGTGAAGTTTCCACAACATAGGAGCTATCAGACGATCATCGCCGCCACAGTAATGGCAGGTGAATCACCGGCTGGCATCCTCACACTCGACGCCCCGCACGCATATTCACTAGGGCAGCCTGATCTGGAAATCATGAAGACGCTCGCAAGCCTGCTCGGCGTGGGGCTGGCGCTGGGCGCACACACCAGCATGCCGAGACTTCAAGTCCCGGCACAGGGCAACCGCGAACTACCCTAGGCAGCAGACCGCGCCCCGGCTCAGTGGAACCCCCAATGTCCGGGGCTAACGATCGCCTGGGTATAGGGCAGAATCGGCTGTCCTTTTCCTGGCATGACAGGTCGCTGGGCCGCTCGGCATGACCGACACCGGCTTCTACGCCGCAGACACCCAGTTGCCCCGGCTGGCCGCCCTGTACACGCCCGCAAGCGGCGGCACCGCAGTCAGGCTCGCGAGCCCTCAGCCTGATCACCGGGGCCGGCCCAGAGGCGCCGCCTGGTTTGAGTAGCGTGTGCGGAGCCACTCCTACCTAGGGCTGCGGTGCCGGTCCTTTGTCGGCCCATTGAGGCGGCCGGCTCCCGAGGTGCTCAGCTGTATTGTCAGCCTCAGAGGCGGCCTGTAACGCTTGAAGGGCAGTTGGTCCTGTATGGGGGAAAACCTCGTGGCGCCTGCAGGCGCTCTTCCGGGGCCAGATCTCGTGCGGGGCTGGCGCTCGCTCTTGTTCGCTCCAGTCGGCGACGGGCAGCGTCGCCGCCGCGGGAGCGACGGGGTGCGGCTTGCGGCTGCCTCTCTCGCCCTCGCGTGCTGCATCCTCATCATCCACTACGACTCCCGCATCGACCGGGCCATCAGCCAGGTCATCCATCCGCCCCCGCGGAGCATCACCTGGCTGGTGACCGTGGTGTACGACGCTGGAGGGGTCGGCATCACGATCCTGTTGCTGGCCCTGGCGCTCATCGCGCGCCGCTGGGCAGTCGCGCGTGACATTGCGCTGAGCGCGCTCGTCGCCGCGGTGGTGAGCGGGATCCTCACCGTCCTGTTGGGAAGCAACGGCGGCCGACCAGCGGGGATCCTGATCCACGGCTACTACATGCGTTTCCCGGTCCTCCAGGTCGCCCTCTTCATGGCCGTGGCCACGGCCGCATTGCCCTATCTGTCCCGGGGCGTGCAACGCCTCATCGAGCTCTTCATCACCCTCGTGGCGCTGGCTGCAGCGGTCGGAGGTCACGGGCTGCCAGTCAATGTCCTCGGGAGCCTGGCCATCGGCTGGGGCGCGACCGCAGTGGTCAGGCTGGTCTTCGGGTCACCGCTCGGCCTGCCCTCGATTGACGACGTGCGGGTGCTGCTTGGCGAGCTCGGCATCCGCGCGGGAGCAGTGCGGCCCGCGGAACGGCAGGTCTGGGGAGTAGCGAAGTACGAGGGAACCGCGCTGGGTCAGGGACATTCGCCGGGTGAGCGCGTGGGTATCGCGGTCTATGGCCGGGATGCGGCCGATGCCAAGCTCCTCACCAAGGCGGGCCGGTTTCTGTTCTACCGGGACTCCGGCCCGAGCCTCACGCTGACCCGGCTTCAGCAGGTGGAACACGAGGCCTACCTCACCAC